>BNJU01005158.1_pt1 | contig 174185 bp, 191 predicted proteins | sample 8539281 | NCBI WGS metagenome assembly BNJU01 (sample SAMD00202456, study PRJDB9452) | human saliva metagenome | isolation source: human saliva | place: Japan
CGGGCTTGGCGACCGAGGCATGGTGCCATGCGCGGTCGGAGACGCCCGGCACCAGGTCGTCGCGATCCCCGTCGTGGTCTCGGTGATCCACTCGCGGATGCTCAGGATTTCCTTGCCGAGCTCACCCGTCGGTCCGACGCCGATGTCACGATCCTCGAAGAGCGTGCCCTCGGTCGGGTAGCCGCCGTCCAGCTTGTGCAGGCACGCGTAGTTCGTCCACCCCTGAGGCACCGCGACCTTCAGGCGCACGCCCGTCTCTGACGCGACCGCGTCGACGGCGACCGGCGCGTCCTCTGACCAGAATCTGGCGCTGGAGGGCCAGCGTCGCCGTCGAGACGACGCCGCGCACCCATTCGTCGCGCAGTGCGTCAGCAGCGGGACCAGGTAGCCCAGCGACTACCCGTTCCCGTGCTCAGCCTGAACCAGCAGGTGCTCGCGGTCCTCCAGGGCAGCGGCGCCTCGGCGACCATCGAGGCCTGCCCCTCGCGCGGAGCCCCCACCCATGCTGGCGACGACCGCATCGAGGACGCGGCACGAGGCCTCGACCAGGTCCTCGCTCACGAAGCGCTCACCGGCTCATCGTCGGCTGTGCCGCCCACCGCCTCGCGGGCGATGATGGCGGCCAAGGCCTCGTCGACGCGGGCCACGATCCGAGTGCCGGTCTCCACGTACTCCTCACGCTCGACCTCGCCCTCCTCGTGGATGCGGTGGACCAGCGAGTCCCGCCGAGTAGGGCACGATCGCGTCGATGGCCACGCGAGGGCCGGGGCAGCATGTCCTCCAGGGCCGCGCGCAGCTTCCACGCCCCAGCCGGTGTGGGCGCTGAGCGGTACCGCGCCGGGGAAGACCGTACGCAGGAGGGCGATCTGCTCGGGCGACGCCAGGTCGGCCTTTGTTCAGGGCGATCAGCTCGGGAATGTCCGAGGCCCCTCGATCGTGTCGATGACGGCGCGGCGCTGCACCTGGGAGACCGGGTCGGGGTGGGCGGCGTCCCGACGTGCAGGATCACGTCGGCTGGCCCGACCTCCTCCAGGGTCGAGCGGAATGCCCTCAACCAGCTGGGTCGGGCAGGTTGCGCACTGAAGCCGACCGTGTCGGTGAGGGTGTACTCGCGAGCCGTCCGCGGCGCGCGCAACGCACCGTCAGCGATCCAGCGTCGCGAAACAGCGCGTCCTGGAGCAGGCGCCCCGCGTCCGTCGGGCGGTTGAGCGGCGTCGACTTGCGCGTTCGTGTACCCGGCGATGGCACCGACGGCACTGCCGCGGCGGCGCTGGTGCGCTGGGTGCGACGGGCGGGTTCCATGCAGCACGCGATGTCCGCGCGCCGCTTCGCCATGCGCGATGCGGATGCGGCGACGGTCCAGCTTCGATCTTGGGCCTGCGCCGCGTAGGCGATACCGCGCCCGCGTACGCGGCTTCGCCGGCCTGATGACGGGACGTCGATACGCAGCCTGCGCGCATGACGGTACTCAAGCTGCGCGAGAACCGTACCTGCGGCGTGAACCCTCACGGGACTTGGCATGCTACGGGCGAAAATGTCGAGGATGAGGGCCGTGCGGTCGACGACCTTGGCGTCTGGCGACGATCCTCCAGCCCACGGCGCTGAGGGGCCAGCTCCTCGTCAGCGATGACGGTGTCGGCCTCGACGCTGCGCGATGTCGGCCAGCTCGCCAGTGCCTTGCGGACGTCGTAGGTTGCGTCGGGCTTCGTGCAAACGCTGGAGGATGCCGTCGAGCGCGCGCGAACCGGCGGTCTCCGCGAGGCGCAGCCAGCTCGCTGTCGACGGATCTCGGCTTCCTCTTGCTCTGCGTGGTACGCGAGGCCCACGCTGACCTTTTCGAGTCGCACCTGGCGGTACTCGACCTCGGAGATGTCCTCACGGTCGAGCGCCCGTGTCGACGCGGCGCGATGCCCGCGCGACGGGCACTCGCTCGAGGCGCGTTTCGGCGTCCTGGGGTAGTGCTGCCGTCGTCGATGCGGCGCGCCGTTTCCCGGAGCGCGCGCAGTATGCGCGCGCGACAACGTCGTTGACGCGCTGGTCGCGCTCTGCTTTCGAAGAGTCCGCACCTGTGTGGGTCGTGTCCGCCAGCATCCCTTTTTCGTGAGAGACTTCTGGTGTACACGCGCCGCGCATCTGCGCTGCGCGCGCGAGGCGCGATGGGCTTTCTTCCGTGGACGAACGGTATTTCACCGACTCTTCCCCTGCGAGCGCGGAGGAGATCGCACGATCGAGTGAGCGCGCGCGGCTTCGACCTGTCGATGCGCGTGTCGTCGCGCGTGTTTTCGGGTTCTACCGCTCGAGTCTGGAGCACGCGCCAGCGGCTCTGGAGATCGCGCGGACTTGCCGAGGGCGGGACCTTTCCACGGACCTGGGCTGCGGGTGAGCCGATCTGCAACGAGTCATGTCGTTGGGTCGAGCGCCGCCACGATGTGGGCAGTGGACGTGAACTCTCGCGCGGTGGGTCTGTCGCAGCGCAACGCCCGGTCAACGCGCGCGGCAGGGGTGCTGCGCGCACTCCAAGGCGAGAGGCCTCTGCTCACCTCGCAGGGTGGACCACGCGATGGCGGCGTCATCTGGTCGACCCGCTGCATTGCGCGTCGGCAGGACGCGATGCGCGAATGCTGCTGGCGCGTGGCTGGGCGAGGCTGCGCCCCCACCGGCGTCGCCTATCTCGTCGATCGGCGCAACCTGGGCGCGGATTCGCTGATCGCCATGGCTGAACGGCCGGGCCTGCCTCGAGTACGCGTCCGAAAGAGGCTTCCACGCATCATCGAGGTCCGCGCCTGCCGCGCGCCTCGCTGCTCGATCGACGCCGGGGCCTCGTCGCGCTCTCGGCACCGTTTTGCTGCTGCGGGCTCGGTGAGGCTGGTGGATCTGGCGACTCGGTCGCAGTCCGGTGAGGAACACCGAGGGCGTCCGTGATGCTGCTCTCGACCAGTCGAGTGACGCCGTCGAGGTGACGGTGGCCGTTCCGCCCGGAATGTCGGCGACGCACTGGGTCGCGCACCGGGGCCGCGTGCGCGGGCCGTGGCGAGGCCACGCCGCGCAGGCTGCGGTGCCGCACGCCTGGAGTCTCGCGCGCGCTCCAGCACGCGCATCGCGACGATGCCGCGCGTCGCCACCCGGCTCCGTCGGGTCGACGACCAGCTCGAAGTTCTGGTCGCCTACGGGTACGCGGATCGCTAGGAGGGCGCGTGCCTGCGGGATCTGCGGAGAGCGATCAACAGTCGCGGCAGGGAGCACGCCGCGCAAGGTCTCGCGTCGGCAATTTCAGACGACCGTGTGCGGGTTGGAGCATGTCCGCCCAGATACGCGCCAGGACCGCAGTCGATGCCCGGGACTCGCGCGTCGATCGTCTCGCGCGGGCGGGAGGGCCGCCGGCATGTCGCGACGCGGTGCGCTCGCCCTGCACCTCGTCCTCCGGATTCGTGTGACGCGATACTGCCGCCGCGTGTGCACGTCCAGCGTCTGCCGACGGCGGATCCACAGCGGCCCCTCGCGGCGCAGGCCCGATCTGACGAGGCGCGCGCCGTACCACCGCATCTCGGCCCAGCTGGGGCAAAGTCCCGCGTTGCGGTGGTCCGCGAGACCACTGTCCGTCGCGTTCAACGGCCCGGATGGCCATGTCGGCGCCGGTGCGAGAAGGCCGGCGAGCACTGGCGATCGCGACCTCGACCTCGCTGGGTCATGTGCGCGCGTCGTATTGGTCCGTGGCGGCGACGAACGAATTACCGGCTCGGCGTGAGACGCCTTGACGAAACGCGGGCGTGCGGGCCTGCGCGTGTTTCGTATGCGGCTCCACCGGCGACGGCTCCCGGGCGCGCAGCCCCCGCCCGCGTTACGAGGCGTCACCGGGCGTGCCTCCGGCCTCGCGCTGCGTCAGCTCCAGGCACGTGGCGCGCCACCGGCCTCAGTTCGAGCGAGAGTCCTCCACGTCCAGCCAGTGCACGCGCGGGTCCACAGCCCGCAGCGCATGACCTGGCGGCGCGCCGGCGCGCGTGGCCGCGCGATGGATTCCACGGCCTCATCGCTCGCTCGTCTGCCCGTCGATGACGGCGGAAAACCTGGAGCGCTCATCCGACGCGCGCGGAGCGGTCTTTCGCCTCTGGCGGCCCACGTCGATGAGGGCGCGTAGCCTCCTCTGATGAGGCCTCGTATGCCGGCATGACGTGTTGCACCGCGACCATCGGTCGATCAGCTCTCCATCCGGGCGGCGCAGCGCCTGCCATGAGCTGAAGCGCCACGAGGCTCGGCCGGCTGGGCATGTGTCGCCGAATAGGGCGCGGTCGGCTCGGTGACCTCGAGGGCGCGGACGATCCGGCGGGCGTTGTGCGGGTCGTGCGCTGCGCCGACACCGGGTCGAGCTGGTCGGCGATCGTGCGAGCCGCGCGAGCGAGCGGCCCGTCTGGCTTCTACCCTCTGGGGGCAGGCGCGCACGGCCGGGTCCGTGCCCGAAGGAGCTCGATTGACGTCCCGGAGGGCACGCTGGTGCAGGCCGGAACTCCCGACCACCGCGACGCCTTCCGCGCTCGTGGATGCCGCCACGATCGGCGCGCGCGTGCTTCTGGTAGAGCCATTTCTGAGGCCGTCGTCGCACCTCGAGCACGTCAATCTGGTGATGCGGGCGGTCCGCGGCGCTCCTCACCGCGGTCTTCGCCGTCCCGTCCATGCCGCGGTAAGAGCTGCGGGGCGTCGGCGGAGACGATCTCGCGCCACGCCGCTCTGGCGCTATGGGCCTCACCCGGAAACACCAGGCCAGCTCCAGGGCGGATCCGACTGCCGAGGCCGTGATTTTAACCGCGCTGGGACGTCCGACGCTGCGCCTCACCGATGTCTCGCATGGCCACCGGTGTGCAGGTGCCTCCCGCAGACTCACCACCCGACAGCAGCTGGGCGAGACCATGAGGCACAACTGACACTCTCGGTCACCCTCGACCGGATCACCCAGCGGTCGAGGCCGTGGGGCTTATCCTTCGTGTCCAGCGCAGCCGGGTCGTAAACATCCACCGCGACCACTCGTCCGCATCGCGCTGCCGAGGCCACCCGCCCGGAGCGTCGCCGTCTTCGCGTTTCTTCGATCCCTCGCGCACCGATCAGGTCGCTTCTGCGGTGCACGCCTGACATCTGCCTCGACCTGCCGCGAAAGATCACCTCCGGCGATAACCGAGACCAGCACGCGTATCGCCCTGCACCTGCAGCACACCTTTCTAACTGGGTCGTGGGTGCGACGGACGTCAGGTTCGCTGCCAGGGTCTCCCGAGTTCATCATGTGCTCGCGCGCGCCGCGGTGAACCAGCTCGACATCATGTTCCCCCGACCAGTGGACGCAGGAGACCACCAATGCACGAGGTGGAAGAGCTTCACCGCAACGCTTCGGTGAGGACGGGCCGTTTCGGACCGCAGCCGTCGCCGCCCTCCCCGCGATGGAGGCCGACCGTTACGCCGCCGAGTGCACCGGGTCGCGAGCGCTGAGCGATCGACGGATCGTGAGAAAACGTGCTCGAGGGCGACGGCCTGCCGCACGAGTTCGGCATGAGGTTCATCGCCATCTGCCCAGCTGGAGGATGCGTTTCCAGATTCACCGCGAGCCGGTGCGGACGCCCCTGACTGCAGATCGCGCGCGCATTGCTGTGCCGCGAGGGCGAGAACACGAGCTGTCCCTCGCGGTCGCGAGCCGGTGGAACAACGCTAGGGGCAGCCGCACGTCTTTCCCGATCGAGTAGACGAGGCGGGTGGGTACTGATGGCCGCGTCGCGTTCTTTCGTGGGCGAGGGCCTGTCGGACCGCCAGATCCACGCGATGCTGCGCCGCGGCCTGATCACGAGCCTGTCGGCCGCTCAGGAAGTCCCGCGCTCTTCGCGAGAGGCTCCGAGTACTTCTTCACCCGGCACAGCATGGTGGTGCCCCGTTCCTCCAGGTGGAGGCGGGCACTGCAATAGTGTGCTGCCGACTACATGCGAGGCGCGGCGCGTCACCGCGTACGCGGGAGGCCACGGGTCGCATAGGGGAGACAGATCGGCCACGCTACCGGAGTGCTCCGCATGTCGATCGCCTCATCATCGTCGTGACGATCGCCACGACACAAAAATAACACTCAGTCGTGGGTCATGCGCGTTTCGTTGAGACATTTTTCTCGTTTGTCACTGGCAAACGATCAAGCGATGCAGCGCTCATCGCGCGCGACTCCTCTGGCATATGTGAACCTCGCCCGGGCCATGGCGGGCGAGGCTCACATCGGTCGGTCAGGGTCAATTTCAGGGCAGCACGCGCGGCGTGGGATCACCAACGACACCGTATTGTCGGGTTCGTCCGAGGCCTGACGGGCCTCCCAGCGTCACCCGGCGCGCGTGCGGCACGCCTCGAACAGGCGCCCTGCGCGCGAGTCTGCGATCGGGTGGTGCGGCGCCCGTACGTGACGGTCGCGCCGGATCATGCACCGGTGCGCGGCGGGCGCGGGCGGTCGGCCTCCGCGGGCCCTCGGGCAGGGCGACGTGCACGAGGCGGTTATCGCGGCGCGTCCCGAAATACGGTGCGTGGCACCGTCGCCAGCCATCCCTCAGAGACGAGGACCTCGACCTCGGTTTCAGCGCAGCGTTGATACTCGGCAGCAGATGCTCCTGGAACGCGATGAGGCGCTGGTAGCGTCTCGAGCGCCAGTCATCAGGCACCTGAGTCCTCGCGGTCCGCGGCGGGCGTAGCCCGGAGCGCAGCGATGGGTAGAGAACGTAGAAGGCGGAGGAAAACAGGCCTGCTCGACGACGTGGTCGCCTGGAGTCTTCTTCGGTCTCCGGGAAAGCAGACGATGATGTCCGTCGTAATCGCAGCCTCCGGGATGGCGGCGCGGACGCGATCAGGATGCCCATGAAACGCTCGCGGCGGTAGGAGCGGCGCATCTGACGCAGGATCATCCGGCCGGACTGCGGGGGCATGTGCAGGCTCGGCATCATGCGTGGGCTGCGCCATCGCACGATCACGTCATCCGTGAAGGCTGCAGTGGGGCGATGTGAGCGCACGCGCTCGATGCCTCGACGCGGCGACGGCGCGCGCAGCGGGTCGGCGAAACGCGCCGCGCTCACCGATGCGACGCCGTGGGGTTGAGCGTTCTGGCTCCAGCAGGGGTCACCTCCGATGGCGCCCTGCGGTCGCGGCCTCGCGCTCAGCGAGATGTCGCCGGGGCGGCGGTCTGCGTTCCTTGCGCTGGGTGCGGTCGATGCAGAACGATGCGGGTATTTGCTGGCAGCCCACGAGAATCGACACCCGTGCACGGCGTACGCGCTCGCGATGGGTGGGCAGGGTCGACAGGAGCGCGATTCCTCGATCTCGACTCGGCGAGCCGCGCGGTTATGCTCCGGCACGGCGTCAAGGGCGCTGGAACTCGTCGATGTTGTGCGTGCCGAAGAGCGCATCCGCGGCCTTTCTCGACGATGCCGTCACGCGCATCTGCTGGGCGAAGACAGCTACCGACCGCAATCTGCATGCCGGGGACGCGCACGCTTTGACGAGGCTCGAGCTGGCCGGGTTGCCAAAAGGGCGAGGTCGCCGCGTTCTCACGGACGGAGCGGGTGTTGATGACGATGACGTCGGCACCCGCGTCGCCGGCGTCGGTGGCGCAGACGGCGGCCTCGGGGACCTGCTGCCAGCAGGGACGAGCCGGCCTGCTCCAGCAGCCGCCATTCGTTCGAGGTCGTGTTCATTCGTCTGGCAGCCGGCGACGTCGCACCTGCGTAGGTGCCGACGCTTGCCAATTAGTGCTGCGTCCTACTCATCGTATTCGTCGCGGTGAGGTCTGGTCGCCCGCCTGCTCACCGGCGAGTCCGGAAGCACGTCACGCACCAGGACGTGCGTGCGTCGATCTTGCACGCGCACGCACCGCCGACGCGGTCACCGCTCGAGTGCGGGAGGCGTTCCTCGCCGGATGAGCGCAGGCGATGTGGACGGTTTCGCTGCGGGGAAACGTCAGCAGAGCCCCGAGTCCCGGCGACCCCCGTACGTCGATACGCCACGTGTCTGCTGCGAGAACAGCTCGCGCGCACCTCGGTGGCTCATCTGGCGAGCGACCTGCTCGTCCACGCGCCCGAGCGCCGCCAGCCTGGCTCTCGGAGACGCGCGGGCACCGGGGCGCTGGTATCGACGCGCGTAGGTGCACGCGCGCGCGCACGACGTGAGAGAGCGCGGGCACCGTCCATCCAGCGAGGCGCGCGACGAGGCGCCTCCGGTCAAGCGATTCACGCCGTCGCGACCGTCGAACGCGCTGCGTCAGATCCGCTATCGGGTCGGCAATGACGCCTCGTCGACCATTGGGTCACAATCTGCGTTGCCGGGCCTCCTCGGCTACCGCCGTCCTCGATCGCCCCACGAGTCGAGGGACGTCGCGCGCAGCGGCTTGAACGCGGCCACCGGCAGACGGCAGGCCGCGCGTGCGAGCATGGAACTGAGTCTACGGTAGCGCAGGTCTCGCGGGAGGACGCCCGCGAGAGCGCCGTTTTGCGAGCGCAGCTGCACAACAGCGCGCGCTCCGCCTCGTCGTCGATCGATCTGCGAGACGGGCGCGCGCGATCGTCAGCGGTGTCAGCGCCGCACTGAGGACCTCGCGCAGCGTCCACGACCGGTCTGCTCCCGTCCCGAAAAACGCGAGCGGGCGAGGCGCGATCACTGTCTCGCCTGATCGTCGACGAGACCAGCTGCCTCGAGACGGTCGACGACCTCGCGACGACCGATCTCGGCGCTGAAGCCTACGCCCTTCGATCGCTGCCGGTCAGCTCACGCGCGAGCACGCGCGCCTGCGTCGGCACCGCTTTACGCAGCGACCTCGCGCTGCGGCCTCGATCTGCCGCCGTGCCCAGTCAGGGCCGCGACAGTGCGTTCAGCGGGCACGCGCGAGCCTCTCGCGGGGAGGACCCGGCGGCGCTCCTCTGACTCAGGTGATCTTTCAGGATCCAGGTGGCGGACGCGACTCCAGAAGCCCGCGTCCTCATCGGGATCGATGTCGGGCACGTCCTGGGACGCCTGGTCGGATCAGGGCCTCGCCGATGCCAGCGGACGAGGATCTTTCTGCTCGATCTCGTGGCCAGCTCGAGGGTTGTCCCACGAGGAACTGACGCGTTCTCCTTGCCCTGGCGCTGGTCGAATCCCCGTGGGTGGACCAGCCGGACTTTTGCGCGCGATGCCGGCCTCTGCGCCGCTGCGATGATCCGAGCTCGCGCGAGATGCCCTGCGCGTGAGACGATGTCGAGCTCAGCTCTGCTTGAAGAGGGCGGGGCCATCTTGTTCTTGACGACCTTGGCGCGCGTGCGGTTGCCGACGAGGGCGCCGGCCTCGCGAGGGTCTCGATGCGGCGCACGTCGATGCGCACGGATGCGTGAAACTTCGAGGGCGCTTACCGCCGTCGTGGTGCTCCAGGGCCCGAAGAGCGCCGATCTTTTGCAGCTGCCGCTGGGATTTGGTGTGAGATCGCGGTGGTGCCGATCGCCGGACAGCGCCCGTGATCCTGCGAGCCTGGCTCATGAGGCGGGCCTGCAGGCCGACGTGGGAGTCGCCCATCTCGCCTTCGATTTCCGCCTTTGGGCACGAGCACTGCGCGACCAGGGTCGTGACCGACGATCGTCGATGCCGCGAGCGGATCCGGCATGTCTCACGCGATCTCGAGGGGCCTGCTCACCCGTGTCGGGCTGGGGAGACCAGGAGGGAGTCCGTGTCGGCGCGCCGGCGCGCACGGGCGTAGACGTCGAGGCGTGCTCCAGCGTCGATGAAGGCCGCGTTGCCGCTTCGGCCTTCTGGGCGTTAACGCGACGGCGTGCAGACGAGCCGTGGTCTTGCGGAGGACTCGCCGTAGAGCCTCGATGACTCGTCGCGCGGGGCTGCGATGCCGAGCGACGTCGAGGCGAGGGAACCGTCAGGGATCACCTGAACGGGCGGGCGGTTGGCGTCCTTGCCACGACGGCCACTGCCGAACTGCTTATCAATCTGCGACGGGCGGCTTCGAAGCGCCGTATTGCGATCGTTGGTCGGGCTTTGCGGCAGGTGCTGCACGGGCTGCCATGGTGTTCCTTTCGATCTGCGGCCTCTCCGGCCTGCGGGTGTCCTGGCCTGGAATGCGCTCTGCCGAGGCGACGCGGCGAGTATGCGACCGGCCATCGTCATCTGCGTCCGCGTCGCGTGCCGATGACACGCTGTGGATGCGTCGTCGCCCACAAGCTTAAATGGAACACATGTTCGACCGTCCGATCGACGGCCGCCGCCTACCGATCGGGCGGGCATCGATCACACCGACAACCGGATGGTCGAGCGCGCTCGCGCGGATCACGCGATGAATCCAGCGCGCATCCTCGCGCCCGGGTTTCCTCGCGCAGGGTCGCTGGAGCCGCTCGTCCGGATTCGCGCCGGCGGACAGCGCATCGCGTGCGGTCGCTCGGCAGTACGGTGGTCGGAGGAACATACGAGCGGCCGAGACGACCCGACAGAGTCGCCTCGACCGCCTCGTAAAACTCAGAGTGCTTCACGCGTCAGGAAATCAGCGCGTGCGGTCTCGATGTCGTCGGGCTCGCGTCGAGACGACTGCCGCACCGTGATGACGACCGCCATGCGCTCGGAGACCTCGCGCCTGCTTACGAACCACAGCGGCGCGCGCGAAACCGAGGTGGTCGCCTCGAAAAGCAGCTCCGACGCCTCGCTTCTGCCGCGCTCAGCCTCGGACGGGCCGCGAGACCTGCGCGCTCCGACGAAGACCTGGCGCTGGCAGGGTTCAACCTGGCGCTAACGGGCTCTACGCGAGACATCATGTTCGCTGCGCAACGCTGAGGTTTCGCTCGGTGTCTTTTCCGCCAGTGTTACTGTGGCAGTTCTGTTTCAGACGCATTGTAGTTCGCGCATCGAAAACTGCTGGCTGTTCCGCTTTCATTCCTCGCGTTGCATTCACGCCGCTGCGACGCCGTTTCGTGCCTATTCCACCGGCGTCGGTGTACGCTATGGGTTGCGTCTTACCTCTCAGCTTTGGACCTGCGACGTGGTGCCCGGCGTGACCAAACTGGCGGAGGCTCGTGTGGCACAGGGCATCGGTCGTCGCTGAGCACCTCTGGCCTCGCCAGCGCGCCCACGCATGAGCGCGCCGTCGATCGACGTACATGAGGCCCGAGTGGGGGCGTCAGCGCGAGCGCAACGCCCGCGATCTGGCCGGGCGAATAGAGAGGACCACCCATCCTCGTTGGCGTCGTGATCGCTGATGGTGCGCCCACGGGGTCAGCAGGGCCAGGCCACCATACTGCATGAAGGTCTTGTGCTTGCCCGCCTGGTTGGCAGACGACGACGCGGCGGCGCAGAGAAAAGCGCTTTTGCATCGCGGTGATGCCCAACTCGCGCACGGCGGTAGGGATCGTGCAGCCACGGGCAGGATAGCCCTGGTGGACAGCGCAGACCGAAGCCGCACAGGGTCAGGGCCTTGACTCGGCGATGGGGTCGGCGATGCGACGTGCGGTCGGTGATCTGCCCCCAGGGAGCGCGCGCGGTCCGTCGAAGCGGTCCGCGATCGCGGCGGACAGCGAAGGCGACGAATGCTGCCTGGCACAGCGCGCCCGACTGCTGCGGGCCCGAGGACAACTGAAGGCCGGAACGAGACCAGACGTAAAACAGTCGCGCGGTGTGGTGAGTTCGCGCGCTTGCTGTCCGCGCTGCACGCGCGACACGTTCACCTCGCCTCGCTGGCCGTTTCCTTTCCCGCTCCGGCGGCCCGGCGTGAGCTTGCCGGCGTACTCGTTATCCTCGAGCTCCTCGTCGACCCGGTCCGGGCAGGACCCGCAGATTATGACCAGAGTACGGGTCTGACACTGCCCGCGCAGATCGCCGGCGGATGCCAGCCGCGCCATTTCGTATGCAACCAGCGGATGCGGGTGCTGACGTGGGCCAGACGAGCCGAGGCCTCGCACGTACGCGCGGCGCGCTCGTGCTGGCCGGGCTGAAGCCTCCGGGAGCGTGCCGGAGCAGGCGCGGGGGCGGGCGTCAGGCTCGAGGCTCGCGATGCCGACTCTCGCGCAGCGCCATGCGGGAAACCTCGGGCAGCTGCTCGTGACGAGCACCTCGACGCCTTATGGACCCTTCCGGAGGGACCGACGTTCCTCGCGCGACTCGAGCGAGGTCCATCGCGGCGGCCGGCGCGGGCGAGCTCGACGCGCAGCTTGCGCTGAGCATCGAGTGCTGGAGCCGGCTGGAATTGGACCCGCGACCGAACTCGGCGGCCTGCAGCAGGTCTTCGAGATCGTCTCCGAGTCATCGCTAGCGACGTTCCGGCTTTGCTGCCGTCGGGCTCTTTGACGTCGTGGACGGTAGTGCGATCTCCATCGGCTCTTGTGCACGGCGGCGTGGAGACGATCTGGTGGATCTCGAGTTCGGAGACGCAGGCACCTGGACACCGCATGGGCTTGGAGGCACCTGCGGGCAGGTAGAGGCGTCGTCACCCTGGCGATGAGCTTTTCGGCGCCGGGCTGGTCGAGGATCGTGCGCGCAGTCGGTGAGCGAGAGGAGGTCGCACGAACGCGAGGCGCGAGGATGTTGGCCTTGATGGGGCCGGTGACGAGCGTCGACGGAGGGGCGCTGCGTGGCCGGGACCAGGTGGATGCCGGCGGCGCCGCGCGAGGCTGCCGTGATGTCGCTGAATGGGCTTCGACGTCGCGCGGGGCGACCGTCAGCGAGTTCGGCGGCGCCGTGACGACGACGAGCAGGTACGCAGGGGTGCAGCGTGCGCTCGCGGGCTTGGCCTGGACCTGTCCGGCACGGCCACGCACTGTTGAAGTCGTCGATGTGGCTTGAAGCCGTTAGTCCGAGCGGGTCGTCGTGACGCGATCCATCTCGACTGACCCATTCGAGGGCCTCGACGGCCTTCTTGGCGTCCTGTGTTCGGCCGAAGATGAGGTGCGGGATGCCCTCGTAGTCGTGTGGGTTCCACGCGCTGGCGGTCACCGACGGATGCATGCGCACCTGCTGGGGCGTCACGCATACGCGAGTCGACGGCGGTCGTGGGTTGGCGAGAGGACTGCAGGAACCGGTCGCGGCAGCCACCAGCATGTGCGCATCTGGCCGGAGTTGGTGAGCGACGCGGCGCCTAACTGACGTCTGTCCTGCTCGACACTCGGCGACGAGCGCGTGCGGATTTACGGCGGGCAGCGCTCGAAGCACGAGACATCGCCGAGCTACGTGGTCGCGGTCGGCGTTGATCTCGAGACCGATGGCGCTCTTGCTCGAGATCGGCGCGAGGATGCGCACGTCGTGCGGAAGCGCGGCGTGGGCGATGTTCTTCGGCGCAGGTTGGTGGGCGTGACCTGTCGCCGGCTGCGCGACGAGCTCGTCGGGTGACTGTCGGGCCTCCGGGGAGAAGCCGGTGACGCGCGCGTCTGCGTTGAGGTCGCGCAGACCTGCAGGGCCGCGACGGCTGGTCGTTAGACGGCCGACGGGTCGTAAATGCTGGGCCGGAGGACTAGGAGAGGTCCTCCGGCGGCGGCGATGTAGCTGATCGAGTCGTCCGGAGCGAAGCTGGAAAAGGCGCCTCGGCTCTGTCGGTGATCCGGCGCATTCGGCGGCGTCGAAAGCCTCGGTGGAGTTCGGCTCGCGGGCACGTGCGCGAGCGCTGCTGCACGCAGCGCGGCAGGGCGCATCTGTGAGCATCTCGGTGGGCGCGTCGGGCGTCGTGGCTGCGAGGCCAGGGCGCACGCGCTGCCGGCTGGCGGGCGCGGTGGCACCGTTTGGGAACGGGTCTCCCCCACAGTTCCGTGTCCGGTCGCCTTGCAGAAGAGACTCGTCGCCCGTCGTATTCGTCGAGAAGGCGGTCGTGCTCCGGCCGCGGGTCACTTGCGTGCGCGGCGGCGCGCGCTTCGCTGGCGCTCCGCCCGCTGATCGGTCGGTATCGGCGTCGCCCTCCAGGGCGCTCGCCGCTCGGTGGGCAGCGAGGTCGCACGCAGACGCGCGGGAACGTCGGCGATCGGCGGTCGCGTGTGGGGAGCAGGATCAGTGGGCCGCGGGATCCATGGCGAAACACGCACGCAGCCGGACGCAGCGGGGCGCTGCGACGAAACCAGCCGGAAGCAGGCCACCGGCCGCACTCGATGCCGGGGTCGGTGCGCATCGCCGGGGTCGCGCGAGATGTGGACCAGGCCGGTGAGCGCGGCGGTGGTATACCGATGCCGCCTGCCACGTGGTGGGGCGGCGCGATCGCGCGGATCGCGCGGAGACGGGCTCGACGTGCCAGAGGGCGAGTCGGACGAGCAGGACGACCGAGAAGATGCGACAGGCCGGCGGAGGCGCGTGGATCGCGTGCGGCCTGCGCGGAGATCGCAGAACCACTCGCGCAGCGCGGTCACGATGGCCGCGGCGCGCGACGAAGGCCGCGACGCTCTCGCTTGACGTACCGATCGGTCGCTCCGCGCGCACGGCACCGACTACCGGCGCGGCCGAGCGCGGGAAAGAAAGCGCGCCAGGAAGCCCGGCTGCGTCGGCTTCGGGCTGGGGCGCTTGGGCGGACTTGTTCGAGCCTCCTGCCAGCGCGGGGCGCGCGCGAGCCGCTGCCGGAGGACGAGCGTGGGGCGGTGCTGCGATCACTGCACTGTATCGCCGCCGCGGCCCCACTCTGCCGAGGCGCCGCGCAGATCAGCAGGATGTTCATGCTAACAACCCGGTTTCGAGCACGTTTTTCAACCTGCTCGCGCGTGACGGGCAGGGCCGACTCGTGAGATAGCACAGCGCAGCACCCGCGTTTCGCTGCATCAGGCACGCCGGTCTCCAGGTCGTAGCCATGGCCGCGGCACATCATCTCCGACCTGGGTGTCGCCCACGCCCGCGTGTCCGCGATGCGCGACTGGAACGCGAGGTCCGAGATGACGAGGGCATCCGCGCCTTCTGCAGCTCGCATCCCGCTCACGCGCGCGGCGAACCGTGGCGGCGTCGGGCGCGTGGAGGTGCGGATCGTGGAGCCGTGACGGTTGGCGTCCGAGAATGCCGGCGAGTGGCGGCCTCGCAGCTGCTCATCGTCACGAGCGTCGGCGCGGGGAAGGTCACCTCCCACGCCTGGCGGGAACCTGGGCGACCGCGCGGGCGACACCGGGCGGCGAGTGTCGACTGGGCGGCAGGGATGCGGCCGCTCGGCTTTCAGCTCGGAAGCCGCGTGCGCGCGCTCGTCATGTCGGATGCGGCCACGATGCACCATTTACTCGCGCAGCTCGATGCGGTCGAGAGCACTGCCCGCGACAGCTCCGGTCGACGCCGGCGGTCACGACCGAGCGCATCGGACCCGTCTTCGACCAGATGAGCTGGACGACGACATCCGACGTCACCCAGGCAGCTCCGTCAGGACCTCGACGCCGGCCTCGACCAGCTGCTGAGCGAACGGCGAAGGGTTTCGGACCCGTGCCCCGCGGCGACGCGGCTGCCGTCGGCACGCGCGGCCAGCCGCGGCGCACGGGTCACGTGAAAGCTGCCTGCCCGGGCGCGAGCTGGCGGCATCACGCCGAACGGATCACGCGCGCTCGGGCACGTACGCTAATGCATCGGCAGCAACAGGCGCAAACGAGTGCGTCGAAATATGAAACGACCCGACACGTAGATTCGCTTCCTTCAAAAGCGCGCGCTACCGCCCAGCGCGCGAGGGCCTCGTCAATATGAACTGCAGACGACTGTTCCGGTGGCGCGAGCGGGTTGATCATGGGACGACGACGCAGGCGTCGCGCAACGCATCCGTCAGTCACGCGGCGCGCATCGCCTGCTGCAGGACGTACAAGGTTTTGACCGCCAGGCGCCGCTGCATCGCGACGCCTGCGGCGGCGTGTTGAAGGATGCCTCGACGCAGATCGTCCTCGACATTGCCAAATCGCGCGAATCTCAGGACCGGCCAGGATCGCCACCAGAGTCACGTGCTCGACGACCTGGCGTCAGATGAAGCCTCGATCCCAGGGTGGGCGGGTCTCCAGCTCGTCCTCGGAATCTCTCCAGATGAGCGACCGTCGCCACCGTGCTGCACAGACCGCGCCCGAGACACGCGACGCCGTCGCAGGGTCGTATCACCGATACTCAACCGGGACCACGTTCTGCGGGTCGATGCCCGTCTTGACGCCAGCAGCGCAGGCCGCCACCAGGTGACGGACCTCGCCGTGGATGGGCATGACGTTCGGCTGGACAATGTTGCCCAGCAGTAGATGGGCTCTCGCCAGCTCGTGACGGACACGTGCACCTTCATTTCATACGGATACGACGCGCGCTTTCCCAGGCCAGGTCAAGGTCGTTGGCTGACGCGGTACACGGGTTCTCGTTGCGGGATCGCGAGGCCGCGCGACCATCGCCGGCTCCAATGATACGGTGCGTGCGGTCACGACGCGCGACGGGCGGCCGTAAATAACCCTGCAACCGGTCGCCATGTAGACACGCTTTGTAGGAGGCGGCAGCTCGCCGATGCCGGTCTGACCGGTGCCGCAGGGGATCGACAGGTAACCCTTCTCGCGATGCGTGCGCCATGGGCGCCCACGAAAGTACGCGACGCGCGGGCCAGGCGGCGGCGTTGACCTTGTGCTGGACGCGGTGCACGTGCGAGGCGAGGAAGCGACGATGACGATCTGGCGGTGCTCGCCGAACTGGTCGAGGACCGGGCAAAGTCACGCTGGGGTGATGGATCCGGGCAGGCGTTCGGTAGATTACGCCGCTGAACAGGTCGACGCCACTCCTCATACATGCGTGCGAAGGCGCACTGCGGTCGGTGGTGGCGATCCGGCAGCAACTGGGCCATCTTGATCACCGTGATGAGGCGTTGCCCTGGTGCGCACAAAGACCACTGACACGCCAGCGGATCAGTGGGTGACGGAGACAATTCAAGTCGAAGGGCCAACGGTAGGGCGATTGCCTCGGCGACGACGAGCTCGCTCAGGTAGGCGGGTGTTCGCGCAACAGGGCGACGAAGGCCAGCGTCAGGTCGGATCCGTAGATGGAATATCGCCTCGCGAGGAGGCGGGGCACGGCACCGTGCTGGTCACTAGCGGCCGCTGCGCTGGGTGGGGACGGTGACGACGTCGTCGCGTTCGCTGATCCAGGAAATCCGGCAGGATCAGGTCGACTTCAGATGCTCACTCAGGGAAGACGCCACAATGCGACAGGAGCTTGCCCCGGTACCGAGACGGCGTATTTGGCGACCTGTGGACCAGCGGATGCCGCGGTGCGCCATCTTCCAGGGGCGCGGACGCCCGGTTTCATTGCAACTTCAGCGGTGCCAGTCTGCCACGTTGGCACCGCTGTCGGGGAACGCTGAGCAGGTCGGCCCTCTACATTTGACGCGTTCGGAGGCCGGCGACTGGTGGCACTGGCGCACCAGATGGCCGTCCTCCTGTCTTCCGCGATCCGCGAAAACGCGCCTCGGCCTTTCAGCGCGGACGACGAGACGGCCACTGCCGATCGGCGGCGTCGCGCGGAGGTGAGGACGGCGATTACGCGTTCGCCATCTAAGGCCGGCGGTCGGCTCGTCTGCGGTGACGATGGCCGGGTCCATGAGGGAGGCGCGCGATCTTGGCGCAATTCGCCGCCGACAGCTCGGTGGGCGCATCGGCTGGGGTCGTCCGTACGACAGCAGCTCGCAGGCACATCGGCGGTGCCTCGTCCCTGCTGTGAAGTTGAGGCGGGTTGTCGAGGACCGTCGGGGCTGGGGCTACGTGTGTCCCTGGGGACAGCCGATGCGCTCAATGCGCAGACGCCAGGCTCTCGTCTAACTGATGCAGATCCGTGCCGTCCAGCCGTACGTGTCCTGCCGTCGGCGTGGGGATGCCGGCGAGCATGTTCGCCAGTGTGCTCTTTCAACTGCCGGAGTGGCCCGAGACGACGGTGGTTGGCGTTCTGCTCCAGGCCGATATCCAGCGGGTGGACGACCGTGAAAAAGAGGCGCTTGCCCGCAGGCTCAGGCGGAGTCTTTCGTGCGGTCCGGCCTCGATAATCATCATCATTCCCCTTCATGAAGACAGGCTGGCGTCCATTGTGCGTCACGTAGCGCAGCGCTATCCACGAGAGACGAGGCAACAGGGCCCACCGACGCGACGCTGCCAGCGCAAACAACGCCGTGGTGGCGACGGGACGAGTCCCCTCCCGAGCTCGTTGAGGCCGGAGAAGGTTTGAGGACACCGGAGACGATGATTCCTGCTTGCCGCCGAGGCGGCGCGTTGACCGCGAAACGCCTCGCCCAGATGATGATGCGCGAGATCGGCCGACGGTGCGCACCCGGCGGCGATGAGGGTGGCGAACTCTCTCCTGCGCTCAACGATCATCAGGACGAACATGAGGGGAGTGGAATGGCAGGCAGGCCGGCTCCCTCGCGACGGCGATGAGCGTGGTGACCGTGCTGCGACGTCGTCTTTCCGAGGACTGTGACGATGCCACTAACGAGCTTTCGTCGGTGGCGACCGAGACACAGGCTTTCCTACTGGCAGATCACCCAGGCGGCCACGGCACTCCGCGTCATCCGAGGGCCTGTAGCCATGAGATGATACGGTCGGTTTCGAGCGTCAGTACTTGTTGAGTCCCTTGCGCAGAAGGGTCGATGACCTTCTTCGGTCTCGAAGTTCATGTGAACTGGCGTTATCGAGGTCCGATCGGTCGGGTCGGAGTGGCCGACGACCCGCAAGGTATTGTCGAGCTGGAAGTTGTCGGGGTCGTTGGCGAGCACGTTGGCATCGACAATCTCTGTTCTCCCCCAACCGTCTGCCCGACGGAGTCGTTCATCCACGGCTGGATCGTGAAGTCGGTGACTGGATTCGTAGGCGTCACCTGGTAGCGGCCGAGCAGCAGCTCGCCCTCGCCAGACCAGGAAGAGCTGGGGAGGAAGCGGCTTCGACACCGTCGACGGCAACGACGGCCTCGCGCGTGGTTGCGTCCATGTAAGAAATAGGACGGTTCGGCGTTGACGAGGAAGGTCTGCGCGTCGGGAGTCGGTGTCGGCCTCGTCGGGCGTCACCATGATGTCCGCGAGCGCAACTGGGTCGATGCAGGCCGTGTTCAATGCCTTGGACGACCAGCGTTCCTCGGGTCATCGTCGCCGGCATGGAGAAGAACCGGTCCCCGTCCGCACGATCGCGCAAGTTCATCCACAACGATCGCGACAGCAACAACATTAATCATCATATGACCGTTGTCCCCCCACACCAGGACAGTTGTTCTCCCTTATTTACCCAGCTTTGACGAAACGAGCGCGAGACGGTTCCGACGCCGACACGGGTGACGGCGACGAGCGAAGGCCTGGGGACATTGACGTCGCGGGGCGGCGAGGACCTCGACGGGCTCCGTCCCCGAATAGCACAGTAACAGCGCGGGCGCTCCACGACGCTCCGGCCACGCGTGATAAGCCGGATTCTGAACGACACGGCTCATGATGGATCGCGACGCCCGATCGAGCGCCACGGTGGCTCTTGCATCCGTTCATTCGCAGAATCACCGCGATGATGAAACACCGCGAGCAGCACGAGCCAGGTCCTCCCAGGACCCCGATCGCGACCCCTCGGTGCGCACGGATGCCCGAGCGGCGGCTTTCGGAGAGGAGACCTCGGCGGCGCACCGCGCATGACCTGCGCACGTGGGGACGGTCGATTATTCGCACTCTCCCGTGGCATCGCTGTCAGGCTTGCTGAGCACCAAAGAATATTGGTACTCGGGTCAAGGGAAGCGTCAATGTCTCCCCGCCGCGCGCGCGTCACCATCATGTCCGTCAGGGGTGCAAAGCCAGAGCAGACGGCGTCGTCGAGCTCGAGCCGGCGGCAGGGTGAGCGCCAATCGGGCGCTGTTAGCGAAGACGGAAGGTCTGCCCGGTTCGCGCCGGGCACGGCGGCACCGACGGCGACGCTGCGGGGCGACCTCCCTTCCGCATCCAGGTACAACACGAAGTCATCTCCGGTTGAAATGACCCACCGAGTGGTTACCATCGGGCGTTTCGGTTTATAGAGCTGGTGTTGGACACAGCGAGCAACCTATCGTTGGAAGACAGCGCCAGAGACCGAGCGCGGCTGGCGATGACAACCACGGGGGTCCAGGCATGAAGGCGCTTCCTCCACCTGTGGTTCAGGCGGCTCGTGGGTACCGACGAGGTCAACGCAGTACCACTGCGAGGCTGAGCTCCGCCACGCTCGCCGGCGGATGAACCCACCGAGACACCTGACCGCCTGTGCAGCGCGAGACCGCGATGATGAGGAACAGATAGGTGCGCGCGCGGATGGTCATCGAGAACGCAACGCAGGGCAGCGTTGCTCATCTGCTCCCCTCACCGGCCCCTCGACGTTTGATCTGGTGCGGGACGCACCCACGCACAGGTCGACATTCGCACCCGCTGGCGAGGCACGCCGAGCGCATAAACGTGCGTCGCCGAACCGTATGTTCCGGAGATCGCGGCACCGGTCCTGCCGTGCCGCCGTCTCCGGGGCTCCGGGGTCGGCCGGCCCGCGCTAACGCTGGCGGCGCCAGCTGATATCGCTGCGGAGCGGCGGCGTCGTGGTGAATGTCTCCGGTCTCGCTCAGCGCAGACCGTCGTCGGTCGCGGCTCCGCCGCTCGCACCGGTGATCGACGATCCACGTTCTCCGTTGTACACCGTCTCGGTATTACGCGTTCGAACGGGGGAGTGAACGCGTCGTCATACGAAGTCGCCGTTCATCCACGCACGCGAATCAGGTTCTCCACGTGACCTCCAAAGGCACTGATGGTGCTGGCGCGCCTCGAGGACGTCGGCGCTGAGGAGCAAGGGTTGCCCGTCGTCTTATCGGACGATCCACTAAGATCGGCTCAGGACCGTTCTGCGTATTTTCCGTCCTGCTCGTAAAACCAACGAAGGACAGTGTCCCCGCCGGATGCGAACGGTACGGCAACGCAGGATCGGTGGCCACCACCGAGGGGCGTCGGCGCGCTGGGCCGCGTCATATGCCTGCCAGGGTTGGAGAAATCTCGTGAGCACCCTGGGTGTCCCGACCTCGTCAGGGCGGGGCCTCGATAACGCACGTGCGACGATCGCGGCAACGGTGACGAGGGGATAGCACGAGGAGAACCGCGCCGATGCGCACGGTTCTCGAACGTCGTGGGGCCTCACGGCACCATTGTCTCCCATCTGGGCGATACGTCAGGCGGAGGCTTCGCAGCTAACCAGGACGCCACCAGCGCCCGACGCCGCTTTCCGGCGACGGGACGCTCGCGGTGATGCGCCTGAAGGGCTGGAGGCGGTGGCGGCATCGTCATCTGTCCTCGCGCACAGCGGTGGAGATGCCGCCGGGAATGAAACACAACGACGCTGGCGATTACCGCCGAGCGCGACGGCGCCAGGCGCGGGCTTTGTTCTTGACGGGGAGGAATCGTACAGGGCGATGACCGACGGCGCTGCCAGCCCTGTGTTCTGGCACCGGTGGCGGTGCATCTGATCCGTCGGCCCGTTGCTCGCACGCGAAAATTGGTCATACCTCCGGCGAGCAACGGGAGCACTGAAACGGCGGACCAGAGATGATGACGTCATGCTTTGCAGTATCCGTACAATGAGACAACGATCGGTGTTGATGAGCTTTACCTAAGTATATTAAAACTTCGTAGCGATGGTCAACGATCCCGATGACGCCACCGGCGCCCGTGCACCACCGAACATACTCTTTACCGAGTTTCGACGGGGGCGAAGCGATGTCAAAACGGGCCAGCGGTCGTGCGGGGCGACGCACAGAACCATTACCTCGTCGTCACTGATGCACCATCGGTGGAAGCGCACGGCGGAGCTGTCGATGACACCACGGGCCGGGGCGTGCCGACGCGTTTCGCCATCCTGCCATAACGTGGCGTGCTGAGAGCAGAGGTAGGGGTTGTCGCGCTGCTCCCTGTCGGTGTGAGCAGCTCGATCCTTCTACCCGGCGGTGGTGAACCCGACGCCACGCGTGCGTGACTACGGAAATGAAGCCCAGGCACCGCCGTCATCCACGCGAAGTTCAGACGTGTCTTGAAGTGGTATTCCAGGCCCGTCCGCAGTTGCATGCGCTCCACCTCCCGTCGCCCGTCGCGTCCCGCTGACGCCGGGATCCGCAGGGCCTGGCGGGTATGAGGGTCGTCGAGAACACGCGATGCCCGTGCGACCCGGGATGTCGTAAACATGACGGTGGGTCGATCGCTCCATCACGCTGCCGCGATGGCACCAGGCCCCCTCCTGGGAGGACGGTTGTACCGAAACAATCAAGACGTCCGCGCCTTTATCCGCAGGCCTGCCGATGCGCACCGCGGTGACGTTGACCGACTTCGAACTACGCGCACCGCAGATGGCCTTGCGATCCCCCACGGCTACGGACAGCGTCGTCGGGTTCTTCTCCGGCGGTGGTCGGTGGCGACTCACCGCCATACCGGACAACAGGATCGATGTGTGCGCACTTCGGTGAGCCAGCGATGCCAGGGCGCTGCGCGGGGCGATCAATCTCACCGGTGGCGGTCATGGGAGTGACTGCATAGCTGGGGGCCGCGGCGGCGGGAGGAATGGCCACTCATGCGTTCACGATACGCACCCCTCGCGACGAGCGCACGGCGTCGAGATGGACGGGCCCCACGCACGCGCCGCGTCACGCCAGCGCACCGTGGTACTTAGTGCGCTGCACCACCACATGTGCTGCGTGAGCCATCGCATCACGCGCACCACGCCGGAGGGCAGCCCGCCGACGTGTAAAAAGCGCCATCATCACACCAGCTACCGCGCCGCAACTGACGCCGTCAAGTCCTGACCGCCGACAGCAGGCGCGACGCGTGCCCCGACAAGCACGGAAGTTCCGATCCACCGATCGCTCGTACACGCGTCGCGCGGCCACACCGTCGGCTGCCACCGGCCTGAGAGAATCTGCGCGAGGTGGTGGCGGCACGGCCTCGTCGGGACCGGCGAGCACCGAAACCCGATCATGTTCCGTAGGGGCCAGACACGCGAGGCAGGTGCATCCCGGCTTCGGAGGTAGCGTCGCCTCACGCAGTGGGCGGCGACGCCTCCTCAAAAACCGATGCCCCTGACGTCGAGGGGCGCACTCTGTCCCATGAGGGCGCCAGGCAATACTTCGCTACTGCGGGCGGCATCGCGCGCGCGTCGCCGCGCTCTGAGCAGGACGCACCGGAGCGATCCGGACCGGCGTGGCTGCGGGAGCCTCACCGGTCGAGGGGCCGATCGTCCGGCCAGTGCGGTAATGCCACGACGCATAACAGGACGCCGGGCATGAAGGACACGCGGTCGAAGGTCGGTACGGATAACCAGCTGCTCGCCACGTACCCAGAAGGATCTTGCCTCGAGGGCGTCGGGCCGCGCAGGCGCCACGGCGCACGGAACGCATCGACGCGGCTTGCCACGCGGCTTATGGCTCGTGGAACCGCGATAAATGCGGGCATCTCACACCAGGCGGCCTCGGCGCTGTCGCGATGCCGCGCGGTCGCGCGGCGGTGCCGCGGGCGCATCCGCCTGCGGTGACCCGTCGATAACCGGCGCCGAAGCCTGGAAGCCACCGGCGCAAACTTCCATCGGCACAACGCCGCGTCGCGAAATTCAGGGGCGATCAGGACGGCACGCCAGCGCACTCCGTGCTCGCGCACGCGGCGTGAAGACTCTTCCGTCCACCCGGTCGTTCCCGACGACGTCCACGCTTCGCGATCGCAAAGGCGCATGCGCATTAGACTACAACGGCGCTTGGGGATCAGCGGTCAGCGGCGACCTGCGCGCCGTTGAGCACTCTGCGCGATGATCTGTCTTTACGTCCGAAAAGGAGCAACGACTTCCATGTCCGGGGCGTCGGTGACCGCGGTTACGACGGTCGACCCCGCGCGGCCGCGGCTCCTGTCACTGAAACACGATCCTGTTGCGCTCTCTTCTTACGGTTGTGGCTGTTCTTCAGGGGTATTCCCGCCGCGGCAGCTGGCGGATGGATGAGTTCTGGTTTCACCGCTCAGCGGCGGGCGGGACGGGCGGCAATCAACTTAGTGATGGGGAGGCGCGTTGCGGGCGCCCACATCGGCGGCTTCCACCGCATCGCGAACTCGGCGAGAGATATCGATGGGGCGGTAGCGATCCCGACGATCTCCGGGCGGCTAATCGCATCATGCGCGACCAGTTGTCTTCGAGGCTGAGACGACGCCTCCTCGCACCTGTCACGCACGCACCGTCGGCTTTCTCCTCGGTGGGATACGTTGCCTGACCAGATCACTCAGCTGGGCGCGCATAATGTCGACCTCGTGAACAGCAGGGGCTGCAAGCCCGCGTACATGCGAAGGTTTCCGTGTCTGTGGTGTCTGCGTGATCGAAGGCGTGGGTCGTGCTGAGCCAGGCGCGCTGCGCACCTCTGGAAGAGGCGCGACGACATGTGACCGCCCGGGACCGACATGGGGCTCATGGTCGCGGTACCGGATCCGTTGCCGACGGGCCTCTCGCAGCCGGTGACGTGACGTGCGCCTGGGTCACATCTCGCCTGCGCGTGTCACTTGTCGTGCTCGAATCGGGGTCACGGTCGTCGTCGACGAGGCAGGGGCGAGGCCGCTGCGCGGATCCAGGGCGATCCGCCGGGGCGGCTGCACGCGCCGCGCACCGATTCGTGGTCGACGTTGCCGGCGGCAGGCGATGAGGACGAGGGCCGTGATGGGCCTGGTAGTGCCCGTCCGCGCGCTCGACCTCACGGATCTTGGGCCGTTCCGCCGACAGGACGACCGATCAGGCGGTCGCCGTGGACAACCAGCTGAAGCGTCTGGGCCGTGTCCCGTGCTGGTGAATCTCCCCATCGCCAGCTCGTCAGCGAGGATGACGCCACGCTCATCTCGAGAAATCGTCCTCGTGAGCCGCGAGTCGGTGACCATATCGGTCAACGTCTCCGATCGCCATGTTGAGGATCCACGTCGCGCACGCGCCGCTGGTACGCGGTGTTAACGCGAGCGGTCTTTCCGCGTTCGACTCCCGCCCACTGTCCGAAGGCAACCGCGATGTCGAGGCGGAGCAACATTCGTCCCTTAAACAGAAGGTGCTCGAGGTGGGTCGATCCGGCCGTGGCCTCGTCGCTGAACCCACGGGCACCACAGGGACACGCCCGCGCTCTTCATCGCGGGAATCTCCTGGTCAGGCGCGCGTCCCGGCCCCAGGATCGATGCGATCAATGGGTGTCTTTATCCTCGATGGACGAGCGGGCCTCGTCTGACGGCAGCAGCTTCGGCGTCTATACTTCTCCTCTCTCGCGTCCCACTGGTCGGGGGTTGGCACGAAACGTTCTGATGTAGCCATGGTGGTGGCGGGCGAACTCGCTCGTCCGGCCTGATCCAGTAGCGGGAGCTACTCCTCCTCGAGCGCCTTCCTCGCCGTCGTCGCGGCGACGGACGGGTGGATACAGGGCGACGCTCTGCCCGACGCTCGGAGCGGTCGCGCGGCGCTCACGGCGTACTCGATCTTAACTTCACGCCCTCAGCGGCCTCAATTTCACCGGCCTCGCCGTCGATGACGGCGTGCAGGCTCAGCTTTGCGGTCGCCGATCTCAGCGATCTCGACCTCGACCTGCTGGCGACCTGCGGACGTCGTCCACCGAGTCGATGCGCACGCACTTACAGGCGTGAACCTGCAGAGATGTGCAGGAAGTGCGACGTCCTTGCGGTCAGCGACGCAGGCGAACGACGTGGTGACGACCGTGCCGACAGAAGCTCGCCGACCTCGGGCATCTGCGAGTTCGCGATCTGGTTGACCATCTGGTACGGGCGGCCTCGGCGGGCGCCGTCGGAGAAGCGTGTAGACGGTGCCGTCGATCCTCGATAGTGACGTCAGCCCGGTCTCGTCCTGGATCTGGTTGGTCATCTTGCCCGCCCAGGGGCCGATGACCTCGCCGATCTTGTCGACAGGGACCTTGACGGTGATGATGCGGCGGGGCGTTGAGAACATGTGAGACCGTCGATCGCCCGTTGATGAGGTCGAGGATCGCCAGGCAGGCGTCGGGCTGGGCCAGCGCGCGCCGCACCTGGGAGTCGTGCCGTCGAGCTTGGTGTCCAACTGCAGGGCCGTGATGAAGTCACAGGTACCATGCCTGTAAGTCCGCCAGCAAGCCGTCCCTCGCACCCGGGATGTCGGTCGGGTGACACGGCGTGAACTGGCCATCGGCCTCACCGGTCGCGAGGCCCATCGCGATGCCCGCGACGCGCTGCAGCGGCACGCGCCGGCCTGGAGGAGGGACAGGGTCGAGTGCGCAGGCGGGCGCGCATCGAGGAGCCGTTGGAACCCATGGTGCTCCGAGTCCTGACGAATCGCGTGAAGACTCTCTCCTCACGCGAGGGCAGGACAGGAATCAGGCGCGCGCTCGGCCCGGGTCGCCGTGTGGCCGGATCTCGCGGCGCTTCAGCGACGCGGCCGACCTCGCCCGTGGAGAACAGCGAGACGGCATGCTGGTGCGTAGCGCGCTTGGCGTTGACGGGCGACGGTTTGTCGATCTGCTGCTCCCTGCGCAGCATAGCCAGCGGTGGTGATACGGGATCACGGTCTCGCCACGCTGGGTGCGAGCCGTGCGCAAGGGCAGGACCTCGACCTCGGCGGACGAGGAACGGATCTGGCGCGGCGTACGGCCGTCCATGCGGATCTCTTCGCGCGTGCGGTTACGGTTCGTGGCCTTCTCGAGCGGGCGGAAGGCGGCGCTTGCGGGCCTTCTCCAGGCTCAGGGAAAGCGCTCGGCCAGGAGCCTCCAGGCACTGCTTCCTTGCCGGCAGCGTCCAACGGCCTCATCGCGGGCGAGCTTGCGCTTCGGTCAGCAGAGCACGGCGATCTTCTCGGCCGCGGCGTGTTCCTCGATATACTTATTGCTCTTGTCGGTGTGGTCCAGGAGCAGCGAACTCGGCGGTCTCTCGCCGCGCTTCTCCCGGCCACAGGCGAGAGCTCGCACAGAGCAAACGTGATGAAGGGGCTTGGCGGCCTCCGGGCCGTCAGCCACGACGTCTTCGGTGGGGGCGGGTGGCAGCCGGCGTGGATGAGCTCACTCGTTCTTACGCGCCGCCGGCCCTCGACCATCATGATCGCGACGTCTTCCGGAGCCGTCTTCGCTGGTGACGGTGCGGCCCGCGGTACGGCGATGTTGTACACGGACACTCGGCTCGACTCAACCGGCGCGGGGAGAGCGACCACTGGTCGTCGACCGCAGCGCCAGGCGGGTGCCGCCGATTCGGGCCGGTGAAGGAGCAGGCCGGCGATCTGGAGTGGAACGCGAGCGGCGGTGATCGCCAGAACACGTCGTAGGCGACTCGTCCGGATCTAATCGTCGGGCTGTCTCAACGACCTGGACCTCGTTACGCAGAGCCGCCAGCGATGAGCGGGGCGCAGCGGGCAGGTCGATGAGGCGGGCGGCCGGGATCGACACTCGGTCTCGCGACGCGCCTTCACGGCGGAAGAAGGAGCGGGAATGCGACCCGCGGCGTACTGACGCTCTTCAACGTCGACGGTCCAGCGGGAAGAAATCGGGCTGGTCATGGGGTTCTTGCCCACCGTGGTGGCGGACAGAGCAGCGATTGGTGAGAATCGTCCAGAGCAGAGCCAGGGCGGAGCCTGCGGCCTGCGCGGGTACGGCAGTTTTCGAGCGCACGGTGCGCTTGCCGAAAGCTGCGCGTTATCCTGATAATCGCCTACTGGCGACGGTGTCGGAGCCTTCCATCGTGGGGCGTTTCTCCCTTGGTTTGTTGGTGTCTGCTTGCTCCGCTATCGGCCTTCGATCTGACCCACGGATCAACGCTCCGCGGCCACTGTCGACCGGCGGTTTCGCACGTCTGTTTGCCGAGGCGGGCGATGTGCAAAACGCCGTCTCTCGCACGGGAGGCGGGCGCCCATCAGCGCGGGCGCGAGCGAGGCCTCGATGAGCGGTGGCGGGCGCGCGATAGCCCGATGTCGGCAGGTAGCGCAGCAGGCGGCGACGACTGAGCCGACCAGCAGCAGCGAGGCCACGACGGGAGTGGTGGTCTGATGCGTGTGGGTCGTGAAGTGCTCGGTCAGATCCTTGTTGCGGCGTGGTCCAGCAGCATGATCTGCACCTCTGAGACGGTGTCACCCTCGTGGGTCGTCGTACTCGGCGACGATTCCTGGTCCTTGACGTCCTTGCTCAGCGGCACAGGCTACCTCCCTTTGTGTTCGTTGCGCAGGGCGTCCGGGCACCGGGTGCTGACGGTCCCGCGGCGGGCCGCAGCGCTGCGGTCGCACGCCACCGGCTATCACAATGAGCGACCAACTAGCTGATTCTGCCTCTCGCGGGCCTTCTCCCCTCCGCTCTGCACGCGGCCGCGGCGGTGGGTGCGCTGGGCGCGGGCCGGGCGAGCAGGCCTCTCGCGCGGTGACGGGTCAGGTCGACGCGCCTGCGCGCGCGACGCCGATATGCGAAAGGACGGAGCGGTCTGGCACGCAGGTCACAGTCGTCCATCTGGGTGAAGCAGTTCGTTCAGAATCAAAAGATATGCATGGACGGATGCGCACGACACAGAAAGGTCTACCGCGATGCGTTCACCGTACAGGTTGAGTCGGGCGGCCGCGCACGTGCTTCGACGGTGCGTTCCTCCGCCGTTGAACTGGGGGTTCGTGCCCACGGAGATGGCGGCGGGCAGGAACTCGGCGGGCGAGGTGCCGGGCACGGCGCACGACCACCGGCGTGGACGCCGTCGGCGGAGATGACGCCGCGATGTCCTTGGACAGGTTCGCGGTCGGGAAACCGAGGGTGCGGCCTCGTTTGAAGCCGGCTGTGGCGGTGCCATGCCGGATGTCGGTGAAGGTGGCCGAGGACGCATGGCAGGCGCCGGCTTGCGTCGCCTGCCGACAGCGAGGGCTCGCGCAGGAGGAGGACCAGCGGCGTCCCGCCAGGTTGCCTCGATGTCTGGTGAGCCGTAAACGACGTTTGCGAAGCCGTAGCGGCTCAGCTCGCGCCGCTCGTCGATGGTGCCTGCGTTGCCCGCGTCTGAAACGGAAGTCTTCTGCCGACGACGACCTCGCGTGCGCCGCGGCGTTCCACGGGTATTCGTGAACGAACTCTCATCGGCTTCGAGGGCTGTGAGACGCTCTCGCGTCGTGGTGGGCGACGAGCATGTGGCGTCGGTCGGCGGCGGCCGTCGCGTCGAGCGGTCGCTGCGCTGGCAGGAGGATCCAGCTGGAGGCCGACCTCCGGCTTGCCGAACCCTGTGGATGGTTGCTGTCGAACGGCATGGCACGGCGTCGACGCGCCGAGCTTATGGGTACCACTCGACGCAGGTGGAGATGACCTTCTTGTGTGTCCGTTGTGCATGCTTACCGTCGAAGTTGCCGATGAGTGACGACACTGGCCTCTCGTTATGACCGGGAATGTCAGAGAGGAAATACCACAAACGTTCATGGGTCTCTTTCTGAAAACTCAGGACGAGTGCGCGGGCGAGAAGCATCGCGCAGCAGACCCAGCGCGGTGCCAGCTCGGGCGCGACGCGGCGGCGATCAGGCGCGGCCTCCTCCTCGGAATCCACCGTTGTCCGGGTGGTAGCCCACCGCGGTCGCCCACCTGGAGGGCAGCTCACCACGCACGCGAGCGCCTGGGGAGCCTGGCCGTGAGCAGAACGCGCGGCGCTCTGCCTCGGTCATGCGCGATGCGAGAACATGGTGCGCACGCTGCCTCGCCCAGAGGAACGAGGGGCGGGACCAGGTTCCGCGATCCGGCTCTCCTTCGGTGGCTGCCTCGACGGCGGCGCTCGGTTTCTCGAGCGTCGTCGCCCGTCTCCAGGGCACGTCGCACGCGTGCGGCGCAGCGCCGCGCCGGTGTGGTGGGCGCGCCCACCTGCAGGCGCCTCGCCGCGTCGCGCGCGCGAGCGCGTAGAATGCCCGAGGGCACTCGGCGCGCCGGTCGACGTCGACCACGCGAACAGCCGGAGGGAGCCACTGTTCGCCGGGCGCGACCGTCGGCGTCAATTCTCCTCCGGGATGCGCTCATAGCCGGGGCGCAGCGCGAGCCTCAGGCGAAATGCTCGCACCGGACGCGCCGCCAATTCAACACGTCCTCACCCGCGCGAGGGCGATGGCGTGAGGCGCGCTGCCGTTCGCCTTGATCGCCGGGACGGTCGAGGGCACCTGCGTGATCCCCGCGCAGCGCTACGAGCGCGACCTCGGCTGCTCACACTCGCTCAGCGAGGCGCAGCCGGCACGCCGCAGTCGAGATGCCCTCGGCGTCGTCCGTGTTGGTGGCGGCGCCGAAGCGGATCGTCGCCCGATATTCCTTCGGTGGCCGCTCACCCAGGTGAGCAACCGTCGTCTTGCGTTGCCGATGCCGATCACGAGGACTCCCGTGGCGCATCGGGTCCGGGGTGCCGCCGTGCCCGCCTGCGGGTGTGGGCCGGGCGTCGCACGCGCGAAGTCCACGTCGCGCCAATGGCTGGTGGCTGCGGCTTGTCGGTGACACGCCAGATGCCGGGAGCCCGGAGATTATCGGGTCGACGAGCCGCGGTCAGGCCCAATCCTTCGAGTCAGCCTCGTCATGTCTCGTCATCCGTGACGGTGGGGTCTGCGTCGCGCCGGCATGAGTGGCGCCTGCCGGACGCGGCGGCGATGGCCTCGTCCTTCGCCTTGGCGGCGCTTCACCAGGGCGTCCTCGAGCTGCAGCGGCGCTCGGGCGGCGCATCGGGAATGGACTCCGTCGGGTCAGACGCAGGCGCGAGACGCCCTAGCCACACCCGAGGCGGAACCAGGCTCTGCGCGGATGCGAAGGCTCGTGCGGCCTTCTCACGCTGCGTCGTGGCCGACGCGTGTAGAAGATGGACGCGACCTGCCGTCGCCGTCACGCACATCCGCGATGGTGACGAGCTCCAGGCAGGATCCTTCGCGTCGCGTCAATCGCCGACGCGACGGTCACGATTCGCTCCTGCCGCCCGACACGCCTGACCTCGTCAGCTGCATCGCGCCCTCCTTTCGGTGCGTATCGCCCTCGTCAAAGCTGCGGAGAAGATCAGTCCGAGCGTGCCGGACGATAACTTCACGCCACCGGAATCGAGTCACGAGCACCTTCTCGCGCATCTCCCAGGTCAACCGGCGTCGCACTGGCATGGCGTGTAACCACGCGATACCTGCACTCGCCAGCCCTCGGCGGACCTCCGGTGGGCACGTCACGTCCTTCTCTAGCGACGCGGGGACCGCGATCTCGAGGTTGTCGCGCGCAACGACGCCGTCTTGCGCACCAGGCGACGCTGGTGCCGCGATGACTCGTGCCGCGAGACGGACGATCGGGCAACGTGTTGCCGGCGATACTTGCCCGGAAGCGGAAGACTGACGCGGATCTCCCGCGGTGCAGCTGGACCTCGCTGCGTCGGCCGCTGCGCATATGCCCGCCCAGGGCAGCCGCAATATCGTCGTCTACGCAGGTAGAATGACGTTATGGCAGCGCGTGTATCTCGACGCGCTCGGCGTCCGCCGTCTCGGCCGCGCTCTGGCGGGACGAAGACGTTGAAGCCGATGTGACCGCGTTGTCGACGGTCGTCAGGTTGTGGCCGTTCTGCGTGGTCACACGCGACGCCTGCGGTGGATGATTACGCAGCGCGACGCTCGTCGCCGCATCGTGCGCAGCAGCAGGTCTGCAAGACAAACGGCACTCGCGTTGCGGACGTCGCCACTTGACGACCGGGTTGAGGGTGTCGACCTCGCTGCGGCCAGGACCTTCGTCGAAGTCGCTCCAGGAGACGCGCTTGCGGCGCGGCCAGCAGGGCCTGGCTGCTCTGGCGGCCTCGCAGCTTGTCGGCGATCTGGCGGGCCGTCTGCGGTCATCGGGCGCTGACGGGAACAGTCGCGCCGGCGCGCGCAGGACGGACGTGAGACCGAGGGACCGCGACGGGGTCGACAGACCGGCCTCGGAGCGTGGTGGTCTGCGGCGACCGTCGCGTAACGCTTTTGCAGCCGCCGACAGGCCGACCACGAGCGTCGCCCACGTGTGGAGCGTGCCCGCGCTGGTTCGGCATGGTCGCGACTGCGCCACGCGGCGCTTGTCAGGTTCGCTTCGATCCGCGACGCGCGCGCTGTCGGTGTTCGAGTTGGCGCAAAGTCAGCGCCGCGTCGGCTTGATCGCAGGACGGCCTCGAGCAGCTCGCGGATGCCCGTGCGGCTTTAGCTACGAAATGTTGCGACGCGACATGCCCGTCGCGCCGTACTCTTCCGCGACCCGGGCGTACTCGGTTGAGCTGGAGCGGATGCTCTCGGGTTCGCCGAAGTCATATCGCGACCTTGTTGACCGCGACGACGATCGGAACGCCGGCGGCCTGCGCATGGTTGATAGCCTCAACCGTCTGCGGCATGACGCCGTCATCGGCTGCGACACAGGATCACGATCATCGGTGACCGCAAGCCACAGGCACGCAGGCGTGAAGGCGCTCGTGAGCCAGGGTGTGCGATGAAGGTGATCGGGCGGGCGGTGCCGTCCTCAGCCTTGACCGTGACCTGGTAGGCGCCGATGTGCTGAGTGATGCCGCCGTGCTCGGTGTCGACGACGTCGGTGTGACGGATCGCGTCGAGCAGCTTGGTCTTACCGTGGTCGACGGCCACTGACGGTGACGACCGGCGGACGGGGCACCATGTTCTCGGCGTCGTCGAGTTCTTCGGCACTCGAGTCGATGTCGAAAGGACTCGAGCAGCTCGGTCCCCTCGTCCTCGTGACTTGACGTCGTGGCGAGCTGCACCCGAGGGCACTCGGTGTCCTGGTCGAGGGACTGCGTGGCGGTCGCCATCACCCAGGGCGAAAGGGACGTCTGAGTGCTGCGGGATTGACGTCGATCTTCTCGGCGAAGTCAGCGAGGGATGCGCCCTGGCGGATGCGGATCTGCGCGCCGTTACCGCGCGGGATCGACACGCCGCCGATGACGGGCGCGTTCTGCTGCTCGTACTGCTGACGCTTCGCGCGCTGACTGCGTCCGCGCTGCGAGCGACCGCCTCCGCGACCGAATGCGCCCGGCGTGGAGCCGCTGACCGCCGCACTACCGCCGCGGAGGACCGCCGAACCGCCGCCGTTGTTCTGGGACCGCCTGCTCGGCACCTGCGCCGCGCCGCCGGGACGTGCGCGCCTGCGACGCGGCCACCGCAGCCGACCGCTCGCCGCCGCCGATTACCGGAGGCGGCGTTACGTCTGATTCGCCTGGCCGGGCATCATGCCCGGGTTCGGGCGGTTGCTACGCCGGGGCGCAGAGGACGAGGACCACCGTTGCCGGACGCACCCCTGACGCGCGGTGCCAGGACGAGGGCCGCCACTGCCGGAGCCTCCCAGGCGCGGGGTGCCGGGACGAGGGCCGCCGGAGCCGCCGGGGCGCGGCATGCCCTGGGAGGAGGCGTGAGGGGTTGTTGCGGGCGCGGACCGCCGGGGCGCAGGGCCGCCGGGGCGAGAGCCGGGCGCGGGCGTCAGCTCGACGAGCGCGCGGGCAGCCGCCTTCCGCCTCTTGCGGCTGGCAGGCTTGGGGCAGCGTCGGCCTTCTTCGCAGGCTTGGGCGCGCCGGGCTTGGGCGCATCAGCCTGGGGCGCTGGCCTTGAGGGCACCGTCGGTAGCCTCCGCCTTGAGGGCCTGCAGCCTTCTGCAGCAGGCTTGGCCGCGCGGAAGCAGGGGCCGCGGCGGGCGGCCTACGCCTCACTGGTGTGGGGGCCGTCGCGAACTTCTGGCATCTGCCGCACAACGGGCGGCTCGAGCGAGACGACGACGACTTGACGCTACTTCTGCTTCCTTCAGGTGACCCATCGGTTCTTTGCTGGTGATTTCGAGTCTTTAGCGCGCTCGTGGACACACAGCTTTTGCCACTTTCTCCATTCCGGAAGCGCCTCGGTCCGGAGACCTCACTGATATGCTGGCAGCTCATCGCTGGGTACTCGTCGGTGCCCATCGGCTCAACCCGCTTCCATTTTCTCGGCGTTGATGGCCGTGGCCATCACTGGTGGTTGATCAACTCCTCACGTCGTCCACGCCGTCCGTCCGTTTCGTTCGGAGCACTGCAGACCCCGTCTGTCTCGGGCTTTGTGGATGCACCCACGCTCGGGGTGAATCAGACCCCTCGGCGCGGAAGGTGGCCGTTCGGTCGAGCTGAATCGAGCCGTCCGGCGGGCGAACGATCACGACGCGGATCGATGCGCTGCGCCGCTCAATGCAGGTGCGCTGGAAGTCGAGGGGTGGGCACTGGCGGCTGAGAGCCGACACAATCTAGCTTGGTCCAGCTAGAGTTGCTCCGTCTCAGATTTACATGAGCGACTTGTCACGTCGTCGGGGTCCGAGACGCGCGAGGCGATTGCGTCGTCGCCGGTTTCCGTATCGGCGTGGATGTCGATGTGGTAGTTCGTCAGGCGCGCGGCGAGGCGGGCGTTCTGGCCTTCCTTGCCGATGGCGAGGGAGAGCTGGAAGTCGGGGACGATCGCCGTCGCCGTGCGGTTATCCCACAGGTGGACGACGACGCAGGTGACGCGTGCGGGCGACAGCGAGTTGGCGACAAGCGCGCCGGATCGTCGAGTGATCGACGTGTCGATCTTCCCTGCTCGGCCGTGACGGAGCGCGCGCGCGCCCATCGGAGGCGATGCGGGCGCCATAGCGTTGATGCCTTCGCGCGGGTGGCGGCCACGGCGATCTTCGTGCGGTGACCGGCCTCGCGGGCGATGGCCTCGATCTTGACGAGGCCCTGCTGGATTTCGGGGACCTCGCGCTGGAAGAGGCCGGCAACGAGGTTGGGGTGGGTGCGCGACAGGGTGATGCGCGGACCGCGCTCGGTGCGCTCAACGCCCACGACGCAGGCGCGGATGCGATCGCCGTGGCGGTAGGACTCGCCGGGGACCTTTTCACCGTCGGGCGGGACGGCCTCGAAGTCGTCGGAGACCTGGACCATCGTGGGGCGGCCGGGGCGCGGGGCCTGGACGGTGCCCGTGATGATCTGGCCTTCGCGTCCGGCGAAATCACCGAGACGCGCTGGTCGTCTGCGTCGCGCAGGCGCTGCATGATGACGGGCCGCGCGGTCGACTGGGCGATGCGCCCGAAGTTATTCAGTGTCGTCGAACTCGCCGATCGGTTGCCGTCTCGTCTCGTCCATAGCCATGACGGTGACGCGTCCGGTCTTCTTGTCGATTTCGATGCGGGCCTGGGGAGATGGCACCGGGCAGGGTTGTATGTACGCCGAGCAGTGCCCTTCGATGGCGTCGACGAGTTTCGAGGCTGACGCCCTTCTCGTTTTCACCATCACGGGGCAGTCATATCGATTCATGGTCTCTGCTTCCCCGTTCCAAAGTCGACGCGGGAGCGCGCCTTCCTCATGTCAGAATAGTCAATGGTAGTCGTTTCGCCGTCGACATCGATCGTTGCGCTGGTCTCGTTCGCGGCGACGACGCGTCCGGAGACGTAGCCGGCGGCTCGCAGCTTGATGCGCACGGGCGTCGATCTGTCATAGCCAGTGACCCTTCGTGAAAGCGCGTTCGGCTCCCGGCGTGGAGACTTCGAGCGGTGTTCACCGTCGATCAGGTCCGCGACGTCCGGGGCTTTCGACACGGCGCGGGACACCTCAGCGGTGTCTGCGGTCAATTCCGTCGGCGCACCGATGGGCGCTTCGACGACGACCCGCAGGAGGCATCGCGTCGGGCGTGAGCGGGTCACCGAGTCCAGTTCCAGTCCCGAGCGTGCGACCACGGGAGTCAGCAGCTCCTCGAGCGGTCCCTCTGACGTGGACGATGCCATATGCGCCTATCTTTCTCTCGCGTACGCGGGTCAGTTCCCTATCCTGCACCCGGGGTGTTGGGATGATCGATGCGGGTGTGCGTTTCGCAAAAGCGGCTTTGACCACACCATCACCTCGTCAGTGACGTCGGCTGCGGTTCTCGCGCTGTCCGCGTGCGGCACGTCGTCACTGCCCACCCTGTCTGGTTTCGCGGCTGTTTCGCGACCAGGCTGCGCGCACTGGAAGCTGCCGCTGCGGCACGCGCGACCGGCAGCGGACATCTGCAACAGATTGCGCGTCCTGTTCGTCGCTCTGCGTGACGACTTCGTCTCGCGGGCGGCTCGAGGCGCTCGGCAGAGCTGTAGGACCCGTGGGGCGGAGCGACGCCCGAGCGAGGTCCGCCCCGGCACCGTCTCCGGGCTCCCACGGGCGACGTCTCGGCGTACGTGTCGTGGCTGCGCACGGCTGCGCGCGTACCTCAGTTGCTGCCGGCCGGACGAGACGATGCCGCCGAAAGGGCACGCTCGGCGCTGCGCTCGGGCGTTACGCGGCGCGGTAACCCTCGCCCACGTCTCGGTATCGATCTCGAGGCCGGTGATGACGCGGCACAACTCATCAACGACCGCGTAAACAGGCGGCGTCGTCAGGGCGTTCAGACCTGGAGCGTTGACATGTTCAATGGGTCGTCCCATCCGTTTCCCACTTCGGCAGAGGGTCGCTTCTTCGGCGGGCTCTCACAGAGCTGTCGCCGTGGGATCCACTGCCTCGTCCTGCCGAAGCGCAGGTGACGACGCGGACGCTGAGCAGACGCGTACAACGTCTCCGGCAGAGCTGCTCACCGCGCCGATACTGCGTTGCGCGCCGGCGCTGCGGACACGCACGCGCTGACGCTCGATGCCCTCGACGGCGCGTCCCTGGCCTCAAACCTGCTGGCGGCTGATGCCGCAATGCTCGTGACGATTCCGCCGACGATCGCGCGCTGCGGGGCTAGCGCCGCCTCATCGACATCGAGCAGTGGGCGTGCGCACTCCTGCCCGCTCTCTATCGGCACGCGCTGGCACGCGCGCTGCGAAACCGTCGCTCGACGGATCTGCTGCGGGGCCGCTCCCCATCCGGGGAGCGGCCTGCTATCGATATCTCAGACCCTCGCGGTGATGTCGTCGCCGATCTGGGAGGTGCGGGCACGAGCGGCGTTCCGGCCGCCCGCAGCCTCGGCGCGCCGCCATGTCAGCGTCGATCGCCGCGCACTGTGCTGCTCGGCGAATCCCACTGAGTCGAGCATGAGGCGCGACCGAGGAGATGGTCTGGTCGGATCCTGCTGCCCTGCCCCGCGATGTCGGGCGGAGCCGTACGAGTCAGGCGTCGAGGGAACTCGCGCGGGTTCGGATGCCGGACGCCGCCGATGCTGCCGCCGGCTGACACGGCCTCGTCGGTGAGGATGTCGCCGAAAAGGTTGTCGGTGACGATGACGTCGAAGCGGCGGGTCGGTGACCATGTAGGGTGGTGGCGGCGTCGATGTGGCGTGTCGACGCGCGTCGGTGATTCCTCCCCGCCTCGTGACGATGCGGCTGCCACATGTCGGCGTTAACCAGAACGTTGTGCTGGCGGACAGTGTGGTGCTTTCTTCGCGCGGCGCCTCAGGCGCGCGCGCACGACGCCATGGCACGGTGCGTGACGCGGCCTCGGTGAGTCTCTGCAGGGGTGCCCACGCGGCCCCGCCGTGCTGCGGTAAAGGCCTCGGTGCCTTCGCGCGACGACAGGTCGATGTCGCCGGGGTTGGCCAGGGGCTGGGCACGCCCTCGTGAGTGCGAGGGGCGCGGTTCACCCATAGTGATCGGGCGAAGCGCAGCGAGGAGCAGCCCGCTCAGAGGACGCCTGAGGCACGGAGGGGTGCGCCGACGGCCCAAGCAGGATGACGTCGGCGCGTCGCCTCGAGATCCTCATCGGTGAGGGTGTCGCCGGTGGCGTGCCAGCGCATCGGCTCAGTGAGGCGGGTGGTGGGGTAAGTCGATGTCTTTGTCCGCCAGGACGCGGGTCAGGACTTTCAGGCCTTCCAGGACGATTCTTGCCGATGCCGTCGCCGATTACTGCGATGTTCAGTGTCATGGCAACTCCATCTTCCCCGCGTCCGCCGCGTCGCGCGTCAACCGTGGTGCTCTTGCCAATGACGTCTATGGACGAGGCCGCCAGGGGGTACACGCTCCGGCGGCCTGCGGCGTACCGGATCGAGATCCACGCGCCGAGATGCGGTAGTACCAGCGGCCGTCGATCATCTGCCAGCCGGCGGTGACCATGTGCCATCACCTGCGCAGTAGTACCAGGCCAACGCAACGTGCTGCCAGCGTGGCGCGCTTGATGGGCGATGGCACCAACTGCGGCGTACTGCCAGCCGGTGAGCATCGCACCGGAGGCGGAGAGGAGGTACCGGGTGCCGTCGACCTGCCCAGCCGGTCGCCATAACGCCGGTCGCGGGATCCAGGTAGTGCCAGGAACCGATCGTGACCCAGCCGCTCACGCGAGCGCCGTAGGCGTTGTGGTAACTCCACAGTGCCGTCCTGGAGTCCCAGCCGGTGACCATCATGCCAGCCGAGTTGAAGCGGTGAGGTGGCGTCACCAATCGTGATGATGCGGTTGGTCGCGTAGCTGCGAGTCCTCAGCCACTTCCAGCCCGAGCGGTGTTCAGCAGTGCGCGGGCGTGACCGCGAGGCGAGGGGCTCAGGGTGTGAGCTGCGGATCCGGGGTGCGGGGTCCGGCGTGGGCTGCGGCTCAGGGTGAGCTGCGGGTCCGAGGGTGGGCTGCGGGTCGGGGTGGGCTGCGGCTCCGGGGCAGAACCCTCGCCAGGGTCGGTCCAGGCCCAGGTGAGGCAGCGATCCAGCGCGCATGAACTCGATGTTCTTGTAGCCGCCGGACTCGTACAGCAGGCTCGAGTGCCGTCACCGAGGGGGTGCAGCGTCGAGTAGACCATCTCGCCGCTCTCGAACCTTGCCGTCGTTCCAGGTGAAACCGTCGTCATGAGGAACGCGGATGGTGCCGTTGGCGCGGGCACTGGAGGTCGGCGTTAGAAAACGGGACGCGAGCGCGCGGGGCCTCAGGGGCATCCGGGTAGGCGCGCACGATGGAAAGCGTTGTTACGCGGGTCCGTCAGGTCAGTTGTGGCGGAAGGACCCCAGGTCTGCCCGCCATCGTGAGGAGATCGCTTCGAGGCGCTGGCCGGCGGTGCTCTGCGTGCGCGAGTTGAGGAGCAGGCGGCCGTCGGAGGCTCGACGACCTTGTTTTCGTCGGCGCTACCCTCGGTGATCGCCGGGCTTCCAGGTCGCGCCGTGGTCGTCGGGTAGACGGAGACGGCCGCGAGCGAGTCGTGCCGGAGTTGGCGACGGCGTGCTGCTGGATGAGGCGGCCGGCGTGGGCGCCAGCGCAACTGAATGCACTTCGCCGGAGGAAGCGAAGCGGGTGAACCACTGGCCCTCGTATCCGGCGGTCACCTGGTCGGTGATGGTGCGGGGTTGACCCAGGTTTCACCGTTGTCGTGGGACTCGACGACGTGGGCGTGCAGGATATTTACGAGCCGCAGGGATCGGTGCCCAGCTGGGACTGGAAGAGGCCGGCGTCGTAAGACTTGACCGAGAACAGGAAGATCGTCCCGGTGGTGCGGTCGACGACGAAGGAGGGTCAGGGTAGCCGACCTTGGCCGCACCGGGGTGCCGGCGAGGCGGTCATAATGGGGTCAGGACTTACCGCCGTCGCTTGGAGATGCGATAGACGATGGAGTTGGCCTGAGGGGCGTCCTGGCAGGTGTCGGGGCGACCGTCCCACGCGGCGATGATCCAGCCGTTGGTGGCGGTGGTCAGCGCGGGGATGCGGTGGCAGCTGAAACCGGCGAGGCCGGGGGACGCGAGGCGGACCTTGTCGCCGATCGCGTAGTCCTGCGGGGTCTCCAGCGGGTCCGGGGCCGGGGGCGCTCGCCTGGGCGACGGTCACCGGGTCGGCGTTGGCAGTGATGCCACCGGCGATGACGTCGGTACCGTTGCGGTCACGGGTGGCCGCCCACGTAGTCATCAGGGGTGAAGGTGCCGGCCGCGACATCGTCGGCGGTCACGGTGTGCGTGGCGGTCGTGCACTGCTTGGTGGTGTGCGCGGCGAGGTTGTGCCAGCGGCAGTTAGGAGCGCCGGTGGTGAGGACGCCGGACAGGTTCGAGTCCACCGGGAAGACGGTGAGAGTGCTGTCGGTGTTGTTGGTGTAGGTGACGGTGACGGTGATCAGGTCACCTTCGTACACCTTGTCTCCGTGGGAGTCGGTGCGCGTGACGGTGACGGTGATGGGGGCCGAACCTTCGTCCGTTGCCGAGGCCGCCACCGGCGCAGCTGCACCGGTGTCACTGGACGGGGTCGCGAGCGCGGGAACCGAGAGAGTCGCGCACAGCAGCACGGCTCCCGAGGCAGCCGCGAGGGCGCGCCCGTAGTGGCGGAGGGTCATCGATTGGTCCTTCCGATATGGGTTTGTCAATCAGCGGTCGGTGGTCATGACTCACTATCCACGAATTCATCATACAAATTTAGATGCTCGCTAACCAGTTATGCGACGAACAATTTTATCAACGTCTGGGACAATTACCTTGCAACTGAATAAATTCCGCCGATACTGTCAGGCTCCTGACCAGGGAACTCCCCTCCCGCGACCAGCCAGCGATAGACCCGCTCCAACTCACCCACGCACGAACGGATGTCATACTGAGCCCCCACACGCCGATAGCGAGCCGCCTCGATCAGACGATCCTCACTACCGCGATCGACCCAGCCGTCGATCGTACGAGCAAGCGAACGCGGATCCCCCGCCTCGAACACACTCTCCTCCGATAGAGCGAATTGACTGGTCGCGGTCAAGGGACCACACGCCAGAACAGGGACCACCCCCATGGCGCAGCGCTTCAAAAGCACCAGGCCCTCCACCTCGATCGCGCCGCATGCACGCAGAGATCAGCCTCTCGCGAAGCTCGAGCCATCTCCTCATGCCCCATGAAGGCGAAGCGCACAGGGTGCTCGATCACCCCCTCTCGCACGAGGCGATCCGACAGCTTGCGCAGGCGACGTTCGGTCGGCCCACGCCCCGCCAGCGTCAGCTCAATGGAGCGAGCGTGAGAGCTGTAGCGCAAGGCACGCAGGGTTGTCGCCTGGTCCTTCTCGCGCGAAGCGCCCAACCGACAACAATCGCACGACAGGCCGCCCGCCCCCTTCATCCCCACCTTCATCGATCACACCATCCAGCGGGACGCCGTTAGATAAAACAAAGAGCGGGACAGCTAGGCCGAGCGGCACGAGACGATGCCACACCGAGGGCGAGGGACACTGAAGCACGCCACAGCGATTAAAATGAAACGTTTCCACACCTGAAGAATCGCACGATTGAGGACGGCACAGCGATCGAGATACACGGACGCCGTCAGGTTTTCCGGATGAATGTGATAGGGTCGCCAGAGCCGGCACACCACGACGCGCACGCCAGGCAACGACAGCCTGCAGCATAAACGGCTCCTCCAGATGCACCACGTCCGCCCAGTCGAGGCGCACGGTCGACCTGGCGGCGATCCGAGCTGAGCAAAAGGCGTAGCCCTGAGAGGCAATGAGCGGCGCAGCGAGGGGATACGAAGGTGTGGAAGCGGATAATCAGGCATTCCGACACCAGAATCGTCACCGTGACGCGGAGGGGCAGACAGCACGCGAACATCGTGCCCCCGCTCTCGCAAGAGCGTGATCGTCCGGCGCGCGGATGCCGCAAGCCGTTACCGCGCGTATGAGGTCGTTGATGACGAACAGGATCTTGAGCTGGGCGGATGAACCCACCCCAGGGAGCCACACCTCAATTTTAATCACGAGACATGACGACAAATCCTTGCTCGAGGCAAAGCACCCCTTGACATCAATGCAAGACGCCACAAAGAGTTGCTCAGAAAGTAGTTACTACTAAACTAGTCCTGTCAATCAGTCTTTCACAGCAAGGAACTACCGTGCGCCCCTCCCGTCGAACTCTGACGCGCGTCGCGTCGGCCGCCGTCGCTTCCCTCGTGATCGTTGCACCTATCTCACCGTCTCCAACGCGGACGCCCTCTCCCCCGCGTCCCTTCCCTGGACAAACGGTGCCGACGAAGCGGCGGCGAACTAACCCGCGCGGGAACGCTGTCGAGCGTCACCGCGCCTTTCAGCACAAACGTGCCCTCGGCCTCGTCGAAGATGTGGGACGAGGCCGGGGCATAACTATCGAAACGGAGACCGAGATCAGCGCGCGGCGCTGCCCTCGAGTGTAGTCCTCGTCGAGTCGGTCCAGCCGAAGGCCTTGCGCAGCTTCTGGCCGGTCTTCTCGATCGGGTGTGCCTCTTCCTCGGCGCGCAGCGCCTATGAACTCGAGGCGCCGTTATCCTGATCGGCGATGAACTTGCGGGCGAAGGTGCCGTCCTGAATGTCGGCCAGAACAGCCTTCATGGCCTCCTTGGAGGACTCGCCAATGACGCGCGGGCCGGAGACGTAGTCGCCGTACTCAGCGGTGTCGGAGCAGGACCAACGCTGCTTGGTGATGCCACCCTCGTTGATGAGGTCGACGATCTGCTTCATCTCGTGGCAGACCTCGAAGTAAGCGATCTCGGGCTGGTAGCCAGCCTCGACCAGGGTCTCGAAAGCCAGCCTGGATCAGGTGGGAGACGCCGCCGCACAGGACAGCCTGCTCGCCGAACAGGGTCGGTCTCGGTCTCTTCGGTGAAGGTCGTCTTGATGACGCCGGCGCGGGTGCCGCCGATGCCCTTCGCGTAGGGACGGGGCCAGCTCCCAAAGCCTTACCGGAGGCGTCCACCTCGACGGCGACGACGTCCGAGGGTGCCCTTGCCCTGGGTGTACGTCTCGCGGACCTTGTGGCCCGGGGTCGCCAGGGGCGACCATGATGACATCGTGGCCCTCAGGGGACCTCGATGTAGCCGTAACGGATGTTGAAGCCGTGCGCGAAGAGAGGCGGCACCTTCGCTTCAGGGTTGGGGGCAATCTGCTCGGCGTAGACGTAGCGCTGAACCTGGTCGGGCAGCAGCACGGAGACGACGTCACCCTCGGCGACGGCCTCGGCCACGTCCTTGACCTCGAGGCCAGCGGCCTCAGCCCTAGCCCACGAGGAGGAACCGGGGCGCAGGCCGACGACCACGTCAACTCCGGAATCCTTCAGGGTTCAGCGCGTGCGCGTGACCCTGCGAACCGTAACCAATGATGGCAACCTTCTTGGACTGAATCAGCGACAGGTCTGCGCCGTCGTCGTAGATGATCTCTGCCATTTTCATTTCTCCTTCAGTTGATCCGTGATCGAGCGCGACCCGCGGCCGATGGCCACGGCACCCGACTGGACGAGTTCGGTGACACCGTAGAGCTCCAGGGGTACGCAGCAGCCTCTCCAGCGGGTAGGGGAGCCGATCGACTCGATGACGACCGACTCGGGTTGCACGTCGACGACGTGTGCGCGGAACAGGTCCACGATCTGCAGGACCGAGGTGCGACGGGTCTCGTCAGCCTGGACCTTCATCATGAGCAGACGCCGTTCGACGAGGTCTTCGGGTTCAAGCTCGACGACCTTGAGGACGTTGATGAGCTTGTTGAGCTGCTTCACCACCTGCTCGATGGGCGCGGGTCGGCGTCCACGATGATGGTCATGCGAGAGATTTCGGGATGTTCCGTCTCTCCCACGGTCAGCGACTTGATATTAAAAGGCGCGGCGGGCGAGCGCGGCGACGCGAGTGAGCACGCCGGGCTTGTTCTCGACCAACACGGCCAGAGTGTGACGATTCGTCATCAGTCTTCCACCTCCCAGTCAGGGCGCCATGCCCTTGGCGTAACAGAATCTCATCGTTGGACACGCCCGCGGCGACCATCAGCCAGACCATCGAGTCGCTTGGAGACGCGGAAGTCAATGAGAACAGGGCGATCGTTGATCGACATGGCCCATTCGATGGCCTCATCGACCTCGTCGATGGAGCGAACAGTGCGCGCAGCCATGCCGTAGGCCTGCGCGAGCATCTCGAAGTTGAGGGATCTGCTCGCCCTCGACGGGGTTGAGCGTCGTGTTCGAGTAGCGCTTACCGAAGAACAGGGACTGCCACTGGCGGACCATGCCCAGCACCGAGTTGTTGATGAGGGCGACCTTGATCAGGATGTTGTTGATCGTGCGGGTGGCCAGTTCCTGGTTGGTCATCTGGAAGGAACCGTCGCCGTCGATCGCCCACACCACCTTGTCGGGGAGCCGCGACCTGCGCGCCCATGGCTGCGGGGATGCAGTAGCCCATGGTGCCGGAACCGGAGGAAGAGATGAAGCTGCGCGGGTTGTCCAGCGTGATGAACTGGGCGGCCCACATCTGGTGCTGGCCCCGCCCGTCACGTAGATCGCCTCGGGGCCGACCTTGTCGGAGAGCTTCTTGATGACTTCCTGGGGCGCCATCATGCCGTCTTCGAGAACCAGCCCATCCGATCAGGGTACTTGGTGCGCAGGCGGTCTAGGTAGCGCCACCATCCGGAGATGTCCGCCTTGTTGTCCGACGAGGCCTGGGCGATTTCCTCGGTGAGGATCGGCAGGGGCGGTCGCCAGGTCGGCGACGATCGGGATGTCGGCGTGGCGGTTCTTCGAGATCTCCGCGGCGTCAATGTCGATGTGCACGACGGTGGCGCGGGGCGCGAAGAGTCGAGGCGGCCCGTCACGCGATCGTCGAAGCGAGCGCCGAGGGGCGACGATCAGGTCGGCGCGCTGGAGCGCACCGACGGCCGCCACGGTGCCGTGCATGCCGGGCATACCGAGGTTGTGTCGATCAGGGTCAGGGAACGCACCGCGGGCGGTCAGCGTGGTGACGACGGGGGCATTCGTGACCTCGACGAGGTCGGCGAGGGCATCAGTGGAGCCCGAGCGTACGATGCCGCCGCCCACGTAGAGCACGGGGGCCTGAGCGTCGGCGATCGCGCGGGCAGCCGCGCGCACCTGCTTCATGTTCGGCTTGTCCGCGACGCGTAGCCGGGCAGGTCGATAGCAGGGAGGCCAGGAGAAGTCCATCTCGGCGACCTGCGCGGACTTGGTGATGTCCACGAGGACCGGGCCGGGGCGGCCGGTGCCCGCAGGTGGAAGGCCTCGGCGAGGCGCGCGGGGATCTCCGCGGGATCCGTGACGAGGAAGGAATGCTTGGTGATGGGCATCGACGCGCCAACAACGTCGGCTTCCTGGAAGGCATCACTGCCGATCAGGGATGCACCGACCTGGCCTGAGATCACGACGATCGGGACGGAGTCCATGCAGGCGTCGCCCAGGGCGGTGAGCACGTTGGTGGCGCCGGGGCCGGACGTCACTATCGCGCAGCCGACCTTACCGGTGGCCACGGCGTGGCCTTCGGCGGCGTGGCCCGCGCCCTGCTCGTGACGGACGAGAATGTGGCGGATGGACGTCGACGCCAGCAGCGGGTCGTAGGGTCAGGAGAATTGCGCCGCCGGGCATACCGAACACGTCGGTGACGCCCAGGGCCTCGAGGCTGGCCACGATTGCCTCGGCTCCGGTCATGCGGGTGGTGTTGGCGGTGTCGCTCACCATTCGTCCTCTCAATCGTTGGGACCGTCTCAAAGAAAAAACCCCGTCAGGTCCGGCAGACGCGCGGATGCGGGGAATTCGGCGTGCGATCCATCCTCACGTTACACGGCAGGCATCGCACGCCCGGGTACGATGACCAGGGCGAGATTCCAATTCCGTGAGCGTTAAGCATGCCTTTACCGTATCTCTCTGAGCGCCGCGCTCTTCCTCATCTCATTGTGCGGACCTTTGAGAACCGATTGCCATCTAGGACGATCGACTGAGATGCAGCACGTATTGCTGCTTTGATTGATACATACCTCATATCGCAATCCACAACACGGAGATTTCATCGTGCATCAGGTGTTCGAGATTCTGAGCGAACAGCCGGTTCTGTTCCTCTTCATTCTCATCGGTATAGGCATGGCGTTCGGCCATGTGAAAATCAGGGGCATTAGCCTCGGCGCCGCCGCCGTTCTGTTCTTTGCCATCGCGTTGGCTGCGTGGGCGCAGTCCTACGGTATCGAGCTGCGCGTTACCCCCAGTTGGGCACCCTCGGCCTGACGCTGTTCACGTTCGCGATCGGCATCAACTCGGGCGCGTCGTTCTTCCACAACCTGAAGACCGCCGTCGGCCCGATCCTGACGATGGTTTGCCCTCTACGGCATCGCTGCCACCGTCGGTCTCTACCTCGGTAAGGCCATGGGCATGGACGTTCCGCTGATCGCCGGTACCTTTGCGGGTTCGGTCACGAACACGCCCGCTCTGACCGCCGCTGGCGAGGCATCCGGCGATCCGGCCCGCGCGACGGTCGGCTACTCGATCGCCTACCTTTTTGGCGTCATCGGCATGCTGGCAGCTTCGATGGCCGCACTGCACTACGGCCGTAACGACAAGGACGCACCCTCTCCCCTATCGAACCGCACGATTCGCGTCGAGCGCGACGATCACCCTTCGTCGGCGACATCTACGAAAAGCTCGGTGAGAGGTCTCCTTCTCCCGTCTGCGCCGAGGCGAGACCGGCCCGATCACCCGTCCCCAGATGTCCGACACCCTGGATCCCGGTGACCTCGTGACGGTTGTCGGCCCCCGCGAGCTCGTCGCTCGCGCCGCCACCGAGCTGGGCCACGCGTCCTCGCATTCCCTCATGCAGGGACCGCTCCTACCTGGACTTCCGCCGCGTGACGATCTCCAATCCGAGGTCGCCGGCCGCACGGTCGCCTCGCTCGGCCTCGCCAAGGATTTCTCCGCGACGATTTCGCGCGTGCGCCGCGGTGACGTCGACATGGTCGCTGAGCCGGGCCTGGTGCTCCAGGAGGGCGACCGCGTGCGTGTCGTTGCCCCCACGTCCAAGATGGCTGAGATCACGAAGTTCTTCGGTGACTCGTCCCGAGGCCTCACAGACCTGAACCCCATCGCCCTGGGCATCGGCATGGCGCTGGGCATCGCGATCGGCGAGCTGCCGATCCTGACTCCCTCCGGTGAGTACTTCTCCATCGGTTCCGCCGCAGGCACTCTCATCGTCGGCCTGATCTTTGGACGCATCGGCCGCATCGGCCCCATCGCGACTGCGCTCCCCTTCACAACCTGCCAGGGTCATGGCCCTGAGCTTGGCCTGCTGATCTTCCTCGCACAGGCTGGAGCCAAGGCAGGGCGGTCAGATCCTCGAGGCCTTCACCTCGGGCGACTGGATCCGCATCTTCGCCCTGGGCGTCGTCATGACGTCGATTATGGCGATCGGCCTGTACTGCACGATGCGGTGGGTCTTCAAGATGGGCGGCACGAGCTCGCCGGTCTGCTCGGTGGCGCTCAGACGCAGCCCGCCGTTCTCGCCTTCGCAAACGGCCGCACCAACGCCGATCCTCGCGTGGCACTCGGCTACGCGTTGGTCTACCGGTTGCGATGGTCGGAAAGATCGTCGTCGCGCAGATCCTGGGCGGCATGTAGCTGTGGAATTCTCCCGCGGGTTCGATCCCGCGCAACAATGGGGCCGGCCCGCACGGGTCGGCCCCATTCATGCCTCCTTGTCGTCCCCTCAAACCATCAAGGCCACCGCGAAGCTCTCAAAGGGCGCGCGGCCTGCGGTGCCCGTGGGCGGTGCGAGGTTGGTAGCCAGGGAACGAGAGCTTGCTGCGACGCACTTACCTGATCAATCCTCGCGGCATCGCCTTTGTTCCGGGCACCGCATGGCCTGCCCGCCCGCTCGTCGCCCACGCCGCGAGCTGCGCTCGGCGCGTCGCCTCAAGCCCGGCCAGGGCCCCGCAGGCCCTGCGGCGCCCTCCACAAGGGCGACGCTTGCTCAGTACGTTGTCGTGGCCCTGCATGCCTGCCAACTCGGCCTACGCACAAACGAGGCCGCGACCGGTTTCCCGGCCACGGCCTCGTCGATGAATGAGCGTCAGCGCGAAATCAGCGCGACGAGCACTCGAGCGGTCACCGCCGCGACGCACACGATCGCGATGTTGCGTCCGACTGCGCGGATCTCGTCACGGTCGATCTCGTACTCGACCCCGAACGACGGTGGCTTCAGGCTTGCTTCGATCTCGACCTTCACGCGTTCTCCTCCTCGTACTCCCACAGGTTCGGGACTCGATCTTGCTTTTCGACGAGCCAGTTCTTGTCCGTCAGCATACGGGAAAGCGCCAGCCCCATACCGATAGCCACGATCGTGAACATGACCGTAAAGAGCGCACCGAGCGCCTCGTCGATCTGCTGGTTGTTCAGGTAGGTGAGCGCACGGTACAGCGGCACACCGGGGAATCATGATGACGACGGCGGGGACCGACAGGGTCACGCGCGAAGCGCGTCCGGCGGGCAACGAACACAGCGAAGGCCGGCGGCGAGCGCCGCGAGACCGACGGCGGCCGGGGCAGGGGACGCCGAGTTCCAGATGAAGCGCGATACGAGCCGTATTGATAACCGCACCGATGAGGGCGGCCGTCGCGCACACGCGTTGCGGCAGGTTGAACAGCATCGCGAACCCGTATGCGGCCACAAAGCTCGTGAGGAAGCGCAGGAGGTAGTGCAGCCATGGTACGAGCGAGACGCCGTACTCGGGGGTCACCGACCAACCGAAGATAGCGGAAATAGCCCAGACGGCGACGCCGGCTGACATAACGAGCATCGCGACGTACACGGGCGCCCGACGCCACCCTGGAAGTCTTGACGCACCAGTCGATCAGGCCAGTCACCAGCGGGAAGCCTGGCACCAGGAAGAGTAGCGCGAAATGAAGCCGGCCTGATGCGTCGACTCGATGCCGAGAAGTGCTGAGCCGGTGCGACCAGCACAATGTAGATCATCGCAGCCAGGCGCCTGAGGCCATCCAGACACCGAAGTGGTTCATGTGGCGGATCAGCATCTGGCGACGCAGGGCCTGCCCAAAGAACGAGGCAACGGCGACGGCGGAGCACTCGACCCATCCCCGCCGTTGAGGAACGCGAATGCCGCACAGGCGAGACCGGAGAGCAAGCGCGTTGGAAAACCAGTCGTAGAGACCGGGAACCTTCGCGATCTTATCGAGCTCGTCCGACACGTCTTCGACTCGCACGGACTTGCCATTCAAAGAAAGCCACGTAGTTGTTGATACGGTCGATCTTATCAGCGTTCACGCCCATGAGACGCTGCTCAGCGAGCTCCGTGCGGAATGTACCGTTCGCGTACGCAGTCGCGATAATCTCTGTGTACGTGACCTGCGCTCGATGCTCGAAATACCGACTGCGCGTGCAAGGTCAGCCATCGACTTCTTGACGCGATAAGCGCTCGCGCAAACGACAGAAGCATTTGGCCGAGCCGGAGTACTACCTGAGATTGATAGGCGAGGCGGTCATGCGCCGCCATACGTTGAGCGAGAACCTCATCCTTACCACCGTGGTGATGAGGTCCGTGCTGATGTGCAGAAGTGACCATGGATATAGCATCGCATGCAAAAGAGACCGAACGTGGGCGACGTTGGTCCGTGACGTGTGGTGTTTCATCTGTTGGACACACGCTCAGTCGGATTGCGAACAACTGCTCGTCATCGATACCGCACGCCTCGTGCCGGCAAGGTTCAAAGGGCGCAGACCTGCTTCTTCAACATAACGCAAAATAAAAAGAAGCGGCCAGAGACGGAAGGTCTCTGGCCGCTTCTCTCCGTGTGTTGTGGCGGTGTCCTACTCTCCCATAACCTGTCGGTTGCAGTACCATTGGCGCTGCCGGGCTTAGCTTCCAGGTTCGGAATGGAGGCTGGGCGTTTCCCCGGTGCTATGACCACCACAAGATTGGTGTTCAACACTGTTCCCCCACTGTTTGGTGGGGGTGTGGGTTGATCGTGGTTTGTATAGTGGTTGCGGCTGTAGTGTTCGCTGTTTTTTTGTTCACCCGTTGTGTTGGGTGTTGTTTAGTGTTGGCCCATTAGTACCAGTCGGCTCACGAGCACCTCGCGGTGCTTCCACCTCTGGCCTATCGACCCGCTCGTCTGGCGGGGGCCTCTCACCCACGGGGGGCGTGGAAATCTCATCTTGAAGCAGGCTTCCCGCTTAGATGCTTTCAGCGGTTATCCCTTCCGAACGTAGCCAACCAGCCATGCACCTGGCGGTACAACTGGCACACCAGAGGTTCGTCCATCCCGGTCCTCTCGTACTAGGGACGGCCCTCCTCAAATTTCCTGCGCGCACAGAGGATAGGGACCGAACTGTCTCACGACGTTCTGAACCCAGCTCGCGTACCGCTTTAATGGGCGAACAGCCCAACCCTTGGGACCAACTCCAGCCCCAGGATGCGACGAGCCGACATCGAGGTGCCAAACCATGCCGTCGATATGGACTCTTGGGCAAGATCAGCCTGTTATCCCCAGGGGTACCTTTTTATCCGTTGAGCGACCACGCACCCACGTGCCATGGCCGGATCACTGGTTCCTGCTTTCGCACCTGCTCGACCCGTCGGTCTCACAGTCAAGCTCCCTTGTACACTTGCACTCGCCACCTGATTACCAACCAGGCTGAGGGGAACCTTTGAGCGCCTCCGTTACATTTTGGAGGCAACCGCCCTGAGTTAAACTACCACCAGGCACTGTCCCCAACCCGGATCACGGGCCAAGGTTGAGGTGACCGCTTGAACCAGAATGGTATTTCAACGACGACTCCACCACCGCTGGCGCAGCAGCTTCTGATCTCCCACCTATCCTACACAAGTCCAAGCGAACACCAATACCAAGCTATAGTAAAGGTCCCGGGGTCTTTCCGTCCTTCTGCGCGAAACGAGCATCTTTACTCGTACTGCAATTTCACCGAGTTCGCGGTTGAGACAGCGGAGAAGTCGTTACGCCATTCGTGCAGGTCGGAACTTACCCGACAAAGGAATTTCGCTACCTTAGGATGGTTATAGTTACCACCGCCGTTTACTGGGGCTTAAATTCACCGCTTCACACCCACGAGGAGTGTTGACGGTTCCTCTTAACCTTCCAGCACCGGGCAGGCGTCAGTGCGTATACATCGCCTTACGGCTTCGCACGCACCTGTGTTTTTGATAAACAGTCGCTTCTCCCTATTCTCTGCGACCCCACAACCCCACCCGCACGCACAGCGCGGGAAGTCACGAGGGTCCTCCTTATCCCGAAGTTACGGAGAATTTTGCCGAGTTCCTTAACCACGATTCACTCGAACGCCTCGGTATACTCTACCTGACCACCTGAGTCGGTTTAGGGGTACGGGCGCGTCATGCCCTCACGTCGAGGCTTTTCTCGGCAGCTAGGATCACCACAAGTCCACACACGCGTGTGTCCCTCATCAGTTCTCACCCCTAGTGCCCCCGAGTTTTACCTGAGAGACGGGCCACAACCTTAAATACGCACAACCATCGGCGCACTGCAGCTACCTGTCTGCGTCACCCCTGTTAACACGCTTGCCTACCATCACCGGGACCCCCAAGACCCACACACACCACACAACCCGAAAGTCATGCGGGGCGTGAGCAGAGTGGTTAGCACAATGACTTCAGCATGGGCGGTCATAACGCGAGTACCAGAATATCAACTGGTTGTCCATCGACTACGCCTGTCGGCCTCGCCTTAGGGACCCGACTAACCCGGGGCGGATAAACCTAGCCCTGGAACCCTTAGTCAATCGGCGCTGCAGATTCTCACCGCAGATTCGTTACTCATGCCTGCATTCTCACTCCCACACAATCCACCAGAAGTTCCCTCCAGGCTTCACCTCGTGCAGGACGCTCCCCTCCAACAACACACCAGCACTCCAGTTCCTGGCGCCAGCATCCGTGTCGTTGCCACAGCTTCGGCGGTACGCTTGAGCCCCGCTACATTGTCGGCGCAGAACCACTTGACCAGTGAGCTGTACGCACTCTTTCAAGGATGGCTGCTTCTAAAGCCAACCTCCTGGTTGTCACCGCGACTCCACATCCTTTCCCACTTAGCGTACGCTTAGGGGCCTTAGCTGATGATCTGGGCTGTTTCCCTCTCGACTACGAAAGCTTATCCCCCAGCAGTCTCACTGCCGCGCTACACCTAATGGCATTCGGGTTTGGCTGACGTCAGTAACCCACAGGGCCCATCGGCCATCAGTAGCTCTACCTCCACCAGGGACCACGCGACGCTGCACCTAAATGCATTTCGGGGAGAACCAGCTATCACGGAGTTTGATTGGCCTTTCACCCCTACCCTGAGTTCATCCCCCAGGTTTTCAACCCTGGTGGGTTCAGTCCTCCACACAGTCTTACCTCTGCTTCAACCTGACCATGGGTAGATCACCCCGCTTCGGGTCTAGAACACGCGACAAACGCCAAATTTTTCAGACTCGCTTTCGCTACGCATACCCCACACGGGTTAAGCACGCCACGTATCACTAACTCGCAGGCTCATTCTTCAAAAGGCACGCCATCACCCCACAAGGCTCTGACGGCTTACAGGCACACGGTTTCAGGTACTATTTCACTCCCCTCCCGGGGTACTTTTCACCATTCCCTCACGGTACTATGCACTATCGGTCATCAAGTAGTATTTAGGCTTACCAAGTGGTCTTGGCAGATTCACACGAGATTTCACGAGTCCCGCACTACTCGGGCACCACATCCACACCACACGCCACCGGTCCCGTCTACGACTCTCACGCTCTACGGTCAGCCATCCCAGACTGTTCAACTCCCAACAACAGCGGTGCGACCCCCCGGCAGAAGGATCCAACATGGCCCCACAACACCAAACACGCAACGGCCGCCGCCTCTGGCACGCATCTGGTTTAGCCTCCTCCGCTTTCGCTCGCCACTACTCACGGAATATCTTCTCCTACGGGTACTGAGATGTTTCACTTCCCCGCGTTCCCCCCACCACCCTATACACGTTCAGATGATGGTAACCCAGCACAACCCAGGTTAGGTTCCCCCATTCGGACACCCTCGGATAATAACGCTCGCTCGCCAGCTCCCCGAGGGCATATCGCAGGCCGCAACGTCCTTCATCAGCTCTTGATGCCAAGGCATCCACCGAATGCCCAACAAAACTAAACAAAACACAAAAAACAGTACAGAACAAATATGCTCGCAACCACTATACAAATCACAAACAACCCACCACACACAACCCACACCAACAACACAACAATCACTGGCTGGCTGTGCGGGCAACCACCACCCACACAGGGCGGCGGACGCTCACACGGTGTTGAACGTGAACCCGACAGTGTGCTCGTCGCAATAAACATCTTTATGCCCAACCCAAATCGCGCACCCACCCACCACCCACCATGGTGATGAACACATGCAGGCACAAGAAAACAAACCCACACAACCACACAGGCCAGTGCGCGCTGGTCTCCCCAAAAAATGGGCTCCCTAGAAAGGAGGTGATCCAGCCGCACCTTCCGGTACGGCTACCTTGTTACGACTTCGTCCCAATCGCCAATCCCACCTTCGACCACTCCCCCCGCAAAAACGGTTAGGCCATGGGCTTCGGGTGTTACCAACTTTCGTGACGTGACGGGCGGTGTGTACAAGGCCCGAGACGTATTCACCGCAGCGTTGCTGATCTGCGATTACTAGCGACTCCACCTTCATGGGGTCGAGTTGCAGACCCCAATCCGAACTGAGACTGGCTTTAAGGGATTCGCTCCACCTCACAGTATCGCAACCCTCTGTACCAACCATTGTAGCATGCGTGAAGCCCAAGACATAAGGGGCATGATGATTTGACGTCATCCCCACCTTCCTCCGAGTTAACCCCGGCAGTCCCCCACGAGTCCCCACCATCACGTGCTGGCAACATAGGGCAAGGGTTGCGCTCGTTGCGGGACTTAACAACATCTCACGACACGAGCTGACGACAACCATGCACCACCTGCACACGACCAACTAAATGCCACCCACATCTCTGCAGAGCCACGGTTAGCATGTCAAGCCTTGGTAAGGTTCTTCGCGTTGCATCGAATTAATCCGCATGCTCCGCCGCTTGTGCGGGCCCCCGTCAATTCCTTTGAGTTTTAGCCTTGCGGCCGTACTCCCCAGGCGGGGCACTTAAAGCGTTAGCTACGGCGCAGAAACCACGGGTGGCCCCCACCTAGTGCCCAACGTTTACAGCGTGGACTACCAGGGTATCTAATCCTGTTCGCTCCCCACGCTTTCGCTCCTCAGCGTCAGTAACGGCCCAGAGACCCGCCTTCGCCACCGGTGTTCTTCCTGATATCTGCGCATTCCACCGCTACACCAGGAGTTCCAGTCTCCCCTACCGCACTCAAGTCAGCCCGTACCCACCGCACGCCCCAGTTAAGCCAGAGGATTTCACGGCAGACGCGACCAACCGCCTACAAGCCCTTTACGCCCAATAATTTCCGGACAACGCTCGCGCCCTACGTATTACCGCGGCTGCTGGCACGTAGTTAGCCGGCGCTTCTTTACCCACTACCCTCACCACAACCCAAAGCTGCGGCTTGACCATGAGCGAAAGAGGTTTACAACCCGAAGGCCTCCATCCCTCACGCGGCGTCGCTGCATCAGGCTTTCGCCCATTGTGCAATATTCCCCACTGCTGCCTCCCGTAGGAGTCTGGGCCGTATCTCAGTCCCAATGTGACCGGTCACCCTCTCAGGCCGGCTACCCGTCAAAGCCTTGGTAGGCCATCACCCCACCAACAAGCTGATAGGCCGCGAGCCCATCCCCCACCAGAAAAAACCTTTCCACCAACCCCCATGCGAAGGCCAGTGAATATCCAGTATTAGCACCCGTTTCCGGGCGTTATCCCAAAGAAGAGGGCAGGTTACTCACGTGTTACTCACCCGTTCGCCACTCATCCACCCAGCAAGCTGGGCTTCAGCGTTCGACTTGCATGTGTTAAGCACGCCGCCAGCGTTCGTCCTGAGCCAGGATCAAACTCTCCGAACAAAAACAAAAACGTTAAAGCCCAGAAAAACCAACCAGACAAAACAGCCCGGCCAGCAATCCCAACCAAAAACACTCAAAAACAAAAAACAGGCATAAAAAACAAACAAACACACTATCGAGTTCACAAACAACACCCACACACCCCAGACAACCAAGCCAAAACCCAGCCACCAGAGCGGTGAACCACCACCACAAACCCACTCACAAGCCCGCGGCGACAGGTGAATAATCTACTCACCCCCACACCCAAAGTCAAACCAAAACACCGTGACCCCCACACACACACCACAAACCCCACAAACACAACGAAAAGTCCGGGTCGACTTCAGCTTTGCGTGGGCCGTGCACAGAGTCAACGAAAAGGCGGGCCCTGACCGCGCATCACCAGCGCGATCGGGCCCGCCAAACACCCGAAATGACTCTCAGTTCACATCCATGTCGGGCTGAACGGGGATATCCACGGTCGGAAGGTCGCGCACGGCGCGACGCACGGCCTAGAGACGGCGAGGGCAACCCGCTTATCAGGCGCCGGGGATGATGTAGGGAGGGCGAGAGCTCGTCCTCGGAGATGACGGACGCGATAGCCACGGAGGCAACGCGCAGAACCTCGGTCGTAATCTCCTTGACCTTTGCGTCCAGCAGACCGCGGAAGAGACCCGGGAAGGCCAGAACGTTGTTGATCTGGTTCGGGTAGTCGCTGCGGCCCGTGGCGACGACGGCGGCGTACTTGCCGGCGCCGATCGGGTCGACCTCGGGCGTGGGGTTGGCGAGCGCGAAGACGATGGCGTCGTCAGCCATGGTCTCGACGTCGGAGGGATCGAGGATGTTGCCGGAGGAGACGCCGATGAAGACGTCGGCGCCCTTGAGGACCTCCTTGAGGGAGCCGTGAACGTGGCGCGGGTTGGTTGCCTCGGCCAGCGCCTTACGGGAGGGGTGCATGCCCTCGGTGGCGTCGCCAGAAGCGCGCCGTCGCGGCCCGCAGCCGATGATGTCGCGCGCACCCTGGGCGAGCAGCAGGCGGATGATCGCGTTGCCGGCGGCGCCGACGCCGGAGACGACGATGCGCACGTCTTCGATCTTCTTGTTCACGATCTTCAGCGCGTTGATGAGCGCCGAGAGGACCACGATCGCGGTGCCGTGCTGGTCGTCATGGAAGACGGGGATGTCGAGCTCGGCGCGCAGGCGCTCTTCGATCTCGAAGCAGCGGGGGCGCGGAGATGTCCTCGAGGTTGATGCCGCCGTACGCTGGGGCGATGGCCTTGACGATCGAGATGATCTCTTCGGTGTCGCTTGGTGTCCAGGACGACCGGCCACGCGTCGACGCCGCCGAACTCCTTGAACAGGACGGCCTTGCCTTCCATGACGGGCAGGGCGGCCTCGGGCCGATGTCACGCAGGCCGAGCACCGCGGTGCCGTCGGAGACGACCGCGACCGTGTTGGCCTTCATGGTCAGCAGGTGGGCCTTCTGGGGCATGTCGTGGATGGCGGTGCACACGCGGGCCACGCCGGGCGTGTAGGCGCGCGAGAGGTCGTCGCGGTTACGCAGCGGCACGCTGGGTGGATCTCCACCTTGCCGCCGATGTGGCTCGCTGAAGGTCTGGTCGGCGACCGAATCGGCGGTCACGCCGGGCAGCGCGCCGATGGCGTCGCGGACCTCGCGGCGGTGCTCGGAATCGCGCATGTCGCACGTCAGGTCGATGATGATGCGCCCGCGGTCGGAGTCGGCCACGTCGAGGCCCTTGATCTCCGCTCCAGTCGAAGAGACTGCGTCAACAATGGACGCGATGGAAGTCGTCTTCTCGTCCACCTCGATACGGTAGGAGGCGGTGTACGACGGCGATGTGCGCATGTCTGTCCTTTCGTTGGGCGCCCGGCCACAGTCGGCCCGGCTGTCCTCAAGCGCTCATCCTAGGTAACTTTCCGCTCCCCCCGGAAGGGGAAGGCCATAACGTGGACACGTGCGAACGGTCGGGGACGAGGCGGGCACCGGGAGGCGCACTAGGGTCGGGAAAGCGCGCTCTCAGGGCCGCGTGCACGCACCCGGCACGCACAGTCCGGAGACGACGACGGGGGCCGGGATCGCATTGATCCCGGCCCCCGTGGCGTTCGTCAGGATGAGCCTCAGGCACCGACCATTTCCATGATCAGCTCACGCACGCGCGCGGCGTCAGCCTGCCCGCGGGTGGCCTTCATGACCGCGCCGACGAGGCGCCGGCCGCCCTGGACCTTGCCGCCCTTGATCTTCTCGACGATGTCGGGGTTGGCGTCCAGGGCCTCCTGGACGGCCGCCGTCAGGGCGCCGTCGTCGGAGACGACCTCGAGGCCTCGGGCCTCGACGACCTGCGTCGGATCGCCTTCGCCCGCGAGGACACCCTCGAGGGCCTGGCGCTGCCAGCTTGTCGTTGATACGACCCGAATCGATGAGACTCTGCAGCTGCAGCGACCTGAGCGGGGCTGACCCCGGCCTCGTCGAGGGAAACCTCGCGCTCCTTGGCGCGACGCGAGATCTCGCCCATCCACCACTTGCGGGCGGAGGCGGGATCGCAGCCCGCGGCGACCGTGGCCTCGATGAGCTCGAGGGCGCCGGCGTTGATGACGTCGCGCATCTCCATGTCCGCGTACCCCACTCGGTGCGCAGGCGGCGGCGCTTGGCGACGGGCAGCTCGGGCAGCGAGGCGCGCAGCTCCTCCACCCATTCACGATCCGGGCGGATCGGAACCAGGTCGGGCTCGGGGAAGTAGCGGTAGTCCTCGGAATCCGACTTCTCACGGCCGGACGACGTCGAGCCGTCCTCCTCGTGGTAGTGACGGGTCTCCTGCAGGATCGTGCCACCCTCGGACAGGATCTGAGCCTGGCGCTGCATCTCGTAGCGCACGGCCGAGGCGATGCCGCGGAAGGAGTTCACGTTCTTCGTCTCGGTGCGCGTGCCCAGCGGGGACTCCGGCGTGGGGCGCAGCGACACGTTGATGTCGGCGCGCACGTTGCCGCGCTCCATGCGGGCCTCGGACACGTCGAGGGCGCGGAAAGATGTCGCGCAGGGGCCTGCACGTAGGCGGCAGCCACCTCGGGCGCGCGCTCGCCGGCGCCCACGATCGGACGGGTCACGATCTCCACGAGCGGCACGCCCGCACGGTTGTAGTCCACGAGCGAGTAGTCCGCGCCCTGGATGCGACCGTCAGCGCCACCGATGTGCGTGTTCTTGCCCGCATCCTCCTCCATGTGCGCGCGCTCGATCTGCACGCGGAACATGGTGCCGTCCTCGAGCTCGACGTCCACGTAGCCGTCGTGAGCGATCGGCTCGTCGGACTGGGAGGTCTGGAAGGCCTTCGTCAGGGTCCGGGTGAAGTAGTTCTTACGCGCGAAACAGCGGTACTCCGCGATCTCGCAGTTCAGGGCCAGGCCGATCTTGATGGCGTACTCGACGGCCTTGTGGTTGACGACCGGCAGCGAGCCGGGCGAGACCCAGCGACACGAGGGGTCACGAAGGTGTTCGGGTCGCCACCAAAACGCGTTGGGGGCCGCGTCGAACATCTTGGTCTTGGTGCCCCAGCTCGACGTGCACCTCAATGCCGAGAACCGGGTCGAAGCGGCGTGCCGCCTCGTCGTAATCCATGAGCTCAGTCATCACTTTTTCCTCCCAGTTAGCTGCGGGGCACTGACCCGCGACGTCGTCGCTGAGCGCCTCCACCAGGGACGCCACCTTGTACATGACCAGGTCGCCGCGCGCAGGGGCCCAGCACCTGGAAGCCGATGGGCGGGCCCTGCGGAGGACACCGCGTTGGGCACGTTCACGCCGGGGATGCCCGCCAGGTTCGCGGGGATCGTCGCGACGTCGTAGAGGTACATGGCCAGCGGGTCGGAGGTCTTCTCGCCGAACTGAACGCCGTCTCGGGGGCCGTGGGCGACACGAGGACGTCGACCTGCTCGAACACCGCGTCGAAGTCGCGCTGGATGAGCGTGCGCACCTTCTGGGCGCTGCCGTAGTAGGCGTCGTAGTAGCCGGCCGAGAGCACGTGCGTGCCCAGGATGATGCGGCGCTTGACCTCGTCGCCGAAGCCGGCCTCGCGGGTGGCAGCCATGACGCGCTCGGCGGTCACGGGGGCCCTCGGTGGGCTCGACGCGGATGCCGTAGCGCATGCCGTCAAAGCGGGCCAGGTTCGAGGAGACCTCGGCGGGCATGATCAGGTAGTAGGCGCCCAGCGAGTACTCCAGGTGCGGGCAGGAGACCTCGACGATCTCAGCGCCGGCCTCGCGCAGCTTCTCGACGGTGGCGTTGAAGGCGTCGATGACGTCCTTCTGGTAGCCCTCGCCGCTCAGCTCGCTGACGACGCCGACCTTCAGGCCCTTCATGGAGCCCTGCGCGGCGACGGACTCGACGGCCTCGGTGAGCGCGGGGACCGGCTCGTTCAGGGAGGTCGAGTCGTTGGGGTCGTAGCCGCCGATCAGCTCGGTCAGGGCGGCCGCGTCGGCGACCGTGCGGGTGACAGGGGCCGATCTGGTCCAGGGACGAGGCCATGGCCACCAGGCCGTAAACGCGACACCGCGCCGTAGGTGGGCTTGGCACCGACCGTGCCGGTCACGAACGCGGGCTGGCGGATCAGAGCCGCCCGTGTCGGAACCGAGGCCAGGGGCACCATGTGAGGCTGCGACAGCAGCGGCCGAACCGCCGCCGGAGCCGCCGAGGGATGCGCTCGGTGTCCCACGGGTTCTTGGTCGCACCGAAGGCGGGTGCTCGGTGGACGAACCCATGGCGAACTCGTCCATGTTGGTCTTGCCGACGATGGGCAGGCCGGCTTCCTTGATCTTCGCGGTGACGGTCGCGTCGTGAGGGAGGCTCCCAGTCGCCCAGGATCTTCGAGGCGCAGGTGGTGCGCAGGCCGCGCGTCACCACGTTGTCCTTGACGGCGATCGGCACGCCCGCCAGGCGGTGCGGGGTCTCCCCGCCGCGCGGCTCGCGTCCACGTCGGCCGCGGTCGCCAGGGGCGCCCTCGCGGTCGACGGTGATGAAGGCGTTGACGCGGTCCTCGATGGCGTCGATGCGGTCCAGGCACGCCTGGGTCAGCTCGACGGAGGTGATCTGGCCGGCGGCCAGCATGTCCCGCCAGCTCGAGGGCGCTCTTCTTCAGCAGCTCGTTCATCAGTCCTCCCCAGAATCTGCGGAACCAGGAACATGCCGTCCTGGGCGGCGGGTGCCTGAGCGAGCACCTCGTCGCGGTCCACGGTCTGCCCAATCTCGTCTTCGCGCCACACGTTGGTCCAGCGGAATCGGGTGGGACGTGGCGGGAACCTCGGGGTGGCGACCTCGGACACCTTGGAGACGGCGTCGGCGATCGCGTCGAGCTCACCCGCGAAACGCGTGATTTCCTCGTCGGTCAATGCGATATGGGCCAGGCCCGCAACGCGGGCGACCTCGTCGAGTACTAATGCGTGACATGTGGCATCCTACCCGTATGGCCTTTTTCACAGCGACGCCAACTCACCAGGCAGACGTGGTCGATCGTCAAAAAGCGGGAATCGCGCTGCTCGCCGCCCAGGCTGCCGCAGTCGTGACCGTGCACGCGATCGACCGCATGCGCACGCCCGTATCCCCGGTGGCGTGCACGGTTTCCCCACCCTGCCTCCCGCAGACACGCAGATCGGCAACACCGTGGCACGCACGTACACGGAGGGAACCTCCCTGTACGCGGACATGCTGGAGGCCATCGAAGGGGCAACGCATCACATTTATTTCGAGACTTTCATTTGGCGCTCGGACCGCTGGGGCCAACGCTTTGAGACGCTCTGATCGCCGCGGCCGAGCGCGGCGTCGAGGTGTTCTGCGTGTGGGACGGCTTCGGCGTCCTCAACCAGGATCCGCGCTTCTACAAGTTCCCCGTCATGCCGAATCTGCACGTGCGTAAGTTCCCGACGCTGCGCTCGGGGTTCTTCACCCTGAATATTCGTCGCACGGGCCAGGATCACCGCAAGATCCTCGTGGTCGACGGCGAGGTCGGCTTCGTGGGCGGCTACAACATCGGCGATCCGTTTCGCGAACAGGTGGCGTGACACCCACGTGCGCATCACGGGCGAGGCCGTGTGGGAGCTGGAAAACAGCTTTCGTCGACTTCTGGAACCACTTTCCGCCCCAGACCTGCCCGGAGCTGCCGGATCAGGGTGCGCGCGCGTGGAGCGCAGACGTGACCGCGCAGTTCAACCTGCCGCACTACCTCCTCGTCCCGATCCGCGGCATGTACATCGACGCGATCGAGCGCGCGACCGACCGTGTGCTCATCACGACGGCGTACTTTCATCCCCCGACCGTGAGGTCCTCGGCTCCCCTGATCGCCGCCGCCCGCCGCGGCGTGCGCGTCAGGTGTTGATCCCCGAGTATTCCAACCACATCCTGGCGGACTGGGTGGCTCGCCCCTACTACGGTGAGCTGCTGCGCGAGGGCGTGGAGATCTGGTTGTACCGTCACGCAATGGTCCACTCGAAGACGATGACGGTGGACGGTCGCTGGTCGACGATCGGCACGGCGAACATCGACCGTCTGTCGATGCGCGGCAACTACGAGTGTGCCTGCAGTTCTTCTCTCGCCCGCTGGCCGCGCGCATGGAGGAGATTTTCGCGAACGACCTGACGACGGCCCGCCGCCTGACGATCGACGAGTGGGAGAAGCGCTCGATGATCACCCGCGTCGGCGAGATGCTGCTGGGCCCCTTCGAGCCCTTCGTCTGAGCCCCGGCCTCGTTACAGGCCGACGGCTGCCAGGCCTCCCTCGAGGAGGTCGGCGAACTGCTGCTCGGTGATGACAGGGGACGCCCAAAGTCTCGGCCTTCGCGGCCTTCGAGCCCGCGCCCGGTCCGGCAACCACGAGCGAGGTCTTCTTCGAGACCGATCCCGCCGCCTTGCCGCCGCGCGAGGTGATCGCCTTCCTTGGCGCCCTCGCGGTCGTATCCGGGCATCGCGCCCGAGACGACGATGGTGAGGCCCGCGAGCACGTCCGAGGCCGGCTTGGGCGCCTCGTCGGCCATGCGCACGCCCGCGCGCGCCCACGCCTCCAGCACCTCCAGGTGCCAGTCGACCGTGAACCAGTCGCTCAGGGATCGGCCGATTTCCTCGCCCACGCCCTCGACGGCGGAGAGCTCCTCGACCGAGGCGGCGCGCAGGGCGTCCATCGATAGGAACTTCTCTGCGAGCGCGCGGGCCGCCGTGGGGCCGACGTGGCGGATGGACAGGGGCGACGAGGACGCGCGCGAGGGCTGGCTCTTGGCCTTGTCCAGCTCGGCGAGCATCTTCTCGGTGCCCTTGGAGGCGCTGGGCTCAATGGGTTCAAAGATGGTCTGTCCGCGCAGCTTGCGAGGCTTGTAGGCCTTCGTCCAGAAGTAGCGGACCTGCTTCCAGTCCCCGGTTTCCTCGCCCTTCTTCTTGACGGGCTTCACACCATGACGTCGCGCAGATCCTCGGCGCGCAGGTCGAAAGCGCAGCCTCGGTGCGCAGGGCGGGTGCCTGCAGGGGCGGGCAGGAGTTCCTCGGCGCGGGTGATCTGCTCGCCGTGGGGCAGCTCGCGGCCGCCCTCGAGGGTGAGGACGGTGCCGTCCTCCAGGGGTGACGCTGTGGCCGGCGACCAGGGCGGCCGCCACCTCGTCGCGGTCGTTTTCGGGCTGGGTCATGGCGAGCGCGGACTCGTCGCCGAGGCCCTCCACGTCCAAGGGCGCTGCGCGCCCGACGTGGGCGAGGCGCTCGGTGATCTGCGCGGGGCACGCGCCCTTGTTCGGGCAGCGCAGGTCGACGTCGCCTTCCTTCTCCTGGACGAGCGTGGTCCCGCAGGAGGGGCACTCAGTGGGCATGACGAAGGGACGCTCGGAGCCGTTGCGCGCGTCCTCGACGGGGGCGACGATCTCGGGGATGACATCGCCCGGCCTTGCGCAGGACGACGAGGGTCGCCGATGAGGACGCCCTTGCGGGCGACCTCCTGCGCGTTGTGCAGGGGTCGCGCGCGCGACGTTCGAGCCCGCGACCAGCACGGATTCCATGACGCCGTACGGGGTCACGCGGCCCGTGCGCCCCACCTGGACGCGGATGTCGAGCAGGCGCGTGTGGACCTCCTCGGGCGGGAACTTGTAGGCGGCCGCCCAGCGCGGCGTGCGCGAGGTCGAGCCGAGGGAACGCTGCAGGTCCAGGTCGTTAATCTTGACGACGACGCCGTCGATCTCGTGGACGAGGCCGTGGCGGTCCGCGCCGATCTCGGCGATGCGCTCTTCGATGGCCTCCCGGCCCGTGAGCACGCGGGTGTAGGGCGAGACAGGGCAGGCCCCAGTCGCGCAGCTGCTCGTACCAGCCCATCTGGGTGGTCGGCTCGGTGAAGTCCTCCCCGGCCTCGACAAAGCCGATGCCGTGAGCGACCATCGCGAGGGGACGCTTGGCGGTCTCGGCCGGGTCTTTTTGGCGCAGGGAGCCGGCGGCGGCGTTGCGCGCGTTGACGAAGGTCTTTTCCCCGGCCTCGACGCGGGCCTCGTTGAATGCGGCGAAGTCGGCGACCGGGAAGTAGACCTCGCCGCGCACCTCGATGCGGGCAGGCACCGTGCCGGTGAGGGTCTGCGGGATCGACGCGATCGTCCGGGCGTTGGCGGTGACGTCCTCGCCGACGTAGCCGTCGCCTCGGGTCGCGGCGCGCACGAGACGGCCGTTCTCGTAGAGGAGGTTGATGGACAGGCCATCGACCTTGACCTCGGTCGTCATCTCGAGGTCGTCGATGCCGGTGGCCTCGGCCATGCGGGTCTCCCACCGGCGAGCTCCTCGAGGGAGAGACGTCGTCGAGGGACATCATCTGGGCGAGTGGCGCACCTCGGAGAAACCCAGAGTCGACGCTGCCGCCCACGCTCATCGTGGGCGAGTCGGCGCCGCGCAGCTGCGGGTAGCGCTCCTCGATCTCTTCGACCTCGCGGTACATGCGGTCGTAGTCCGCGTCCGCGAGGGTCGGCGAATCACGGTCGTAGTAGGCGGCGCGGGCCTCGTTAATGCGGTCAACGAGGTCGTTGTAGCGGTCGCGGGTCGTCTCGAACGTGGAGTCAGCCATGGGGTCCATTCTTGCATTTCGAGGAGGCTGGCGGACCGGCGGGCGGGGCGCTTGGGAGGCGGAGGTGGCCATAGCCACACGGGCCTGCGGCACTGTTATCCACAGGGGCACGCGAGCGCCTTGGGTTATCCACAGGGCTTCTATCGCCGCTTGATCGGCCGCGAGCGCAGCCGGATCGTTGGGGTATGAAGGATTCCGGTTGCCTCGCCCGATCAGCCTTGCGCGCAGACGTTCACCTGGCCTGCGTCGCGGGCCCGGACGTCGGCGTCGTGCTCGCCCCCGGCACGGTCGGGCGAGCGGGGGACGTGCCGCTGACGTGCGCGTCCGTTGCTCGAGAGCACCTCCGATTTTCGACGCGGGACGGCCGAGCAGTCCTGCGCGTGTCGCCCGGCGCTGCACCCGTGCGCGTGCGCGCTCGGCTCCCCTATGGCGCCGCCATCAGGGACGCCCGTCCTCTCCCTGCGGGGACCCGCATCCGCCTGGGGAGGACGTCTTTCGAGGTGCGGGGACGGCCTCGGCGCCTGGCCTGGCCCGCACCTTCCAGACGAGGCCGGGGATCGCTGACGGGATCATCTCTCCTGCGGGGAGCTCCCCTGGTCTCCGTGCTCGTCATGGGAGGTTTCCTGCTGTGGAGGCTGCGCTCGTCCGTCTCGCTTCCTTCGGTGCTCGCTCCGGCCTGCGCGGGCGTTGTGCTGGTCGCGATCGTCGCCGCGGTCGTCCTGGCGTGGCGGGCACGCCGGCGTCGCCTGGGCTGGGACGGCGGGGCACTGTCCCTGATCCTTGCGGGGCTTCCGGCCTCGTCCGCTCCCCACGCTCTGCGCGGGCTGCCGTGTGGCCGGGGCGGCCCACGCGCGTGGGCCGACGCGTGCGGCTGGCAGCATCCGCCGATGCGAGAGAGCCGGGTGAGTACGAGGCGATCGGTATCGTCGGAGCCCACGCGTCGCAGTGCGCGCTGTGGTGCGCCGGCCAAATCGCCGCTCAGCTCGGTGGGGCGCGCGTGTGGTGGAACAGCGCCGCTCCCGTGCTCATTGGGAACGCGGGCGTGGATATCCACGTCAGCGACCGCGACTCCTGCCCGCACTGCACGAGCGACGCCACCCACGCAACGCTCCACATCGGATACGCCTCCTCGCTGTCGCTCCTTCCGGCCTGGTGCGCGCAGGTGTGCGTCACCGATGATGAGCCCGTGAGCTCGCACTGGTGGTGGACCGTCATACGGGCAGACGCGCAGGACAGCCTGCCCACGCGGCTCGACTGGGATCCGTCCTCGGCGAGGGGACGCGGCGGTGGGCTGAGCGTACGAATTGGTCTCGGAGAGGAGGGTCCCGTCGACCTGGACCTGGTCGCCGACGGGCCGCACGCGCTCGTCGCCGGGTGCACCGGATCGGGGAAGTCAGAGGCGCTCCTCGGGTGGCTTGCCGCTATCGCGCACTGCTACAGCCCCGAACAGGTCCGTTTCATCCTCATCGACTACAAGGGCGGGGCGACGTTCGCCCGCCTGGAGGCGCTTCCACACGCCCAGGCGCTCTCACCGACCTCGACGCCGGCGCCACGACCCGAGCGCTGGAGGGGATCGCGTCGATCCTCCAGCGACGCGAGAGGCGCTCAGGGACGCTCGGCTTTCCCCAGACCTCGCCGCGTGGGGAGAGCGCTCACGAGGAGGATCCGCTCAGCGTGAGCGCTCCCCCGCCTCGTCTCATCGTCGCGATCGATGAGTTTCGTGTTCTCGCCCAGGCCCACCCCGATTCGATGGAGGTCTTGCTCCGCCTCGCCGCGCAGGGACGCAGCCTCGGCTTGCATCTCATCGCGGCCACCCAACGCCCCTCGGGCGCAGTGAGCGCACAGATGCGCGCAAACATGGATATTCGACTGTGTCTGCGCTGCGTCAGCGCCTCGGACTCCACCGATATCATCGGGGACGGACGCGCCGCCTCGCTGCCGCGTATCCCCGGTCGCGCGGTCCTGTCGGACGTGGGCACGATCCAGCTGACCTACCTCGCCGACATCGCGTCGGTGGTCGAGCGCTGCAACGCCGCGTGGCCTCGTACGGGCACCGAACCCCTGTGGGCGCCACCCCTACCCGAGGCGCTGAACTGGGAGGATGTCGACGACGCCGCACAGAGCTTCGTCGATCACGTCCCGGAGGAACGCGGCCCACGACGGACTCCCAGGCGGCACCGCCGTGTCTCTCGGCCTCGCGGAAGGCATCGAGCGACACTCCCCCATCGTCTGGGACGGAGGAAGCATCCAGATTCAGACCAGCGCGCACGAGGCGCGTCTCGCCGCGCACTGGGCGCTGTCCCTCGCGACCCGAATCGCGACGACACCCTGCCGCCCTCTCCACGTGATTGGCGAGGACGCGGTGGAGGCGTGACGTCCCAACTTCCTGCGGACGCACCAGCGTCATCGACCTGCTCGAGGGGCATCTGCGACCACGGGCCCAGCGGTTCTGCGCTATCACGGATGCCCGCAGCTGCGCTCGTATCTGTCGCAGGCGCTCGCTGCTCCTCAGGCGGAGGCGCTGTGGACCTCGCTCCTGGCCAAGGCCAGGCGCGCCGGCATCGTCATCGTCGCAGCCTTCGCCGGCAGATTCACCCCGTCGAGCGCGGCAATGGGCGCATTTTCGACGCGCATCGTGCGTGCGAGGGACGCGGACGAGGCCGTCCACGCCGGGATCACCCCCGGGGAGCTGCGCGCTCTCGGTGAGGGCAGGCGCTCGTCGTGCGACCGGGAGAGACCTCGCCTCGCCACCATCCCCCGGCAGGCCGTTCGTAGCCGGGGCGATCACCCGGCTGTCGAAAACGACTGGCGCATCCCCTCCCCCTCGCAGGTCGCAGCGCTGGTCAGAAATACCCGCTCACCCATCTTGATCGGCCCCACCTACACCACCCCACCCTGGGCACACGCCCTGCCGTGGATCATCATCGGACGCAGGGACGATGCCCGGGTCATCGAGGCCATCCACGCCCACCTCGGTTGGGAAACACCAAAGATCTCTGACGTAATTCCCGAAGAAGCGTGGACTCGTATCACCAGATGGGACAAGCACAGGGTCCTCGCGCTCAACCCCACACACAACGTAATTCGCGCAGTAATTCAACACAGCCACACGCCCCCGCTCGCCCTGACGGCACGACGGTGGGATATGACCTGCGGACTGATCAGCGAGGGTGATACCGTCAATACTGTCCAACTGACCGCAGGGTCAGTTAATACCTAAGTCCCACCTTATTGGCCGGTCGTGAGCAGCCACATAGTGACATCTCCATTTCACTGTTGACACGACCTTGCGCGACTAAGATGACCTAGCGGACACTGAAAAGAGTAAAAGAGAACCAGGCGCACAGGACGCGAGGAGCGAAAGACAGATCATGGATTGGCGCAGTAAGGCAGCATGCCTGACCGTAGACCCGGAACTTTTCTTCCCCATCGGGAACACGGGTCCGGCTATTACGCAGGTCGCCGAGGCCAAGGCCGTGTGCCGCGAGTGCGAGGTCGTGGGCATCTGCCTGCAGTGGGCCATCGACAACAACCAGGACTCCGGCGTGTGGGGTGGCATGAGCGAAGAAGAACGCCGCTCCCTTAAGCGCCGCGCCGCGCGCGCACGCCGCGCAGGCTGCTAACAAGCCACAGCGCCCGCACGCGCCGCGCAGACGATCAAGGCCGAGGATCCACAACGGATCCCCGGCCTCGTTCGTTGATCATTCACACGGCCTGGGCGGATCCCCGATCAGGCGGGGTCGAGGTTGGCGTGGAGCGTGACGAGCGTGCCGCCGCCTTCACGCGGCGCCCACTCGATCGAGCCCTTGAGCTCGCCGCGCACCATCTGGTGCACGATCTGCGTGCCCAGGCCGCTCATGGGCGTGCCCGGCACGAAGCCCACGCCATTGTCTGCGACGGTCACGGTCATGGACGTTCCCTCGCGCTCGGCGCGCACCTCGATGAGGCCGTCGCGGTCCGCGAGGCCATGCTCGACCGAGTTGGCGACCAGCTCGTTGAGGACCGTCGCCAGGGCCTGAGCCTGATCGGCCTGAATCGTGCCGAAGCTGCCGGTCGTGATGACCTCGACGCTGTGGTCCGTGGACGCGATCGCACCGGCCATGCGCACGATCGTGCGCGCAACCTCGTCGAAGTCAACCGACTCGTCCACGTTCTGCGACAGGGCAGCGTGCACGGTCGCGATGGCCTGCACGCGGCGCTCGGCCTCCGCAAGAGCCACCTTGACCGCTTCCTCGGAGGAGCGGCGCGACTGAAGGCGCAGCAGGGCGGACACGGTCTGCAGGTTGTTCTTGACGCGGTGGTGGATCTCGCGGATTGTCGCGTCCTTCGTCATGAGTTCCTGCTCGTGGCGGTGGACCTCGGAGACGTCGCGCGTCAGGATGACGGCGCCCAGGCGCTTACGCCCGTTGACGAGGGGCAGGGCACGCATGCTGACGGTCGAGGCGCGCGCGGCGATCTCGACGCGCCAGGAGGCACGACCCATGACGACGACCGCCATGGATTCCTCGATGAGGGTGCCATCCCCGATGACCTCGGTGATCTCCTGAGCGAGAACCTTTCCGGTCACGTGCGTGCGGATGCCGAGGCGGCGCAGGCACGACACGGCGTTGGGGTCGCGTGCTGGACGCGGCCCTCCGCATCCAGCAAGACGGCGCCGTCGAGGACTCGCGGGACGCCATGGGAGGTGACCTGCGGGGTCGAGTCGTAGGGGTATTCGCCGCGCGCCATCATCTGGCACAGGGGTGTCGGCCGCCGCAACGGTCCACCCCTCGAAGCCCGAGGGACAGACGCGGACTCGACAGGTTGGCCTCGCGCGTGACGACGGCGATGATGCGCCCGTCGCGGCACACGGGCACGCAGGTTTCCATCATCGAGTAGGTGCCGGCCCAGCGGGCGGCGGGCGAGCGCACGACCTGCCCGGTCTGCAGGGCGCGCCGCAGGTCGATTTCGCGGGCGGCGGGCAGGTGGAGGCCGATGATGTCGTCCACGTGGACGGTCGTCGAGGTCGCGGGACGGCAGTGGGCGGCCGCGATAAAGCGTCCGTCGTCGGCGGGCAGCCACAGAACCAGGTCGGCGGCCGCCAGGTCGGCGAGCACCTGCCAGTCCGCGAGGAGGAGGTGCAGCCAATCGATGTCCTGCTCCGACAACGGCGTCGAAGAGGCTTCTTCAGCTAACTGCATGAGACTACGCATGCATCTACTCTAAAGGGAGAGGGGCCGCGAGGGCGGACCTTAGTTGTAAATGAGCGCCGGGACACGCTTCGGCGCCGCTTCTTTCGTCAGGAGAACCATGCAATTCACGCAGTCCATGTCGTATCCCGGTACGGTCGACGAGGTCGTCACCATGTACCTGACCCCCGCCTACCTGGAGCGACGCTTCGGCCAGTTTGTCGTCGAGGGTTCCTCCACCGTGTCGGTGGAGGGCCAGCGCGTGTCATTCGCAGGCACCGTGCGCCCGGAGCTGATTCCGGCAGCAGCGCGCTTTGTCAAGTCCGATCTGCGCATCGCTTTCACCGAGGAGTGGACAACAAACGAGGCCGAGGCGACCTCGCGCACGTCCGTGACCGTGGACGGCGCCCCGGTGTCGGTCGAGGCCACGTCCACGCTGGCGGGCACCGAGGCGGGAAGTGTTCGCGTGGTGACCGGCAACGTGTCGGTGCGCGTGCCGCTGTTCGGCGGGCGCATCGAGAAGGAAGCGGTGGCGCACCTGGGCCGCGTCGTGGAGCACGAGCAGGCGCTGGCTGCGCAGTGGCTGGAGGAGCATCGCTGAACCCGCGCTACGCTCTGCGAGGAACCCCGCCCGCCCAGCGCATGTTGCCTGGGCGGGCGGGGTCATTTCGCGCCACAATAGGGGCCATGAGTGATACCCCTAAGTCTCTGTACATGCAGCGTACGGGCGTGCGTCAGTACGTCGCCCGCAACCAGGACGGCGCCGAGATCCGCATCGGTCACGGCCCCGGCCTCTTCTCCCCCGGCGACCTGCTCAAGCTCGCGATCGCGGGCTGCAAGGCCATGAGCTCGGATGCGCGCCTGACCTCCCGCCTGGGCGATGACTTCGAGCAGTTCGTCGGCGTGTCCGCTGACTACGACCAGCAGAACGATCGTTTCACGCACGTGGATGTCGAGCTGGTCCAGGACCTGTCCGCCCTGTCCGAGGAAGAAATCGCGGACCTCACGCGCCGCGCCGATTCTGCCATCGAGCGCAACTGCACGATCGCGCACTCGGTCGTCGACCAGGCGCTGCCGGCCTCGCACACGTGGACGAACGAGCGGATCGACTGACGTGAGCGCCGTCGACCGCCAGTACGAGGACCTGCTGGCGCGCATTATGCGCGAGGGCACCCCCAAGGGTGACCGCACCGGCACGGGCACGCGCTCGATCTTCGGGGCGCAGCTGCGCTACGACCTGTCGAAGGGCTTCCCGCTGATCACGACGAAGCGCGTGCACTTCAAGTCGGTGGTCGGCGAACTCCTGTGGTTCCTGTCGGGTTCGTCGAACGTGTCCTGGCTCCAGGACAACGGGATCCGCATCTGGAACGAGTGGGCGGACGAAGACGGCGAGCTGGGCCCGGTGTACGGCGTCCAGTGGCGTTCGTGGAATGCGGGGGATGGTCACCACATCGACCAGATCTCCCAGGTCCTGGAGACGCTGATGACGAACCCGGATTCGCGCCGCATGGTGGTGTCCGCGTGGAACGTCGGCGACCTGCCCGAGATGGCGCTCGAGCCGTGCCATGCGTTCTTCCAGCTGTACGTGGCCGACGGCCGCCTGTCGCTGCAGCTTTACCAGCGTAGCGCGGACATGTTCCTGGGCGTGCCCTTCAACATCGCGTCCTACTCGCTGCTCACCCACATGTTCGCCCAGCAGGCGGGCCTTCAGGTCGGCGACTTCATTTGGACGGGCGGGGACTGCCACATCTACTCCAACCACACGGAGCAGGTGACCGAGCAGCTGAGCCGCGAGCCGTACCCGTTCCCGCGCCTGGAGCTCGCGAAGGCTCCCTCGATGTTTGAGTACTCCTTCGACGATATTTCGGTGACGGACTACCAGCATCACCCCACGATCAAGGCTCCGGTCGCGGTATGACGAAGCTGGGAGCGATTTGGGCACAGGATTGCAACGGGATCATCGGGACGGGCACGGCCATGTCCTGGCATGTTCCCGCTGATTTCCGGCACTTCAAGGAGTCCACGATGGGCTGCCCGATCATCATGGGCCGCCGCTCGTGGGAGGCTCTCGGGCGCGCTCTGCCGGGTCGCACGAACATCGTCATCACCCGTACGCCCGGGTACGAGGCCGAGGGTGCTCTCGTCGTCTCTTCCGTCGACGAGGCGCTTCCAGATCGCGCGCGAGGAAACGGCGCGAACGGACGCCCCCACATCTGGATCACGGGCGGGGCTCAGCTGTACGCGCAGACCCTTCCCCTCCTGGACGAGGCCGTGGTGAGCGACCTGGAGCTGGACGTGGCCGCGAGCGCACCCGAGGGGTCGTCCTTCGTGTACGCGCCGCCGCTGGATCCGGCGCTGTGGCGCAGGGACGAGGAGCGCAGCGACGCCGAGTGGCGTGAGCGCTCCGGCGATGCTCGCTGGAAGGTGAGCACCTGGGTGCAGCGCTGAGCAACGCTCCCCCGTTATGACGTCTGTCCGGCAAGGCCCCGCGCATCGCGCGGGGCCTTCGTCGTAGGATGCATTGTGCCCTCATCACCTTTGCTGACGAATCCGACGCTGCGCGCGCTCGTGGCGATCGCGCTGTTTACGTACACGGCGCAGAACATGCTCAATGTGTCGATCGCTCCCCTGTCGCGTGCCCTTGATCTGCCCGAGTGGATCGTGGGCGCGGCGGTGTCTTTAGCGGCCGCCGCGGTGACGGCGCTCAGCCAGTTCTGGGGGCGCCGTTCGATCGCTTGGGGGCGCAGGCGCGTCATCCTGTTGGCTCTGTTCTTGGCGCTCACGGCGGGCACGCTTTTTCGGCGGCCGGTGGGCGCGGGCTGCCGGTTACATCGGCGCTTTCCTCGCGGCGGGCGCCATCATGGCGGCACGCGGTCCCCTTTTTCGGCGCGGCCGTCGCGGCGATCCCGCCGACGGGCCAGGCCCTCGTCGCCGAGGTGACCCCCGACGAGGCCTCGCGCGTGCGCGGCACGTCCGCGTTTTCCGGCGCGATCAACCTGTCCGTCATGGTCGGCTCCCTCGTGTCGTCGGCGCTGGGTGCCTGGTGGATTTTTCGGTCCCGTGCACGCCACCCCGATCTTCGTCCTCATCGCGCTTGCCATCGCCCTCATCTGGCTGCCCCGCGACGGAGCATCCATGCGCCCGAGGAGGCGCCTGCTCCACCTGACGGCCAAGGACACGGAACCCGAGCAGGCGGACCCGGCCTCGTCGACTGAGGCAGCGAACGACAAGGCGAGCGGGGCGAAGGCCGCCGCTGAACTACCCCCGCGCGTGCGGTGGACCGACCGGCGCATCGCCCCGTGGATCGCTTCGGTGTTTGGCATCTACTTCGCGAACGGCGTCGTTCAGATCACGATGGGATTCCTCGTCCAGGACCGCGGCGGACTCGAGCCCGCGCCCGCCGTTTCCGTCACCGCCCTCATGCTGCTGGCCAACGCCGCCGGCGCCATGCTCATGCAGCTGATCGTCGTGCCGCGCCTGGGGTGGAGCCCGCGCACTCTCCTGCGCACGGGCATGACGCTCGCCCTCGTGGCTCTCTCGTGCCTGACGATCGCGCCGTCGCTGTGGGCGCTGGCGGTCTCGACGTTCACGATGGGCGTCGCCTCGGGCATGGCCTCCCCCGGCTACTCGGCGGGAGCGTCCCTGGCGGTGAGCGCGCGCGAGCAGGGCGGCATCGCCGGCGTCATCAACGCGACCGGCGCTATCACGTGGATCGTCGCCCCCGTGAGCGCCACGGCCCTGTACGGCTGGATGCCGCTGTCGCCCTTCCTGCTGGCGCTCTCGCTCGTCGCGCTGTCGTGCACCTGCGCCTGGTGGCTGCTGCACCGAGCAAAGAGCGCGGCCCGGCCCCTGAACTAGGGACGCGACTAGGACGAGTGCCCCACGCCTCAACGCGCGGGCGGCGCTATCCTAGAGGGGTACGTAAGCCCTACGCGAAGGAGCCACCTGTGGCACAAGAAACCCGTACCGAAACCGACTCGATGGGCGCCGTTGAGGTCCCCGCGAACCGCTACTGGGGCGCTCAGACCGAGCGTTCGCTGCACAACTTCGACATTGGACGCAACACCTTCGTGTGGGGCCGCCCGATGGTGCGCGCCCTCGGCATCCTGAAGAAGGCCGCGGCCCTGGCCAACGCCGAGCTGGGCGAGCTGCCCGCCGACATCGCGAACTACATCGCGCAGGCCGGCGACGAGGTCATCTCCGGCAAGCTCGACGACAACTTCCCGCTGGTCGTCTTCCAGACCGGTTCGGGCACGCAGTCGAACATGAACGCCAACGAGGTCATCTCCAACCGCGCCATCGAGATCGCGGGCGGCACCATGGGCACCAAGTCCCCCGTGCACCCCAACGATCACGTGAACCGTGGCCAGTCCTCCAACGACACGTTCCCCACCGCCATGCACATCGCGGTCGTCTCCGAGCTGCACGACATGTACCCGCGCGTGCGCCAGCTGCGTGACACCCTGGACAAGAAGGCCAAGGAGTTCGAGGACGTCATCATGGTGGGCCGCACCCACCTGCAGGACGCGACCCCGATCCGCCTGGGCCAGGTCATCTCGGGCTGGGTTGCTCAGATCGACTTCGCGCTCGATGGCATCGAGTACGCCGACACCCGTGCGCGCGAGCTGGCCATCGGCGGCACCGCCGTGGGCACCGGCCTGAACGCTCACCCGAAGTTCGGTGAGCTCACCGCCAAGAAGATCTCCGAGGAGACGGGCATCGAGTTCACGCAGGCCGATAACCTGTTCGCCGCCCTGGGCGCGCACGACGCGCTGGTGCTGGTCTCGGGCGCGCTGCGTGTCCTGGCCGACGCCCTCATGAAGATCGCGAACGACGTGCGTTGGTACGCTTCCGGCCCGCGTAACGGCATCGGCGAGCTGATCATCCCCGAGAACGAGCCGGGCTCGTCCATCATGCCGGGCAAGGTCAACCCGACCCAGTGCGAGGCCATGACCATGGTCGCCACCCAGGTGTTCGGCAACGACGCGACGGTCGGCTTCGCCGGCTCGCAGGGCAACTTCCAGCTCAACGTCTTCAAGCCCGTCATGGCCTGGAACGTCCTGGAGTCCATCCGCCTGCTGGGCGACGCCTGCGTGTCCTTCGATACGAACTGCGCGTACGGCATCGAGCCCAACTACGAGAAGATCCAGCACAACCTGGACATCAACCTCATGCAGGTGACGGCCCTGAACCGCCACATCGGCTACGACAAGGCCTCGAAGATCGCGAAGAACGCGCATCACAAGGGCCTGTCGCTGCGCGAGTCCGCCCTCGAGCTGGGCTTCCTGACGGCCGAGGAGTTCGACGCGTGGGTCGTTCCCGCCGACATGACGCACCCCAGCGCCGCCGACAAGTGATCCGCTGACGGCGCGCTAGCGCGGTTAGCGTTTGGCCCCGGTCTCGTTTCCACGAGGCCGGGGCCGTGTCACGCTGTCGGGTGCGCCGCAGTCACTTCTTCCAAGGGGTTGCCCCCACGGTGACATCGCCAAACTGGGCATGGAAATCCTCCCACGACATCGTGAACTCCGCGCCGATTTCCCCGCCACCAGGTTTGTTGTTCTTCCCCCATGGGTTCGCGAGCGTCACCCCGTTCTCATCGGCTCCCACAACCGTGTAGACGTGCCCACCCGACAGTTGGATCGTATGTTGCTCACCATCCACGGTGACAGAGATGTCATTACTCGGCGTTGTCCAGTCCGGCATCGTTTCTGCGACGACGGGTTTTCCGTCTCGAACGGCATCGATCGCGGCCTGTTGCGCGTCCTTCTTCCACGGTCCAAAGTCAGCCTTGAACGTCGATGGTTCTCCAGAGATCTGCTGCATTGTCCGCTTCGCAAAGCTTGCAGTCGACCCTCCCTCAAAGAACGTGCTGCGCGTGCCTCCTGGATTCGACTTCACGTACGCCATCTCGAAAATTGCTCCAAGATCACGACTATCCGAACTCGTTTGGTCTCCGTGTCGTAACACCTCCGTGACGAGGACGGGTTTCCCATCATTCAATCCCGGGAAACGCACGAGGAAACCATCGACGACACCATCCGCGTTGACGTGCTCGGTGACCAAGCTGGCCAAGTATTTACGCCCCTCCGGCGTACGATCGCATAGCTTCAAGGGAAGCCAGCAAGTGACAGTCGCCGATTTTTGCCTTGTTTCAGATCAATAAGTGAATCAGGGCCGATGTTTCAACGCTTCACGAATCGTTTCAATATCGCTTGCTGCCAGTGGCTGAGTGTCACCGTAGTCAACTTTTTCGCCGTTTTGCCCCGTCTTTTTAACATCCTCCGGCGTGAAGTAGAGCGCGGCCCGTAACTCGGCAGCGGTAATCAGTCCCTGATCGTGAATGGCATCTGCCGCCTTGTCGTAGTCGTAGGTGAGGAAAGCAATTCGCTGCCCAAAGAGCCAATCGAGGCCATCATCCTTTTCCTCATCCGGGAACGCACAGTATTCAGCCCATATTTCCTCTGCGCGTGCCTGCACGTCCGCGACGGCAGCTTGTTCTGCTTCAAGCACTTTCTTGTAGTTTTCAACCGCTCTGCGCGCATCATCGACTCCAGCCTCCCACGTCATAAGTTCAGCAATTTGCTGATCGACACTCCGATCAAAGGCATCACGCGACTTGCCTGACCATCCAGGCATCGATCCTGCGGCGGACCTCATTTTGGCCTGCCTGTCGACAAGCTCTTGCGTTCGTTGCGTTAGTTCCGAACAGCAGCGTTCGAGAGCAGCAATATCCCCAGGAAGCGATGGGTAATTTCCCCGAAAGTCACTCAGCATCATCGTCCTTCCTCTCACATGTGGGCAGTGATGCGCTTGAAGCGACTGACCTGCTTATCTTCGTTGCGCTCGCTCGATTTTGCGGTGGCTCGTAGCGCATCGGATATGTCCTCAAGCCGCTCAGATGTCCAGCGCCGACGGCTGTCGAAATCATCGACGAGGTCTTTTAGCGCCGCATTTACGTCGTCGCTACCTGATTCGATCCTGCCATCACATTCATCGAGGGCCATGGCGTCGACCATATCCCGGACGTTCAGAAATGACCTTGACGCTGACCATAGTTCCGAGGCTTTCATCGCGTAGTTGCTCATCACATCTCCTATGACGCGTGGTTAACCACTGATCCTAACCCATTTTTTCCCATCACAAAACCTCACACAGTGCAAAAACTGTAGAGTATCCGGGCACCTTCGTTCTGCTCGCATGCGCCAGTATCCAAAACTCGCGGCTCCCGCATCTCACTCACACCCAAATTCCGCATGCAATTCCCCACGAAGATTTTTCAATCTTGAAATCAGATCGTTGGAATCATACGGTTTTCTCACCATCACGATGACCAAGGCACAGGGAATTGCCTGCGAAATTTCTAGGCGATCGTAGGAGCGACTGGTCAAGCAAACGCCTACCCTTAACGTTTTGGGCAAACTCGGAGGAAAAGCCGCCATTCCGCACGGAATCGTTTAGCTCTGGGCGCGCGCTTTCTTGCGCATCTTCAAGATCGTCGAGGCGATGATGGAGAGCAGGAAGATGTTGAAGAGGATCGCGCCCACGCTCGGAGATACCCACGTGGCCGCGAGGCGCCCGACGGGGCCGTGGCCGCGGCGGAGGCGCCGACGATGAGTCCGATGCGCAGGTCGACCATGCCATGGCGCAGATTGGTGACAGTGCCGGCGATGCCGGTGGGGATCATGACGAGGAGGGACGTGCCGCGCGCGATGAGGTCTCCCGCGCCGACGGCGAGTTCCATGCCGGGCACGATGACGGATCCGCCACCCACACCGACCAGGCCGGAGAGGATGCCGGCGCACAGGCCGACCAGGATCATGAGGGCGCACGAGGCCGGGGTCAGTGAGACGGCCCCCTCTCGCGTGGGGACGTGGAGGTATTGGGAGACGATGACGAAGACGGTGAAGCCGATGAGGATCCAAGGCAGCGAGGGGGCCGGGAGGCGGCGCAGGAGCCACACGCCGATTTGCGAGCCGATGAGCGCGCCGACGACGAGGAGGGCGGCTCCGACCAGGAGACCTCGCCGTGGAGGGCGTAGTTACCCGAGCCGACGGCGGCGGTGACGATGATGGCGGCGAGCGACGTGGCCGAGGCGCGGCGCTGATCCATGCCCAGGACGGCCATCAGGGCGGGCACGATGACGAGGCCGCCTCCCACTCCGAAGAGTCCGGAGAGAAATCCAGCGCCTACGCCTGTCGCGATGACGAGGAGGATGCGGTTCATGGTGAGGGGCTGGGAGTCGGTGTTGGCCATGTTTCTACTGTAGTACTGCGTTGTTTTGCGTTCTGGGACGCGGCATTACCGTGCGCGGACCGCCGATCCTTGAGCTTCAGGGTCCCTTTAGGATGGGGGCATGACAGATACGCGTGACCCGCACGGGATTGTTAACTTCTTTGTCCGGTACCTGGTGCTCCACGTGATCTTCCTGGTCGGGCTCCCGCTCTCGTACGCCATGGACCTGGCACTCATCTACTTCTTTGGCTTCCTGGGCTTCTTCACCTTCTTCCAGATGTTGATAGCCATCCCCGAAAGTTCCTCGAGAAGGCCGGATCGTGGAAGATTGTCGCGATCGTGGGGGCCGTGTTGTCCGACGTGGCGGTCCTGTGGTGGCTGGGATGGCTGCTGGGAGGCGCACTTGACGGCTCTTCTGACTGGGGGCTTGTGACTGCGTGGCTGCCCCTACCACTTCGTCGCCGCCTTGTGCGCGTGGGGACTCCGCGAGTTCTTCTACTGGTTGAGCCCACGAGACGCTGCCACGCCCAGCGCCCTGCCAGTCCCACCGAGCCGGACACTTCCGAGAACCTGGCGCATCCAACGGTGCAGACGCCCCGACGGCCACCCCCTGCGAGCGCGGAAGCAGACACCGATACCAACACCGACACCGACACCGACACCGACAAGCAGTAGTCCGTTTTTCTCAGGAGCGGCTTCAACCATTCCCCTGCCTCCAGAAAAGCAAAAACTGGCCCCGACCTCGTCGTCACGAGGCCAGGGGCCGCGTCTACTTTTCTCTTCCTTTGCTTCGGCGCAGGTAGCTCCCTCCCACATGGCCGAGACTACATCGCACAGCGCGTCGCGGTCCTCTATCTCAACGAGGAACATCTCCTTCGCCCCCTCGTAGGGGATGGCGCGTGGGGCCTCGGATAGAAGCCGTTCGGAGGCGGGCGTGACCTTGAGCAGGAAGCGGTCGTCGTATATGCCACCCACGACCTTGCTCCGGTAGTAGAGGACATATTCGCCCATCATCTTGCGGTGCGCCACGTCTCCCAGCTCGCCCAGCAGGTCGAGCACGAACTCCAGGTATTGGTCGGTGGACGACATCGTTTGTCCTCACTTTCCCACTCAACGCCACGCTCGCCTGATCCTGCGCTGCATTCAGCGGCCTTGCTCTTTTGTGGCGTATGAGAACAGTGTAGGAGCCTTTGAGCGGCCCGGTGACCGCGTTCGTTCATTGATTAACGGGGCCGGGGTTGGAAGCAGGTGAGGCTGGTGTCGCCGAGACGTAGGGAGTGTGAGGGACCTGGACTTCGCATCTGAGTGCTCCGTTAGGATGTGGGCATGACAGATAGGCGAGACCCGCGAGGGATTGTTACGTTCATCGTCCGTTTCATGCTGTTCTACGTGGTCGCCCTGTTGGTCTGTTCTTTTCCATTTCTGCCGGTGCTGCGGGCCTCACCAATTTGTTTTCTTATGGCCTCATGGGCGTCTTCACTTTCGCCCAGGTGATGGCATCCATATCGCGAAAGTTCCTCGATCAGCCCGTTGCATGGAAGGCCGCAGTGATCACGGGAGCCATCGCCTTCGATGGGGCTGTCCTATGGCTATTCGGACTGTTACTGGTTGTTGTATTTGACGGCGGGTGTGCCTGGTTCGCGGTGACTGGGTGGCTCCCCTCGCACGCCGTCGCCGCCCTTGTGCGCGTGGGGTTCTGCGCGAGATCATCCATGCGTTGGGCTCACGAAATACTGCGTCCCCAAGTACCCTGGATGCTGCCGCCGAACCGGCTGATTCCGCTTCCAAAGACCCAGAGGCGTTGACGAACACAAACACAGAAACCGACAACCGATAAGTCGGATTGTTTGTGGGCCGTTCCGTTCGTGCATGACACCACCAGCCACCAATCTCAACAAAGGGACACCAAAGCACTAGCACCACACAGATTTCAGGCAAGAAGCTTCGGTGGCTCCACGGTTCAAGTGACCGCATGGAGTTTTTCGGTCTAGGTTCCCCAAGAGCTACCGCCCTTGTATATCAGCGCGCGGATAAGGGTACTCCGTAATTAAAATAAGACTTATCTTTGCAGCAAGGAGGACACTCGATGGCACGCTTGACACTCAAGGACATTGAATCACGCATCGCACCCCTCGGAGACCATGCGACCTATGACCGAGAGTTCCTCTTCAGCCTTCTAGCCGCTTACGGCAAACCCAAGAGCTCTATCACCCGCCTACGCAACGGTTCGTTGAACGTGGCGGCAGACCCAGACCTGTGAAGTCGCTCAGAAAGACGTGGTCTATTTCCGAGAGGTGCCCCCGGCCACGGACACATCCCTCTTGGAAGCCGGGAGCAGCTGCGCACCGCCGCTCACGTGCTTCGCTACACCCCACGCTTCATCATGGTCACCGACTACACCACGCTGTTATCTTGGGATACCAAGACCGGTGAGAACATAGTATTTCCGCTGCAGGAGATCACCCAGCACTTCACGTTTTTCCTACCTTGGGCGGGCATGGAAAAAGCCCAGTACGTGGCCGAGAGACATGCGGACGTTAAGGCTGCCGAACAAATGAGCAAGCTCTTCGACGAGCTGCTTAAAGCCAACCCGATTATTACAAAGGACGAGACCCAACGCCACGGCCTGAACGTGTTCTTCACCCGCCTATTGTTCTGCTTCTTTGCTGAAGACACCGGGATTTTCACAGACAACCAGTTTACTAATGCAGTAGGCTCTCACACCCAAGAGGACGGTTCAGACATCCATATTTTCCTCAACGAGCTCTTCAAAGCTCTGGACACGGAGAGCCCTGAGGATAAGCCGACATACCTCGCAGACTTCCCCTATGTGAACGGACGACTGTTCAGCACAGATCACGCGCTGGTCGTCCCCACGTTTACAAGGGCCGCGCGCGCCATGTTACTCGGACTGGGTAAACTGATTTGGCAAGAGATTAACCCGGACATCTTCGGCTCCATGTTCCAAGCCATTGTCACCCCTGGAAAGCGCTCGGACCTTGGCCAGCACTACACGTCCGTCCCCAACATTCTAAAAACAATTGAACCACTGTTTCTTGACGACCTGCGCAAAGAATTCGACACGGCATGGGACAGCGCAAAGAAACTCGGTGAGCTACTAGATCGCATCTCGGAAATACGCATATTTGATCCGGCGTGTGGAAGTGGCAATTTCCTAGTCATCGCATACAAGGAGCTGCGTCGACTGGAGCATGCGATCTTAGAGCGCCTAGCGGATCTCGACGCCTCCCACAACACCCTGTTCACCGAATCAGTGATCAGCATCGAGCACTTCTATGGCATCGAAATCGACGACTTCGCAGTGGAGGTTGCGATTCTCTCTCTATGGATTGCCAAGCACCAGATGAATCGAGATTTTGAGGACAAGTTCGGCACCGCCATCCCCCTTATCCCTTTGAGAGAATCGGGAGCCATCTACGCCGGAAATGCTATCCGAATCGACTGGAACACCATCTGCCCAAACGAAGGTATGACTGAGATATACCTCATCGGCAACCCGCCTTACGGCGGAGCAAAGAAACTCAAAGCGGCTCAGAAGGAAGACTACAATTACGCTTTCAACGACCGCCCCTACTCAAAAAACCTGGACTACATTGCACTGTGGTTCATCAAGGGGGCAGCCTACATTAGCAGAACGCAAGCACAACTTGCATTTGTAAGCACAAACTCGGTTACCCAGGGCGAACACGTGGGCCTCATGTTCCCTATGATCTTCGAGATGGGCCTCGAGATCGGATATGCGTACCGCTCCTTCAAATGGGAAAATAACGCTAAACACAACGCAGGCGTCACTGTGGTCGTCATCAGCTTGCGCAATGTCGCCAACAAAATCAAGTACTTATATTCAGAACATGTCCGCACACAGGTGACAAATATCAACGGATACCTGATCGATGCTGACAATGTTTTTATCAGTAGACGTAAACAGCCTCTCACCCAATACCTCCCCGCCATGAACTTTGGCTCCATGCCCCGCGACGGTGGAAATCTAATCCTCTCTGAAACCGATCTCACTGATCTAAGAAATACAGATCCTCAGGCAGAACGCTTCGTTAAGTCCTATTGCGGAGCCAAGGACTTTATTGAAGGAAATCAACGATACTGCCTATGGATTACAGACTCTCAGGCACAAGAAGCGGAGGAATCTCCGTGGATTTCACGCCGCCTGCGAGCAGTTTCAGAATACCGACAGGACAGTGACACATCACCATCCACCGCCAAGTATGCGGATAGGCCACATTTATTCGTGCAGCGCGCTTACAGACCTACCGATTCAATCATTGTTCCAAGCGTCTCCTCTGAACTCAGACGCTACGTTCCAATCGGCTATCTGAGGGGCAGATACAGTAATTTCTAATTCTGCGTTTGCCGTCTACGACGCTGAGCCATGGCTGTTCGCATTACTGACGTCACGGATGCATATGGTATGGCTTCGCGCGGTAGGCGGAAAAATGAAAACTGACTACCGTTACTCAAATACGTTGGTATACAACAACTTTCCCGCTCCCCAATTACTGACCAAATAAAGGAAAGCCTAACACAATGCGCGTTCCGTGTGCTTGATGTGCGCGAATACCATTGCGAGTACACATTGGCTGAGTTGTACGATGCTGACAAGATGCCAGAGAATCTTCGCCGAGCCCACGCGGACTTGGACATTGTTCTCGACCGTATCTACCGTAAAAGGCCTTTTGACTCCGATGAGGAGCGACTCAGACTCCTCTTCGACCTCTATCGGCAGATGACCAATCAGGAGGCATCTGCCCAGCAAGCTGCGAAACCGACACGTGAAAGTCGCCGAACCCGAAAGGTACAATGATGAGCCCCCATATCGAGGATTTCACGAACATCGTCGACGTCACCTACGCGCAGGATCGTTCTTCGGTGAATACCAATGAGCTGGGAATGCGCGAGATGCAAGCCAGGGTTTTTGAGCAGCGGGCATCTCAATACCTCCTCGTGAAGGCCCCGCCCGCATCCGGAAAGTCCCGCGCCCTGATGTTCGTGGCGTTGGACAAACTGTACAACCAGGGCATCAGGAAGGTCATTGTCGCAGTACCCGAGCGTTCTATCGGCGCATCCTTCGCCAGCACGAATCTCACGACTCACGGCTTTTTCGCTGATTGGCAGGTTGATGATCGCAACAACCTGTGTACGCCCGGTTCCAGCCAATCCAAGGTCCAGGCCTTCGTGGATTTCTTGGAGAATTCGGATCCAGTCCTGGTGTGCACCCATGCTACTTTGCGATTCGCCTTCGAGAAAACTGCCACGGAAGCTTTCAACGATTCTTTAGTAGCCATTGACGAGTTCCACCACGTATCTGCAGATATTGACTCATCGCGTCTTGGCGCACTACTGCGTGACGTGATGACGAAATCCACAGCCCATATTGTCGCGATGACTGGCTCCTACTTCCGAGGGGATAGTGTTCCCGTGCTCCTGCCGGAGGACGAAGCCAAGTTCACACCGGTTACCTTCAACTATTACGACCAGCTCAACGGGTACCGGTACCTCAAGCATCTGGGGATCGGCCACCACTTCTATCAGGGGCGCTACACCGATGCGATCCACGAGGTGTTGGACCTAGACAAGAAGACAATCATCCACATCCCCAACGTGAACTCTGGCGAGTCCACCAAGAACAAACTCGAAGAAGTCGGTTTCATTCTCGACACCATCGGAACCGTAGAACGGACCGAACCCGATACCGGGATTATCGAAGTACGCCGCCGTGACAACGGAGGCGTCATTCGTGTAGCGGATCTCGTCGATGACACGGATCAGAATGCACGCGCGAACACCCTGCATTACCTGTCGACCGTGGCCTCGAAGCAGCGTGAAGCTGTTGACATGATCATCGCGCTAGGGATGGCGAAAGAGGGATTCGACTGGCCCTTCGCAGAGCACGCGCTAACGGTGGGATACCGTGCTTCACTGACTGAAATTATCCAAATCATCGGACGGGTCACCCGCGATAGTGAGGGCAAGAACCGGGCCCAGTTCACGAACCTCATCGCCGAACCAGACGCGAGCCAAAAACGATGTCGCGGTAGCGGTAAATAACATGCTCAAAGCGATCACCGCCTCACTACTTATGGAGCAGGGTCCTCGCTCCGAACTTCGCTTTCAAAGCGAAGCACGGAAATGACGATACCCCAAAACCAGGGACGTTGCGGATCGTAAATTTCAAAGACCCCTCCACAGCACGAACCAAGCAGATCATCAAGTCGGACCTTAACGACCTCAAGGCCGTCATCCTTCAGGATGATACCTTCGCAAGGGCTGCTGCAGGGAGCGTCGATGCTCAGACGACCAACAAAGTACTGATTCCTAAAATCATCAGGCAACGCTACCCAGACCTTACCGAATCCGAAGTTGAAGAGGTCCGCCAGCACGTAGTCGTGGACTCCGTCATCAAGACCGGCGAGGTAAAGGAAGTCGGAGACAAACGTTTCGTAAAACTGGCTAACAGATTCGTGAACCTTGACGAGTTGAACATCAATCTAATCGACACGATCAATCCATTCCAGCGGGCTTTTGAGGTAATTTCCAAAACCGTCACGCCCAACGTGCTGCGACTGATCTCCGACACCATCGCCGCTACACGCCTGGATATCACTGTCGAAGAAGCACTCGGGGCATTTCCACAGATCCAGCACTGGGCGAAGATCAATGGAAGACGCCCCGACCGTCGCTCTGAGGATACAACCGAACGCTACTATGCCGAATGCCTGCTTGTAGTGCGACGTTTCAAACAGGAGCGCGACCAGCGAAGGACCCAGGAGAGCGCAGACCAGGAAGGCTGAGTATGAGCGAGGATAACCCCAACCTTGAGGCACTACTAGACGCTGCCCTTGCCAGCGATGAGGACGGACTCTTAGAGGAACCAACAAAGAACATAGGCTCACCACAGAGGACCGACTGGACCGTGCTTTCCTAGAAATCGCCGAATTTTACCGCACCCATGGACGCCGCCCAAGCTCCCAGACTCGCAACATCGCCGAACGCCGTCTAGGAGCACGATTGGATGGCTTCCTTGCCGACCGAGTTCGCGCTGATGCAGTGGCGGACCTTGATGATTTCGGCTTGCTGACCCCCGAGAGTCCTCCGAAGAATATTGATGAGCTTCTCGCCCGCGACGACCTCGATCTGTTGGGCGGCGACGACGATATTTTCGATCTCACACCCCTTCCCTCGAGGATCATTACCGATAAGGACGTCGAGGTAGCAAAGCGCAAACAAGCACGAGATTTTAGTCAATTTGAGAACCTTTTCAAGGTCAAGCATGCAGAGCTTGCCGCTGGTGACGCAGTTCTACGCAATTTCAGCGGCATCTCAACCATTAGACAAGGCAGCTTTTTCGTGCTCGGCGGGGTCACGTTGTTTGTCTCTGAGGTAGGTGAGCGTGACTATAAAGTGAGCGGCGGCTCCTATCGGCCCCGTGAACGCCTGCGGGTAATTTTTGAGAACGGCACCGAATCCTCCATGTATCGAACATCATTGGCGATCCGACTGGCTGAACAGAACGGTAGGGCAGTCGTTCCGGCCAATCATGCCCTGTCTTTGGACGAGCTGGGGGACGCCGATATTGAGACCGGACACATCTACGTGTTGCGGTCACTGAGCTCGGATCCGCAGATCGCTGGTCTAGAGGACCTTCACAAAATCGGATTCTCGAGAACACCGGTCAGTCAACGCATCAAAAACGCCATCACGAGCCTACATATCTAATGGCCCCCGTTGAGGTTGTTGCCGACTATCGTGTCTACAACATGCGCCCCTCCGCGTTGGAACGCCTGATCCACCGTGTCTTCGCCGATGTGCGCCTCAACCTCAGCCAGGTGGGCCCCAATGGAGAGATCTACAATCCCTCCGAGTGGTTCATAGTCCCCATCGATGCGATCGACCAGGCCATTGAAATGACCGTCAATGGCGACATCACAGATTTCACCTATGATCCAGCAACTCAGACCTTCATCTACAGGGAAGCTGAAGAAGACCGCCGTCAGCTCTCATATTGATTTCTGACTCGTATCCGGAGAATTCCTAAGATGAATCACGGAGCGCAGACACAGGGTACAGATTCGAGCAGAGGCCTGCGCCATGCGCGGCTCCGGGGAGCACCACACTGCCCCAGAGCCGCGCTCCAGAACGCATGCCATCCCCGGCAGCTCCTGTTTTCCACTCACCCCTGCCCCGGCCTCGTCGATGAGAACAGGGCGAGCGAAACGGACTCACAAAACCCAACTTTTCAGGATACTCCCTCACATCCGACCAGTTAGACACTTTCGAAAAATATCGACAGACTATCCCGGCCTCAAAACAACCAAAACGGCGGGTCGCAGGCTCGCAGCACCTGACAAATACTTGGAAAGTCAACCGATCCACGATTTTTACTTGTCCGCACTGCGGGACATTTTTCGCTCAACGTCACCATATTGTCGGTTAATTTACTGAAAAATCGCTTTACCGTTGAATGGGCGCATTTTCACGCGCATGACTCCCCCACCGGGCAGTCCCATCAACGATTTCGAGGACACACACGTCATGGAGACACGACATCCCCTGACCATCCCCGCGGCCATCGTGCTGGGCACCGCGGTCGTCGCCACCGCTCTGCCTCTGCCGAGCAGCACACCGGCCACCGCCACGGGCACGGCGCACGTCACCCGCGCCTACACGGACAAGTCCACACACGAACCGGGTAAGCAGGCGACGATCACGGCCGAAGCCTCGACCGAGGGAACCGTCCACTTCTCCGTCAGCCACCTCGGCGTCGAAATCGACTCGGGCGACGCCACCGTGACGAACGGCAAGGCCACCTGGACCTACACGACGCCGAGCGAGAACAACCAGGGTACCTCGTCACCGCGACCGGTGGGGACGGCACGCACGCGGAGACAGCCATCGACGCCTCCACCAGCTGGGAGCGCTTCCCGCGCATGGGCTACCTCTCGCACTTCAAGCCCACCGCCCCCGATGGCTTGGCGGACAACGCCACCTACGAGCCCTACCTCTTCCACGCCCCGTCCGACTACGTCACGAAGCTCAGCCAGGACTACCACCTCAACGCCTTCCAGTACTACGACTGGCAGTACCGCCATGAGCAGCCCGTCGCCAAAGGCGACCTCAAGAACGAGTGGCCGCTGTGGTACCGAGACACCTACGCCTCCGCTGCGACCATCAACACCTACGTGACCAAGGCAGACGCAGTTGGCGCCGCCTCGCTGGCCTACTCCATGGCGTACGCAGTCAACGACGGCTACGACACCAACGCCATCAAAGAAGACTGGATCCTGCGCGAGGACAACGGCTCCTACTGGCAACGCGACTTCGGCAGCCAGTGGTGGGTCCAGGTGCCCCCCAACACGCCCAAGCCCCAGAACCACATGACGATGATGAACGTCAACAACTCAGAGTGGCGCGACCTACATCACCGGCCAGTACGCGACCCAGAAGAAGGAATTCGCGTTCACCGGCACGCACATCGACACGCTCGGCCAGACCGTCACAGAAGGACGCTTCCGGCAACAAGCTCGACCTGACCGAGGGCCTGTCGGCGCTCGTCAACGAGACCGCCGCGAAGACGAAGGGCGCGGTGGGCATCAACCTGCCCGACGGCGCCGGAAACGACAAGGTCATTCCCGGCTCATCCACGTACCTGTACACGGAGCTGTGGGACAACAACGAGACCAACGCTCAGGTGGCCAGCTACCTGCAGGGCGTACGCGCCACGGGTACGAAGAAGCCGATGGTAGTCACCGCCTACGCGAACGACTACGATCCGACGACCCGCTACTGGGACGCGGCGGCCAAAGAGTACAGGCATCCCGAAATCACCCCCGACAACGGCGTGCGTATCGAAGCCGAGTCCGACCAGGCAAAGGTGAGCGGCGACGTCACCATCGTGTCGGGCGACGCTTCCGCCTCTGGCGGCTCCTACGCCTCGGGCATTGCGAAGGACGGCGACGCCGTCACCTTCACCGTTGACGCAGGACAGGGAGGCACCTTCACCTTCTCGCCGCGTTACCGAGCCCGCAGGCGGATGGCGCTAGCCACCAGGTGATGATCGACATGGGCAAGAAGGGGCAGCAGAAGCTCCTGAAGTACGTCACCTTCAACAAGACGCAGAGCGACTCTGACTGGCGCGAGGACATCAGCATCAACGTGGAGCTCACCCCGGGTACCCACACGATTTCCTTCCCGATCGACAAGTACGAGAAGTACGCGCCCGTCAACATCGACTGCATTACGTTCCGCGAGTTCAACGCGGATTCCCGTCAAGCTCGCGGATGCGGCGTTCGCGGCGAACGGCGCGCACCACCTGGAGCTCGGCGACTACGGGCGCATGCTCGACGATCAGTTCTTCGCCGAATCCGGCCGCGGCCTGTCCGCCGACATGCAGACGTGGATGAAGAACTACTACAACATCTCCACCGCCTACGAGAACCTGCTTTTCGGCGACAACCTGACGCGCAAGGAACGCCAGGTCGAGGTCTCGACGAACGGCGTGGGCCTGCCGACCTCGACGGACGGTGCCGCGAACACGATCTGGGCGAACACCATGACGTCCAACGCGGGCACGGCCCTGCACCTGATCAACCTGCGCACCAACGACAACGAGGGCAACGACGAGTACTGGCGCAATGCCGCCAAGCCGATCCTCGCCTTCGATAACACGTCCGTCACCTACCAGTTGGAGGACGGCGAGGCGATCCCCGGTTCGATCTTCGCCGTCAGCCCGGACGATGACGGTGGCCGCCCGACGCCCCTCGACTTCACGACGGGCACGGATGATCAGGGCCGCACGACGATCACGTTCAACGTCGGACGCCTGGCCACGTGGGACATGGTCGTCTTCTCCCCCGCCACCTACGCGGACCGCGCAGCTGCTGCACCTCAGGCAGTGGACACGTCCGACAACGCCGCCACAACCGACGCGGACGACGCGAGCCTCGTGCCCGCGACGATCGTCGGCCAGCTGCGCAATGGCCTCGGCCAGTGCCTGACCTCCCAGGATCCGAAGGGATCCAACGGCACCCCGTGGCGAACAGCAACTGCGCCGGGAACAGCGCCGCGCAGACTGTCATCTACGAGGGCGACGGGCACATCCGCATCGGCGACCGCTGCGTCGACGTCTTGGGCGGCTACACCGAGGAGGGCACGGTCGCGCACATGTGGACCTGCTACCCGGCTCTGGAATCCCAGAAGTGGGATCTCAACGAGAACGGCCAGCTCGAAAACCGCGCGTCCGGCCTGTGCCTGACGATCCCGGACGACACGACGCGCGACGCCACGCAAGCGGTCATCTCACGGTGCTCCGACTCCTCCAAGTCGCAGCGCTGGACGCTCACAGACACCTCCGGACAGTAACGTCCCCCTCCCCGGACCGGGCACAGCCGGGGAGGACGCAGTGCCCGCGCGCTGCACGCAAGACTCGGCCCCGGCCTCGTCACTATGAACGAGGCCGGGGCCGAGTCGCGCGGTCAGATCACCACTGCGGATTCAACGCGTGGCGTTCAGCTCAGAACCTTCACCGCCTCGTCACGCGCCTCGGGGGCGGAAAGGCGGTCGAGCGCACCCGGCGTTGTCTGGTAGTAGGCGAGCAGGCTTTCAGGCGCGACGGACGAATGCGCAGAGTCGTGAACACGACGAGGCATTCGACGTTCTGCCCGGCGCTGATCAGCAGGCTCTTACCGTTGTTGCGCTGCCCGATCACCCTGGGCTGGTCGCTCCACGGGATCGAATAGTGAATGCCACGCATGCCCCACATATCCACACGCTGCTGGCTCACGACGATGCATTCACGGCTCTCAGATCCGATAATCTTGGCAACCAGGTAGAGCGCGACCACTGCGGCCGACATCACGTTAGCACCAGCGATGTTCCTGATATCAGTGTTTACGCTGAAGAGGGACACGTAGAAGAAACATACTCCCGCGGCACTGGCAAGTAGCGCTGTGAGGACGCGAAGATACGTCAGGGTGGCACCGGGACGCACGAGGATCGTTCCGTCGGGCGCGGACATGACGTGCACAAGCCAGCGCGCCCAGCCTTGCCTCCGTCACTCCCAGCAGCACGCAGACGACGGCGCCGATGATCGCTGCCGCCGTGTAGAGCCAGCTCTCGCCCTGGATGCCCACCCCACGAAGAGGGCGGCGAATGCCAGCCCAATACCCCAGATAAGCCAGCACCGCAGCGTTCCTCGGTCCTTGTCTGTGACCGCGTTGAAGGTGCCGTAGCTCGGCCTCACCATCTGTGGGACGGGCTGTCCCACGGCACCTGGTGCGGGCGCCCAAGGCTGGCTCGTAGGTGCGGCACTCCCCTGGCTCCATGCAGCATTCGGCCCGGGCACCGGCTGGGCAGCACCAGCCTGCTCGGCGGGCACAGTCCCGGGAGCGACGTTCTCGTCGCCTGTGGGCGGCGCAAACTTGTTCATACGTCTCCGATCCTCCTCGCGTGGTGCCCCGGAGGCACTCATGTGCCCAGCTTATCGCGCGCGCACTCCCCGACCGCAATCGGCCAGTCCTGCGCGCATGGTTCGGCCCCGGCCTCGTTCATGAATCGACGAGGCCGGGGCCGAGCCTGACGCTCGCGGGCCGTCAGGAGCGAGCGACCTCCACGGCGGTGGTCTGCGCGAGGTTGGACAGAGCGGTCACGAACTGCGCGATCATCTTGCGGTTGCGGCTGTCCTGCATGAGGTTGGGCAGGCCCTTGGTCGTGCAGGTGACCTCAACGACGGTGCTGCCCTCGGAGGGAATAAAACCGACGACGATGTTCTCGCCCCAGGACATCATGCCCATCGGGGTATCGAAGGTGACAACCTGACGGTTGGGGTCGGCGAGCGTCACGGTCGCCTTCGGAACGGACTGCGCGGCCGGGGTGGCGAGCTGGAACAGCTGCTCGAACGGCACGTCGAACTGGAATGCCTGCGTCGTGGAACGCATACCCATGAGAGTGTCTCCTTAAGGATCTCAGTGTGCACAGTCGACGCGCACGGGTTACGCGTCAACCGGGGAAGAAGGGGCCACGCGCACCGACGCGGTCGCCTCGGTGTGACGCTGCGGATGCGCGACTTCTTCCAGCTGGTTCAGCAGCGAGCACGCGCCCAAATCTCATATTCCGTCCCCAGGAATGACCATAGCCTTCGCCGAGAAAGCAGATGCCGGGCCCATAGATGCAGGCGGGCGGCGAGACGTCATCCGTCTCCCCGCCCGCCCTGTTCACAGCAGTGAAAGCGGCTCCCTCAGGAACGCGGCTCGAAGGGGCTCACCGACACCGAAGGCATCTCCTGGCACACGCGCAGGGTCAGCTGCAGGCTCGTCGCGCCGGTGCCCGCCTCGGGCATGATGTCGACCAGCTCCGAATCGGCGGGGTTACACCCGTCGACTCCGTCCGTCGATTCTGCCGTCAGGTCACGCCCACGTGGCCTCCCTGAGCGATCGTGTAGACATTGCCGGGGTCCTCACCGTCGCGCACGGCGGTGGAGATAACGGAGCCGCCGCCGGAGAAGATGATCTGCGGGAAGCCGTCAATCCAGCACGAGGGCCCCTCGTTGATGAAGCCGATTTCCACGTAGGGTGGTAGCCGCCCGCCTCCTGCTGAGAGTCAACGGAGGCTGCAGGTTCGTCAGGTCGCAACGCTGGTCGTTGTCGGCAACGTTCACCTCGGGGGCCTGGTTGCCCTCGTCGGGCACGCCACTCTGGGGGCCAGCGCCGCTCTGGGCAGGCATGTCGCTCTGAGAGGCGGAAGCGCTCGAGGAAGCGGACGAGGCCGTCGACCCCGACTGGGGCTGCGTGCCCTGCGGGGAACAAGCGGCGATACCCAGGGCCAGGGCGGACAGGGAGGTCACGGCAAGAATGCGTCGCGTGTTGATCATGGCCCCATCCTATGAAGTGCCACGCCGCTCACGCACCGCCACGCCGGGCAGAGCCCAGGGGTGACAAGGGGCGCACCGGGCCCGCACTGCGCGCCCGGCCCCGGCCTCGTCCCCTCTATCGAGTGACAGGCTCGATCTCCACGGGGGCCAGTCCATCTCAGCCAGAGACTACCCGATCCTTGCGCGCCGTGGTAACGCAGACCACGCCGAACGAGCGGCGAGGCCAATGTGGGAGGGCAGCCTCCCAGACCCTGCCCATGAAGCACCGCTCGTGGATTTCTGTCCCGCCATGACCACCAGGCACATGACGAAAGCGATGATCGGGCCCGCCGGGAAGAACGGTGATCGATACGGCAGGTCCTCAAGGCGATACCCCTGCAGCAAGTACGCGCGGCGGAAACGAATATGACTGACCGCGATACCCAGCCACATGATGATGCCGGAAATACCGACGATGTTCACCAGCCAGATGTACGCGTCGTTGAAGACCAGCTGCGTGAGGAAGCCAAGCGCCGCGGTCACCGTCGTTACCGCCATCGCGTACGCGGGCACGCCGCCCTTGGTGACGCGGGCGAAGATCGCGGGTGCCTGGCGCTTGAGGGCCATCGAGTGCAGCATGCGCGAGGCCGCGTACAGGCCCGAGTTGCCCGCGGACAGGATCGAGGTCAGGATAACCGCGTTCATGACGGCGGCCGCCGCGCCAATCCCCATGCGCGCGAACACGAGCGTGAAGGGCGACTGGGCGATGTTGTTCGCCGAGTCATCGGCCGCGCTCAGCAGACTCGGGTCCGTGTACGGAAGCAGCGTGCCGATGACCGCGATCGCGCCGATGTAGAAGAACATGATGCGCCAGAACACCGTGCGGATCGAGCGCGGCACGTCCCTCCGCGGATTCTCGGACTCGCCCGCTGCAACGCCCACCAGCTCGGTTCCCTGGAAGGAAAAGCCCGCGATCATAAAGACCGCGATAACGCCCACGAAGCCGTTGTGGAAGGGCGCGTCCCCGATCGTCCAATTCGACAGGCCCGGAGAGTTTTCGCCCATCACGCCGGCGATCATGAAGACGCCCGCCAGAACAAAGACGATGACAATGACGACCTTGATGGCCGCCAGCCAGAACTCGGCCTCACCGTAGACTCTCGCCGAGAGCGCATTGAGCCCGACGACGATGACGAGGAAGCCCACCGCCCCATATCCACGAAGGCACGTTCGGAACCAATAGGCCATGACCAGGCCAGATGCCACAAGGTCTGCGGCGACCGTCACCGCCCAGTTGAACCAGTAGTTCCACCCCATCGCGAAGCCGAAGGACGGGGAAATGAACTTCGTGGCGAAGGTCTGGAAGGAGCCCGCGACCGGCTGGTGCGCACTCATCTCGCCCAGGGACTGCATGAGGAGCAGCACCATCAGACCGATCGCCGCATAGGCGAGAAGGGCACCGCCCGGACCGGCGTTCGCGACCGTCGCACCGGAGGCCAGGAACAGGCCCGTGCCGATCGCGCCGCCGATGGCGATCATCTGCATGTGACGCGACGCCAGGCCGCGCTTAAGCGCCGTGTTGGAGCGCTCGCGCACATCGCTGGCGATGTCGTCGGGAGTGGGGGTAGCCATGAGTCGGTTCCTCATCTGTTGATCGTCGAGTCCCATCTTAGTCCCACAAACGCTTGTGTCGACGTTTACAGATTCTTTTCTCATTCTTTAACGAGGCCGGGGTTCCCCTTCCGCTTTTGTCACCCCGTTGCCCACCACGGCCTCGCCCGCACCAAACAAGCCACACACCCGCCGGGCAGTTACACTAAACCCACCCACGCCACCGCAGGAGGTTCCTATGACGCAATCCCTTATGAGCATCGGTTGGATGCTCCTCGCCCTCGTCCTCTCTGCATCCATCGGCCTCGAGCGACAGATCCGAGGCAAGAGCGCAGGCATTCGAACGCAGGCCATCGTCGGCCTCACCGCCTGCCTCATGATGCTCATCTCCAAGTACGGCTTCTCCGACATCCTCGTCGACGGCATCACCCGATACGACCCTTCGCGCGTCGCCTCGCAGATCGTCTCCGGTATCGGCTTCCTAGGCGCGGGCATCATCCTGACCCGTCACGGCGCGATTCGAGGCCTCACGACCGCGGCCACCATCTGGGAGACCGCGGCGATCGGCATGGCGTGCGGGGCGGGCCTGTGGTGGCTTGCCGTAGCCGGCACGGTTTTGCATTTCATCGTCATCGCGCTCCTGACGCCCCTCGTTCAGTTCATCCTCATGCGCACCCATGGCCACAAGGTGACGCTCACTATCCATTACACGCCGGGGCACGGCGTCCTCTCCACGATTCTGAGCCAGGTCTCTTCCCTGGGCTGGACGGTCTCGGCGGTGTCGACCCACACGGATTCAAGTGACCGCGCGACCACCGCGCGATTCACTGCGGCGACGCGCCAGGACCTCTCACGCTCGCTGCTGGTGACCACCCTGGCCGACCTCGATGGCGTCGCGGGCGTCGACATCAGCGAAGACGACGACGAATAACACCCACAACGCAGACGAGGGGCCCGCGGATTACCGCGGGCCCCTCGTTCGTGCCATCAGGCTCTCAGCGCATCACGCCTGAGGGCCGAAAGGATGTGAGGCTTGTCGCAGCTGGGGCTGCTGGCCCTGCTGGCCCTGCTGCTGGCCGAACTGAGCCTGCTGGCCGTACTGAGGCTGACCGGCCTGGGGAGCCTGGAAGCCGCCCTGCTGTTGGCCGAACTGAGGCTGACCGGCCTGGGGAGCCTGGAAGCCGCCCTGCTGTTGGCCGAACTGAGGCTGACCGGCCTGGGAGCCTGAAACCACCCCGCTGCTGGCCGAACTGTCCCTGCTGCTGGCCCATCTGCACGCCAGCGAACGCGCCGCCAAAGGCATTCGGGTTGTTGATCGGTGCGACCGCACCAGTCTTCAGCTCCATGAGCAGGAGGCCGCCCGCAGCGCCGAGCGCGAGGGAGAACAACAGCATGAAAGCACCAAGCCCGCATCGACGTACTTAGTACTAATCGCGACAATGAACTGAATAACAGCGAGCAACGCCACCACAAGCGCGCCGATGCCCGCCGACAGGTACGCCCACTTCTGGTTCGTGAACCAATAGGCGGCACCCAGGCCGACGACAGCCATCAGCATGATGAGGTGGAATGCCGAGTAGCCGCCCTTCGCCTCGAACATCGACGCGCTCGTGCCATAGCCACTGACGAAAGGCAGGAACATCGAGATGAGGATCAGCACCGCCGACGCGGCGATACCGATGAGCGAGTAGGTCGCGCGAACGGAACGGCCGCTCACCTTGCCAGTTTCGGCGACGACAGCCGTCTGGAACTGGTTGAACGCAGAGTTCGCGGCAGCACCGAACTGCTGGGCGGCAGCACCGAACTGCTGGCCCGTCGACTGGCCAGCCGGAGCGTAACCCGGCTGACCGTACTGCTGCTGGCCGGGCTGGCCGGGCTGGCCGAAGGGGCCTGCTGGCCTGCTGCGGCTGCGCGCCGAACTGAGGCTGACCCTGCTGGCCGGGCTGACCGAAGGGAGCCTGCTGGGGCTGACCCTGCTGCGGCTGCGCGCCGAACTGAGGCTGACCCTGCTGGCCGGGCTGACCGAAGGGAGCCTGCTGGGGCTGACCCTGCTGCGGCTGCGCACCGAGCTGAGGCTGAGCCCTGCTGGCCCTGCTGGCCCTGCTGACCCTGCTGACCCCTGCTGACCCCTGCTGGGGAGCAGTACCGTACTGAGGGCTGACCGGGCTGCGCCCGAAAGGGGGCCTGCTGGCCCTGCTGCGGCTGCGCGCCGAACTGCGGCTGACCCTGCTGCTGCGCGCCCACCTGGGGCTGTTCCTGCGGCTGAGCATCTGCCTGCGGCGGGTTGCTGAAGGAGACTGCGCGACCTGCTCCTCCGTCGACAGGGCGGGAGTGGCCTCGTCGCCCGCGGGAGCCTCGGACTGCGCTGCGCCCTCGAGGATTGCCTGCTCGAGGTTGTCGTCGGAGGCCTCGCCACGGGAGCCTCGGGCTCGACGTGGGCGACCTCGGGTTCTGCAGGAGTCTCAACGTACGACTCTTCGACCGCGGGCTGCTCGACAGGGGGCCCGGGGCGGCGTCGGCCTCGGGCTGCGCGTCCTCGTGGACACCGGCGAAAGGCTCGGCCTGCTCGCCGGCTTTCCTCCGCGGAGGCCTCGGGCTCGGAGACAGCCGGTTCCTCGGCAGCCGGGGCTGCGCGGGAACGACACCCTGGTCCGCCAGCCACTGCCCGAGGGCAGGGGTACAGCGACAGGGTGCGTTGCGACGTAGGGACGCAGGTCCGGGCGAGCGGCAGTGATATCCGCGAGATCCTGGGCCGAAAAGCGCCGGATTGCTCAAGTCGGCAGCGGTGAGCTGCGACGGATCGATAGTGCTCATCTGTATTCCTCTCGCACCCGTAGGTGCAGTTCCTGATGGCGAACAGCCAATACTATCGCGCCAAGGGTTGTATACGTCAAGACGTTCACACCATGAAACATGGGCGTGAAACAAAAGACCCGGCCCCTCACGGGACCGGGTCTGTGGTGGTAGCGGGGACAGGATTTGAACCTGCGACCTCCGGGTTATGAGCCCGGCGAGCTACCGAACTGCTCCACCCCGCGTCGGCTCTAGATACTCTAGCGCATCGACCGGGAGCACACAAACCGTGCGCGGTGATTTACGTCCCAGCGGTCAGTATCTGTCAGCGGGCGGGCGTTCACGCGGCCCCAACGCGCTCACTGGGGCGCGACGAAGCCTGAGGCGTTCCTTTCCTGAGCGGACGAGGCCTCGGGCGCAGCCTCGGACGAAGCACCCTCGGGCGTCACTGACGGCAAGGCGGCGTGGCCGGCCGGAGCCGCTCCTGGGGCAGGGACAGGGAGCGCTCATCGCGTAGGGCGAGGGCGCCGACTTGAAGTCAGGGATCGCGAGCAGGATCGCGGCGATGACACAGAACCAATCGAGCACCTGCATCAGGATTACGCGCGCGCCCACAGCGCCCAGCTCATAAAGTCTGGGATCAGGCACGAACGCGTAGTACCACACAACATCGTGAACAATGCGCATGACCGGAGTGACGATGAAGAACAGCACCAAAATGATGCACGCGGCGACATAGCGCGCGATGACAGCGCCCTTGCGAGATGTAGAGCACCGCAAGCGTGATGACGATGATGAACATCAGACGCCAGAACCAGAACATCGGGTTCGAAAGCGTTCGGCTATAAGCGTCGAGATGTTCGAAGTCGATAGGGAATGAATCCGTGCACCAGGGAGATCACCTGGAGGACAATGACCGTCCACGCGCCAATGCGTCCACGCGTGGATCGCGACGGCCTCGCCGAACTCACTGCGCCGGTGTGCAGGGGCGCCGCGCCATAGCGATCGGCGGCCGGCGCCACCATCACGGGAGCAGCCGTCGGAGCCGGCAGCGAGGGAGCACCCGTCGGCGCGGGCAGCGACGAAGCTTCCGCCGACTCCTGGCTCGGCTGAGGCACGCCCGAGGGCGCAGAGAAGGATTATTGGGCAGAGTCATCGTCTTCCTTCCACGATGTCGATGGATCCCAGGGGCAGATGCCCTCACCATAGCAACGACGCACCAAGGCGAGCCGGTCAACAACTCATGCTGGAAACACTCCCCCATCCAGTTGTTCCCGCAAACCACAGACGGCCGCGCGCCCGGTCCCCTCACGACGCGTGAGTAACAGGACCGGGCGCGGCGGCTTCCGTCAGCGGTTATGAGCCGCTTTGTGCACCGCTCGTGGCCGATGGGCTCGGGCTGGGCGTCGGCGTGGGCGTCGCCGCGCCGAGCTCCTGCTGGGCAGCCTCGGCACGGGCCAGGGCGTCGCGTAGACGCGTCTGCGCCTGACCGTAGGCGGTCCAATCGGACTTGCTCATCGCCGAATCGGCGTCACGCATGGCCTGAGCGGCATCGTTGATCGCCTGCGTCAGGCGGGCGTTCGCGTCACCCGAGGCGGCCGGCGGGGTCGCACCCGACTGGCTGCCATCGTCGCTCGCCGGCGGGGTCTGCGGCGGCGTCGCACTCACCATCGTCGGCGACCAGCTGACGCAGCGACTCTTCCAGGGTCGGCGCGAAGCCGACCTTGTCGCCGAAGGCCGTCAGGACCGAACGCAGCACCGGATAGGGACGCCGAGCCCGTGCCCTGCACGTAGACGGGCTGCACGTAGAGCAGGCCGCCGCCGACCGGCAGGGGTCAGGAGGTTACCGCGGATGACCGTGGAGTCAGCCTGGTTGAGCAGGTTGAGCTGGGTCGCGATCTTCTCGTCTGAGTCGTACTTGTTTTGCACCTGGCCGGGGCCGGGAACTGTCGTCGAGGACGGCAGGGCGAGCAGGCGCAGCTGCCGTACCCCTCGCGCACCTGGCCGGGGGTGTTACCGGTCTCGGAGTCGACGGCGAGGAAGCCCGCCATGGCCTCGCGTCGGCCCTCGCCGCCGCCACCGGGCACGAAGACCGAGGTCAGGGAGAACTCAGCGCTGTCCTGGCCGGGCATCTGCATGGTCAGGTAGTACGGCGGCTGCAGTGCGGTCGGAGCGGGCACGGGGTTGCCCGCCGCGTCCACGCGCGTGGAGGAGTCGGAGCTGGAGGCCGCGCCGTGGGTGGAGGTCTCCTCTGCCAGGCGCCAACGGTCACCACCGGAGTAGAAGCCGGAAGCGTCGGTCACGTGGTACGTGGCGAGCAGGTTGCGCTGGACCTTGAACATGTCCTCCGGGTAGCGCAGGTGGCTCATGAGATCGCCCGAGATCGCCGAGACAGGCTCGACGCTGCCGGGGTAGATCTTTTCCCAGGTGCGCAGGATCGGATCCTGGTCATCCCAGCGGAACAGGCGCACGGAGCCGTCGTAGGCGTCGACAATGGCCTTGACGGAGTTACGCATGTAGTTGATCTTGTTGGCCTGGACGTACTGGCCGACCTCAGTGGAGCGAGAGTCCACGGTCGCGTTCGAGAGGGTCTCGTGCTGCGCGTACGGGTAGTTGTTCGTGGTCGTGTACGCGTCGACGACCCACACGAGGCGCTTGGGGGTCGAGGGGTCGCCGTCCATGTCGACAACCGCCGGGTAGGCGGACTGTTCGAGCGTCAGGTAGGGCGCGACCTTCGCGACGCGCTGGAGGGGATCGCGATTGTAGAGGATCTGCGAGGCCTCGTTCGTCTGCGAGGAGAAGAACAGGTCCGTGGATCCAAACTTGATCGCGTACAGGAGCTTGTTCCACACGTTGCCCACGGAGGGGCCGCCGTTGCCGACGAAGGTCGTGGAGACCTGGCCACCGACCGCAGTGTCGTCCGGGTAGTCGAGCTCCTGAGGCTCGGAGCCCTCGGGAGCGCCGACGATCGAGTAGTCGGGCGAGCCGGGGCTGAAGTAGACGCGCTCCTCGTAGTCGCCCATCTCGCCGACGGAAGGCACAGACTGCTCCCAGTAGGAGGGCAGGCCGTCGCTGGTCAGCTGGTTGCCGTATGCGGCGACCGCGCCGTAGCCGTGGGTGTAGACGGTGTGCTGGTTCACCCAGGTCTGCTGCTCGGCGGACAGGCCCGAGAGGTTGAGCTCGCGCACAGAGATCACGGTGTCGCGGCGCTCCCCACCCACGTTGTAGCGGTCGACCTTCATGCCCGAGTTGAAGCCGTAGTACAGGCGAGACTGCTGGAGCTGCTGGACGGTCTTTGTGATGACCTGCGGGTCGAGCAGACGCACCTGGGAGGTGAGGGACTCGGTGTCGAACTGACCTGCCGAGGCCGTGGTGGCCGCGTCGTAGTTCGTCTGATAGTCGACGTCCTGCAGGCCGTAGGCGGCCAGCGTGGCGTCGATGTTGCGCTGAATGTAGGGAGATTCAAGGCTGCGCTGGTTGGGGCGCACGCGGAACTGCTCGACGAGGGCCGGGTAGGCGCCAGCCAGGACGAGGGCGGCGATCACCGTCACCGCGACGCCGGTCACCGGCAGGCGCCACGTGCCCTTGAAGGCTGCGACGACGAAGAGGACCGCGACGAGTCCGGAGATGACCGCCAGGATGGAGTGCGCGGGCAGCGTCGCGTTGATATCGGAGTACATGGCGCCATGAATGGAGCCGGAGTCCGAGGTGAGCAGCTCGTAGCGGCCCAGCCAGTAGTTCACGGCGATGAAGAGCGACAGGCAGGCGGCCATCAAGCCGGACTGCAGGCGCGCCTGCTTCGAGGCGTGAGGGCGCGGCGCCAGGCGGATCGTTCCGTACAGGTAGGACACGATGAGGGCCGCGATGAGGGCGATGGCGGTGACGGTCAGCAGGAAGGATACGAGGACCTTCAGCGCGGGCAGGACGAACACGAAGAACGAGATGTCCAGACCGAACTGGGGATCAACCTGATCGAAGGAGGAGCGGTTGAGGAACTGGAGCAGCGTCTGCCACTCCGTGGCCAGGCGAGCACCGTTCGTGAAACCGAAGAACAGAGCGACGCCCCAGAACGCGAATCGGCGCACGGGCTCGAGAGCCTTCTGGTAGGCGCGCAGGGAGGCCGACGCCTGCCCGCGCGTCGAGGACGCGCGATGCCGGTACGCGTAAGACATCGAGAAGAAAATGAGGGCCGCGGCCACGACGAAGCCGACGACGAACAGGCCGATGTGCGCTCCCCACTGGGTGAGGATGACGCGGGTGGCGCTCATCTGGCGGAACCACAGGATCTCGGTCCACACGATCGACGCGCCGTAGACGATCGCGCCGATCGCGATCAGGACGCCCAGAGTGATCGCTCCGGGGCCAGGCTTGTGCATCTTCAGCTCGACGGGTCGGCTATCGGGGTCTCGCGGCGCACGCGCTCCCCCCGGGGGGAAGACCGAAAAATTGAAGCTCACGGCAGTCCTCTCTGTAAAACCGTTCGGCTCCGATCCAGTGTAGCCGCGCACATGCACTTCTTCGTCTCTGTCTTATTCGCTCTCCGTGAGATTATGGGGGCATGACTGTTGAGATGATGCCGAGCGCGCGCGAGATCGCGCTGGCCAACGTGGTTGTCGATATCGAGAAGGGCGCGGCCCGCGTGGGCTGGGATCACGCCCCGTCCATCTACGCGCTGGTGCCCGACGGCGATGCTGCTGGCCGACCCGAATCTGCCTGCTGACATTGCCGAGCAGCTGCGCGCGGGCTGGGATGGGACCGAAGACCACCTGAGCGCGATCATCCAGGAGGACCTGGCTGACGACGACATCGAGCAGGTTCTGGCGCATCTGGCCTGGCCCGAGACCGTTCCGGGCGCGGCACTGACCGTCGAGCGCATCGTCGTTCCGCCGGAGGTCGAGGACGAGGCCCCCGAGGACCCCGACGAGGCCCTGGCCTTCATCTCGAATCACCCCCTGCGCACGGACGTGCGTCTGGCCGTTGGCGTGATGCGTACGGGCGAGTCGTGGTGCGCTCTGCGTACCCGCGCCTTCGACTCTGACGACAAGGTCGGGCAGGGCTCGGCGCTCGTCCCCGCGCTGGTGGACGCCCTGCGCGCGTCCCTCGAGCCGGTGACGGACGAGCAAGCCTGACAGCGTTGAGAGGCCCCGGCCTCGTCCGGACCAGATGGACGAGGCCGGGGCCCTTTGTCGCCCACCAGACGTGAAACGGTGGGCGGGCTTGAGAGCGCCCCCGCGCTACTGGCAGGTCGGCAGGGCGTCCCCGGTACCGTCGGCGATGGAGCGCACGGCGTTCACTGCCTCGTCGAGGGTGGACACCGAGACGACGCGCAGCCCATCGGGGATGTGTCCGACGACCTCGTTACAGTTCTCAGAAGGGGCGAGGAACCACTGTGCCCCGTCGCGGTGTGCGCCCCACAGCTTCTGTTGGATGCCGCCGATGCCTCCGACTTGCCCGTCGTAGGACATGGTTCCGGTGCCCGCGATGACGTTGCCGCCGGTCATGTCACCGGGGGTCAGGCGATCGATGATGCTGAGTGAGAACATCATGCCGGCGCTGGGGCCACCCACGCCGTCGATGTTGACGGTGATGTCGACGGGCAGGGCGGGGTCGACGGAGAGGTAGACGCCGAGCTTGGAGCCGCTCTCGGTGGCGGACGCGGCGACGGATGCGAAGGAGACGTCCTGCGTGGCGCCTTCTCGCTCGATCGTCAGCGTCATCGTGGAGCCGGCCGGCACCGAGCGCATGAGGGCGAAAGGAGTTGCGGCGCTGGTGATCTCGTGGCGTACGCCGTCGGGGGTCGTGATCGCGCGGAGGATGTCTCCCTGTTGGACGACCCCTTCCGCGTTGGTTCCCTCGACCGCGCCCTCAATCGTGACCGTCGCGGGAACCTCCCACCCGAGGTACTCTAGGGCGGCGACCTGGGAGGTCGTCTGCGAGTTGCGCATCATGGCCAGCTGAGCCGCGCTCGACCGTTCCTGCGTCAATCCCTTGGGATACACCGACTCGTAGTCCACGATCTTGCTGTGCGGGTCAAAGTACGCGGCGATGAGCTGCGCGAAGTTCAGGCGAGACTTGGGGTTTCCCGATTCGGAGACCGTCACCATGCGCAGCTGCCCCTGCCCCGGCTTCGCGGGTGCCTTGTACGAGGTGGACTGAGGCTCGTCCTGCTCGATCGCTTCCCCCGTTGCGGGGTCGGTTCCCTCGATCTGGAGCATGGGAACGCCGTTGTCGGATCCCAGCACATTGAAGGTCGGGCCGGGGCTGTTGACCACGAAGGGAACGGGGATCCAGAAGAGGATCGCCACCATGGCGAGCACGGCGAGGACCGCCGTGACGATCCGCCAGCTGACGATGGGGATACGCCGGGTGGAGTCGTCCTCCTGCAGGGGCACCAGCTCGATATTCTCCGAGGTCATCTGCGCATCGTTCACCGTGTCATTGTGTCCCACCCGCTCCCCCTGTGCACGCGCGCCGCGCGCCACCCCTTCAGCTCTCAGCGTTTTTGCAGAAGATTGTCAGCCCCTGCGAACAACGGGCGGCTAGTCTGTGGTTATGAACGAGTTTGACTCCGGCACCCCGTTTGAGGACTTCCTGCGCTCGATCCTGGGCGAGGAGGCGGCAGCTGAGGCCGCGCGCGCCCTGCAGGCTCAGGGTTTCGATCCCGCGAATCTTCCCCCGGAGTTTTCCGATCCCGCGCGTATGCGCGCGGCGATGGGTCAGTTCCAGTTCCTCGCGAACACGACGGCAGGCCCCGTCAACTGGCGCATGGTGGAGGACAGCGCGAAGCAGGCCGCGTACGCGAGCGGCGACCCCTCCCCCACGGCCACGGAGGCCGAGGCCGCACGTCAGGCGATGACGGTCGCGGACCTGTGGCTCGATGCGGTCACCGATTTCGCCTCCGGCCCGGTCACCCGCGACGTGTGGAGCAAAGTCGCGTGGGTCGAGCACACGATTCCGACGTGGAAGCGTATCTGCGAGCCCGTCGCACTCAACGTCTCGCGCGCCCTGTCCGCCGCCCTCTCGGAGCAGTTCGGTTCCGAGGGCCTTGGGGACGCAGCCTCACTGCCGGACGGCATGGCTGCAATGCTCGGCAAGACACAGGAGATGATGCCGCGCCTGTCGGCGATGATGTTCTCCGCGCAGATCGCACGCGCGTTGGCGGCCCTGGCCGGCGAGTCGTTCGGCACCTTCGACACGGGCATCCCCCTGTCGGATACGTCGCACGCCGCCCTACTGCCGCACAACGTCGCGCACTTCTCCGAGGGGCTCGACATCCCCTTCGATGAGGTCCGTCAGTTCCTCGCCGTTCGGGAGGCGGCGCATCGCCGACTCTTCGCCTCGGTCCCGTGGCTGGAGGGCGACCTCGTGCGCGCGGTCGAGCGCTACGCGTCCCAGATCGCGATCGACACGGAGGCCATTTCCGAGGCTGCGCGCTCGGTGGATCCCTCGGATCCGCACTCGGTGGAGTCTGCCCTCAGTGGCGGCGTGTTTGCGCTGTCGACGACGCCCGATCAGCGTCGTGCGCTCACACGCCTGGAGACGATGTTGGCCCTCATCGAGGGCTGGGTCGAGGTCGTGACGGCCCGCGCTACCCTGCCCTACCTTCCCCACGCGGACGCGCTGCGCGAGATGATGCGTCGCCGCCGCGCGTCGGGCGGCCCCGCAGAGGAGATCCTCGGGACCCTCATGGGTCTGCAGATGCGCCCGCGTCAGGCGCGCGGCGCCGCGGCGATCTTTACGCTGGTGGAGGCCGACGGCGGGCGCGACGCTCGCGAGGCCCTGTGGTCGCACCCGGATATGGTTCCCTCCGAGACGGAGCTGGCCACGCCGGACACCTTCCTCACGCTGCGCCGGGCAGCGGCCGAGGAGGACGCGGATATCGACGCCGCCCTCAATTCGCTCCTGGATGGAACGCTCGGCTGGGCGGATGGGCTGGAACCCGGGGACGAGGCCTCAGCCGGCTCGAGTGACGACCCCGAAGACCCCGAAGCACCCACCCCCAAGGACGCGACAGACTGATACATACAGGAACGATCTGACAAGTTATCCACAGATTTTCCAAAATGCCGCACGGGCGGCACGCATAGGTTCATCATGTCTCTAACAGTCACAAACTGAAGGAGACCATCATGAACCTGATGCATCATACGGCGATCCTGTGGCGTGGTCCGGGCAGCGTCCAAATCGGTGGCGACCGCGCCCGACACGTGCGCCTCGACGACCTGCACGCAAGCGACCAGCTCTGGCTCGCCAGCCAGGCCAGGCCCGTTCCCGCTTCCGACACTCCTGAGGCATCCCCCGACCTCCTCGCTGCGCTCGCCGAGGCAGACCTCGTGGAACACCCCGACCGACGCCCACTCCTGTCCGTAGGAGTTCTCGGCGCGGTACCAGCCGCTATCCTCGCTCTCCGTTCGCTGGTCGACACCCTCGCACTGCGGCTCCGTATCGACGCACCCACCCTGGTGGACGGCGACTGGGATCACGTGTTCGGCGGCGTCTACACGGGCACGCCGCGCTCGCGCGCGGTACGCCGAGAACTCGCCTCACTGATCCCACTGCCCGACCTGCACGCCCAGGACGCGCCGGACATTGCCCTCGTGTCGGCGGATCGGGCGCAGGACCCCGGAATCCCCTTCGAACTGATGGCCGCAGACACCCCTCACCTGCTCATCACGCGCGGAGAGCACTCCTACGAGATTGGGCCGTTCGTCATTCCCGGCTCCACGCCGTGCTTCCACTGCATCGAGCACGCGCGCGCCGAGCAGGACCCCTACCACCTCACCCACCTGCGAGAACTCGCCCAGTGGCCACTCGGACCGCTCCCCCAGCTGGCACACTTCGCGGCCGCCCTGCGGATTGCCCGCCTGCTGCGCGACTTCGCCTCAGGGGCACTCACCCCGCACCTGTGCGCCGAGATCGCCACGGTCGACGAGGACGGAACCATCACCGTCGAACGCGCGATCGGCGCCCACGAATGCGTCTGCGGCATCGACGGCGTGGCCTGCTAGCTCAGGCCCCTTCGTCGACGATGACCTCTTCGCCGCGTACCAATGCGAGCACCGGGGCGGCAAAGCGTTGCACCTTCACATCACCGATGCCACGGATAACGCGCAGCTGCGTCGTGTTCTTTGGCATCGCCTGGGCAATGTCGCGCAGGGTCTGATCGGTAAACACGGCGAAAGGCGGCACGCCCGCCTGGCGCGAGACCTCGAGACGCCACGCCTTGAGGCGCCCGAAGAGCTCGATCGCCTGGGGCGAGGCCTCCTCCTCGAAGGCCTGGTTGAGGGCGCGCGTGGAGGCACGCGCCCTCTTCTTCGGCGCCCCCACTCCCGCGTCCTCGGGCCAGATACCGTCGAGCAGGCGACTGCGCTTGCGCTTGCCGCGTCCATCAGCGACCCCGCGAGCGCGCCCACGACAGGGTGAGCAGGTCGCGGGCACGGGTGACGGCCACGTACAGCAGGCGGCGCTCCTCCTCGCGTGCGGCCGCGGTCTTTGCGTACGAGATCGGCAGGAGGCCTTCGGCGACGCCGACGAGGAAGACGGCGTCCCATTCGAGGCCCTTCGCGGCGTGGATCGTGGCCAGCTCGACGCCGGCCTTGTCCGGTTCGACCTGGTAGGCAACCCGTTCGTCGAGCTCAGCCACAAAGGCGGCGAGCGTCTCCGCTTTGCTGTCGTCCGCCCAGCCGACGATCGCGTTCATGTTGGACCAGCGCTCGGATCCCGCCTGACCGGAGGGTGCCTCGGGTGCCCAGCCGACGCCCGAGAGGACGTCACGGACGATATCGCCCACACTCCCGTCGTCGGTGGCGGCCGCCGCTGCGGCCCGCAGGCGCGAGATTGCGGTACGCACGTCGTCACGCGCAAAGAAGGGCTTTCCCCCGGCGACGGCGACGGGAATTCCACGCGCCCCCAGGGCCTCTTCGAAGGCCTGGGATTGGCCGTTCGTACGCATGAGGACTGCGATCGAGTGAGGCGCCATGCCGCCCGCGATGAGGTCCGCGATCGAAGCTGCGACACCCTCGGCCTCGGCCCGATCGTCGTCGTAGGTGCGGTAGGTGACCTGGGCGCCGCCGTCGCGCTGGCTGGACAGGCGCACCGTGCCCTCACGCTGGGTCGAGCGGGCCAGGACGTCGTTCGCCAAGCTCACGATCTGCGGGGTCGAACGGTAGTCGCGGGTCAGCTCGACGATGCGTGCGCCCGGATGCTTGCGTCCGAAACCGGTCAGGTAGTCCGGGGACGCGCCCGTAAAGGAGTAGATCGTCTGCGCGACGTCGCCGACGACGCACACGTCGTGGCGCCCACCCAGCCACAGGTCGAGCAGACGAGCCTGGAGGAGGTTGACGTCCTGAAACTCATCGACCACGAAGGAGCGGTACTGCTTGCGCACGATCGAAGCGACGTCGGCGCGTTCCTGCAGCATGCCGCACAGGTAGATGAGGATGTCCTCAAAGTCGATGACGCCACGTTCGTTCTTCGCGTCCTCATACACGTCGAGGAGGCGCGCCATGTCGCCTGCATCCAGCCCGGCGGGCACATCGCGGCGCAGGCGAGCCACGCGCGAGGCGTAGTGCGCGGCGTCGATCATCGAGACCTTCGCCCATTCAACCTCGGCCGCGATGTCGCGAACGTTCGTGCGATCGATCGTGATCCCCAGGCGCGCGGCGGAAGCCGCGACGAGGGAGGCCTTGTGCGGGATGACGTCCGGCAGCGGACCACCCACGACGGTGGGCCAAAAATGGCGCAGCTGGCGCAGCGCGGCGGAGTGGAAGGTGCGCGCCTGAGCCTTTGGAACACCCAGCTGGGCCAGGCGGTGGCGCATTTTCGAAGGCCGCGCGCTGCGTGAAGGTCACGGCGAGCACGTTGGACGGGTCGAAGGCGCCGACGGCCGCCCCGTACGCGATGCGGTACGTGATCGCGCGGGTCTTGCCGGTGCCCGCGCCAGCCAGGACGGCGAGCGGGCCAGCGACCTGCGTGGCGACCGCGCGCTGATCGGGGTCCAGGGCCTCCAGCAGTTCCTCGGGGTTCATGGTCCCCATTGTTCCATCGCCCATGCTCAGTTGCGTCCCGCACCGTCCGGGCCGCTCGGCAGCTCCTCGCCGTACCATTCCCGCAGCAGCGCGTAGGCGATCGAGGCACGACCGGGTGCGCTGATCTCCCCGTTATCCAGCGCGCAGGGTCAGCTCGTCGCGGCTGTAGAAACGCGCCCACTCGATCTCCACGCCGTCCGCCTGCGGGGTGGGGCGCGGCAGAGGCGGTGCGAGCCCGATATCCCATCATCTGTGAACGTCCGAAGGGCCACGGCTGCGTCGCGACGTAGGTAGGCGTCTCGATGTCGACGCCCACCTCCTCGGCGACTTCGCGGGCAACCGTGACATCCGGGGACTCCCCGGCCTCGACGTAGCCGGCGATGATCGACACGAAGCCGGGCCGCCACAAGGCGTTGTGCGCCAGGAGGACGCGCCCGTCATGATCCTGAACGAGGACGATGATCGCCGGGTCCTGGCGCGGATATTCAAGTCGATCGCACATCTCGCATCGCGCGGCCCACCCGCCGGACACCAGCTGCACCGGAGCCCCACAGCGAGGACAGAAGCGGTAGTTGGCGTGCCAGCCCGCGAGCGCGAGCGCAGTCAGCGCCAGGGCCGCGTCGTCACCGTCGAGCTGCCACCCGACCGCGCGCAGGTGCTCCCAGCGACCCCGGGCCTCGTCCCGGCTCGTCTCGATCGCGACGACGGAGCGTCCGCGCGCGACCCCGATGAACGAGGCCGTGGCCCCCTCGAGCGCATGCACGGCCTCGTCCCCACTCAGGCGCCGCAGGACAGGGGCTCCCGAGGGGGATGCCTCGGCCTCGTCAAGGAGAACGAAGCCGGCGCCGTCCACGAGGATGACATCGGCCTCACCGGCGCGCACCAGGGCGACGGGAGCCACGGATTCGCGCAGGGCGACGGCCGGGTCGACGTGACCGCGGACGAGAGGTAGATCAAGACTCATAACTCCACGGTAACGCGGTGGGCTACCCTAGGCACTATGACAAATACTCCCCTGCGCGCCGATGGGCGCACCCTCCCAGCTCCGTCCCGTCTCCATTACCCGCGGTTGGTCGGGTACCGGTGAAGGTTCCGTCCTCATCGAGTTCGGCAACACCCGTGTCCTGTGTGTCGCCTCTTTCACCGAAGGCGTGCCGCGTTGGAAGCGCGACTCCGGCGAAGGCTGGGTCACCGGCGAGTACTCGATGCTTCCGCGTGCAACCGAGCAGCGCTCCTCCCGAGAGTCCGTCAAGGGCAAGGTGGGCGGCCGCACTCAGGAAATCTCGCGCCTCATTGGCCGCTCCCTGCGCGGCATCGTCGACGTCTCCGCGCTCGGCGAGAACACCATCGTCCTGGACTGCGACGTGCTGCGCGCCGACGGCGGCACCCGCACCGCAGCGATCACGGGCGCTTACGTGGCCCTCGCCGACGCCGTGAGCTGGGCGAAGGAGCAGGGCATCCTCAAGCCCTCCGCCAAGGTCCTCACCGACTCGATCTCCGCGATCTCCGTGGGCGTCATCGACGGCACCCCCATGCTGGACCTGCCCTACGTCGAGGACGTGCGCGCCGAAACCGACATGAACGTCGTCCAGACGGGCGATGGCCGCTTCATCGAGGTGCAGGGCACCGCCGAGCACGCCCCTTTCAACCGCGATGAACTCAACGAGCTGCTGGACCTGGCAACCCTGGGTAACGCCCGGCTCGCAGAGGCGCAGAAGCTCGCGCTTGAGGCTCCCCTCATGGAGCGCGTCGAGGTGCGTCCGTGAGCGCGCGCCTGGTCTTCGCGACCTCCAACGCGCACAAGGTCAGCGAGCTCGAGGCCATCCTGGCCCCCGCATGGGAGGGCTTCGAGGCCGGCTGCGTGGCGCGCATGAGCGATTTCGACGTGGCTTCCCCGGTCGAGGACGGTGTGACCTTCGAGGAGAACTCCCTCATCAAGGCCCGCGCGCTGGCTCGCGCCACCGGTCTGGCTGCCATCGCCGACGACTCCGGAATCACGGTGGACGTTCTGGGTCGGGCGCCCGGTATCTTCTCCGCGCGCTGGGCTGGCTCCCACGGGGATGACGCTGCGAATCTGCGCCTGCTCATCGATCAGCTCTCCGACGTTCCCGACGCTCACCGTGGCGCCGCCTTCGTGTCGGCCGCTGTCCTCGTTACCCCGGATGGTCGCGAGTTCGTCGAGCGCGGCGAGGTGCGCGGCACCTTGACGCGTTCCCCGCGCGGCGAGGGCGGGTTCGGCTACGATCCGATCTTTGTCCCCGAGGGCTTCAAGGTCACGACCGCGCAGATGAGCGCCGAGCAGAAGAACGCGATCAGCCATCGCGGTATCGCTTTCCGCGCCCTCATGCCCCATATCGTGGAGTACCTGCGCGGCTGAGAAGCACCGCAGACACAAATGTGCCGGGCACCCGAGGGTGTCCGGCACGTGTGTTGCGCCCGCAGGCGCGCCATCAACGGGCGACGAGGTTGCCGAAGATGGGGCGGTCCATCGAGAACTGCAGGGGGTTGCGCTGTTGGCGCACCCTGCGGTGATGGGTGAGGCGATGAAGGAGTGATGCGACGAAACGAGACATTGTGTGCTCCTCTTTGAGTACCGTGCGATGGATCTGTCACCGCGTCGTACTGACATAGTGCGCCTCATTGTCCGTTTTTTCCATCGATAATTTCTAATTTTTCTATGAAGCGCATCTTACGGACTTTCCCTTGGCGCAGCTTGGAAAATTCTTGACCAAAGAGGGTTGCTTCCGTTAATTAATCTGGCGGTGGATACGGTGAGGGGGCAGGCCCACGGCCTGCCCCCTCACCACCCCAATTCAGCGAAGAGTCAGCGAGCTCGCGCCAGGCGCGCACGACGCGGCAGATAGCGGCGCACGTCGAAGAAGCGAACGACCTGCATGATGCGGCGCGCGAGGCGGTCACGCACACGCCAGATCATCGTGCAGCCGACACCGATGAAAATGGCGTTCGTCAGGAAGGACGGCCACGCGCCGGTGGACGCACACGCAAGGGCAAGCAGAATACAGCTGGAGACATTGAGAGAGTGGTAGCGCAGAGAGTCGGGAGCGAAGCGCTTGGAAGAGACCAGGTAGTAGGCGGCGATAGAGGCGCCCGCGCCCAGCCAACCGAGGACCGGAATTGCAAGAGATGAGATCGTCATGACTCATATGATGCACCTTCCGCTAGTCAAGCACAATTGAATGGTTCTATAGTTATCTTACAGTTTCACTTAACGAAGGAGTTCGCGTGGATATCGACCCCCGCCGCCTGCCATTTCCTTCTGTCCGTCGCGCGTGAAGGCGGCATCGTTGCCGCCGCCGACATCCTCATGGTCTCGCCCTCGGCAGTGTCCCAGCAGATCCAGAAACTTGAGGAGGAAGTCGGCCTCAAGCTCGTCGAGCGCACCACGTCCGGCGCGATTCTCACCCCGGCCGGCACGATCGTCGCCGAGGCGGGCGAACGCATCAACGCCGACATCGAGGAAGCCCTCAAGGCACTGCGTCCCCTCACCGGCCAGGTGACGGGAACGGTCACCATTGGGGCGTTCCTGACGATTTGCCGGTCCACCCTCATCCCCGCGCTCCCCGACCTCACGGACGCCCTGCCCGGCGTCGACCTGCGTATCGAGGAAACAGAAGAGACCCCAGGCATGGCCGCGCTGCGCACCGGCCACTACGACATCCTCGTCATCGAACGAGACGAGGATCCGGGCCTCGCCCCTCGCGGGTACACGGACGTCCCATTCCTCGACGAACCCTGGATGCTCGTCACCCCAGACTCCGCTCCCCCAATCGGCTCGATCGAAGACCTCGCGGACCTCACCTGGCTGCGCGTCAATCCAGGCTCCAGCGGCGACCACGTCATGCGCCGTATCACGAAAGCACTTCCGGACACACGCTGGGCACCTCACCTCTACACGACGTACGAGGCCGCCCGCACCCTCGTACGCGCCCGCACGGGCTCGACGATCCTGCCGGCCATGGCGCTGGCCGGGGCCCACACGGAGGGTATGCGCATCACGCCGCTGCCGTCGCTGGGCACTCGCAAGATCCTGCTACGCCACAAGAATCACGGATGGTCCGAGGCCTCAGGCCCAGCGCGCGTGGCCACATACATGGCGGAGTGGAAGCGCCACAACGCCTCATACTCGACATCCGGCGACTGACCGAGGAACCACCTCGCCTCACCCATCGGTGGTGCGAGGGTCGGCTCAGAGGCTGACCTGCATCCCGGAAGCCGCAAACTCGAGGGGACCCGACCAGGTCTGTCGCACTTCGGAGACCACCCGATCGCGGGGCGTCCAGGGCTGGATGTGCGTTGCGATCATGCGGCCTACCCCGGCTCGCGTGGCAACCTCACCCGCGCGCACGCCATCCATGTGCATATCAGGCTCGGTTTCGTCGCTCGTGAAGCCAACCTCGCTGAGGAACACGTCGACGCCGCGGGCACCCTCGATGATCGTGTCGCATAGGTCGGTGTCGCCCGTGTAGAACAGGGACACCAGGCGCTCAGGATCCTCCTCGGAGGGCCCCTCGATACGCAGGCCAAAGGCCTCGATCGGGTGCAGGGCCCGGTAGGGGCGGATCGTCATGGGTCCGACCTGGTAGGCCTCGCCCAGCTGCATGTGGGTGAAGGCGAATTCGACCTCGTACGCCTCGTCGTCCGGGGCATCTTCGATCTGGCGCACGCGGCGCAGCGTCTCGGCGGGACCGTACAGGGGCAGCGCGGATGCGGCCGCTCCCGGACCCCACTTGCGGTAGACCTGCAGGGAAATGATGTCGCCCATATGGTCGGCGTGGCAATGGGACAGCGCGAGCTCGATGGCATCGAGCTCGCGCGGGCACACGTACGCCCACAGTGCACCGAAGGAACCGGGACCCATATCGCACACGAGCGAGAAGGTCCGCTCCTCCCCCGATCGAGGGTCCAGGCCTCGGGCCTGAACAAGGTAGCACGATGCCGGCGACTCCGGGCCAGACATCGAACCGGTAGCGCCAATAACAGTCAGCTTCACGCGATACCACCGCCGGTATTCACGCGGGCAACGGAGCCCACCTCGGGGCCAAGGAAACGGCGAGCCAGGCGCGGGAACGCGTCGGAAGCGCCCGTGGCCAGGAACTGGTGCTGCGGCCCCTGCCCAGCGGGCCACGGATCATGAAGGAGCCCGCGATCCACCAGCTCGTTGTAGGTGACGTTCGCGGTGGCCTCCGAGGAGGTCACAAGCGTCACTCCCTCGCCCATGATGCGGCCAATAACGCCGGTGAGCAGCGGGTAGTGCGTGCACCCCAGGATCAGCGTGTCCACACCCGCTTCCTTCAGCGGCGTCAGATACTCGCGCGCCACAGCCTCGATCTCCTCGCCCGTGGTCACCCCGGCCTCGACGAAGTCAACGAAAGCGGGACAGGCCTGCTGGCTGACCGTCAGTCCGGGGACGGCTGCGAGCGCGCGCAGATATGCCTCGGACTGGATGGTGGCCTTCGTACCGATGACGCCCACGTGGTGGTTACGCGTGGCGATAACGCTCTGGCGCGCCGCAGGAGTGATGACCTCGATAACGGGGATACCGGCATCGATCCAGTAGCGTTCCCGAGCGTCAGCGAGCGCGGCAGCCGTCGCCGTGTTGCAGGCGATGACGAGCGCCTTCACGCCGCGCGAGGCCAGCTCGTCGAGGAGCGGACAGCGTCAGCGAGCGAACCTGCGCGATCGCGCGCGGGCCGTAAGGCGTATGCTCGGTGTCGCCCAGGTAGATGATCTCTTCGTCGGGCAGCTTGTCGATGACTGCGCGCGCCACCGTCAGCCCACCTAGGCCCGAGTCGAAAATTCCGATCGGGGCGTTGTTCATGTCTCGACCTTATGCGTTACTGGGAATTATTGACGGCTTCTAGGAGTGAGTCCTGCCACCATGTGATGAGCATATAGATGGCTGCGACGGTTTGCGAGCGCTCCCCCCGTCGGCTCACTGAGCGCCAATTCTTCGATGCGCTGAGCGTCGTGTGAATCCGATAGGTCCAGCTCACCGGCTAAGCCGAGCCTAATGTCATTGAGCGCACCCAGCCAGGACCACGCGTCCTCGGCCTGGATCCTCAGAGTGTCGCTCTCACCGTGGACGATGTGGTCAAGATCGCCGACGATGGCACGCAAACGGACGGACTTATCGGTGCGCAGAGAATCCTCGGTGAGGGCGCGCAGGCGGCCAGCATCTTCGTCATCCTCGCTCATCGAGGGCAGCAGCATACGCAGAGTGCGTTCGCGGGGTTCGTCTCGGCGCTGCTCGGTCTCGGTGGCGGCATTCACCATGGACGAGGTCGCGGCGTACTCACCGGGATCATCCAAGACGACGAGAACCTCCGTGGCCAACTGGCGCAGGAGGAGCGCCTCGCCGTCGCTCATCGACGAGGCGTAGACACCGTCTCGAAGAGCGAACCCTTCCATATCCTCAGTCCCGGTCCTCTTCGATGGTGGCGCGCAGACCGTAGGAGTGCATAGCCATGACGTCCGCCTCGATGCGTTCGCGCACGCCCGTGGAAACGGTGGCGCGCCCGCGCGTATGAACGGCCATCATGAGTTCCTCAGCGCGGGCGTTGGAATAGCCGAAATACTGGCGAAACACAGCGCTCACGTAGCTCATGAGGTTGACAGGATCGTCCCACACGACGGCACGCCAACGCGGCACCGCGGTGGGTGCCTCGTGCGTGCGGGACGCAGGTTGGAACATCGTTGTCATACGTCAACACTAAAACGTATTTGGGTATCAGGGAAGGATATTCGCACCCCGGTGACACGCTTCTCAGGGTAGGCTCACAGTATGCCTGCATCGACATCTACCTCATTGCTGACCGATATGTACGAGCTCACGATGCTCGACGCCGCCCTGAAGGATGGCACCGCGCATCGTCGCTGCACGTTTGAGCTGTTTGGGCGCCGCCTGCCCGCCACTCGCCGCTTCGGTGTCGTGGCCGGAACCGGCCGAATTCTCGAGGCCCTGGAACGCTTCGAGTTCGACGCGGAGCAGATCAACTGGCTGAACGACCAGGGGATCATCTCCGAGGAGGCCGCCCAGTTCCTGGCCTCGTGGCGCTTCACGGGCGACATCTGGGGCTACGCCGAGGGCGAGTGCTACTTCCCCGGCTCTCCCCTACTGACCGTTGAGGGCACGTTCGCGGACTGCACGCTCCTGGAGACGCTGCTCCTGTCGATCCTCAACCACGATTGCGCGGTGGCTTCCGCCGCCTCGCGTATGACGATCGCCGCCCACGGCCGTCCCTGCATGGACATGGGTGCTCGCCGTGCCCACGAGCGCGCAGCGGTCTCCGCCGCCCGCGCCGCCATCATCGGCGGTTTCCAGGGCACCTCCGACCTCGAGGCAGCCAAGCGCTACGGCATCCGTTGCATCGGCACGGCCGCCCACGCGTTCACGCTCCTGCACGACACCGAACGCGACGCCTTCGACTCTCAGGTCGCCAAGCTGGGCCCGGGCACGACCCTGCTCGTGGACACCTACGACATCAGGCAGGGCGTCATCAACGCGGTCGAGGCAGCGCGTGCTGCCGGCGGCGAGCTGGGCGCGGTGCGCCTGGACTCCGGCGACCTCGTCGCTGAGGCGTTCAAAGGTGCGCGGACAGCTCGACGCGATGGGCGCGACCACCACGAAGATCACGGTGACTTCCGACCTAGACGAGTACGCGATCGCCGCCCTGGGCGCGGCCCCCGTGGACTCCTACGGCGTGGGCACCAAGCTCGTGACGGGCTCGGGCGTCCCGACGGCCGCTCTGGTCTACAAGGTTGTCCAGCGCGAGGATAGCAACGGCCAGATCGTTTCCGTGGCCAAGAAGGCCGAGTCAAAGTCCACGGTCGGCGGACGCAAGGTTGCCGGCCGCGTCATGGGCGAGGACGGCTACGCGACCGAGGAAGCTCCTGCTCGTCGGCACGTCCTTCGAGGAGGGCCAGGCTCTGCTGGCCGAGCGCGGCGCCCGCCCGCTGCAGGTCCAGCTGGTCCGCGGCGGCCAGATCGACGCCGAAGCCTGGGGCCCCGAGGCACTGTCCCGCGCCCAGGAGCACCACCTGCGCGCCCGCAACGAGCTGCCCTACCAGGCGTGGCGCCTGTCCGAGGGCGAGGTCGCAATCCCCACGCGCTACGAGCAGGTCGACTGACCCTCACCTCTCACTGATCGAAGCCCCGGCCTCGTCCTTCGCTCGGAGGGACGAGGCCGGGGCTCGTTATGTATCAGGGCGCGGACGCCGCGGAACCGAAGGTCAGTGGCGGCCGACGAACCACTCGCGCAGCAGGGCGATGCGGGCTTCGATCTGCTCGGTCGTGGCCTGGGCGACCTCGGGGCCACCGCAGCGCGAACGCAGGCGCGAGTGAATGGTCGCGTGGGTCTCGCCGGAGCGGCGCGACCACGTGGAGACCAGGTGCTGAAGCTCCTTGCGCTTGGCGGCACGCAGCTTGTGGGCGGGGATTCCGGCGTTTTCTTCACGCATCTTCTGCGCCGCGCGGGTCTTCTTCTGGGCGGCGACCTGGTCGGCCTGGCGGGCGCGCAGCAGGGTCGTCACCTGATCGGCGTCCAGCAGGCCGGGAATACCCAGGTATTCCTGTTCTTCCTCGGAGCCAACCTCGGCGCCGGCGCCCCACGCGGCACCGTCGAAGAGGACGCCGTCAAACTCTGCGTCCGCGCCCAGGACCTCGAACTGCGAGAGCAGGTCGGAGGAAGGCCTTCTCCTCGCGGTTCGCGGCCGCGACGAGGGCATCCTCGGGATTCCACATGTCGTCTTCGCTGGCCTCGTCACGCTTGGGCGATCCAGCGCATGGTCGCGCTCGACCTCCATGCCGCCGGCGAGCGTCAGCAGGGGCACGACGGAGGGGATGAAGACGGTGGCCGTCTCGCCGCGACGCCGGGCTCGCACGTAGCGGCCGATGGCCTGGGCAAAGAACAGCGGCGTGGAGGCATTCGTCGCGTAGACGCCGACCGCGAGACGGGGCACGTCGACGCCCTCGGACACCATGCGCACGGCGACCATCCACTTGTCGGTGGAGTCGGCGAACTCGGAGATGCGGTCGGAGGCATCCGCGTCGTCGGACAGGACGATCGTGGGGGCCTTGCCGGTGATCAGGCGCAGGTGGCGGGCGTAGGCGCGCGCGTGCTCCTGGTTGGAGGCGATGACGAGGGCCTCCCGCGTCGGGCACGGCGCGGCGCACTCTTCGAGGCGCATATCGGCGGCGCGTAGGACGGCGGGGATCCACTCGCCCTTCGGGTCCAGCGCGGTGCGCCAGGCCTGCTTCATCATGTCCTTGGTGAGGGGCTCACCCAGGCGGGCGCTGACCTCGTCGCCCGCGCTGGTGCGCCAGGCCATCTGCCCCGAGTAGGACATGAACAGGACGGGACGAACGACGCCGTCCTTGAGGGCGTCGCCGTAGCCGTAGGTGTAGTCGGCGCGCGAGCGTCGGATGCCCTCCTCGTCCTCCTCGTAGGTGACGAAGGGGATCGGAGAGGTGTCGGAGCGGAAGGGCGTACCGGTCAGCGCCAGGCGACGCGTCGCGTCCGTGAAGGCCTCGCGCACGCCGTCGCCCCACGACAGGGAGTCGCCGGCGTGGTGGATCTCGTCGAGGATGACGAGGGTACGGTAGGCGCGGGTGCGCGCCGCGTGGACGGCCGGGTTGGAGCCAATCTGCGCGTAGGTGACGGCCACGCCATCGAAGTGCGATCCGGCAACGCCCTGCGAGTTCGTAAAGTCGGGGTCGATGTGGATGCCGAAGCGCGCGGCGCTCGAGGCCCACTGTCCCTTGAGGTGCTCGGTCGGGGCACACGACGGTGAGCTTGTCAACGATGCCGCGGGCGATCAGCTCGGTCGCAAGCGTCAGGGCGAATGTCGTCTTACCTGCGCCCGGAGTTGCGACCGCCAGGAAGTCACGCGGGGAGGTCGCCATGTAGCGATCCAGGGCAGCGGCCTGCCAGGCGCGCAGCCTGCCAACGGGTGCGCGCCGGGTCGTCTCGCTCACTTGTCGGAGCCCTTTCCGCCGTCGGAGAAGGGCCAGTTACGCCCGTTCTTTCCCATCGAGTCGCGCAGTTCCTTGCAGGTGGGGCACACCGGATACTGCGAGGCGTCGCGGGTGGGGATCCACACCTTGCCGCACAGGGCGACGACGGGCTGTCCCGTCACCATGGACGAGTTCGCCTTGTCCTTGCGCACGAAGTGGGCGAAGCGGTCGCCGTCCCCGCCGGTGCGCTCCTTGCGGGTCTCGGTACGCTCCAGCAGACCGGTCGAGGACGCGGTGGAGGGACCGGAGGGCGCGGAGGGGCCAGTGGGTTCGTCGAGGGCATTACGCATGGGGACCATTGTACGTGCCTGGGGGTCCTTCCAGCGGGTGGCACGCGTGCGCCGGGAGCGAAGAAGCGACGTTCACAATAAGGCCCCGGCCTCGCATTGACGAGGCCGGGGCGAAGTCGGGTTGGGAACCTATCTCACAGGTGTTCCTTCTCCCAGACCTCCTTGTAGAAGTCTGCGAGCTCGAGCTTGGAGGCGGCGGCCTCGTCGAGGAGCACGGTGACGTCGGGGTGGTGCTGGAGGATGGACGCGGGCCAGCGCTGGGTGACGCCGCCCTCGATCATGGCCTTGACCGCGTCGGCCTTGCCTTCACCGGTGGCGATGAAGATGTGGGCGCGCGAGTCCATGATCGTGCCCAGGCCCTGGGTCACGCAGTGCGTGGGGACCTGGTCGATGTCACCATCGAAGAAGCGGGCGTTGTCGCGGCGGGTCTGCTCGGTCAGGACACCCACATGGGTGCGCGACGCGAGGGTGCCACCGGGCTCGTTGAAGCCGATGTGGCCGTCAGAGCCGATGCCGAGGACCTGGATGTCGATGCCGCCATCGGCCTTGATGGCCTCGTCGTAGGCGGCAGCGCCGGCCTCGAGGTCATCGCACCAGCCGTCGGGGCCGTGTGCCGCACCCTCGGGCATGTCGACGAGGTCGACGAGGTTGCGGTGGATGAAGTTCGCGTAACCCTCGTAGTGGTCGCGGGGCAGGCCCACGTACTCGTCGAGGTTGTAGGAGCGAACCTGGGCAAAGGAGATCTGACCGGCCTCGTAGCGGCGCACGAGCTCTGCGTAGAGCTTCAGCGGCGAGGAGCCGGTGGCCAGGCCGAGCACAAAGTTCGGCTTAGCGCGGTACACCTCGAGGATGCGGTCCGCTGCGAGGGATGCGATCTGATCTTCGTCGTTGAAAAATTCCAATTCTCATGTGTTTAACCTTACACTGCTGACGTCGATTTGTCAGACGAATCGATGAAGATTTTTTGAAAACGTGTGATCTGGGTTATCCGTGCAGGGGCAGCGACGATTCGCTCGACCTCCGCCCGATCGGTTCCCGAGGTTCCGGGGGCGCGCATGTGGACCTCTCGTGCTCCCGAGGCAGCCACGACCTCGGCGACGTTATGAGCCCGCAGGCCACCCGACACCAGGATGATGATGTCGTCTCCCCCGCGCTCGACGAGGCGGGCGAGAGCCCCCGGCTGCGCGACGGCAGGATCCCCACCCGTCGTCAGCACGCGGTCGTACCCGAGTTCCATGAGAACGTCGAGACCGCGATCCTGATCCGCAACCTGGTCGAATCCACGGTGGAAGGTCAGCGGCGCGTCCTCGGCTGTGTCCCGCAGGCGCGCGGCCGCGTTCACATCGATCTGCCCATCGCGGGTAATGACGCCGACGACGAAGCCGAGGCGCACATCTGCTCCCCGACCGATCGACGAGAGGGTCACAATATCGGAGGCGATGCGGTCGACCTCTTCGCGCGTATGCACGAAGTCCCCGGGGCGCGGGCGCACAAGCACCTGAACGCCGCCAGCGGGCGCCACCTCAGGGCGGCGGCCACCTCATCGAAGGCTGGGGTCAGGCCCCCGCACGACAGGTCGGTGCAGATCTCGATGCGATCCGCTCCCCCATCGCGCGCGCGGCGCACACCCACGGCATCTTCCACGCAAATCTCTACAGTCGTCACGGCTGCCACCTCTCGTAGCACGTCGAGGCCGCCCACGCGGGCAGCAAGGATCGCGGCACCCCAGCGGCCGCCCGCTCCCCCGAGGGAGGCGCGGACGATCTCGGGAGCGTCACGGAATGTCAGCATCGAGGCGAATTCCTCTCGCAGCGGTGCCAGCAGGTTCTCGCCCGCATGGGACAGGCCTCCGCCGATGATGATGCGCTCGACGTCGACGGTGAGCGTCATGTGGGTGAGGGAGAGCGCGAGTGCACGAACCGCGGTGTCCCACACCTCGGTCGCAACCGGGTCGGTACCGATGCCGGCCTCGACAGCCTTCGCACCGATGTCCTCGCCGGTCGCCTGCTCGTAGCGCCTCGCAATGCCTTTCGCCGAGGCGTAGACCTCCAGGCACCCGCGTGACCCGCAGCGGCAGGACTCACCACCGGGGAAGACGGGCGCGTGCCCGACTTCGCCGGCGCTAAACGTCGCACCACTCCACAGGTTGTCCCCGAGCATGAGAGCCACGGAGATGCCGGTACCGATCGGCATCATGAGGAAGGAGGAAGCCCCTCGGCCCGCGCCGAGGAGGCCCTCAGCCAGGCCGGCGGCGCGCCCGTCGTGCATGAGTGCGGCGGGCACGCCCGTGGCATCCTCAACCGCGCGGGCCAGCTGGACGCCGCGCAGCTCGAGGTTCGCCGCGTACACGACGGTCCCGCTCTCCTCATCGACGAGGCCGGGGCAGATCAGGCCAAAACCGACCAGTCCCGGATAGTCGCTCGCGAGTCGCGCGCCGATTCGTCCCACCTGCTCGGCCACGGCCTCGCGGTTGGTCGGCTCGTTTCCCTGAGTGAGGATCGCGCCCGCCTCATCGACGATCATCCACTTGATGGATGTGCCGCCGATGTCGATGCCCGCAAATACCGGGCCCTCAGAATCCTTGACGGCGCTCATGGTACGACGACCTGAGCATGCAGATCGGGATCTGCCATATCCGGATCGAAGGGGAACATCGGGCGCTCAATCTTGTGGTGACCGAGTCGGATGAGGTCCTGATCGACGCCACCGGGGGTCAGCGCCATCAGCCAGCCCTTCTGGGTCTCGTACAGGTCGGGCTCCAGGTAACCGATCTTGACGACGACGACGTCGGCGGTGGTGATATCCACGCCGAGCAGCTCGAACTGGCTGTACATCGTGTACTGATTGCGGTTCGTCGTGATGATGAAGCGCAGGCCGCCCGTGCGCAGCAGCGCGGTGTGGCCACCCATCGGGTCGTCGGCGAGGGCCTCGACCGTGGCGTGGACGTTCAGCGTTCCGGGCTCGCGAGTGTCGATGTGCCCGCCGACCTCGAGGTCGACCTCGGCGCCGACACCGGCCTCCCACGCGATGGCGGCCGCGGCGGGATCGATGATCGAGGCGTACACGACGTCGAGCGTCGCCTCCTGGACGGGCTTCCACGCGAGCAGAGCAGCGAGCGCGACCGTCACGTCGTCGGCACCTCCGGCACCCGGGTTGTCGCCGGAGTCGGAGATGAAGAAGGGCTTGGGGCCCTCCTCGGCGGCTGCCAGGCACTCTTCCATGGAGGCAACGGGGGCCACGAACTCGAAGCGGTCGTGCACGTCCCAGAAGTACTGGCCGATGCGCTCGGCCTGCTCCTTGACGAGCTCCGCGTCATCACCCGTGACGACGACCGCGCCCTTGCAGCGCGGCTGGTCGGCCCACGCGAAGCCGATCCAGATCGCGGCATCCAGGATGCCGTCCATCGCTTCGATGGGGGTCGATCATCTTGTACAGGGACTTGGCGGGTTCGATGCGTGTCGAGGTCTTCTCGCCCGGGAGCAGGACGGGGACGTGGACGAGGGCCTTGACGGGCTTGGGCTGGCCGTTCAGGAGGCGCATGCCCAGGTTGTAGGCGGCACGACGACGCGACTCGAGGGCGTCCTCGTGGGGTGCGAGGCGGTAGCAGGTGAGGATGTCGCAGCCGTCGAAGAGGTCCTGGGAGACGTTTCCGTGCAGGTCCATCGAGGCGCTGACCATGGGCTCGGGGCCGATGACGCCGCGGATGGCGTTGATGAGGTCGCCCTCAGCGTCGTCCATGCCCTGGACGCTCATGGCGCCGTGGATGTCGAAGAAGAGGCCGTCGAGCGGGCCGGCGGCGGCGAGGCCCTCGAGGATCTCAGCCTTCCAGGCGTCGTAGGCGCCGCGCTCGACGACGCCGCCGGGCAGGGCGCGCGAGTGCAGGACGGGGATCCACTCGATCTGGGTGGCCCAGTCCTCGTCGCGCCAGTAGAAGCGGTCCATCAGTTCCTCGCCGCGGGTGACGATGAAGTCGTCGGCGGTCGAGATGTAGGGGGTGAACGTCGAGGATTCGATGTGGATGCCGGCAACCGCGATGCGGGGCTTGGTCATGAGCGATTCTCCTTTGAGATCTTCGAGGGGGTGAGTGTCGAGAGCCCCCAGAGCGCCGCTTCGCGCCCTGATCGAGACGATTCAATCACGAGGTGTTCCATGATCGAGGGGAGGCAGGATTGGTGGAGTGCGGCGCGCACTCCTGCGGTGAAGGCGTCGACAGCGGAGAGTGCTCCGCCGACGATGACTCCCTGGGGTGCCAGGAAGGACACGAGGTGGGCGACGCAGTGGCCCAGGAGGGTGCCCGCCTGGCGGATGGCCGTCGCAACTTCGGGGATACCGTCGCGTGCTGCGGCCAGAAGCTGTGCGTTGTTCTCATAGACGAGGCCTGCGGCGGCCAGGTCTGCTCGGATCGAGTCGGCGGACGCGATCGTTTCGAGGCATCCGACGTTGCCGCACTTGCAGGGGCGGCCTGCAGCGGCCTCGACGGGGATGTGCGAGATGTCCCCGGCCAGTCCGCCCTGACCCACCTGCGGCACGCCATCGACGAGGTAGGCGCCGCCGATAGCGGAGCCAGCCTTGACGTAGATAAGCGTGTCGATGGGGGTCACGCCCTGGAGACGACGCCGGTAGACGGATTCGCCGATGGCTCCCGCGCGCGCGTCGTTTTTCGATGAGGGCGGGCAGGCCGCACTGCTCGGTGACGGCCTCGGCGACGTTGACGCCGTCCCACCCGGGCATGCGGGCGGGGCGGATCACGCGAGAGCGCTCCGCGTCCACGGGACCAGGGACCGCCAGGGCAATGCCACCGACCCGCACGCCGGCAGCTTCTTCCTGGCGGGACACCTCGTCCATGACAGCGTCGAGCACCACCTGCGGACCTTCCGCAATGTCGATAAGGAGGCTCGAGGCCTGCCCGACTCCGCGGGTGGGGTCCGTCAGTGCGACGAGGCCGTGGTGGGCTCCCAGCTCGACGAGGGCGAGTGCTCCGGCGCCGTCGGAGGTGACGAGGCGGCGCGCACGCCGCCCGCCCGTAGAAACAGAGTGTTCCGCTTCCGCGATGACCCCGGCTTCGACGAGGCGAGACACAGCGGCCGACACCGTTGATGGTGCGAGGCCCGTTTGCTTGACAATCGCGGGCCTGGTGTCTGCTTGACCGGACCCAATCAGCGTCAGGACGGTCTCGTCGACATCATGCGTGGCCATGACACCTCCTCTAGGTACGTATGCAGTAACTACAACGTTACACTGCGCTCATCGTTGAGAACATGATTCATTATGCCCCACCGAAGAAAGTCTGACACTTCTTTCGTCGAAATATCTTGTTATTTTTTCGTAACATTCCACATTTTGGCCAAAGTGGCAACATTCGCCGACAAACTGTCATATGATGAACGTCATCTGACAGGGTTGTCATCCGTCAGTGTCCCCGATCAACGTTGATTTGGAGCAGTCATGAACCTTAGAAAGAAGCGGTGGATGGTCACCGGCGCGGCCCTCGCAATGGTCGCCTCCCTGGGCCTGTCCGCCTGTGGTGGCGGCGGCAGCAGCAGCAGTAGCGGCGGCCAGGCAGCCAACTCGGAAACCGGAAAGAACGAGGTCACGATGGCCTCGCGTACCCCTCAACTGGATCTTCCCGGTCTCCGCAAAGGGCTACACGCAGGGCGAGAACGGCCAGTTCATCCAGGCGATGTACCGCCCGCTCTTCGCCTACAAGTCCACCTCTGAAACCCCCTACAAGATCAACCTCCCCAAGTCCCTGGGCACCGTCCCCGAGGTCTCTGAGGACGGCCTGACCTACACCATCAAGCTGCGCGACGACGCCAAGTGGTCCGACGGCACGCCCGTCACCACCCGCGACGTTGAGTTCTGGTGGAACCTCGTCACCAACAACAAGGACGAATGGGCCTCGTACAAGAAGGGCTTCTTCCCCGACGGTGCCGATCTGAAGATCATCGACGAGCACACGTTCTCGATCACCACCGAGACCAAGTTCGCCCCGGCCTGGTTCATTGACAACCAGATCAACAAGGTCGCTCTGCTCCCCCAGCACGCCTGGGACAAGACCAGCGCCGACGAGGCCGTCTCCGACCTCGACCGCACCCCCGAGGGCGCCCAGAAGGTCTTCGCCTACCTGCAGGGCGAGGCCAAGAACCTGTCCTCCCTACGCCACCAACCCGCTGTGGCAGACGGTGAACGGCCCCTGGAAGCTCAAGGAATTCACCCCGACCAGGGCCTGACACTCGTTCCCCAACGAGAACTACTGGGGCGAGGACAAGCCCAAGATCGACGCGCTGATCTACAAGGCATTCACGGGTGACGACGCCGAGTTCAACTCCGTGCGTTCGGGCGCCATCGACTTCGGCTACATCCCGGCCGCGCAGTACAACCAGCGCAAGGCCGTCGAGGACAAGGGCTACAACGTCTTCCTGTGGCCCGGCAACTCCATCACCTACCTGGCCCTGAACTTCGCACCCCAGGCCCCCGGCTCGAAGTTCATCAACCAGAAGTACATCCGCCAGGCGATGCAGCAGCTGATCGACCAGCCGACCCTGTCTGAGAAGATCTGGTCCGGCACCGCCTCCCCGACCTGTGGCCCCGTCCCGATGCCCGCCGAGAAGACCGGCACCACCGAGGGCTGCGTCTACAAGTTCGATCCGGATGCCGCCAAGAAGCTCCTCGAGGACCACGGCTGGAAGGTCGTGCCCGACGGCGAAACCACCTGCGAGAACGCCGGCACCGGCGCCAACCAGTGTGGCGAGGGCATCGCGGCCGGCGACAAGCTGAGCTTCAAGCTCGTCTCCCAGTCGGGCTTCGTCTCCACGCACCAGATGTTCGAGGAGATCATCTCCCAGTTCGGCAAGGTCGGCATCAAGATCGACATGAACGAGGTCCCCGACTCGGTCGGCGCCTCGCAGGCATGTGACGACGAGACCCCCTGCACCTGGGACCTGTCCTTCTTCGGATCCCAGACCTCGTGGGGCTTCCCGATCTACGCCTCCGGCGAGCGCCTCTTCGCCTCTGACGCTCCCGTCAACCTCGGCCAGTACAAGAACCCCGAGGCTGACAAGCTCATCGAAGAGTCGACCCGCTCCTCCGAGCCCAACGCTCTCCAGGCATACAACGACTACCTCGCGGAGGACCTCCCCGTTCTGTGGATGCCCAACCCGTACTACCAGATCACCGCGGTGAAGAAGACGCTCGACCTGGGCGAACTCGACGCCACCGGCGACACCTGGCCCGAGGATTGGTCGTGGTCGACCGAAGGTAAGTAAACCTTCGCCTTGACGCCTCACGGGGCAGGCGCCCGCACCCGCACATGCGGGCGCCTGCCCCCTTACTGTGGAGTTCGCAATGATCCAATTCATCCTCAAACGCCTCGGCCAGGCAGTCGTCGTTGTCTTCCTGGTCACCATCATCACCTTCATCCTCCTCCAGTCTCAGCCGGGCGGCGCAGCCCGAGCAGCTCTCGGTAAGGATGCGACCCAAGAACAGCTCGCGGCCTTCGACCACGAAAACGGCTACGACAAGCCCATCCTCGAGCAATACAAAATCTACGTCACCAAAATTGCGCACGGCGACTTCGGCTACTCCTACCAGCACAACCAGTCTGTGAACGACCTACTGGCTGCCCGCCTGCCGCGCACCATCTTCCTGTCCCTCCTGTCCACCATCCCTGGCTCTCATCGTCGCGATCCCCCTGGGCGTGTGGCAGGCCGTCAAGAGAAATAAAGCACCCGATTACATCGTGACGATCGCGTGTCTGCTGGCCTACTCGACGCCGATCTTCTTCGCAGGCCTGCTCCTCATCGTCCTCTTCTCACAGGTCTGGCCGATCCTGCCCAACGATGCTCCGCAGGGCGAGGCCCTGTCGGTCATGTAGGAACAGTGGGATCACCTGGTTCTGCCTGTGTGCGCCCTGTCGATCGGCACGATCGCCGCCTACGCGCGCTACGTGCGCTCCTCAATGGTGGATAACCTCAACGAGCAGTACGTGCGTACCGCTCGCGCGAAGGGCCTGTCGGAGTTCCGCGTCGTCTTCGTTCACACGCTGCGCAACGCCATGTTCCCCGTCATCACGATGATCGGCCTGTACATCCCCGCGATGTTCTGTGGCGCCCTGGTTATCGAGACGCTCTTCAACTTCAACGGCATGGGCTACCTGTACTACCAGGCGACCGGCAGGCGCGACTACCCGATTCTCCTCGGCGTCGCCCTGATCGTCTCCTTCGCGACCGTCATCGGCGCGCTCTGGCAGACTTCCTCTACGCCCTCGCTGATCCCCGTATCCGACTGGCAGGACGTGCCAAATGACCACCGCAACCGCACCCATCGCCGCGCCGGCCAAGGCGCGCAGCGCCCGCAAGTCAACGAAGCTGCAGGGCCTGCAGGTCTTCATGGAGAACAAAGCTCGCCGTCTTCGGGGTGTGCCTCATCCTCATCCTGATGGCCTTCTCGTTCATCGGCCCGATGTTCTACGTGACCGACCAGATCCACACGGACCTGTCGAACTCGGCCCTGGCCCCCTCCTCCGAGCACCCGCTCGGCACCGACATGGTCGGCTACGACCAGCTCGGACGCCTCATGAAGGGTGGCCAGACCTCGATCATCGTCGGCCTGTTCGCCGGTATCTTCGCCACCACGATCGGCACGCTGTACGGCGCGATCGCCGGCTTCGTGGGCGGTTGGATCGACGCGATCATGATGCGCCTCGTTGACGCGCTCATGTCCGTGCCCGTCCTGTTCCTCTTCATGCTGATCGCCACGATGATCCCGCCGACCGTCCCGGTCCTCATCATCATCATGTCAGCCCTGTCCTGGCTGGGTACGTCCCGATTGATTCGAGGAGAGGCCCTGTCCCTGCGCACGCGCGAGTACGTCGTCGCGATGCGTGGCATGGGCGGCTCGATGCCCCGAGCGATCCGGACGCACATCGTCCGAAACACCATCGGCACCGTCATCGTCAACGCGACCTTCCAGGTCGCAGACGCCGTCCTCTACGTCGCCTACCTGTCGTTCCTCGGCCTGGGCGCGCAGCCTCCCGCCACCGACTGGGGAGCCATGCTCTCCAACAGCCAGTCGCACGTCTACTCGGGCAACTGGTGGCTGCTCTACCCGCCGGGCGTCCTCATCATCCTCCTGGTCCTGTCGTTCAACTTCATTGGCGATGGCCTGCGTGACGCCTTCGAAGTTCGACTGCGCAAGAGGTGAGCACTGAACTATGAATACTCCACTCCTTCAGATCAAAGATCTGCACACCGATATTGAGATCCGCAACGGCGTGGTTCGCGCCCTCTCGGGTGTCGACCTGCACGTGAACCCGGGCGAGACCCTGGGCATCGTGGGCGAGTCCGGCTCCGGCAAGACCATGACGGCCCTGTCCCTCATGGGCCTGCTCCCCCAGGGCGGCAAGGTCTCCTCCGGCTCGATCATCCTCGACGGCCAGGACCTCACCCAGCTGCCCCTCAAGGAGAAGCGCAAGCTGCGCGGCACCAAGGTCGGCATGATCTTCCAGGATCCGCTGACCTCCCTGAACCCGACTATGAAGATCGGTCTTCAGGTGTGCGAGCCGCTGCGCGTGCACGAGAAGCTCTCGAAGCGAGAAGCGCTCGCACGCGCCGTCGAGATCCTCAAGCGCGTCGGCATGCCTCGTCCCGAGGTCGTCATCAATAACTACCCGCACCAGCTCTCGGGCGGCATGCGTCAGCGCGTCATGATCGCCATGGCCCTCGTCTGCAAGCCGCGCATCCTCATCGCGGACGAGCCGACGACGGCCCTGGACGTGACGACGCAGATGCAGATCCTCGACCTCATCGACGAGCTGCGCGACGAGTACAAGATGGGCGTCATCCTCATCACCCACGACCTGGGTGTCGTGGCCGGTCACACCGACCGTGTCGCCGTCATGTACGCCGGCCGTATCGTCGAGACCGCGCCGACGAAGACGCTGTTCACCGAGCCGAAGCACCGCTACACGAGCTCGCTGATGGCGGCACTGCCCGAGCGCGCGCTCGCAGCAGGCACCAAGCTCTTCTCGATCCCCGGCGCTCCCCCGTCGCTGACCAACCTGCCGGTGGGCTGCCGCTTCGCGGCCCGCTGCCTGTGGGCCACCGACGAGTGCCGCGCCGGCTACCCGGACCTGAGCGGGGACGATACCCACACCTTCTCCTGCTTCCACCCGGTGCAGGAGGGCGACGAGTCCCCCGCGGTCCTCCAGGGCAAGCTGGATTCCACCAGCGCTGAGAAACAGCCTCGGATGCCCCCCAGATCTCCCACGACGTCCTGCTCGACGTCAAGGAGGCCTCGCGCGAGTACGAGTCGGCAGGCTCCGGCTTCTTCAAGCGCGAGAAGGGCGTCGTCTCCGCCGTCGACCGCGTGTCCATCACGGTCAAGAAGGGCGAGACCTACGGCCTCGTCGGCGAGTCCGGCTGCGGTAAGTCCACCGTGGGTCGCCTCATCGCCGGCCTCGAGCCCCCGTCGGGCGGCGCTATCGAACTCGACGGACGCGACCTGGCCACGCTCAAGGGACGCGACGCTGTGCGCATCCACCGCGACGTGCAGATGATGTTCCAGGACTCCTACGCGGCAATGGACCCGCGCATGCGCATCGACCAGATCCTGGCCGAGCCCATGAGCATCCAGAAGACCGGCAACGCTCGCCAGATCGCCGAGCGCATCATGGAGATCCTCGAGCAGGTCGGCCTGACCGAAGAGGTCCTGGACCGCTACCCGCACGAGTTCTCGGGCGGTCAGCTCCAACGCCTCGGCTTCGCCCGTTCGCTGACCCTGGCTCCCGACCTGATCGTGGCCGACGAGCCCGTCTCGGCGCTTGACGTCTCCGTCCAGGCGCAGGTCCTCAACCTCATGAAGGACCTGCAGCAGGAGCTGGGCCTGTCCTACCTGTTCATCAGCCACGACCTGGCGGTCGTTCAGTACATGGCCGATCGCATCGGCGTCATGTACCTGGGCCGCATCGTCGAGGAGGGCCCCGCGCACGAGGTCGTCAAGAACCCGAAGCACCCCCACACGAAGGCGCTCATCGACTCGATCCCCGTGCCGGACCCCGAGTTCAAGCACGACGAGAGTGCCATCAAGCTCACCGGCGAGCCGCCGAGCGCCGTCAACCCGCCCGAGGGTTGCCGCTTCCGCCCGCGCTGCCCGTTCGCTGGCGAGGAGTGCAAGGTGCAGCCCATGCTCACGGATGAGACGCACCGCGTGGCGTGCCACCACCCGCTCTTGACGCTGAGCGTCAAGGAAGAGGTGAACGCCTAACACACACGTTCATGCGAACTCCATGCGTTGCCCCCGGCCCGCTGATGCGTGCCGGGGGCAACGTTATGTGCCACAACCACGTCGCCGGGCCGTTATGCGCGTCTGAAGGGCGCAGGGCTGCGTCGCCCTCCTGGTGCCCGTCGTGGCTCCATCCCAGGCATCGTCGAGGGCGGTGTCGTTGGGCTGGTGTACTCGCGCCGCTGCGCCTCAAACAGGATGCGCCCCATCGGGAACATTCCACCTGATCGGGAACATTCAACCCGTTAGGGAAGAGTCAACCCGATCAGAAGGGGTTGACTCTTCCCGATCGGGTGTAACACCTCATCGGCCACAGGCATCGTCGCGGAGCTGACCGCCCGTGATCTCCCCCCCATCGTTGCTGGCGACACCTCACCGGCGTTTATCGGCACCCTGGCCGAGCAGCGCTGCATCGGTGAGGGAGCATGACACCAGGGGTAATGGTGGGGGTTTTGCGCCATTTGGAGCCTCCTTTCGGCGTGTCACCGGCGTGTCGTGCCCCCTCATAGCGCAAATCCCCCCATTGGGTGGCGGTGATGTCGCGGTTCAGGATGGCGAGGCGCCCACATCTCAGACCACCTCGGTGAAAACGTCGACAACGGGGTGTTGCAGCTGAGTCGGTCTGCGTGTTGGGCACAACGGTGCCCGGCCTGGCGTGTAGCTCGCACGCGAACCGCTGGTCATGCGCGTGAACCCCTTGATACGCACGTAAACCTCTAGATATGCACGTGGGCGACGCTGCCCACGCGCATGTCATCGGGCCCACGTGCGCAATAGCGGGGCGAGGAGTGCAGGCAGCTATCACGCCTCAGCGTACTGCGCCCCTGGACCTGAGCGCCCATACCAGGCCACGTATTCGACCACGAGTTCGCCCCACATCAGGCACGTGGAGGCGTCCACGCCCCCGATGAAACATCTACTTTCAACGTTTATTTGCGACTACCGGCAAGCCAAAAAGTCACCACGAAACCACCACGTTTTGTCCTTTAACCCACGCGTACGAGGCCTCTGCACGCCATTGGCTCCATCCGACCGCAGAAACGCGTGTGGGGCGCGACCACACGGTCGTGCCCCACAGGCTATTCGCTAGTGTCAGCGCGTCACTTGGAGACGGCCTTCTTCAGCGTGGAGCCAGCGGAGAGCTTCACACCGTAGCCAGCGGGGATCTTGATCTCTTCGCCGGTGCGGGGGTTACGGCCGGTGCGGGCGGCGCGCTCAACACGCTCGACGGAGAGCAGACCGGTCACCTTGACGGCCTCGCCCTTAGCCAGGGACTCAACGAGGACGGCCTGGAAGGCGGCCAGGGCCTCGTCGGCCTTCGCCTTGGTCAGGTCGGCGCGTTCGGCAATCTGAGCGACAAGCTCGGTACGGTTCACGGACATTGAGAAACCTCATTCCTGTTCGTTCTTGGTTACCACTGTCGTGGCCACGAATGACACACTACGAAATCTTTGGCGATTTTGCCGACTTTAGGGCCAGATTTCGCGGATTTCACGAAAATATCTCGTTTTTTTGCTCAAAAACCGTCAATTCTGTGCGACAGGTCACTCAAACTTGCCGAGTGGTTGCAATTCTGCGGAACTCAAATGCGCCGCCACCGGCACGTTTTTTTCGGTAACAGGAACTTTGCCCCACACCACGGGCACACCCCTCTCATTAGACCTGACAAACATAGACGACCGACATACAAAAAGGGGCGGGAGCGGCCGCATGGCCGCTCCCCGCCCTCGTGGGAGTTCTACGCGTTCCCTCAGGCCGAGGCGCGCTGCTTGTTCCAGACGTCGAAGGCGACAGCCAGGAGCAGGACAGCACCCTTGACGATCTGCTGGGTGGAGGTGGAGGCACCCATGAGCTGCATGCCGTTAGACATGACGGCCATGATGAGGCCACCGATGAGGGCACCGGACGGGCGACCGATACCGCCGGTCGTCGACGCACCACCGATGAAGCAGGCGGCGATGGCGTCGAGCTCGAACATATTTCCGGCCGAGGGCTGCGCGCCGTTCATACGGGCCGAGTAGACGACGCCCGCAACGCCCGCAAGGAAGCCCATGTTCACGTAGCACCAGAAAGTAACCTTCTTGACGTTGATGCCGGACAGCGCAGCGGCGGACTTGTTGCCACCGATCGCGTACACGTCGCGGCCGAACATCGTCGAAGAGGCGAGGGTTCCGAAGACGAGAACGAGGATCGCCAGGAGGATCAGCACGATGGGCAGGCCGCGCTCGGTGGAGAGTTTGTACGCGAACCACATGACAACAACGGCGGTGACGACGATCTTCGCGACGAACAGCCACATCGCCTCAACCGCCTGGTTGTAGGAGATGCGGGCGCGGCGGGTGCGCAGCTGCTGGTAGGCGAAGCCCGCAACGCCGATGCCGAAGATCACCAGGGTGAAGACGTCGAAGCCATTACCGCCCAGGAGACCGTTGAGGAAGCCGTTGGCGATGTTGTAGTAGCCCTTGGGGAAGGGCGAGAGCGAGACGTTGTCGAGGACCTGGTAGGTCAGGCCACGGAACAGGAGCATGCCGGCCAGCGTGACGATGAAGCCGGGGATGCCCACGTAGGCGACCCAGAAACCCTGGAATGCGCCGATCAGGATACCCATGACGAGGGCGGCGACGACGCCAACCCACCAGGGGTAGCCCTGCTTGATGACGAGGACGCCACTGAGCGCGCCAGTCACGGCCACGACCGAGCCGACGGAAAGGTCGATCTGGGCCAGGACGATGACGAAGAGCATGCCGATCGCGAGGATCAGGATGTAGGAATACTGCAGAACGATGTTCGTCAGGTTGCCCGACGACAGGAAGGTGTCGGGGTTGAACGCCCAGAAGAGGACGACAATGGCGATGAACGCGATGAAGATGCCGCCCTGACGCAGGTTGGCCTTCAGCGTGTCAACCAGGCTGATTTCGGCGGTCATTTCTGGTCCTCCCTTGCGGGTTCGATAGTCATGAGGTTCCATGAGGTTTTCCTGGGTGGCGTCTTCGGCCTTGACCTCGCCGGTGATGCGGCCGTACGCCAGGGTGTAGATGCGGTCCGAGACGCCGAGGACTTCCTCGAGTTCGGAGGAGATGACGATGACGGCCTTGCCTTCTTCGACCATCTTGTTGATGAGCGTGTAGATCTCGAACTTCGCGCCGACGTCGATGCCGCGCGTGGGTTCATCGAGGATGAGGACGTCTGCGTCCGTGTAGAGCCACTTGGACAGAACGACCTTCTGCTGGTTGCCGCCCGACAGGGAGCCAGTCTTTTGGAGGACCGAGTTGGAGCGGATGTTCATCCGTTCCTTGTAGTCGGCGGCGACCGCCAGTTCCTTGTGCCCGTCGACGAGGCCTCGGCGCGAGAGCTTGAACAGGCCTGCGGTGGCCACGTTATGCCGGATGTCATCGATGAGGTTGAGACCGTATTGCTTGCGATCCTCAGTCGCGTAGGCGATGCCATGCTTGATCGCGTCCGAGACGGTCTTGATCTTAATCTCTTTGCCATCCTTGAAGAGCTTGCCCGAGATACGCGCCCCGAAGGAGCGGCCGAAGATACTCATCGCGAGCTCGGTACGTCCGGCACCCATGAGGCCGGCAATGCCGACGACCTCGCCATGACGCACGTTGAAGGAAGCACCGGAGATCACGACACGCCCAGCCTGGGTCGGGTGATAGACGGTCCAGTCTTCCACGCGGAAGACCTCCTCGCCGATCTCCACGTTGCGCTCGGGGTAGCGCTGGGTGAGGTCACGGCCGACCATGAGCGAGATGATCTTGCCCTGCGTGGAGGCCGGGTCCTTCATATCGATCGTCTCGATGGTCTGGCCGTCGCGCAGGATCGTCGTGCGATCGGCGATCTCGGCGATCTCTCCGAGCTTGTGGGAGATGATAACGATCGCCACGCCCTGGTCGCGCAGACTGCGCACGAGGTCGAGGAGCTGGGCCGAGTCGTTGTCGTTGAGGGCGGCGGTGGGCTCGTCCAGGATCAGCAGGCGCACGTCCTTGGACAGAGCCTTTCCAATCTCGATGAGCTGCTGCTTGCCCACGCCGAGGGTGCCGACCTGGGTCGTCACGTTTTTCCTTCAGGCCGACCTTTTCCAGGACCTTTTCGGCGCGGTGGTTGACCTCGTGCCAGTCAATAAGGCCGAGCTTGCGGGGCTTCTCAGCACCCAGGAAGATGTTTTCCGCGATCGACAGGTAGGGAACGAGGGCCAGCTCCTGGTGAATGATGCCAATGCCGAGCGCCTCAGAGTCCTTGATGGAGCGGAATTGGACTTCCTTGCCATCGAAGATGATGGTGCCGTCGTACTGCCCGTGGGGGTAGACGCCGGAAAGAACCTTCATAAGGGTGGATTTGCCGGCGCCGTTTTCGCCGCACAGGGCGTGGACTTCGCCGGGGCGGACATCAAGGTTGACGTGCTTGAGGACGGGCACGCCATTGAAGCCTTTGTCGATGTCACGCATTTCCAAAATGTTCTGCGTCATGTTTGCATTCCTCGAATCGGAGGGGTGGGGGTGCGGGGCGAGTGCCCCGCACCCGTCGTCGCTACTTCTTCACGACGCCCGCATCAACGTCGGCCTGGGTGAAGTAACCGGAGTCGATGAGCTTTTCCTTGAGGTTGTCAGCGTAGATGGTCTCGACCTCGAGCAGGTAGGAGGGCACGACCTTCACACCGTTGTTGTAGGTGGTGGTGTCGTTGGCCTCGGGCTCCTTGCCCTCAGCCATCGCCTTGATGACCGTCACGGCCTGGGCGGCCAGGGTACGGGTGTCCTTGAAGATCGTGGACTGCTGGATGCCATCCGCAATCATCTTGGTGGAGGCGATCTCGGCGTCCTGGCCGGTCACGATGGGCAGGCCATCCTGATGGCGGGGCCGTAGCCGGCGCCCTGGAGGGCGGTGATGATGCCGCGGGAGATGCCGTCGAAGGGCGAGAGCACGCCGGCGAGGGGCTCAGAGCCGCCGCCGTAGGTCGAGGTCAGCAGGTCCTCCATGCGCTTCTGGGCGACTTCCTGCTGCCAGCGCAGGATGGCGACCTGGTCGAAGCTGGTCTGGCCGGACTTCACGACGAGGGTGCCGTCGTCGAGGTAGGGCTTGAGGACGCTCATGGCGCCATCGAAGAAGAACTTGGCGTTGTTGTCATCGGGCGAACCGGCGAAGAGCTCGATGTTGAGCGGGCCCTTGGGAGCGTTATCAAGCTTCTTGCCGTCCTTGTCGGTCAGGCCCAGGCCGTACAGCAGGGCGTTGCCCTGTGCGACGCCGACCTTGAAGTTATCGAAGGAGACGTAGAAGTCAACGTTCTCGTTGTCGCGGATGAGGCGGTCGTAAGCAATGACCGGGATGTTCTTCGAACCCGCGGTGTCAAGCTGGCTCGACAGAGCCGTGCCGTCGATGGATGCAATGACCAGGATGGTGGCACCGTTGGTGATCATCTGGTCGATCTGCTGGGTCTGGGTGGGGATGTCGTCGTTGGCGAACTGGAGGTCAACCTCATATCCGGCTGCCTCGAGGCCTTCCTTCACCGCGTTGCCGTCGGCGATCCAGCGCTCCGAGGTCTGGGTCGGCATCGCGACGCCAACCTTGACCTTGCCGCCGTTCGAGGCCGCAGCGCCGCTATCGGAATTGGAAGCGCCGCCGGCACCGCCGCCCGCACATCCGCTCAGCGCAAGGGCGCCGGCCGCAAAAGTGGCCGCAACCGTTGCCATCTTGCCAAAGAAACCACGTGTCTTCATGGAATATCTCCTGTTAATTTCCTCGACATCACTGTCGATGAGTGTCACGTCTCCACACATCCGTCGTGTGGTCTGACAACTTTTACCATATGAGAGAGGGGACACCCTCGCATTGCCCAATTGATAACGTTCCAATAACAATTGTTAACGTTCACAACTTTAAGAACGGACATATACACAAAGGAATCCCCAGGCTGTGTGGGGCCAGACGACCCCACACAGCCGATGTGAGAGGGTTTTACAGCCCCTCGGCGAGACGGTGGTACGCCTGGTTCCAGCGCACGCCGGAGGCGAAGTCGCGTCGCGTCGTCGACTCGTCGATGACGACGAGTTCCATGTGCGCCAGCGCCGCAAAGTTCTCCCACACCTCGGGCTCAATCTGCGTCGACATGCACGTGTGGTGCGCTCCGCCTGCCGTCAGCCATGCCTCGACAGAGGTGTAGAAGTCGGGCTCGGGGATCCACATCGCGCGGGCGACCGGAAGCTTGGGCATCGGCTGGGGAGGCTCGATGACGTTGACAATGTTCGCGGTGAGGCGGAAGCGGTCGCGCATGTCGGACATGGCGACGACGACCCCTCGTCCCGGAGCCGCATCGAAGACCATGCGAACCGGATCCTCGCGATCCCCGATGCCCAGAGGATGGATCTCGATGCGCGGGCGGGCGTTCGTCAGCGAGGGGCACACCTCGAGCATGTGGGCGCCCAGGATCATCTCCTGGCCCTCGACGAGGTTGTAGGTGTAGTCCTCCATGAGCGAGGCGCCGCCGGGCAGCCCCTCCCCATCACCTTCGCGGCGCGCACGAGGACAGCGGTCTTCCAGTCCCCCTCAGCGCTAAAACCGTAGCCAGCCTCGGTCAGGCGCTGCACGGCCAGGCCGGGGAGCTGACGGAGCCCGCCGAGGTCTTCGAAGTTGGTTGTAAAGGCCATCGCCCCGCGCTCCTCGAGGAAGGTGCGCAGTGCGATCTCCTCGCGGGCGGCGTAGCGCAGCGATTCCGCCCGATCCCCACCCGGGGCCAGCTCGGGGGCAACGTCGTAACGCTCGCAGTATTCGGCCACGAGCACGTCGATAGCAGCCTCGTCCACGGCGTCAACGACGGCGACGAGGTCGTTGACCGACCACGTGTTGACCGAGACACCGAGGCGACGCTCAGCCTCGGTCTTATCGCCCTCCGTGACGGCCACGTTGCGCATATTGTCGCCGAAGCGCACGACGCGCAGCTCGTTGGTCGCCGCGAAGCCGCCGGCCGCGCGCACCCAGTTGGCGACGCGGCGACGCGTGTTCTCCTGCGAGGCATGACCGACGACCGTGGCGCGAGCCAGGCCCAGGCGCGTGAGGATGTAGGCGTATTCGCGGTCACCGTGCGCCGCCTGGTTCAGGTTCATGAAGTCCATGTCGATGCTGTCCCAGGGGATCTCGACATTGGCCTGGGTCGCCAGGTGCAGCAGGGGCTTGCGCAGGACTTCGAGGCCTCGGATCCACATCTTCGCGGGGCTGAACGTGTGCATCCAGGAGATGACGCCAAGGACGCGGTCGTCCGCGCTGGCCTCAAGCATCGCTCGCTTGATGGAGTCAGAGTCCTTCAGGACGGGCTTCCACACGATCGGCGCGGGGAGCAGGTCGGATTCATTGAGCAGGCGAACGACCTCTCGGGACTGCTGCGCAACCTGCGCCAGGGTTTCCTCGCCGTACAGGTCCTGGCTGCCGGTGACGAACCAGACCTCGCGGCCCTCGTAGAAACTGGTCACGGTGAAATCTCCTTTGATGTCAGTGCTGTCCGTAGACGTTTTGGTAGCGGTCGTAGAGGGAATCAATGTGGTGCTGCTCGATGGGAACGAGAGGCCCGCCCGAGCGCGCGACGTGCACGGTCTTGGCGACCTCCTCGACCATGACGGCGGCCTTGACGGCGGCGCGCGCGTCACGCCGATCGTGAAGGGGCCGTGGTTGCGCATGAGGACCGCCGGCGAGCGAGATTCGCGCAGGGTGTCGACGATGCCGCGCCCGATCGAGTCGTCGCCAATGAGGGCGAAGGGGCCGACGGGGACGGGGCCGCCGAACTCGTCGCCCATCATGGTCAGGACGCAGGGAATCTCCTCGCCGCGCGCCGCCCAGGCGGTGGCGTAGGTGGAGTGCGTGTGCACGACGCCGCCCACCTCGCTCATGTGGCGGTAGACGTAGGCGTGCGCGGCGGTGTCCGAGGAGGGCGACCCCTTCCCCAGCACGAGGTTTCCGTCGAGGTCACACGACCATCGCCTCGGGACTCAGGTCATCGTAGGACACGCCCGAGGGCTTGATGACGAGGAGATCCTGGCTGCCGTCCTGAGCCTCGCCGCGTACGCGCTGGGAGACGTTCCCTGCCGTCCAGACGACGAGGCCCCACCGGGGCAGCTCGGCATGCAGGGTGGCAACGTATTCACGAACGCGCTCGATCTCGCGCGCGAACTCGGGGGTCCATGTGTCGGGGTTGCGGTGATCCATTCGTACTCCTCACTGAGCGCCGATGAACATCGGTTGGGTTAACGTTAACATTCACCCGCGCACGAAAGCAAGTACGACTACCAAAAGAGCCTCTAACGAGGGCAAACTCCCGTCGAACCACGCACAACGAGGCGCGTTGGCCGCACGTACGTGTCCACCGATTCCCCTTCGAGCGCGTGACTGACCGCCTCAAGCGCGCAGCGCCCAAGGTCCGCGAAATCCTGACGCACCGTCGTCAGCCCCGGCCCCGCGTAGGCGGCCATCGGCACGTCGTCGAAACCCGCGACCGACACGTCACCCGGAACACTCACCCCGGCCTCGGCGAAGGCTCGGAGGAGGCCGACCGCGACCTCGTCGTTCGCGCACATGACGGCATCAGGCAGGCCATCCTCGACGAGGTTCTGTCCTGCAACGTACCCCCAGCGCGCCTCCCACGAGCCGACGAGCGGCGCACGCTTCGACAGGCCCGCCTGATCCATTGCCTCGCGCCATCCGGCCACGCGTTCGCGCGCCTCGAACCACTCCTGAGGACCCGCCACGCAGGCGATATCGCGATGACCGAGCGTCATCAGATGCTCCGCGAGCGCGCGCGCACCTCCGCGCTGGTCCGCGTGAACGACCGACACTCCGCGTCCGAACGTGCGCCCGCCGGAGACCGCGACCACCGGCACGGACGCGCCCTGGGATGCCACGGCCTCGGCGAGGGAATCCACCGGCGCGATGACCACGATCGCCTCGGCGGCCAAGGAGGAGAAGTGATCGAAGGCGCTGGCCACGTCGTCAGCACCGAAACGATCGAGGGCCACGACCGACGTGAAGAGCCCGCTTTGCGGGCGGCGACCTCCAGGGCCACCAGCATCGAGGATGGACCGAAGTGGGCCGAGGTCGTGGTCACGACGCCGATAATGCCCGAACGGGCGGTCACCAGGGCACGGGCCACGGAGTTCGGGCGGTATCCCAGCTGCTCAATCGCGGCCTGCACGCGCTCACGCGTCCGAGGCGACACACGCCCCTTGCCGTTCACAACGCGAGACACCGTCTGATGCGAGACACCGACCAATTCGGCCACGTCCGCCATCGACGGAGGACGACCATTGCGCGTCATACCGGCCTCCCTCCCGCATGCGTCCCGCTTTGTTCACATCGTAAACGAAAAGCATCCGCGACATAGAACTCGCCACACTTTTTAAATAACTCGTAAAACAATCATGCTGATCACAGAGAATAGAGGCGTCCCTAACACAACTTGGATAAAGGTCCAGGAGACACAGATGGCATCAAGCCCCTCGTCCGCTCCCCACCCCGTCGATCAAGTCCCTCCCTTTGGGAAACTCACCATTCTGGGTATTCAGCACGTCCTCGCGTTTTTACGCGGGCGCCGTGGTCGTCCCGCTCGTCATTGCTTCCGGCCTCGGGCTCGACAACCACACGCTGGTCCACCTCATTAACGCAGACCTGCTCACCTGTGGCATCGCCACCATCATCCAGTCGGCCGGCATCGGCCGCTTCATCGGCGTGAAGCTCCCCCTCATCCAGGGCGTCACCTTCACCGCCGTCTCACCCCTCATCGCGATCGGCGCGGCGGCCACGCCCCCCGGCGCCGACCCGACGACCGGCCTGGCCACCATGTACGGCTCCATCATCGCCGTCGGCCTTCTCGTCTTCCTGGTCGCTCCTTTTCTTCGCCAAGCTCCTGCGCTTCTTCCCGCCGATCGTCACGGGCACGCTCCTGACCGTCATGGGCACGACGCTCCTGTCCGTCTCCGCCGGAGACATCGTCGCCTGGGCCGATCGGGCCACCGATGATGCAGCGAAGGCAGCCGCAACATACGAGGCACTCGGCTTCGCTTTTGGAACGATCGCGATCATCGTCATCATCCAGCGCCTCTTCAAGGGCTTCATGGGCACCCTGTCCGTCCTGCTCGCCTTGCTCATCATGACAGCCGTTGCCTTTGCGATGGGCAAGACCGATTTCTCGGGCGTGGGAGAAGCCAGCTGGTTGGGCATCACCACGCCCTTCTACTTCGGCATCCCGAAGTTCTCCGCCACCGCGCTCCTCGCCATGATCATCGTCATGGCCGTGACCGCCGTGGAGACCACGGGCGACGTCTTTGCCACCGGCGAGGTCGTGGGCAAGCGCATCGCCCCGCGCGACATCGCCAACGCCCTGCGCGCCGACGGCCTGTCCACGCTGCTGGGCGGCGTCCTCAACTCCTTCCCCTACACCTGCTTCGCGCAGAACGTCGGCCTCGTGCGCCTCACCCGCGTGAAGTCCCGCTGGGTCGTCACCGCCGCAGGCGTCTTCATGATCATCCTGGGCCTGCTGCCCAAGGCAGCGGCGATCGTCGCAGCCATCCCACAGCCTGTCATCGGCGGTGCCTCGCTGGCGATGTTCGCCAACGTCGCCGTCGTCGGCATCCAGACCCTGGCGAAGGTTGACCTGCGCGACAACCGCAACGCTGTCATCGTCTCCACGTCGATCGGCCTAGCCCTCCTCGTGACTCTCAAGCCCGGCATTGTCTCGGTCATGCCCTCCTGGCTGCAGATCATCTTCGGCTCCGGCGTGACCATCGGCTCGCTGACGGCCATCATCCTGAACCTCCTGTTCTTCCACATCGGACGCCCCGCCTCGCCGGACGTGGCCGTGGTGGACGGCAAGAAGATCAACCTGGACGACATCAACGCGATGGATCGCGACCAGTTCGTCGCGACTTTCTCGTCGATGTTCTCCGCTCACACGTGGCCGGTCGAGCGCGCCTGGGAGTCCCGTCCCTTCGCCTCCGTGTCTGAGCTGCGTTCCTCCTTCGAGGACGCCGTCCTGGCGGCCAGCCCCGAGGAGGCCGAGGAGCTCATCGCGTCCCTACACGGACGTCGTCTCCCTGGTCCTCGACGGCGCGGGTGATGAGCAGGCCAGCTCGGATACCTCCTCCCTGTCCGTGGGCGAGGTGTCCTCCGAGGAGGCCGAGGAGCTGCGTGCCCTGGCAGCCGCTTACCGCGAGAAGTTCGGCCGTCCGCTGGTCATCTGCGTGGATAACGTGGTGGACCGCAAGCACCTGCTGTCCTCGGGCTGGCGCCGCGTCGAGCACTCCCCGCCCGCGAGGCTCGCTTCGCGCTCGGCGAGGTCATCGACATCGCCGACCTGCGTTTCGATCAGCTGGTCGCCGACGCGAACCCCATGCGCGCTGCGTGGGACGCTGGTTTTGAGCGCCTCTGAGTAGCGCTCAGCGTCTCTCACTGACGAGGCCGGGGCGCGTTGGGCAATATGCCCTGACGCGCCCCGGCTTTTTCATGCCTCAGCCGTGACAGTTCCCTCACGAGTCGCTCCAGATGCAGATACGCCGAGGGGCCGACCTGGCGGTCGGCCCCTCGGCGTATCCCATCAACACAGTGCAAGTTGTCCCAGAAGGCTCCTCAATGATGTCTCGTCGGCATTGCTCGGGCCCCTGTGGCCCGTGCCGTATTCCCTGTGATGACACCTACTGTAGGGACCCAACCTTGCGGCAACGACAAGGTGAGCTGAGATAATCCTGGGATTTTAACCCCGCAGATAATTGACTAATCACAAGACGAGTGTGCGCCCCCGGTTTCCCGGGGGCGCACACTCCCATCACGCACGTTCAGCGTGTCGCGTCAGGCTTCAGCCATTCCACTGGCCGTTCTCGGCGAAGTAGTACCACTTCCAGCCGATCCAGTGACCTCCCGTGTACATGGCGCCCGAGTCGGTGCTCAGGTAGTACCAGAAGCCGCCATCCTTCAGCCAGCCGGTCGTCAACGCGCCGCTGGAGTGCATGAAGTACCAGGACGAGCCGTCCTTGACCCAACCGGTTGCCATCGCGCCACTACCGGGCGTCAGGTAGTACCAGGTCGGACCATCAAGCAGCCAACCGGTGACCATTCGCCCCGTCGCCGGATCCAGGTAGTACCAGGAGGAGCCATCCTTCACCCAGCCACTCGCCTGGGCACCCGAGGCGTCGTGGTAGAACCACGAACCAGCCTCGCTCACCCAGCCGGTACGCATGTACCCATCCGCACCGAAGCGGTAGATCGAGTTACCGATCTGCACCGTCTGGCTCGCGGGATACGTGCCATCCGCATAGCGATACCACCAGCCGACCGAATCGCTGATCCACGCCCCACCCCTGCGGGGCAGGTGCCGGAGTCGGCGCGGGCGCCGGAGTCGGCTCGGGAGTCGGTGCCGGGGTCGGGTCCGGGGTCGGAGCGGGCGTCGGATCACCCTGGAGGCGCACCTCCTGCTTGGCGGGGTTGACGCCCCAGTCCCAGGCGTACAGGTACGGGGTCACCGGGGCCTCGTCCGTGCGTCCCCTGCTGCACCCAGGCGGCCTTCAGCTCCGAGACGGGCACGTCGAAGTGGTAGCGGTGCGTGCCATCTGCCAGGATCTCACCATCGTCCTCGACGAGCTTGCGGTAGTACCACGTGCCGTCGGCGTCCTCGTGGAAGTCGATACCGGCCACGGGCGAGGCGTCGGTGACGTCGAAGGACACCGTGCGGGCGTCGCCCTCACCGCTCACCGTCAGGTTGGAGATAACGGGGGCCTGCGTGTCCAGCGTGAACTCGTAGCTCATCTGGTGTTTCTGCGAGGACGGACCGTCCGTCGCGGCCTCAATCGTCAGCGTGTAGGCGCCGTCGGCCAGCTCGTTGCCGGACTGATCGTAGCCGTCGAAGAAGGGTTCCTCACCGGCGAACTCGCCCGGCTTCGTCCAGCCGGTCTCGAGGTCGTAGAGGGACTTGCGCACACGGTTGATCGTGTAGGAGCGAACGGACTCGCCCGCGGAGTTGCGGTAGGTGAGAGTCATCGACGGGACGGAGCGCAGCATGCCGGTCATCGGCGCGATCTTGTCGGGGGCACCCGCCCACTTGGCGCGCGAGGTGATGAGGCGCTGCGTGTTGATCGTGGTGACCAGCTTCGAGTCCTGCTTGTCCGACAGCGGGTTCAGCGCTCCCAGCGGGATAGACGAGTGGGAGTTCACCAGCGCGGAACGGTAGACGTGCACGGGCGTCGTCTCATCGTCCGACCACTTGCCGTCGAAGACGTTCAGGGGCTCCCCACGAGCCGTAGAAGCCCAGGTAGGGCACGGTCAGGCTCAGGGGTCCCGTCCTCGCTCGTGAAGGTCACGGCGCCGTCGATGAAGGTACCCTTCGGGGCGTTCTCCGAGGCAAAGGCCGCGAACTCGGACTCGGGGGTCACGGTGACGGTCACGGTGGCATTCGACTTAGCGGGGACCGTGATCTGCTGGGCGTCCTCGGCCTCGGCAACGCCGTCAACGGAGAAGGTCAGCGAGATGCCCGCGCCCGCCCAGTTCTGCGAGTGCTCGAGGAAGAGGCCCTCCTCGACCATCTCGGAGAGCGCCTGGCCGCCGAGGGTGTAGGTGTGGGCAGCGTCCGAGAGGTTGGTCAGCTGCACCTGGAAGGTCCAGCCCTGTCGTCCCGTCGCCGAGGTCGGCCTTGGGTCAGGGAGGGATCGGCGGCGCCCACCACGGTCGGGTAGACGGTCGCGGTGGTCGCTGCGAGCGCGTCGACGGCGCCCGCGCCGACCCTGCGCGGCGAGTAGTAGGTGCCGTCGCCCAGCTCAACGTCGATGAGCGGGTGGGCGGTGCCCATGAGGAGGTTGGTGACGACTGCGTTCTTCTGCTCGGCGCTCATTCCAGAGAAGGCAGGATCGCTCGCGAGGCGCTCGCGCACGAGGGCACTGATGCCCGCGACCTGCGGGGACGCCATCGAGGTGCCCGACAGGCGCTGGTACTCGTTGCCGAGGTAGGCCGACATGATGTCGCCGCCGGGGGCAGCGATCTCGAGGCTTCAGGGTCAGGTCGGGGCCACGCCCCACGCCGAGAACTCCGAGGCCGTCGGGATTGTTCGAGGCCAGCACGATGCCGGAGTGCGTGACGGTCACGGTGACGTCGGCTCCGTTGGCGGCGGCCAGGGCCTCGCGGATCGCCTCCCCATCACGCTTGGTGATGGTCACCGTCGGCATCGACATGGTCGAGCCGAGGATCGCCTGGTAGGGCGTGCCGGCCTCGTCCGTGTCAGCGACCATGAGGGCCGCGGGAGCCGGCGAAAGGGCCATCAGGTTGCGCGCCTTGAGTTCCTCGGTCATGGCCGAGCCATCGCGGGAGTCGGTGCCGCCCTTATCCTCGAGGACGATCACGCCGGAGAGGTCGGTGCCCGCGTACTGCTCGAGCCGGTCGGTGCCGCCAGCGCCAGCGTCGACGATGCGGTAGGTCTTCTCGGGAACGTCGCGCAGGCCGCGCACGGCCTCGCCCTGGCCATCGAGGGCGGTGCGGTAGGCGATCTTGCGATCGCCCAGGCTCACGTAGGACAGGGCCTCCTGGTTGTCGACGGAGGCGACGGCCAGGGTGGACTTGTAGGACGCGGGTTCACCGAGCGTGCCCGTGTCGGGGTCGGTCGCGAACGGCTTGTTCTGGCCGGAGTTGTTGCCGTAGGCGTTAGAGAAGGCATTGCCGCCCGCCGCGTTGACGGTGATGCCAGCGGCGGCGAGCTTCTCGTACACGCCGGAGAAGACGCTGCCCGCGTCGCTGCTCATGCCGGAGTCGTCACCCAGGGACAGGGTTGATGACGTCGGGCTTGATGACGAGCGCATCATCGAGGGCCGCCAGCAGCGCGCTGTCAGGCATCGAGCCGTCCTCGTCCGAGGCGACCTTGGCGACGACGATCTGCGCGTGGGGCGCGGTGCCCTGCAGGACGTCGGCGTTGGCGGCCGCGATCGCGGTGACGTGCGTGCCGTGGGACAGGTCCTTCTCGGAATGGGGCACGACGTCGGCGTCGTTGTCTGCGTAGTCGTAGGCGAAGGGAATCTTGCTGTTCACGTACGTGCCGGCACCACCGTGCGGGAGCTTACCCACGAAGGCCTGCACGTCGGCCTGGCTCATGCGCACATCCACGCCGTCCATCGAGCCGGCGAAGGCGTCGTGGTCGGTCTGCAGGCCGGAATCGATGACTTCGATGACCTGACGATCGCCCTTGAGGGCGACCTCGTTCGCGCGCGTCATCGCCAGGGACGAGGCGTTCTTGAGGACGGGGACACCGCTCCCCTCGGCACCGGTTTCCATCGGCTTGTGGACGCCCTCGATGAACGCGGTCTTCACTCCCTCGACCTTCTGGATCGCGGAGAGAGCGGAGCCGGGCGCCTCGATGGCGAAGCCGACAAACGCATTGGTGTACTCGCGTACGGTCGTGACCTGCGCACCGGGGACGACTCCCTCGACCGCGGAGGTAATGCGGGCCTTCACGTCGTCGCGAGTGGCCTGCGTGGAGCCACCGGCTGTTCCATCCTCCAACTGGACGATGATCGTGGTCGGGGTGTCGTCGGCCGCCTCCTGGGCGGACGAGGCGTCGGGCAGAGTCACTCCCCCGGCCTCGGCCTGGCGGATGGACAGCAGCGCGTCCTCGACTCGCGTACCCGACTGCGCGTCCTTCGACGAGGCGTGGGTGGGGTTGGCGGGAGGACACCGCCCGGCTGCGGGCTCGCTGCGAGCGCCGGGACGCTCACGCCGGTCAGGGCGAGGGCTGCGGCGAGCGCGAGTGCCGGGGTGGAGTGATGGGACATCAATGACTCACTTACGTATCGACGAGATGACGATCTGGTGCGCGTCCGGGTGACGCGCCGTCCCATTATGCGAAAGTTCTTCCAGTTGTGCAGTATGCATGTCCGATAGATGGCCCAGTGTCCACACACTGACATTTTGTGCAGGCCCGAATATAAGCCGAGGGGCCGACCTTGCGGTCGACCCCTCGGCTTATCCCATCAACACAGTGCAAGTTTTCCCAGAAGGCTCCTCGAAAAAGTCTCGTCGGCATGTCCCGGACCCTCATGGTCCGTGCCGTATTCCCTTGTGATGACATTCAGCGTAAACAGCGAACCTTGCGACAACAGCAAGACAACCTGAAAAAAACCCTGGGAATTTTGGCGCTTAACCGCTTTGACAGACGCCAGGCCCGCACACCCAACGCGAATCGGGGTGCGGGCCTGGACGGTCAGTCTCAGGGGCGACCTAGCTGATCAGCTGCCCCGTCTCAGAGAAGGTGTACCACGTCCAGAAGATGCGCAGGCAGCCCGTGGCCATCGCGCCACTTCCGGTCTTCAGGTAGTACCAGGCACCACCATCCTTGAGCCACCCCGTCACCATCTTGCCGGTGGTGGGATTGAGGTAGTACCAGGTGTCGCCGTCCTTGACCCAGCCGGTCGCCATGACGCCCGTGGCCGGATCCAGGTAGTACCAGGAGATCCCGTCGAGGACCCAGCCGCTCGCCTGCGCACCCGATGCGCTGTGGTAGTACCACGAGCCCTGCTCCCTCACCCATCCGGTTCGCATGTAGCCGCGCGCGTCGAAGCGGTACGTCGCTCCGTCGATAGCGAGGGTCGTATCGGCGGGGTACGAGCCGTCCTCGTAGCGGTACCACCAGCCGCGGCCATCCCGCTTCCAGGTACCGGCCTTGGGGGCGGGTGCGGGGGCACTGACATGGATGGTGGCGCTGGCGGACACGCTCGGCTGCGTCGGGTCGGAGACGGTGATGGTCGCGTCACCCGCTCCCACCGCGCGCACCTCGCCGGTCGCACTGACGGTCGCCACGGCCTCGTCCGAGGAGGACCAGACGACGCCGGTCACGTTCGCGTCCGCGGGTTCGTGAGTGGCGCTCAGCGTGACGGTCTCCCCCACGCCGAGCGTGGCGGACTCGCGCGACAACGCGAGCGACGTCATGGGGATCGCCTTGAGGGCGACCGGCGCCGTTGCCCCGTTGACCGGCCAGTCCCACACGTGCAGGTAGATCGTCGACGGGTCACCGCCGATGCTCGCCAGCGCGTCCTTCAGCGGCACGTCGAAGTGGATGTGGACCAGACCGTCCTCGCTGCGCCCGGTCGGGTAGACCTCGGCGCCGCGCTCGACGACCTTGCCGTCCGGGGTGGCCGAGAAGCCGATACCGGCGATGGCCGAGGAGTCGGTGACGTCGAAGGACAGGACGCGATCCTTGCCCTCACCCGACACCGTCACGTTGGAGATGACGGGAGCCTGCGTATCCAGGATGACGCTGTAGCTGATGGACTGGGTCGCGGGCGACGGGCCATAGGTCGAGGCCTCGATCGTCAGCGTGTAGCGTCCGTCCGGCAGCTCGGTGCCCGTCCGGCGCGTAGCCGTTGAACCAGGGGTCGCAGCCCGGCGCGGAGTCCTCGACTGTGCGCGGAGAGCGCGTGTGCACGTCATAGATGGACCGATCCGCGCGCCCGCACGTGAAGGAGCGGATCGTCTCCCCAGCCTCGTTCCTAAAGGTGTAGGTCAGCGAGGGAACGGAGCGCAGCAGCACCGTGCCCGGGGTGACGACAGTCCGGGCGTCCTCGTGCGTGGAACGCGAGATGACGAGGAGATCGGGGTTGACACCGTTGATCATCCTCTCGTCCTCGACGTCGAAGGGGCTCTGCTGGCCGAAGGGCAGGCGCCCATTCATGAACGTCGACCCGTATCCGCTGATGTGGTTGTCGGGGGTGACCAGATCGAAGATGGCGGGCGCACCCCAGGAGCCGTAAAGCCCACGTAGGGGACGGTGAGGTTCGGAGCCCCGTCGGTGCTCGTGAAGGTGACAGCACCATCGATGAACGTGCCCTTGGGCGTGTTCTCCGCAGCATACGAGGCGAAAGCCGAGCGCGGGGTCACGGTGACGGTCACGGTGGCAGTTCCCTTGGCTGGCACGGTCACCGAGTCGGAGGAGTACGTCAGGTCGATGCCCTGCCCCGCCCAGTTGGTCGAGTGATGCGTAAACAGCATGCTCGCGACCTTTTCGGACAGCGCCTGTCCGCCCAGCGTGTAGGTGTGGGCGGTGTCGGAGACGTTCGTCAGGGTGACCTGGAAGGTCCACCCGGAGGTTCCGTCACCCAGGTCAGCCTTGGGACGCGAGGGGTCCGCTGCCCCGACGACGCTCGGGTACACGGACGAGGTCGTGGCGCCCTGGGCGTCCACCAGGCCTGCACCCACGCGGCGCGGCGAGTAGAAAGTGCCGTTATTCTGCTCCGCGTCCACGATCGGACGGGCGGTGCCCATCAGGAGGTTCGTGACCACGGCGTTCTTCTCGGCGGCGGACAGGGCCGCGAAAGTCCGGATCGGTTGCCACGCGCTGACGCACGAGGGTGGCGACCGCACCGGCCTGAGCCGAGGCCTCGGCCGTGCCGGACAGTCGATCGTAGTAGTTGCCGGGGGTCGCGGACATGACCGCGCCGCCGGGGGCCGCGACCTCGGGCTTGAGCCGCAGGTCGGGGGTCACGCCCGTGGAGGAGAAGTCGGAGGCGTGGATGCCCTCGGGCACGGTCAGGATCGTGGAGGCGGAGACGCCAACCTCGATCGATCCAGCTCTCCGAGGCCTTGATCGCGTCGTAGAGGCGGTTGCGGTCCGAGGTCGTGATGGTCCCCATCGGCAGGCTAAACCAGCGATCGACCGACCACTTAATGGGGGTCTCACTGTCGTACCAGTGTCCGAGCAGAACGCCGGCGGGCTTGCTCGTCAGGGACTTGAGGGCCTTGATCTTGTGCTTGACCTCCACCGAGTTACCGCGTGAGTCGTTGCCTCCCAGCTCCTCAAGGAGGATCGTGCGGGACAGGTCCCCGTAGTCCGTTCCGAGGTGCTTGGCCAGGTCCTCGCTCGAGCCGTTGCCTGCGTAGACCACGCGGTACGTGCCCTCGGCGAGGGTGTCGAATCGGGGCCGTCACCCTTACTCATGCGAGCCAGGGGCGGTAGCCGATCAGGTGATCACCGAAGGTGAGGGCACCCATGATCTCCTGCTCGTTGACCGAGGCCACGGCGATGGTCGACGAGAAGGCCGCGGGGAAGCCGAGCGCGCCGTTGTCAGGATCGTCCGCTCGCCCATAGCTCTCGACGTCACCGGCGGGCGCGTAGACGGTCGTGCCCTGCGCGCCGAGGGCCTCGTAGACGTGGGAGTAGAGGGCCTCTGCGTCGTCCGTGAATCCTTCGGTCTTGGAGAAGGAGACCGAGACGACGTCGGGCTTGAAGACCATCGCGTCGTCGAGCGCGGCGAGGAGGTTGACATCACTGGCATCATTGCCCGGATCCTTCGTCACCTTCGCGACGATGAGCTGAGCCTGGGGCGCTGCGCCCGCGAACTGTCCGCTGTTAGCCGCGGCGAGGGCTGCGACGTGCGTGCCCTGGCTGTTGGCGCTGCGGGCTCCGTCGCCTCCTTCCTCCGTGGCCAGCACGTCGGTGTCCCCGTCACCGTAGTCGTAGGCGAAGGGGATCTTGGGGCTCACCCAGACGCCGCCCTTGCCGGCGCCCAGCTGCGAGGCGAGCGAGGGCCGCCGAGTCCTGCGTGAAGCGCAGTGACGCTGCATCCATGTCGCCGGCAAAAGCCTGGTGCGAGGTATCGATGCCGCTGTCGATGAGCTCGATGACCTGCCCCTGGCCCTTCTGGGCAAGGCCGTCGGCCCGCATCATCTGGGCCGCTGCACCGGTGGCTGCATCCGACTCGTCGCCCCCGGCGACGGCGCGGTAGCCTCCCGAGATCTCATCATCGGTGGCGAACGTGTGGCTGCCGTCGAGGAAGGCACCCTTGACGCCGGCCGTCGCCTTGATGGCGCCAAGCGTCGAGGCGGGCGCCTGGATCGCAAAACCGTCAAAGGCGTGGTGGTAGTCGCGCACGTCGGTGACGGTCGCGCCGGGGCTGGCCGCTGCTACGGCCTCGCCGATGCGTTTCTTCATCTGCGCGTAGTACGCGGCGTGGTCGGCCCCGGCGTCGCCCGCCTCGAGCTGGACGATGATCGTCGCCGGGGAGTCGTTCGCGCCCTGCTGGGGCGACGAGGCCTGGGTGGCGTCGGCCTCGTGCGCAAAGGCTGCGGGCACGCCGATCGTGGTGAGCGCGAGGGCGCCGGCCGCTATGAGCGTCAGCGCTGCGCGTCGGTAGTGGAACATTGTCGGCTCACTTTCTTCACACCAAAAGTGTTGAGCTGCATGAGGGTGAGTGATCGCGCGGCACATCCCTGTGGGCGCGCGATAGGGCGGGCAAAGCGTGTGCGGTGCCCGCGTCGCCTTGCGAGCGCGCCCGCTCCCCCGGCACGAGTCCGGGCGGGGCGGGCGCGACGCATGGGTAGTCCTTCGGGTCAGCTGGTCAGCGGATCAACTTGCCGTTGTCGGCGAATCGGTAGTACTTCCACACGATCCACAGGCGTCCGGTCGCCATCTGGCCACTGCCGGGCTTGAGGTAGTACCAGGAGCCGTCCTCGTAGTGCCATCCGGTCTTCATCTTCCCGTTGGTGGGGTTCAGGTAGTACCAGTGCGAACCGTCTTCGACCCATCCCGTGGCCATCTGGCCACTTCCCGGGGTCAGGTAGTACCAGGAGACGCCGTCGAGGACCCAGCCGGTGGCCTGCGCGCCGGACAGCGCGTGGTAGTACCAGGCGCCCCGCTCGAAGACCCAGCCCGTGCGCATGTAGCCGTCCGCGTCGAAGCGGTACACCTGGCCGTCGATGGTCTTGGCCGTGTTCGAGGGGTAGGTGCCGTCCGCGTAGCGGTACCACCAGCCGCGAGCGCCCCACGTCCACGTGCCATGAGCGGGAGCGGAGTCGGAGTCGGCCTTGACAGTCACGGTCGCCGAGGTGACGACGTGGGGATCCTGACGCACATCGAGACGCAGGGTGGCGTCGGCGCTGGTCGGGGTCCAGGTGTAGGAGGCGGTGGACGAGCTCTCATCCGAGCTGCCCTGCATCGATTCCCAGTCCTGGAGAACCGCCTCCGTGCCGTCGCCGCTGATCTGCACGACGCGCATCTGGCGTCCGCCCAGAGTGCCGCCCTGCGCGGAGACGTTCACGGTCGTCGGCGTGCCCACGGAGGTGGTGAGCGTGTATCCGGGCCCGGCCTCGTTAATTCCGGCGCCCGACACTGCGACCTGCGGGCGGGTGTACTCGAAGAGGGCCGCCGTGTTGTAGCCGGCTTCCTTCATCGCGGTTTCGGTGAGCGTCCACGCCTTCGAGCCCCTAGGGGCGGCGACGTAGATCTCGGTGCCCATCCTTGAGGTCCTGTGCCATGTCGGCGGCGAGCTTGATGTCCTGCACGGTCGAGGGCAGGACCAGGACGCGCGGCGTGTCGAACCAGAAGGTGAAGCTAGTCATTCCCTCGCCGAAGTAGGCGCTGTCGGGGCGCCCGTTGGAGGCCTTGCCCTCGTAGTAGAACTCGCCGTTGTTGCCGCCGCGCACGATGATGTGGTGCGGGGTGGGGGTTTCGCGCGGAGTCATCCACAGTTCCGTGACCTGCGAACCCAGCTCGATCGTGTCGAGTCCGTTGTTGACGAGGCCTCGGGCGACCGTGACCGAGTCGGGGATGACGAGATCGGCGAGGTTCGCGTCGCCATCGAAGGCACCGTAGCCGATGGTCGTCAGCCCCTCGGGCAGGACGACCCGACGCAGGGACGTGTTGTGCGCGAAAGCGGTGTCGGCGATAGCGACCGTGCCGTCAGGAACCGTGAATTCGGAGGCCCCGTTCGTGGGCAGGTACAGGACCAGGGTGCGCCCGGTCTCGCCCTTGCTGTACAGGACGCCGTCTTCCACGGTGTAGACCGAGTTGGCGGGGGCAACGCTCAGCGAGGCGAGGTTGCTCGCGTTCACGAATGCGGATTCACCAATGGAGGTGAGGCCGGAGCCCAGATGCACAGACCGGAGCGCGGTGTTCTCAGCGAACGCGCCCTTACCGATCGAGGTTACCGAGTCGGGCAACGACACAGAGACGAGAGCCGAACCGTCGAAGGCGTAGTCGCCAACGTCTGTCAGGCGATTCAGGTCGGGGCGGAAGTTCACCTCTGCGAGCGCCTTATCGTAGCGGAAGGCACTATCCGTCAGCGCCTTGGTGCCGCCCAGGTCGACTCGCTCCAGCTTGGGCATGTACCAAAAGGCCGTATCGTCCATGGACTCGAAGCCATCGGGCAGGGCCAGGGAGGTAATCTGCGAGCCCACGAACGCACCCCTGTTCACATGGCGCAGGCTCGACGGCAAAGCCACGGAGGTGATCTGCGCGGAGGAGAAAGCGCCCTCGTCGATGGTCGTGGTCCCCTCGGAAACCGTGTAGTGCCCGCCGGCGTTCTTCGCCTGCGGGTAGGTCGCCAGGTGGGTCAGACCCTTCGTGTACAAGACCCCGTCAACGCTCTGGTAGTTCTGGTTGGCCGCGTCAACCTCGATGCTCTCCAGGAGCGGAGTACGTGCGAATGCAGCGAAAAGACCGTCGGCCTGGACGTTCGGGCCGACGTGGACGGAGCGCAGTTTCCCCATGTCACTGAAGGTCTCGAGGCCCGCCGTCTTGAGAGAGCGAGGCAGCGTGACGTGTTCGAGCGGAGTGTATGCGAAGACGCGTTCTCCAAGCGTCTCCAGCTGCGAGGATGCGCATCGTCATCCTGGAAGGTGACCTGGGTCAGCGGCTGGCCCGAGAAGGCGTTGTCGCCGATCGCTCGCACGCTCGCGGGGATCCACACGCTCGTCAGCTGCGCGTCAGTGAAGGCATTTGTGCTGATCTCGGTGACGCCCTCGGGGATGCGAACATCCGTCGCAGTGCCCGTGTACGACACGAGCACGCCATCGGCGTCGATGGTGAACCCATCGGCATTGGCGTGCAGCGGGGCGGCTGCGTTCACCCGGACCGACGGCACCCGTGTCAGCCGCGAACGCGGCTGGCACGCTGACCACGGTCAGGGGACAGGGCGCCGGCGAGCGCGAACGCCAGCACCGTTGACTTTCGATGGGACATCTATGACCCCCTCTATTGACAGTTGGTAAGGGAAGGCTCCGTGTTGCGACCACGACCCCTCGTGTCAAACATATCCCTCAAGAGGGTTTTTAGGTACCCCCTGAGACACTCCTTCTCAGCATGTGTCGGCCGGACTTTTGGGATCTTTACAGGTAGTACCATGCATCAATCCGAACCGACAGATAACGCACAGAGGCGATGACGCAGACGCTTTTTTGCCCGTATTTTCTAGGGTTGCATAACATCTTTCCACCGAATCTGACAAATCAACCGACAGCCAGAATTTATGGCCTATGCGACCCTACAAGCGAGCGCGCGCGAAGCCATATCACGACAGTCCCGACCTAGTGGTCGAACAAATGCCCGCGCCCCGGAGAGTCTCCGGGGCGCGGGCGAACAGTCTCGCAGCTATGTCAGCCGACGAGCTGTCCCGATTCGTTGAAGTAGTACCACTTCCAGCCGATCCAGTGCCCGCCCGTGTACATCGCGCCCGAGTCGGTGCTCAGGTAGTACCAGGAGCCGCCATCCTTCAGCCAGCCGGTGGTCAGCGCGCCGCTGGGGGCCATGAAGTACCAGGCAGAGCCGTCCTTGACCCAACCGGTCGCCATCGCGCCACTACCGGGCGTCAGGTAGTACCAGGTCAGCCCATCGAGGATCCATCCCGTCACCATCTGTCCGGTCGCCGGGTTCAGGTAGTACCAGGAGGAGCCGTCCTTCACCCAGCCGCTCGCCTGAGCGCCAGACGGATTGTGGAAGTACCACGCGCCATCCTCACTCACCCAGCCGGTGCGCATGTAGCCATCCGCGCCGAAGCGATAGGTGGAGCCTCCGAGCTGTACCGTCTGGCCAGCCGGATAGGTGCCATCGGCGTAGCGGTACCACCAGCCGACCGAATCGCTGATCCACGGGCCCACCCTGCGGGGCGGGAGCAGGAGACGGGTCCGGCGTCGGCTCAGGCGCCGGGCGTCGGATCAGGCGTCGGAGGCCGGCGTCGGGTCGGGGTCGGGGCGCCGGCGTCGGGCGCAGGCTCCGGGGTACCCAGGAGCTTGATCATGAGGGTGCTCGTCAGGGTACGAGGCGTCGCGCACCTGGACGCGCAGGCTCACGTCCGCGGCGGACGGGGTCCACGGGAAGGTCACGGAGGAGGCCGCAGCTCGGTCCCCACCGTCCGTCACCGTCGTCCAGTCGCGCACGAGCGTCTCGGTGCCGTCCGCTCCGATCTGCACGGCACGCACCTGCTGCGTACCGGCGATGCCACCGGCAACCGTCGCGGTCACGTCGACCGACGCACCGACCTCGCCCGTGTACGTGTAGCTTCCCCCGGCCTTGTTGATGTTGGCACCCGCCAGGGTCATCGACGCACCCGTGTAGGTGTGCAGGTGCGATGCGTCGATGCCGGCCGCCTCGAGGGCGTCCTTGGCGACGTTCCACGCCGGCTCTCCTTCGGCCGCGGCGACGTAGACGTGGGTGTCGTCCTTCTTCTCGTCGCTCAGCTCCGGCTCGAGGTCGAGTCGGATGAGCGTGGAGGGCAGGACGAGGACGCGCGGGACGTCCACGCCGAAGGACACGCGGGTCATGCCCTCACCGAAGTAGGCGCTCTGGCGGCGTCCGTTCGTCGGGCGACCGTCGTACACGAAGGAGCCGTCCACGCCACCACGCACGACGATGCGACGAGGCATGGGAACCCAGCTGCCTTCCATGCGGATCGAGGTCACCTTGGATCCGTACTCGACGAGCTCCAGGGAGTTTCCGGTGACGCCGCTCGAGCGCTCGACCGACTCGGGGATGACCAGCTCGGTGAGGGCCGTGGTACCCGCGAAGGCGTCGTCGCCGATGACCTTCAGGCCGTCGGGCAGGACGACGCGGGTGAGCGTCTTATTGTTGGCGAATGCCGTCGCGCCAATCTCGACCGTGCCCGCGCGCACCGTGTAGTCGGTGAGCGTGTTGGCGGCCGGGGACAGCATCAGGTGCAGGCCCATCGTCCGCCTTGCGGTACAGGACGTTGTGCTCGGCCGAGTACACCGGGTTGCCATCCGCAACGGTCAGCGTCGCGATCTTGCGGTCGTTGTACAGGGCGGTCTCGGCGAAGGAGGTGACGCCCGCTCCGATGTGGAACGAGGTCAGGGCCGTGCTCTCCGAGAATGCCTGCTCGCCGACCGCGGTCACGGAGTCCGGCAGGGACACAGACGACTGCGCCGTGCGGCTGAACGCGAAGTCGCCGATCGTGGTCAGGCGGCCGAGCTCGGGACGGAAGTTGACCCCGTTCTTCGCACTCGTGGATTCGAAGGCGCTGCCGCCCAGGGAGATCGTGCCGCCCAGGTCGATGCTCGCGAGCTTGTCGGCGGAGCAGAAGGCGCAGGTGCCGACCGTCTCGAACTTCTCGGGCAGGGTGACCGCGGTGAGCGCGGAGAGGCGGAAGGCCTCGTCCTTGATCTCGCGCAGGCTGTCGGGCAGGGTCACGGAGGTGATGCCCGCCTTCTGGAAGGCCTTGGGCGCGATCGTCGCGACTCCGTCCAGGACCGTGTACGCGCCGCCGGGGTTCTTGGCGGCCGGGTACAGGATCAGGCGCGAGTGGTCCTTGGAGTACAGGACTCCGTCAACGCTCTCGTAGTTCGGGTTCGCGGGATCGACCTCGACGCTGGTCAGCGCGGTGGTCTCGGCGTAGCCCGAGGTCACCGAGTCGGCGGCGACGTTGGGGCCCAGCTTGATCGTGGTGAGCGCCGAATTGTAGTCGAAGACCTCCGCACCGATCGTCACCACGGAACGCGGCAGCTCGATGGCCTCGAGGCTCGTGTTGGCGAACGCGCGGTCGGCGATCGTGGTCAGCTGGGCGGGGTGGGCATCGTCGTCGACGAAGGTGATCTTCTTCAGCGAGCTGTAGATGAAAGCCTCCAGGCCGATCGAGCGCACCGAGGCGGGGACCGTCACGTGTTCCACGGTGGAGCTCGCGAAGGCGCGCTCGCCGATGGAGGTCACGGTGTCGGGCAGGGTGACCTCGGTGGCCGAGCCCTTGTACTTCGACGAGGACGCCGTCCTCGCTGATCTCGAAGTCGTCGGCGTCGGCGGCGCGCACCGTGACGGGGATGGACGCGGTCTTAGTAGCGCCGGCTTCGGTGGTGACGGTGGCGGTCAGCGTGCCCGAACCCGCGTGATCGCCGGCGGTCAGGGTCGCCTTGCGCGTGTCCGTGTCGGCGGCGACCGTTGCCAGGTCGGCCGGCTCCACGCTCCACGTCACCGCGCGGTCCTTCAGCGAGGGCGCCAGGTAGGCCTTCACGGGGGCGATCTCACCCACCTTGACGTTCACCTGGGCGTCGGCGAGCTCGATGCCCGCGTCCTCTGAGATCGTGCGCACGCGGATCTGAGCACTGGCCGACAGGGTCGGCTGGGACGCGTCGGTCGCGGTAATCGTCACCTCGCCGGCGGCCAGGGCGCGGACCTCACCGTTTCGTTCACGGTGGCCACGGCCTCGTTCGAGGACGTCCACACGAGGTCGGTGACGTTCGCGTTCGCCGGCTCGTAAGAGGGACTCAGCGCGACCGTCTCGCCCGCGACGACCTCGGAGGTCTGCGGGGTGAGCGACAGGGAGGTCATCGGGATCGTGCTGAAGCGGATCACCTGGCGGGCCTGGTTCTTCCCCCAGTCCCAGGCGAACAGGTAGGCGGTCGCCGGATCCGAGGAGTCCGCGCGGTCGATGAGGTCGGCCCACTTGATCTCGTAGTGCTTGGCGTAGGTGCCGTCGGCCTGACGGTTCGCGCCCACGGCCTCCTTCTCGTCGTAGTAGCGACGCGAGGTCGGGGACTCGGAGAAAGCGATGCCGGCCAGCGGCGAGTTGTCGGTGACGTCGAAGGACACGACGCGCTCGTCACCCTCGCCGGTCACCGTCAGGTTGGAGATGACGGGCGCCTGGGTGTCCAGGGTGAAGTCCCAGGTCAGCTGCGAGGAAACGCTCGAGGGCGCGACCGAGGCCGCGTCGATCGTCAGCTTGTAGCGGCCCGCAGGGCAGCTCCTTGCCGTCCTTGTCGAAGCCGTCAAAGACCGGGTTATTACCCTCCTGGCTTTCGATGGGCTCGACCTTGCTGGCGTGGTAGTTGAACAGGGACTTGCGGGCGCGCTCGAAGGTGTACTCACGCACCACCTCGCCGGCCTCGTTCGTGTAGGTGTAGGTCACCTTTGGCGAGTTACGCAGCAGGCACGTGCGCGGCAGGATGCGCGAGGGGGCCTCGGGCAGCGCGGAGCGGGACATGATGAAGTACGCGGGGTCGACCGCGCGCACGTCGTCGAGTTCCTGTCCGGCGAGCGGGTTCAGGGCACCCAGGGGCACCTCGGTCGAGGGGTTCATGAGGGTCGAGGAACAGGCGTGCGCGGTGCTCGTCGTGCCGTCGTACCACTTGCCGTCGAAGACAGCAGGCGCGCCCCACGAGCCGTAGAAGCCCATGTAGGGGACGGTCAGGTCGGGCTGACCGTCAGCGCTCGTGAAGGTCACGGCGCCGTCGATGAACGTGCCCTTGGGAGCGTTCTCATTCGCGTACGAGGCGAAGGCACCCTGCGGGGTCACGGTGACGGTCACGGTCGCGGTGCCCTTGGCGGGCACGGTCACCGAGTCAGCGGAGTAGGTCAGGTCGATGCCCTGCCCCGCCCAATTCTTGGAGTGCTCAGTGAAGAGGCCCCCCTCGACGATCTCGGAGAGCGCCTGGCCGCCCAGGGTGTACGTGTGGTCGGCGTCGGAGACGTTCGTCAGGGTGACCTGGAAGGTCCACCCGTTCGTACCCTCGCCGAGGTCAGCCTTGGGACGCCACGGGTTTTCCGCGCCCGCGACGCTCGGGTAGACGGTTGTGGTCGTGGCCGCGAGAGCGTCCACCTGGCCGGCGCCCACGCGGCGCGGCGAGTAGTAGGTGCCATCGTTCTGGTCGATGTCGAGCAGCGGGTGGGCGGTGCCCATCATGAGGGTGGTGACGATCGCGGCCTTGTCTGCCTCCGACAGGCCAGCGAATGCCGGGTCGTCGTTGACGCGCTGGCGCACGAGGGTCGCGATGCCCGCGACCTGCGGGGTCGCCATGGACGTGCCCGACATGGACCGGTACGTGTTGCCGAGGACGGCGGCAACGATGTTGCCGCCGGGGGCCGCGATCTCAGGCTTGAGCTTGAGATCAGGCGTGACGCCCCACGAGGTGAAGTCGGAGACCGACGGGTTCGTCGAGGCGAGCTTGAGGCCCGTGTGAGGGTTGGAGATGGTGATGGAGCCGGACTCACTGGCCTTGATGGCCTCGATGAGCGCGTCCTTCTCCTTCTTCGTGATGGTCACGGTCGGCATCGTGTGGGTGGCCTCGATCGTCGCCACGTAGGGGTTTTCGGCCGTCTCGGAGTCGCCGATGACGAGGGCGGTGGGCTTGGAGGTCAGCTGGGTGAGGCCCTTGACCTTGGCCTCGTGGGTCATGTCCGCGCCCGTCGCACTGTCGGAGCCGCCGCGGTCTTCGAGGACGATGACCTGGGAGAGGTCCCCGGGGTGTTCGGCGACGAGCTTGCTGAGGGCCGCCGCGTCACCGATACCCGCGTAGACGAGGGTGTAGGTGGCCTCGGGGATGTCGAGGAGGCTCGGCACGACGGCGTCCTTGAGTCCGCGCGACTTGCGGTAGACGACCTGGCGCTCCCCCACCGTCAGGTAGGGCAGGGCGTCCTGGTTGTTGACCGAGGCAACGGCCAGGGTCGAGCTGTAGGACCCGGGCTCGGAGACCGTGCCGGCGTCGGGGTCGGTCGCGTAGGGCTTGTTTCTGCCGCTGTAGTTGGAGTACGCGCTCGAGTAGGAGTTACCCGCGGCGGCGTTCACGGTCACGCCCGCGTTGGCGAGGTTCTTGTAGACCTCTGCGTACATGGTTCCGGCCTCGGTGCCCATACCCGCGTCCTCGCCGAGGGAGAGGTTGATCGAGTCGGGCTTAATGACGACCGCGTCGTCGAGGGCCGCCAGGACAGTGTTGTCGGGGATCGATCCGTCCTTGTCGGAGGCGACCTTGGCGACGATGATCTGCGCATGGGGCGCGGTGCCCTGCAGGTCGGCCGCGTTGGCGGCGGCGATCGCGGCGACGTGGGTGCCGTGCGACAGGTCCTTGCTGGACTTGGGCAGCACGTCCGCGTCGTTGTCCGCGTAGTCGAAGACGAAGGGGATCTTGTTGTTGAGGTAGGCGCCGGTCTTTCCGTGCGGCAGCTTGCCGACGAGGGCCTCGACGTCCCCCTGGCTCAGGCGCACGTCGACGCCATCCATGGAGCCTGAGAACGCCTGGTGGGTGGCCTCGATGCCCGTGTCGATGACCTCGACGACCTGATGATCCCCCTTCTGGGTGGTCTGGTTCGCGCGCGTCATCTCCAGGGAGGAGGCGTTTTGCAGGGCGGGATCCACGGCCTCGACGCCCAGTGCGCCCGCGTCACCCTCGACGACCATGGGTTTGTGGTGGCGCTCGATGAACGCGGCCTTGACGCCCTCGGTCGCCTTGATGGCATCCAGGGACGAGGCCGGGGCCTGGATCGCGAAACCGTCCAGCGCGTGCGTGTAGTCACGCACGTCGGTGATGTCCGCACCGGGGACCACTGCCTCGACCGAGGTTTCGATGCGTTCCTTGACCGTCTCGTGCTTGGTCGAGGGACGACAGGCCGAAGACCCGCTGGTACCACGGGATGCCGACCGAGCCTTCCTCGAGCTGGACGATGATCGTCGTCGGGCTGTCGTCGGCGGGGACGCTCTCGGGGGTGGTGGTCGGGTTCGGGGCCCCGGCCTCGTCGGCAGCTCCCGACTGCGGGGTGCCGGACTGGGCGTCGACGGACGAGGCGGGGGCGGGGTGCCCGACTGGCTTTCCTCAGGGCTGTTAGCGCGAAAGCCGCCGGGGTGGTCACGGCGGTCATGGCAAGGTGCCCGCGGTTAGCAGCACCAATGCCGAGGTTGTGCGATGGGACATCTATGGCTCACTTGGTTGACAACTGGGTCAGGGCATGGCCGTGGATACGGCATAACCCAGCGTCTGGGTAGGGTTACCTATCCTTACTGAAAAGTCCCGCTCAGTTTTCTTCTCACCATCCGTCGAGGTCTTTACGCGCGCATTTATCCGCCGTAAACTATCCCTCTTAGTATCACCTTAGTTACGATAGCAGCCCTTAAATCGCGCTGGTCGCGGCAGGAAACGACAAACCCGCCGAGTGAGGGTGCGGACGCGGGGTCCGGATCCCCTCCTGGCGGGTTGTCAGTCGCGAGCTCAGTGGCGCACAGGCGCGGGTCAGAGAATGACCGCGGTGCCCGTCGCAATGGCGGCGAGCATGCCGTTGTTGGTGCCGGCGGTGAAGTAGTCGACCTTCACGCCGACGACCGCGTTGGCGCCCATGGCCTGGGCGCGAGCGCACATTTCATTGACGGCGGTTGCGAGGCGCCGCCGATCTCTTCCTCGTACTGGGAGGCGCGGCCACCGAACATGTTGGACAGGTTTGCACCGAAGTCCTTGAACATGTTGACGCCGGAGATCGCCTCGCCGGAGACCATGCCGATGTACTGCTTGACGGGCGCGCCCTCAACGGTCGGGGTCGTCACAACGAGCATCATTCACTCCTTCATAGGGGGTTAACGTGGCAACACTACCCGTGATCCCTGCGCGGAGGCTAGTAGGCGCGCATCAGCTGATTGGCTCAGTTGGTCCCTCGCCCGTTTGCTGCGTTAAAGCGAGCCCCTTCGAGCCGCCGCGGCGCTACCATTCGATTCATCATTCCATCCGGGCGCAGCGACGCCCGGCGACTTCTGTCGGGGCGATGCCATGAAGATGCACGTCTACGAGCCCGGCGGGGAAAACTCCCCCACCGTCCTCATCGTTCACCCGATGCTGTCCTCGGCCTCGAGCATGAAGGCCGCGCTCTGCGATCACATGGGCTCCGGCCTACGTATTCTCGTGCCGGACCTGTCCGCCCACGGGGACGAGGCCTCGGCCCCCTACGTGTCGGCGGCGGCAGAGGCGGCGGCGATCCACAAGTGGCTGGCCTCCCACGGAATACGTCGTCTGTCTCTGGGCTTCGGCGCGTCGCTCGGCGGGGTCGTCCTGTTCGAGCTGCTGCGTTTCCCGGACATCGTCTTTGATCGGCTGTTTATCGAGGGGGTGAGCTTCTACTCGGGCGGGCCCGTGGCACGCGTCGGCGGGGCCGTTCTCAGCCGCGTGATGGTCGCGAAGCACCGGAAGGCCGTGCGCGATCCCGAGGCGGGGGCACGCAAGCTCGCGCGCCTCTACGGCGAGGAGGCCGCGCGCTCGATGGTCTGCCAGTTTTGCCGCGATGAGCGAGGAGAGCATCCGCGCGATCGTGCGCGACTGCTCGCATGTGAGCCTGCCGCCCCTCTCCCCCGCCATTCAGCGGCGCTGCACCTTCGCGTACGGGGAGAAAGACTCGGACCTGCGGCTCGCGCGCCGCGTGATCCCACGCCTCTATCCGGAGGCGGAACTGCGCGTCTGGCCGGGGCTCGGGGCACTGCGAGCGCATGAGCCGCGACTCGGTCGCCTACGGGGCGATGCTGCGGAACGTCGCCCTGGGCTCGGCATCTACTGATCGTTCGTGAAGAGGCGATCACGCAGGGAATTCGGCCCTCGCACGACGCGGTAGGTGACGCCCGTGCAGCCCATACGCTCAAAGAACGCCCGGTAGGACACCGGGTCGAAAGTGCTCCTGGAAGTGCACGCCGAATCGGAGATCACCCTCAGGAACATGGTGTGCGCCCGCTTCTTGGGAATCACGTAGGTGGGCACGATGATCGTGCCACCCGGGCGCACGACCCGCGAGCTCCTTGAGCGCGTCGCCCGGTTCAGGCAGCAAGTGGATGACGTTGCCCGCCGACGGCATCGAACAGGTCGTTCGCGTAGCGCAAGTCGGTGATATCCGCCTGCTCGACGGTGACGTTCGAGTGTTTCGCGAAGCTTCTTGCGTGCCTGCTTGAGCATCCCCTCGGAATAGTCGGTCGCAACCACACGCGCGCATGCGGGGGCGATGGCGCGCTAATCGCGCCCGTTCCGCACGCACATTCGAGCACGGTGTCACCGGGGCGAATCAACCGGGCAACGACACCGCCCGTCCCGTCGTACACCCTCCTGTTGAGCGCGTTGACGGCGAGGTCGTAGAGCGGGGCAACTCGATCCCAGAACAATGCTGAACACCTCCGTATTCCCATGCATCGCACGAGGCCGACGCTGCTTCGCGCTGCTGGACATGGTACGCCTACGTGGGAGATCCCGGGGCGGAAAGGGGTTCTGTGCACAGACAAAGAACCACGAAGGCGCACGCGGATAGGTTATGCGGATACGGATAGGTATATTCGCTTGCGGATAGGTTAATAAGCTATCCGCATCGTCATACCTATCCGCATGTTCGTCACCTATCCGCGTAGTCGCATTCAGCGCGCGAATCGGCCTGTTGCGCACCTACATCCGCCGCGAGGAACGCGCGTGGATGAAGGCCCCGACGCTATGGGCACCGAAGCCGAGCAGGCTGTAGCCCACCCCGTAGATGAGCGCGCTGTCATTGAGGAATAGGAACATCGGCGCCAGGAAACACACGAAGGGCGCGAGCAGCCACAGGAGGCTGAAGCCCTCCTTCGCGCCATCCCATGCGCCGAACCCCATTGCAAGGATCGGCGGGATCGCGAGCAGGATCAGGAACACGAGGCTCTTCACGATCTCCATCGGGTCGAGACGCGCGAGAGACTAAACCACGCCGCCGGCACCAGCAGGTAGATGCCGAACAGCACGGCGATACGAATCCACGTTGATTTTGTCGCCCACCTCATGACTCAATGATAGCCGCGTCGCATGAATAAAAAAGCACTTTGACACGTCCACTGTGCGGGCCGCGAAATGGGCGCAAATGAACCAGCGTCGCGGCGCGCCCTAACGCTACCAGAGGGGCGACGCCTACTTGCAGAAGCTGCCGAAGAAACCGCGCTTCTTCTCGGCGGCGGCGTGCTCCTCGTCGGAATGGTCCTTATCGCACCACTGATCCGCGGGAACCTGCTCCTTCACCGAGTCGATGTACTGCCGCAGCCCCTTCCAGGTGGTCTTTCCGCAGACCTCGCAGGTGGTGGGTCGACACATGATTGCCTCCTTCGTTGTTGCTGCCGCGGATTCGTCAGCGGATCCGCGCCATGGTGTTTGCGAGCTTCCGCCCTCCTCAGGCTGGTTGCGCCGTCGCATAAGGCCAGTCGGAGGACCGAGCGCTCGAATTTGTCGATCGTTATGCTCTCGGTTTTGACAAGAAATTCTACTGCTTCGAAGCTGTGACGCGGGAGCGTTTCGAGGCCGAAATCCTCGTTTCATCCCTCCCCCTTCACCAGCACAGCCTCGGCCTTCTCTCCGAGCCACGCCCGCAGCGTCTGGATACCGCCCGACAGCATGGTGACGTTGAAGCCCGCGTGGCGCACGATGCGGTAGCCGATCCAGGAGCGCACGCCCGCCGCGCACATGACGACGAAGGGCTGGTCGCCGACGCTCTCATCCACCCAGGCGCGGACTTCATCGATGCGGTCGCGCAGCTGGGTGTGGGGGATGTTGAGGGAGTTCGGCATGTGCCCGACCGCGTACTCCCCCACCGTGCGCACGTCGAGGACCGGCATGTCCTCGGTGAGGGCGTCCGGGCCGGTGAGGACGAGCTCGCCGGTCAGCACGTTGTGGGCGACCATGCCGGTCTGGTTGACGGGGTCCTTGGCCTGGCCGTAGGGCGGCGCGTAGGCGAGGTCCAGGTCGATGAGGTCCGTCGCCTTCAGGCCCGCTCGCATGGCTGTCGCGATGACGTCGATGCGGCGGTCACGCCGTCAGCGCCCACGGCTTGCGCGCCCAGGATCTCGTCCGTCGGTGCCGACGTGCATGAGGATGTGCACGGGCTGGGCGCCGGGGAAATAGCCCGCGTGCTGGTTGGCGTGCGTGTGCACCGTGAAGTACTCCGTGCCCGCCGCGTCCAGGGTCGCGCGGTTGGCGCCGGTCATCGCGGCGGTGAAGGCCCCCGATCCGGACGATCGCGGTGCCCTGAGGGGCGTGGGATCGGGGCGCGCGGTGGCCTCGCCGTGTTCCGCGTCGAGCGATCGCGTCGGCGACGAGGCGTCCCCGCGGTTCGCGGGTCCGGCCAGGGCGACGGGGCGGTCGTGGTCGCGTCCGACCGTGCCATCGCCGACCGCGTAGACGTCGTCGGCACTGGTACGCCCGTGCTCGTCGACGAGGATGTAGCCGCGGTCAGTCTCGATGCCCGCGGCCTCGGCGAAGGCGGTGTCGGGGCGGACGCCGGTCGACAGGACGATGAGGTCGGCGTCGGGCACGGTGCCGTCGACAGCGTCACGGGTCGTGGTCGTCGCCGTGGGTGATGGACCGAGCGGCGACTCCTGCATGGACGCACGCCGGGGCCGCGCAGCTCCTGCGTGACCAGCGTGGCCATCTCGACTTCGAGGGGCGGCAGGACGTGTTCGGCGAACTCGACGAGGTGGGTCTCGAAGCCTCGCTGTGCGAGCGCTTCGGTGGCCTCGATGCCGATGAACCCGGCACCGAGGACGACGGCTCGCGTGCCCGAGGCCTCGCGCAGGGCGAGGGCATCGTCGACCGTGCGCAGGGTGTGCACGCGCGGGGAGTCGAGGCCGTCAATCGGGGGCCGGCTCGCGAGGAAGCTCCCGAGAAAGGATCAGGTGGTCGATAGGTGAGCGCGTAGGCCTCGCCCGTCTCCCTGTCGGTGACCTGGACGGTGTGCGCGCCCGGGTCGATCGCGGTGACCTCGAGTTGATGCGCACGTCGAGTTGAGCGCCGCCTTTGAGGGTGTGCGGGGTGTGGAGGAGGAGCTTGGCAGGGTCTTCGATCTCGCCGCCGACGTAGTACGGGGAGCCCGCAGTTCGCGAAGGACACGTACTTACTGCGCTCCAGCACGATGATCTCGGCGCCCTCGTCGCGCCTGCGCAGGCGCGCCGCCGCGCTCATGCCACCGGCGACTCCTCCGACGACTACTACTCGCATGTGCGGCTCACTTTCTGGCTCGAGGACGGGTCTTCTTCGACTGTTTTGATGATACCCGTGGGGTATCACGACATATGACGCCCCACTTCAAACTAGCCTCCAAGCACATTGAACACAGCAGATACGACGCTTGTCCGTCATACATGCCGATGCGAGGAACTGTGGAAAGACTCCTCTTCGAGACAAACAGGGAGCGAGGCCCGCTTCCGGGCCTTCTGACGGTTGATTATGCAACAGCCCAGGGGAATCCTCGCTCCGCGCACGAGTATCAATGTCTCGCGCAAGATGCGCGTACGCCACCATGCGGGAAAATAGTTCATCAGTTAGCGTCAACGCATGGACCACGACACAGTGACGACGTTTGTTGAAGACGCCATCGAAGAGCTCGAGCAGCGCAACGCGCTCGAGGAAGCTGAATACTGCGTATGATGCCCACGTGCGGAATAGGCGGCCCCGACGTTGACGGCGCAGTCACATCGCTCATCAAATACGGCGCGGTCACGGTCGCCTGGGTTGAGCGGCTCACAGCGATCAACGAAGAAATGGTGGGATTCTTCGACGAAGAACTAGCAGAGCTATGCGAAGGACTCTCCGGCGCCTAGGCTCACTCCGCGCCAGAGCACAGCACGTCAGGCACACATAAATCCCCGGGCTTCCAGCGGAAGCCCGGGGATGGGATATGTGGAGATGGGGGGAATCGAACCCCCGTCCAGCAGCCGGCCCCGAATTCTTCTCCGAGCGCAGTCTACGATTTTATTTCTCAGCCCCCAGCATTGCGCAGACTCACCGCTGGATAGGCTCAGTTAGTTAAGTGTCGGAGCCGCCCCACTAACATGGGCGACTCCCAGTGGCTCCCTAGACGACGCCAGACACCGGGCCGGAAGCAACTCCCGGGCTGACGGACTAAAGGTTCAGGCTGCGATATCAGGCAGCGAGAACGTAGTCGGTGCGATTCTGTTCGGCACCTATTGGTTTGCACGCATCGTTTACGAGTTGAGCGTACATTCTCGGCTCGCTTCACTTCGATCGACGACCACTGTCGAAACCGATCATCCCCTATTGAGTTTTTCAACTCCCCGACGCCCCGCGAAGCCGCAGACCGTCGGACACATCGGTTTACGCCGCGCAGCAGCCCGTCAAGGGAAAAACAGACGCCTCAGAGCAGCTTCGTGGACTCCAGCTTCTCAACCATGCGCCGATTGTTGCGCACCAGGAGCGGGCGCAGCGCCAGCCCCAGGAACGCGGCGAACAGGATGAAGGAAGCCAGGAACAACATGGCGTCCGTGTACTCGTGCCCCGCGTACCCGGCGATCGACGCGCGCAGCGCCGTGATCGCGTGCGTGGCCGGCAGGAACGGCGAAATCGACGAGAAGAAGGACGGCAGGATCGCCAGCGGGAACGCTCCCCCGGCGCCCGAAATCTGCAGGACCAGGAGCAGCACGCCCAGGGCCTTGCCCGCGTTCCCGAACGTCGCAATAAGCGTGTACAGCAGGAAGGAGAACACGACGGCCGTCAGCCACAGGGTGCCCATGAACTGCAGCGGATGAGCATGCTGGACCTTCAAGAAGTACAGGTCACCGAGCCCCACCAGGGTCGCCTGGGCGAGCGCGATCGTCCCGAAGATCATGTAGCGCCCCAGGTATCCGGCGGCCAGGCCGACGGGCTTCGCGGTGAGGGTCGCGCGCAGCGGGTCGCCCTCGGGCAGGCCTTCAGCAACATTGAAGTCCGTGACGTCCGAGCGCAGCGACACGACCATCAGGATGGAGCCCACCCACAGCGCCAGGATCGTGTACAAGGGCGCCATCTGGGAGCCGAAGTTCGCGACCGGGTAAACGGGATTCTTCTCCACGCCGACGGGGGCCGCGATGGCCGCAGCCAGGGCCTCGGGATTATTCCCGATGATGGTCCCGAGCGTCGTCAGGTCTCCACTGGCAAGCGCCTCGCTGATCGAAGAGTGCAGGGAGTCGAGCTTACCGGCCGCCTCGCGCAGGCTCGTGGCCGCGCCCGTCAGATTGTCGCGCAGCTGGGTCAGCCCCTCGCGCGCACTCCCGCTGCCGTTCGAGGCAGTGGACGTCGCGCCCTCCAGGGACGTGCGCGCGGCGCTCAGGGACGACTGGGCCGAGGCCAGGGTGGCGGCCAGCGATTCAAGCTGGGGTCGCAGGTTGTTCTCGTAGTCGGAGGACAGCCCGTCGACCGCGGAGCGCGCCTGGGCGATCAGGCCGTTGACCGTCGCGTGCCCAGCTTCGGCATTCGCGACCTTGGAGTCCAGCTCGGAGGCGGCGGCGCGCAGCCCGTTCGCAACCTCGGTCAGCCGGTCGGAGGCCGCCTGCAGGCGATCCAGCGAGGACTGGGAGACGGGCGAGCCGGCAGCACCCCGAGCGTCGTCTTGATGGACGCGAAGCTGGCGGCCTGCGTGTCCAGCACGGAGGCCTGCGAGCGCAGCGTCGAGGCCGCGTCCGACGCGCTCGTCGAGCCGTTCGCGTACACGCTCTCGACGGCACTCGACAGGGAGGACAGCGAGGACTGGGAGGAGGAGATCGCGTCGGACACCGAGGAGACCGCAGCCGACGCAGCGGATCCGAGGCCGCTGGCCCCCGCCTGAGCACTCGAGACCGCGGACTGCGCAGGTCCCTTCGCGCTCCCCAGCCCGTCCACGAGCGTGGCCGTCGAGTCGATGAGCGTCACCGAGGAACCCACGAGCGACGCGTACGCGTCCGCGCTATCCGCCGCCGTGCGCAGGCGCGAGGCGACGGTCTGCACGCGGTTATCGAGCGCCGTCACCGTATTGACGGCTGTGGGCGACGACAGCGCACTCCCGACCGACGTTGCCGTATCGAGGGCGACCTCGGAGAGCGTCTGCACGAAGATCTGATTCACCTGAGCACTCACGGCCTCGGCTCCCTGGCCCGCGATCTTCGGCGAAATACCGTTCTTCTTCTCGTTGACGTAGTACGTCATCGGCGCGGAGGATGCTCCCCCGTCGAAGAAGGTGAGCATCTCGCGCGAAAAGTCCGACGGGATGACGATGGCGGCGTAGTACTCGCCCGAGCGCGTCCCCTCGATGGCCGCATCCTCGGAGTCGATCACCCAGTCGAAGTTGTCGTTCTTGCGCAGCGCGGACACCACGGAATCGCCGATGTTGATGCGCAGCGGCACAAGGTCCGACTTGTAGCCCGCGTCCGTGTTCGCGATCGCGATGCGCAGGCTCTTCGTGTTCCCGAACGGGTCCCACGACGCCGCCACGTTGAACCACGTGAACAGCGACGGAATGACGACCAGTCCGAAGACAACGACGCTGGCGATCAGGGACCGATGCGCGCGGCGCAGATCGGCGCGGTAGATAGCCCAGATGGTCCTCATTGCTCGCTTCCCTTCGCCGCCTCCGACGCTTCGCCCGCGCCGTCCTCATCGACGAGGTCGGGGGCGGCCTCGTCCGTGTCCTCTCCCCCGCGCTCACCGAGGGAGGACGCCAGCGCCGACGAGATCGACGCACCCACCGCGGCCGCACCCAGCGCGATACGCGAGCGCGCGCCCTGCACGCGGCGGGTGAGCAGGGAGCGCACGTCCTGCTCGTCCATGGCGCCGAGGAGCTGCTGACGCGCCAAGGCCTCGCGCAGGTACTCCAGGCCGATCAGGAAGGTGATCACGAGGAGGACCCAGACGATCCAGGCGCCCAGAATGATCGGCACCTCCGCGACGTTCGCGACCGACAGGACGGCCAGAGTCACCGGAACGATAACCCCGAGAATGATCGCGGCGCGGCGGATCGTCGGGTAACGACGCTCGAAACGCGCGGCACGGCCGCTCACCGAGCGCTGGAAGCCGTCGTGATCGGCCAGGGCCGCCACGATCTGGCTCAGCCGGTAGCGGTTCGAGGGGACGCGCGTGGCCTCGGCCAGGAAGAGCCCGGAGGACGCCAGGTCGCGCGTGATCATCGCGTTCAAGTTCACCAAGAACGGACGCAGCGCGAGGCCGATCGCGAAGGCAACCAGCGCCTCGGCACCGAGAACCGCCAGGCACGACAGGTAGGTGTGCCCATAGAAGCCGGCCACGATCTCACGCAGCGCGTTAATGCCGTAGGTGAAGGGGAACAGCGGGTGCAGGAAGCGGAAGAAGGACGGCAGCATCTCGATCGGATACAGGCCTGCAGACCCGGGAATCTGCATGACCATGATGATGACGCACAGGCCCTTGCCGATGTGCTGGAAGCACGTGGAGAGCATGTAGACGATCGACACAAACACCAGCGAGATGATCATCGCCGTCCCCACGAACGCCGGACGCGACACCGTCTGCACGCCGATAATCAGGTCGCCGATCGACACAACGAGCCCCTGAATGACCCCGAAAGAAGGCGAGAAGCATCCACCGGCCCATGTACTTGGCGGCAGAGGACGTGGGGCCGATGCCCTCCTCATCCACATCGAGCTTCAGGAGGAGGACGAGCGAGAACGCGCCGATCCACAGAGCCAGGTTCGTGAACAGCGGGGCCATCGCCGAACCGTAGGCGGCCACGGGGTACACGGCCTTCGTCTCGATCTGCGTCGGCGAGGCCATGAAGGAGGCGATCGATTCGGCGTTGACCCCGAGGGAGTCCGCGAGGTCGCGCAGCGTGTTCGAGGAGGACAGCGACGAAATGTCCGTCGCCACCGAGTCGAGGTCGGTCTTGATCGCGGCGACATTCGTCGCGCTCGTCTGGGTCGCCGTCTTCGCCCCGTCCAGGAGGGAATCGAGCTGGTCGAGCAGGCCCGACACCTGCTCGCGCTGACTGCGCAGCGTCTCCAGCGAACCGCGCATCGACGAGGACGCGCTCGAGAAGTCGTCGAGCGCCGAGGAGATCGCGGGCAGCTGGGCGGACACTCCGCTGCGCGCGTTCGTCACCGAGGCCGACACGGCCGCGGACGCATCGGAGGCTGACGTCAGCGCGTTCGAAATCGACGTGGACGTTGCCGACAGGTCGGAGTTGAGGGTCGTCAGGTTCCCGAGGGCCGCAGACAGCGCACTGTTCTGGTTCGTCAGGTCCGTGAGCGCCGTGCCCGCGGCGGGCAGGTTCCCGATCCCCAGAGCGTTCAGCTCCGCGAGCACGTCACCCACCGAGTCGTTGATCGACGTGCCTCGGTGAGCAGGCCACCCACGCGCCCGGACGCGCCCTGCACAGCGCCGTCGAGGGTTCCCGCGTTCGCGGACACGCCCGCCAGAGCGCTCGCCGCGTTCGACGACAGGCCATCGAGGGCACCGCCCATCTGGCTCGAGAAGGACGCCAGCGACGTGCGCGAGTCGCTCACCAGCTGGTCCGCCTGGTCCAGGGACGTCGACAGCTCCGAGACCGCAGAGTCCAGCTCGCTGAGGGTCGTGCGCGCCGAGGCCACCGAGGCCTTCGCCGCGTCAATCTTCTCCCCCATGCCCTCCAGGGTCTGCGAGGCGCTGCCCAGCTTGGCCGAGGCCTCGGACACCGACGCGGACACGTCCGAACGCTTCTGGTCAGCGTTGTCCGCGATACTCGACCCCGGCCTCGGACGCCTTCTCCGACAGCACCTTGGCCACCGTCGAGACGAAGGCGGAGTTGATCTGGCGGTCGAGAGCCGTCGCGCCCGCCCCCGTGATCTTGGGGGCCACCGCGTTGTTCTTCTCGTTGACGTAATACTGGATATTCGGCTTGACGTACGTTCCGTCAACGATGCCCGTCAGGTCGCGCGAAAACGACGCCGGGATAATGAAGGCCGCGTAGGAGTCGCCGCGTTTCCACCTCGGCGCGCGCCTCGTCGGCGCTCACGAAGTGCCAGCCCAGCTGATCGTTCTGCTTCAGCTGAGTCTCGAGCATCGCACCGACGTTCACAGTGCCGATCTGGTCCTTGGTCGCGCCCTCGTCCTCGTTTGCGACGGCGACGCGAATGTGGGAGGTCTGCGAGTACGGATCCCAGAACCCCACGATGTTGAACCACGCGTAGAGCGCGGGCACGAACGCCATACCGATGATGACAATCCACGCGGCCGGAACACGCACCAGCCTCAGAAGATCACGACGAAAAATCCTGACGGAACCTCGCACGCAATCGCCTTCTTTCCCCTATCGGCGGGCCTGCTTCACGTAGCGGCGCATCGCGCGCTCGGCCTCGCGCTGATCCTGCTTCTCGCGCAGGGCCTGACGCTTATCCCATTCCTGCTTGCCCTTAGCCAGGGCGATCTCGACCTTGACGCGGCCACCGATGAAGTACAGCTCCAGGGGCACGATCGTGTAGCCCTTCGCAGCCACGCGGTCCTGCATGCGGTCGATCTCCGCGCGGTGCAGCAGCAGCTTGCGCTTGCGCGTGGGCGCGTGGTTCGTCCACGAGCCCTGCGAGTACAGGGGGATATTGGCGCCGTACAGCCACGCCTCCCCGTTGATCTCGAGCCCAGGCGTCCACGAGGACGCGCGGCCCATGCGCAGCGCCTTCACCTCGGTGCCCATGAGGGCCAGGCCGGCCTCCCACGTGTCCTCGATCGTGTAGTCGTGGCGCGCTTCTTGATTACGGGCGATCGTCTTCTTCGCGTCGGAGGCAGCCTGGCGCGCTGCCCCTCCGTGGGCTTGGGCTTCTTCCATTCCTTGGGCATGCTGCCTCCTTTCAGACTCGGTTTTCCGCAGCTCATGCGGAAAAGACCCCCGCAGCGAAAAATCGCTACGAGGGTCCATCCTAACGCGGATTACAAATAATCCATCGGTTCAACATAGCTTCCGTTCTGAATGAACACCAAAATGCAGGTGGCATCCGGTCGCGTAGCCGGTCGAGCCGACCTCACCCAGAGCGTCACCCGCGTTGACGTACTGACCCGGAGACACGTACTGGGCCTGCATGTGCAGGTACTCGGTGATGACGGAGTTACCGCCGACGAGGCCGTGGTTGACGTCCACGTAGTTGCCGGCCGACACGTCGGCGGACACGGACGTGACGTAGCCCGGGGCCACGGCGCGGATGATCGTGCCGCAGTCGGCGGCCATGTCGGTACCGAGTGGCCCTTCATGACGCCCAGCACCGGGTGGTAGCGCATGCCAAACGGGCTGGTGACGACGATCGGAATGTCGAGGGGGCTGCGGAAGCCCGAGGCCGACACGTACGAGGCGCCCGATGCGCGATTCGCCTCGTCGATGGCGGCCAGCTCCGCGCTGCGTGCCTGGTAGTCGGCTTCCGCCTGGTCGAGCGAGGCCTGGACCTTGCCCTTCTGAGCGTCCCACTCGGCCTGCTTGGCCTGCGCCTGCGTCTTCAGGTTGTTGAGCTCGGTGAGCTTCGAATCGGCCTCATTCTTCGCAGCCTGCGCCTCGGCCTCGGCCTTCGCGGCCTTCTCCTCGAGGTCGGCGATACGCTCCGTGATGGCGTCCTGGCGCGTGGCCTGGGTGCGCTGGGACGAGGACACGTCCAGCGCCGCCGTCATCGTCTGGCTCTCCGTGCGCAGCGCCATGTCGGCCGCCGCCGCACGGTCGGTGATCGACTCGGTGCCGCCCGCAGTCAGGGCGACGGCGACCGGGTCGACGTTGCCTTCGCGGTACTTGCGGCGCACGAGGTCAGCGATCGCGCGCTGCGCGTCGTCGGCCTGCGTGGTCGCCTGGTTCAGCGACTGACCGATGCGGCTCTGCTCGCCCTGAGCGGCGCTCAGCTCACCCATGATCGTCGCGTGTTCGCGGGACTTCTGGTCGTAGGTCGCGGTCGCGCTCTCGTAGGCGGCCTGAGCCACCGGGATCTGCCCGTTGAGCGCCTGCAGGTCGATGAACACCTGCGCGAGCGACGCGTCGATGCCCTCCAGCTGCGACTGCAGGGCGTTGACCGTCGCCTCGGCCTCGGCGGCCGCGTTCGCGGCGGCGTCGCGCTCATCGTCCGCACGCGCGGGCAGGGCCTGGCTCATCGCCGCAAACGAGGCGATAGCGAGGGCCAGCGCGCCGGCGCGCAGCGCGCGACGACCGGGACGATTCGCAGAACGGAACATGAGACTCACGCCTTCGTGTACTTCGCGAGCGAGAACGCCGAGGCAATAACCGCCAGCGCCACCGCCGCCAGGACGAGGATCGGCGTCGCGATCGCGACCTCGCCCATGCCGATAAAGTTCGTCCACTTAAACGCGGGGGCCATCCACCCCTGGACGATGAAGTGCACGCCCGCGAACAGGCTGCCGATCGCGAAGGCGGCGCCCACCAGCGCGGCGAGCGCGCCCTCGATCATGAAGGGGGCCTGAATGAACAGGTTCGAGGCACCCACGTAACGCATGATCTGGGTTTCCTGCTCGCGGCTCATGGCGCTCAGGCGGATCGTCGTCGAGATCAGCAGGATCGCGGCGACGACCATGATCGCACCGAGGCCCAGGGCAGCCGTGCGGGCGGCGCCCAGCACGCGGAACAGGGCTCGACGACCTCACGCTGGTCGCGCACCTCGGACACGCCCGCGGTCCCGGAGAACTCCTCCTTGACCACCGAGTACTGCTCGGGATTGACCAGCTTGATGCGGAACGCGAACTGGAGCATGTCCGGGGTGGTCCACTGCGTCAGCGCATCGTTGCCGTTGAGACGCTTGAAGTTCTCGTAGGCTTCTTCCTTCGTCTCCTCGTACACGTTGGCCACGTACGGGGTCATCTCGGCGGACGCCAGCTTCTGGCGCACCGCGTCGATCTGCGCTTCGGTCGCCTCGGTCGCGTTGCAGTTCGGAGCGGCGTCGTTGATCGCGCACATGTAGATCGTGACCTCGATCTTGTCGTACCACTCCGACTTCATCTTGGACACCTGCATCTGGGTCAGGCCCGCGATGCCCACGAAAGAGGAGGGACACGAAGGTCACGAGGATGACGGCGACGCTCATCGCGCGGTTACGCGACAGGCCCTTGCCGACCTCGGACAGAATAAAACGAAGCTTCACTGGTCTTACCTCCCGGCCCCGTAGACGCCGCGGTTCTGGTCGCGCACGACGTCGCCGCTGGCGAGCTCGATGACGCGCTTACGCATCTGGTTCACGATGTCCGCATCGTGGGTCGCCATGACGACGGTCGTACCCGTGCGGTTGATTCGGTCGAGGAGACGCATGATGCCCAGCGACGTCTCCGGGTCAAGGTTGCCGGTGGGCTCGTCCGCGAGCAGCAGCTCGGGGACGGTTCACCATGGCGCGCGCGATCGCGACACGCTGTTCCTCACCGCCGGACAGCTCGTGCGGCAGGCGCGATTCCTTGCCGGACAGGCCCACCAGCTCGAGGGCGTCCGGGACGGCCGTCTCGATCGCGTGGCGAGGCTTGCCGATGACCTGCATGGCCAGAGCGACGTTCTCGTACACGGTCTTGGAGGGCAGCAGTCGGAAGTCCTGGAAGACCGTGCCGATCTGACGGCGAAGCTTCGGAACCGCCCAGGTGGACAGCTTGGACACGTCCTGCCGAGCACCCACACCTTGCCCGCTGGTCGCTTTCATTTCGCGCATGACGAGCTGCAGGAACGTGGATTTGCCGGAACCCGACTTGCCGACGAGGAACACGAATTCTTCGCGTTCCACCTCCAGCGAGACGTGGTCCAGCGCGGGCTGGGCACCTGGCGTGTACACCATGGTGACATCTTCAAAACGAATCATGGGACCGTCCGATCAGGGGTCAATAGTCCCTGTCAGATTAGGTAACGATCGGGTCACGACCCGGCTGCGACACGCGGAAAAACCGGCGGTGTGGTCGCTCAGCCCTCCACCCTGCGGGCAGCTCTGGATACGAGCGGCCCCGGCCTCGTTCATGGATCGACGAGGCCGGGGCCGGGTTGCGCGTATGGGCGTCGCTCAGTCCCTGAGCGGCCTTCTGCTCGTTCTTGCGCCAGCGAATGCCGGCGTTGATGAAGCCGTCGATGTCGCCATCAAACACGGACTGGGGGTTGCCGGACTCGTACTCGGTGCGCAGGTCCTTCGACCATCTGATACGGGCTGGAGCACGTAGGAGCGCATCTGATCGCCCCACGACGCCTTGACGTCGCCGGCGAGTTCCTTCTTCTTCGCCTGCTCTTCCTCGTGACGCAGCACGAGGAGGCGGGACTGCAGGACTCGCAGGGCGGCCGCGCGGTTCTGGATCTGGGACTTCTCATCCTGCATGGACACGACGATGCCCGTCGGGGATGTGGGTCATGCGCACGGCCGAGTCGGTCGTGTTCACGGACTGGCCGCCGGGGTCCCTGAGGAGCGGAAGACGTCCACCTTCAGCTCGGACTCAGGGAATCTCGATGTGGTCAGTGGTCTCAATGAGGGGATGACCTCGACGGCCGCGAAGGACGTCTGGCGGCGGCCCTGGTTGTCGAAGGGGCTGATGCGCACGAGGCGGTGGGTGCCGGCCTCGACGCTCAGCGTGCCGTAGGCGTAGGGGGCCTGAACCTCGAAGGTCGCCGACTTCAGGCCGGCTTCTTCCGCGTAGGAGGTGTCCATGACCTTCGTCGGATAGCCGTGACGCTCCGCCCAGCGCAGGTACATGCGCAGGAGGATCTCGGCGAAGTCGGCGGCGTCCACGCCGCCCGCGCCGCTTCGGATCGTGATGACGGCGTTGCGCTCGTCGTACTCGCCGTCCAGCAGCGTACGGATCTCCAGGTCGCCCAGGTCCTTGCGCAGCTTCTCCAGGTCGGCCTCGGCCTCCGCCAGGATGTCAGCGCCCTCATCCGGGTCCTCGGCGGCCATGTCCACCATGGCCTCCAGGTCGTCGATGCGCTCGCTCATCTGCGTGACGCGGTCCAGCTCGCTCTGGCGGTGGCTGAGCGCGCTCGTGACAGCCTGGGCGGCGCTCGGGTCGTCCCACAGGTCGGGCGCGGCCGCCTTCTCGTTCAGCTCGGCGATCTGTCGCGCAGCTTGTCCGGCTGCACGACCGCGAGGATATTCTCCATCGTGGTGCGCAGGGACGGGATCTCTTCAGAAAATTCAATGGCCACGCACCCAGGGTAGCGGATCGGACGCCCAACGAGGAACGCTAGAGGGGCGACGGTGGCGGGTTTACCCGCCGACCGGCCACAGATAGCGACGGTGCCCCCGACGCCACGAGGACGCCGGGGCACCGACAGAAGCGGATCAGATGAGACCCATCGCGACCATCGCGTCGGCCACCTTGCGGAAGCCCGCCAGGTTCGCGCCGGCCACGTAGTCGCCCGCGACGCCGTATTCCTCGGCGGTGGCGACGGTGTTCGCGTGGATGTCGACCATGATCTGGTGGAGCTTCGCGTCGGTCTCCTCGAAAGGGCCACTGGGTGCGGCCCGGAGTTCTGCTGCATCTCGAGGCCGGAGGTGGCCACGCCACCCGCGTTGGAGAGCCTTGCCGGGGGCGTGACACACGCCGGCGGCCTG
>BNJU01002771.1_pt1 | contig 174054 bp, 187 predicted proteins | sample 8539281 | NCBI WGS metagenome assembly BNJU01 (sample SAMD00202456, study PRJDB9452) | human saliva metagenome | isolation source: human saliva | place: Japan
ATGAATTATTTAGCACCTTTTGCGTAAGTATCTATGAGTACAGACATGTTGATGCATGTACAGACATCTCGTTGTCATGCCATGAAACATCTTTCAGACTCTAGTGTTTACCGTCAACGTCAAGAACTCTTAGTTTGAGCTGCAGGCCAAACAACGATCTGTGTTAGACGCTACGACGTATCTGGAAGATACGATTGGATCTTCAGTGTAACCGCATGATCTCGTTAGCTAGTCTGCTGTCAGAGCTGCATTGCGCTTCATCAACAGTAACGTTCTTTCAAGAACTGCTACCAAATTCATAACTGATCCAGTTGGGTTGGAGCGTTGTGCAGATCCGTCCAATTTACCGTTCGAGTCAGGATGACCAAGACCGTGCTTTCAGACACCAGTTGAGTTAGGAACGATGTTAGGCGACCAGCGCGAGCGACGAGAGTCACCTACACGGTGTGGATCCGTCAAGGATCATTTGGTCACCAGTGTAAGCGTGGATGAGTAGTCATCAATCCTTCTACAACACCAGAAGTTATCTTGAAAGAGGCTTTATGCGTGGAGCCAAGCAGTTTGTAGTACATGAAGCACCAGAATAACTGTTTCGAGTACCATCAAGAATGTCGTGGTTGGTGTTAAATACACATGTCTTTAACATCGTCCACTAGGGAGCAGTGATATATCTTTCTTAGCTCCACCTGGGTGCAAGTGTTTTTCAGCTGCACTTCTTGTAGCAAAGAAACCAGTTGCTTCAAGAACAATTTCTACACCGTCGTTAGCCCAGTCGATTTGTTCTGGATCACGTTCAGCAGAAACTTTAACGAATGTACACGTTAACTGAATCCACCTTCTTTAACTTCCACAGTACCATCGAAACGACCTTGAGTTGTGGCCATATTTCAACAAGTGTGCAAGCATAACTGGATCTATAAGGGTCGTTGATGCGAGTAACTTCAACACCTTCTACGTTTGGATACGACGGAAAGCAAGACGACCGATACGACCGAAACCGTTAATACCAACTTTAACTACCATTCGTGATTTCCTCCTATGAAAATCAAAAAATATGTGAAAAGAGTAACTTGATAGGTTACAAATCATCTTTTCAACAATATTAGTATATACTTTCTTCCCCTAAAATGCAACTGATTTCATTAGGATTAGAAATATTACACAAACTTTCATATTCATTTCACTATCTCTATGAGGAAGAGGTCTAAGCTCTTTTCACGAATCAAAAAGCTTTCCTCTAGGAGGAAAGCTTTTGAATAGACAGTAAGAAATTATGCTTCACCTTTAGCTTTTTAATGATTTCTTCTTGTACTGATTTCGGTACATCTTCGTAGTGGTCAAAATACCATCATGAAAGTACCACGTCCTTGAGTTGCAGAACGAAGGACAGTAGCGTAACCGAACATTTCAGCAAGTGGTACATAAGCACGAACGATTTGGCTTGCACCGTGTGCTTCCATACCGTCTACACGTCCACGACGAGCAGTTACGTGACCCCATAACATCCCCAAAGGTTTTCTTCAGGAACTGTGATAGTTACAAGCATCATTGGTTCAAGAATAGCTGGTTGTGCTGATTTAGCTGCTTCTTTAAGAGCAGAGATGCGCGATCTTGAAAGGCAGTTTCAGATGAGTCGACATCGTGGTATGATCCATCGTAAAAGCTTCGCTTTTACGTCAACCATTGGGTAACCAGCAAAGTACACCGTTAGCCATAGATTCTTGAAGTCCTTTTTCTACTGCAGGGATGAATTCACGTGGAACCACACCACCGACGATCGCATTTTCGAACTCGAGATCCTTTACCTTCTTCGTTTGGGTAAATTCGATCAAACATCACCAAACTGACCTTTACCACCAGATTGACGTTTGAAGAATCCACGTGCTTGTGTAGAAGCGCGGAATGTTTCACGGTAAGATAGCGAGGAGCACCAACGTTTGCTTCAACCTTGAATTCACGTTTCACTACGGTCAACAAGGACATCCAAGTGCAACTCACCCATACCAGAGATAACTGTTTCACCAGTTTCAGGGTTTGTTTCAACGCGGAATGTTGGATCTTCTTCAGCCAATTTTTGAAGGGCGATACCCATCTTATCTTGGTCTGCTTTAGATTTTGGCTCAACCATCAATTGGATAACTGGTTCTGGAACTTCGATTGACTCAAGGATAACTTTTGCTTTCTCATCAGTCAATGAGTCACCAGTTGTTGTATCTTTCAAACCAACAGCAGCTGCGATATCTCCAGAGTAAACTGTTTCGATTTCCATACGAGGTGTTGGCGTGCATTTTGAAGGATACGTCCGATACGTTCACGTTTACCTTTAGATGTGTTCAATACGTAAGATCCAGAGTTCAAGACACCTGAGTACACACGGAAGAATGTCAAACGACCTACGAATGGGTCAGTCATGATCTTGAAGGCAAGCGCAGCAAATGGTGCTTCATCAGATGCTGGACGTTCTTCTTGTTCGTCTGTATCTGGGTTGATACCTTTAATCGCTGGGATATCAAGTGGGCTTGGAAGGTAGTCAAGGACTGCATCCAACATCAATTGAACCCCTTTGTTCTTGAAGGCAGAACCACACAATACTGGGAAGAATTCAACATTGATAGTTGCTTTACGGATAGCAGCTTTCAATTCTTCGTTAGTGATTTCTTCACCTTCAAGGTATTTCATCATCAAGTCTTCATCAGTTTCAGCAACTGCTTCAACCAATTTTTCACGGTATTCTTGAGCTTGGTCAAGGTATTCAGCTGGGATATCTTCTTCAAGAATGTCTGTACCAAGGTCGTTGGTGTAGATTTCAGCTTTCATCTTGATCAAGTCGATGATTCCACGGAAGTCATCTTCTGAACCGATTGGCAATTGAATTGGGTGTGCGTTTGCTTGAAGACGATCATGAAGTGTGCTTACTGAGTAAAGGAAGTCAGCACCGATTTTATCCATCTTGTTCGCAAATACGATACGAGGAACACGGTATTCAGTCGCTTGACGCCAAACTGTTTCTGTTTGAGGCTCAACACCTGATTGTGAGTCAAGAACCGTTACAGCACCGTCCAAAACGCGGAGTGAACGTTGTACTTCGATCGTGAAGTCCACGTGTCCTGGTGTGTCGATGATGTTAACACGAGTGTCTTTCCATTGAGCGGTTGTCGCAGCAGATGTGATGGTGATACCACGTTCTTGCTCTTGCTCCATCCAGTCCATTTGTGACGCACCTTCGTGAGTTTCACCGATTTTGTGAATCTTACCAGTGTAGTAAAGGATACGCTCAGTTGTAGTTGTTTTTACCAGCATCGACGTGGGCCATGATACCGATATTACGAGTTTTTCAAGTGAAAATTCGCGTGCCATGAGGTTTTGTTCTCCCTATATTTTTTTATTTCTATATTATAACATGATTTAACAAAAACGGATAGGGCAGGACCTACCCGTTCTCATTGTTTATTCTGTTTGGTTTAGCTGATTTGAGCTCAATTGAACTCAGGGCTAAAGTTAGTTAGCCGATTTGAACTCGAGCGAGGCACGGCGCAAAAAGATAAACTGCCTTGTGTTCATGGAACACTGTATCAGTTTCCTATTTTTGCCTTTGGGCCTTTTGCGCTCTTGGTATCTTATTGAACTCGGGCTAAAAAGCTCGGAAAATAGATAAGCTTTCCTAGAATCTTTGATTCTTCGTCAAAGCTTCTAATTTTCAGTCGCTTTTTAACGCCCTCAGTATCTTGATCTTACCAGCGGAAGTGTGCGAAGGCACGGTTAGCTTCAGCCATACGGTGAGTGTCTTCACGTTTCTTAACAGCTGCACCAGTGTTGTTTGCAGCATCCAAGATTTCTTTTAGCAAGGCGGTCAACCATTGTGTGCTCACCACGTTGACGAGCGATGGTTACCAACCAACGAAGTCCAAGTGTTGTACGACGTTCTGGACGAACTTCAACTGGGACTTGGTAGTTAGATCCACCAACACGACGTGCACGTACTTCAAGTACAGGCATGATGTTTTTCCATTGCTGTTTCAAATACTTCAAGCGCGTCATTTCCAGTAGCTTCTTTGATTTGCTCAAAAGCACCGTAAACGATTGAAGCTGCTGTACCACGTTTACCATCAAGCATAACGCGGTTGATAAGACGAGTAACTAGTTGTGAATTGTAAAGCGGATCTGGCAATACATCGCGCTTTGGAGCTCTATTTTTACGACTCATTTCTCTTTATCCCCTTTCCTTATGCTTTTGGACGTTTAGTACCGTATTTAGAACGGCCTTGTTTACGATCGTTAACACCTGCAGTATCAAGTGCACCACGGACGATATGGTAACGTACCCCTGGAAGGTCTTTTACACGTCCACCGCGAAGAAGCACCACGCTGTGCTCTTGCAAGTTGTGTCCGATACCTGGGATGTAGGCAGTAACTTCGATCAAGTTGCTCAAACGTACACGAGCGAATTTACGAAGGGCAGAGTTCGGTTTTTTAGGTGTCATTGTTCCAACACGAGTTGCAACACCACGTTTTTGTGGTGAAGAAACGTTTGTTTGAACTTTTTTATGACTGTTGTAACCAACGTTCAAAGGCTGGTGATTTAGATTTTTCTACTTTTGATTTACGCGGTTTGCGAACCAATTGGTTAATTGTAGGCATCTACATTCTCCTGTATTTTTTTATTTTTGGTGATGATACACTTGGTGACAGCTACCATCTGTGTGTACTTTTGCAACATTTGTCAGCACGTCCCTGTACACTCTTGAGAGACCAAAAGTAAAAAGTACCGTCTATTATTGTAACATAGCGGCACTTTCACTGTCAAGATTTTTTTCTCTTTTTTGCACGATTGCTTCTTCTTAAAATCGCGCTAAATTATTGTTCAGATTGTTGCGTTACAGCTGGTGTGGTAGCATTCGAAACCTGAGGAACCTCATTGGACTGATATTGAGGGACTTCTGCTGGAACGACTTGCTGAGGTTGACCTGTTTGGCTAGCTTGATTCGTATCAGTTGATTGAGTATTCTGGTTGGTTTGCATTCCGTAATAGTCTACAATGTACTGAATACGAGCTTGAAAGGCCTGTTTTTTGGTTTCGTCCTTCACTTTTTCTACGGCCTCTTTGGCAGCGGTTAAGGTTTCTTGAGTTGCAGTCGTTTCAAAATGAGCAACTGCTTTTTCAGCCGCTTCAGCGATTTTCGCTTCCTCTTCTTCTTTGGCTTTTTTAGGATCTTTCTTCTTAATAGGAAGAGAACTTGTTTTTTTGGTTTCTCGCTTCACTACTGTAACTTGGTCTGCAGAATTTTTACGAACCGTATAAAGCCCACCGACAAGAACTCCTGTCAAGATGAATATCGTTGCCAATCGAAGCCATAGGGGGACTACGATCAAAACGGTCTAAAATTGTTTTCATTTTCCTTTCTCCCTCTCCAGCTTAGTCCTTATCGAAAATATTTCCGATTTCTACATCAATTTTATTTTCTGCTACATCAATATTGGTCACACGTAGAAGTGACTTGTGATCGAATAAATCTTTACTTCTAGCCGAAGCATTGTCCGCAAAAATAGCGACTCCTGCCAATTCTGAATCGAACTCAGCTAAGAGGCTAACCATCCCACTGATAGTTCCCCCTCCTTTAAGGAAGTCATCGACAATCAGAACACGGCTTCCAGCTTTCAAACTACGTTTAGACAGGAACATTTTCTCAATCCGATCGCCACTGGAACCAGATACGTAGTTGACACTGACCGTTGAGCCTTCTGTAATTTTCAAATCGCGTCGTACAATGACAAAAGGAACATTTAAGACATTCGCTACCGCGTTTGCTAATGGAACACCCTTAGTGGCCACCGTCATGACTGCATCGATTTTTTGATCTCGGAAGGCCTTGGCAATAATGCGCCCGATATTATTTAAAATTTTTGGATCACTTAGCAAATCCGAAAGGTAGATATACCCACCTGGTAAAATCCGGTTACTTTCTGACAATTGATTGCACAGATTTTGGACAATTTCTTTTGAATCTGCATCCGAAATCGATGGTGTAAAGATGACCCCTCCACCTGCACCAGTAAGAGTTTCAATGCTTCCAATTTCCATTTCTTCAAAGGCCCGTTTAATAATGACAATGTCCTCAGAAATAGATGATTTGGCAGATTCGTATTTTTCGGCAAATGTATTTAAACTCGTCAATTCGTAGGGATGATTAATCAAGTAATTCGAGATCACAACCATCCGCTCACTTCTTCTTAGCTTCATTTTCTCTCCACATAGTTTTTTTATTATATTATACCATATTATACCAAAAAACGAACATTGTTAGTCTCACAACATTCGTTTTTGGTTTTTTTACTAACAAACTAAGAGCAGCTTATTTAAGGCCAGTTCATTAGGAATCTTTTAAATTTGGCTTATAGAAGGAGCGATTGTCCAAGGCAAAAATCTTATTGGTCATCTCACCAGGGCCTACTAAAGCTAAGGCAGAAGTCATCATCATCATTTCTGCATCTAGGTTATCAATCATATGGATGATCTCGGCTTCCATGATTTTTGGACGAACCGGGCTACCATATTCTAGTAGACCATGGTGACTCAAAATCACATGGCGCAACACAATCACGTCTTCTTTTTGATCGTCAATCTTTAACTCTTGTAAGACCTTAGTAATTTCTTCATCGATCAGAGCAATGTGCCCGATGAGGTTTCCTCGAACCGTATACTCTGTATTTTCAGGCCCTGATAGCTCCAGTACCTTGGCAAGATCATGGAGCATGATACCGGCATAGAGGAGACTCTGGTTTAATTGAGGATACACCTGAGAGATGCTCTCAGCCAAACGAACCATAGTGGCTGTGTGATAAGCTAAGCCTGTCTCAAAAGCATGGTGGTTGGTTTTGGCCGCAGGATAAGAGTAGAACTCTTTGTCATACTTGCTGTATAGCGCCCGCACCACACGTTGCCAAACTGGATTTTCTATTTTGAAAATCATCCCCGATAGGTAGTCCTTCAAATCGACTGGATTTACTGGAGGCTTGTCCTTAAAATCTGCTGGATTTGATGGCTCCCCGCTTTGAGGCAACCGCAAGGTCAACTGATTGACCTGGGGCGTATTGTTGTAAATTTCCCGACGGCCGCTCATATGAACGACGCGACCAGCTTGGAACTGCTCCACATTATGTGGCTGAGCATCCCACAATTTTTCCTTCGATCGTGCCTGTCTCATCTTGGAAGACAAAGGCAAGATAATTCTTTCCAGCACGTGTCTGACGAAGATCTGCTGACTTAATGAGGTAGAAACCTTCAAACAATTCGTCTTTTTTCATTTGATTAATTTTGACCATCATCTTCTCCATCTTCTAAATTCAATAGACTTGCTATATCTAGATTCTCTGACGTTTCAATGTTTCAGGTGTGCGCTCGATAGCATTTGTTCTTCGGTTTAAGAGGTCATCAATGTTGCCAGAGGCATGCTTCAACTGCCGTTGGGTCTTTTTCTAAAACGCCTCCAAATTTTTTTGGAACTCCGTCTTGACGGATGCAAGGACCTTGCTAATATCATCCGCACTTCGTTGAATATTCAGGGTCTTAAATCCAACCGATAGGGAATTCAACAAGGCTGAAAGCGTACTTGGCCCCGCGACGACGATCTGCTCCTCTCTTCGGAGGCGATCAAAGAATGCTGGGTCGCGGACCACTTCTGAATAGAGCCCTTCCGTCGGTAAAAAGAGAATCCCAAAATTAGTAGTGGCAGGCGGATAGAGGTATTTTTTTGATGAATGTCCTTAGCAAATTGTTTGATACTAGCCAATAGGAGTTTGCGACACCGTTCAATCTCCTCTTTCTCCCCACTTTCATAGGCTTCTTCCAGTCGGTAATAACCGTCCAAAGGAAACTTAGAGTCGATTGGCAGATAGACGTATTCCCCTCTGACCTGACCAGGCATCTTAATCGCATACTCGACACGTTCGCTGGAATGGGGGACTGTTACAAACTCTCTCTCGTATTGGGCGGGAGTTAGGATATCTTCGATGATCTGGCCGAGTTGGAGTTCTCCCATAATCCCACGGGTTTTCGTGTTAGAAAGAACCTTATTGAGACTTCCCACATCTCTAGCGACCGTCTGCATTTCCCCAAGACCTTTATTGACCGACTCCAATTGTTTGGAGACCGTCTCAAAAGAGGTTTGAAGACGACTATGCAAGGTTTTTCCAACTTTTCTTCGACCGTTTGACGCATCTGCTCCAACCGCAAATCATTAGAAGCTTGAATCTGTTGCATCCGCTCGTCCGTTTTGTCTCGGTTTTTAGTAAAATTCTCAGCAAGTTCTGCTCGTAAAGCAGTCGTTTGCTGATGCATTTCTGTCCGTAATTCCATAAGACGGTCACTGATCGCCATCTCTATCTGCTGGCCAGTGATTTGCTGAGCTTGTCGCTCTCTCTCAAATCGGTAATCCAGCTGATCCGAAAGATGATCTTCTTGGTCCTCCAGTAAGTCACGGACCTGTTTGTTATCAGCTATCCGTTGCTGGTAGAGCAAGAAGAGCAAGACAAGATTTCCCACTCCTAATACAAAAAGGATTAATTCCATCTTATTTCCCATCCTTGCTATAAATGATAAGGGCGTAGCCTCGATCAATGGTTAAGGTAATCGGCTGATTGATAAACTCGTTGGAACCATAAATAGCCTTTTTAAAATAATTGGTCTGATTTAAGGGATACTTGGCTCCTTCAATCTGGATGGAAGCTCCCTCAACTGGCATAAAAGCTACATAGGTATAGCCTGCTATAGGCAGAATGGTATGGTGGCCTGCTGGACGATAGCAGAGATAATTTTGTTGGTCCATCAAGTAAAGTTGGGACATAAAGGGTGCAATCTCTAAATCGCTGGGCAAAAAAACGCTGGCCAAGTGGTGATCCAGGCGACCACCAAAGGCTCCAAAGATTAGAATGTCCGCTTGAGGCCAACGTTCTAACACTTCCTTAATCGCCAATTCCAGATCCGTATCATTTTTTTCTGCTACCGAAGTCCGTAATTCGTGAGCCGCAGATTGAATACTCTGGAATTCTTCTGGCTCGACCGAGTCAAAATCTCCAACTGCTAAAGATAGTTCCAATCCTTGCTCTAATAGGAAAAGGCAACCTGCATCCACCCCGACATAAACATCCAAGTCTAGCGGAATGGTTTCCGCTCGGCCACCAGCTACAATCGCAACCTTAGTCTTGGATGGCTGCTCGAAGGGTTTGAACTCGTTCATTCACATCTCCATTAAACACATAGGAACCTGCTACAAAGACGTTTGCCCCTGCTTCTTTCGCAGCGTGAATCGTCTTATCATCAATTCCCCCATCGACTTCAATATCGAAATCCAAGCCTTTTTCTTCACGCAATTGAACCAATTGACGAATCTTATCCATAGTTTCTGGCAGGAAGGCTTGCCCACCAAATCCTGGGTTGACAGTCATGACAAGTACTTGATCTACCAAGTTCAAGATGTGTTGGATACTTTCAACAGGGGTTCCTGGATTGATGACCACACTTGGTTTGACCCCTGCCAAACGAATTTTTTGAAGGGCCCCATGGATGTGTGGAGTCGCTTCGACGTGAATGCTAATGATATCTGCCCCGGCACGCGCAAACTCTTCGATATGTTGCTCAGGATTGGTAACCATCAAGTGGCAGTCAAACACTAGCTTGCTGTGAGGACGCATGCTAGCAACTACACCAGCACCAAAGCTGATATTAGGCACAAAGTGGCCGTCCATCACATCGATGTGGGCGTAATCCGCACCAGATGCTTCCAATTTCTTCAATTCACTTTCAAAATTTGCATAATCTGCACTCAAGATAGAAGGGGCTAATTTGTTTGTTTTCATATTCTTCAGGTCTCCTTATTTGGGTAATTTTTTCGATACTTTTTTGTAGGTTTCTCGCCTATTTTTCGATCTCACTCAAGAACTGTAAGTAATTCTCATAGCGGAAGGAAGCTATGATCCCTTCCTCGACAGCAAGCTTGACGGCACAGGATGGTTCATGTGTGTGGGTACAAGTACGGAACTTGCAAGCCTGGCTCACCTTGGCGATATCTGGAAAAGCATGATTGAGATCTTCCGCATTATCGACTTCATAATCTAGAGAGGAGAAGCCAGGGGTATCCGCAATTTTGCCCCCATTGAGATCATAAAAGCTGACAGCTCGCGTCGTATGGCGGCCGCGTCCAAGACTGTCGGAGATTTCTCCTGTCTCTAGTTCCAACTCCGGAGCCAAGGTATTCAAGAGGGTGGATTTCCCCACTCCTGTTTGGCCCATAAAGACCGTCACCTGATCCTTCAAGAGAGGCAAGAGCTCTTCCTTGTCCGTGACAAAGTCATAGCCCATTTTGCGATAGACTTCCTGAAAAGGAAAGCATCTGAGCTGGATCTTCTAGTAAGTCCATTTTTTTGAAATATAGACAATCGGATGAATCACTTTTTTTGTTCCAAGAGGACTAAAAAGCGGTCCAATAAATTAACATTAAAATCCGGCTCTTTGGCAGACATGATGACGACAGCCTGATCTATATTCACAATGGGTGGGCGGACTAAGCTATTCTTTCTTGGGAATATTTTTAAAATATAGCCTTCCGAATTTTCTTCAGCTGAAAATTCTACCTTATCTCCAACATAGGGAGTTTGTCCCTTTTTCCGGAAATTTCCTCGGGCGCGTGTTTGGTAAATTTCTCCCTCGCACTCCACATAATAAAAAAACCGGCCAAGGCTTTTAACAATCGTTCCTTGCAACTGGCACTCCTTTAAAGTTAATACTACCATTATATCAAAAAATATACGATAACGCTTGCGAACCTTAAATTCTATATATATTAGAATTCTATATTACCTTAAGACTCAGTACAGAATCACTATATAAATTCTGTTACTATTTTTTCTTGGCTTTTCTTTTAAAAAGAGTATAATAGAACTATGCGGAGGTGGTGGAACGGCAGACACGCATGCTTCAGGCGCATGTGCCCTCTTCGGGCGTGAGGGTTCAAATCCCTTTCTCCGCATCTTGGAAAGGTGGCCCAGCTCGGTACGGCACCGGACTCGAAATCCGGCAAGTGGATTTTCTTCACGCGCGGGTTCAAATCCCGTCCTTTCCTTCTACAACTGAAAAAGACATGAGCTTCATATCTCATGTCTTTTCTATTATTTGATCCCGGCTTCTAGAAGACCGTCTGCCAAGCGGGCGAAGTCTTCTAAGCTAAGGGCTTCTCCTCGTACAGAAGGTTGCAGGCCTGCAGCTTGGATCCCTGCTTCCAATTTGGCTTTGATTTCTTCGGTCTTGCCAAAGCGACTGGTCAAGTTGTTCCAAAGCGTCTTGCGACGGTGGACAAAGCTAGCCTTGCTAACAGAGAAGAAGAAATCTTCATCCTTGACTGCCACTGCTGGTTCTGGGCGACGCACCATCTTGAGGATGGCAGAATCGACGTTTGGCGCTGGCACAAAGACGGTGCGAGGCACGATAAAGGCTACCTTAGCGGTCATATAGTATTGGACTGCAATGGACAAAGACCCGTAAGCCTTGGTATTAGGTTCGGCTGAAATGCGATCTGCCACCTCTTTTTGCATCATGACCACAAATTCTTGGAAAGGAATTTTAGACTCGATCAAGTGCATGAGGATGGGAGTCGTGATGTAATAAGGAAGGTTGGCCACCACCTTGATCGGAAGCTCTGGATTTTTGAACTCTGCGATGTACTGGTTGAGGTCTACCTTGAGGATGTCTTGGTTGACAACCGTGACATTGTCAAAATCCCGCAAGGTATCCGCTAAGATAGGAACCAAGCGGTCATCAATCTCAAAGGCCATCACTTCTGCGGCATTTTCTGCCAAAAACTCAGTGAGAGCTCCAATTCCAGGACCGATTTCGATGACATTGACCTGCTTATCAATCTCAGCCGTATCCACAATCTTTTGAAGGATGTTGGTATCGGTCAAGAAGTTTTGACCGAAGGATTTTTTAAAGGTAAAACCGTGACGCTCTAGCACTGCCTTTGTCACGCTGTAATCTGCAATTCTCATTTTTTCTCTTTTCTAATCCATTTAGTGTAAGAAATAATCACTCTATCTCTCTTTGTGTTTCTCTACAAGCTAGCCTAACAGTCTTCCACAAAGGCATTCTGCTCCGCTTGGTAGACATAAGCTTCCCCGTTCTTATCTAAGACGGTTTCCAACAAGGGCTCTATTTCCAAGGCCTCTTCAAGACTGATAATGGTGATCTTAGATGGATCGTCCAAATCTTCCTGAGACTCAAAGCCTGTAAAGAATTGCCAACCACTATCTTGTGGATGATGAGGGACATCGTGAATCGCCCAATTAATCTCACGTCGTAGGAAGCAATCCTTGGTAATCATGGCCCCTTTTTGCGTATCAAGATTCAGAGGAGGAACCATCAGGCTTGCGATATGTTCCTGCGCAAAATCCAGCTCATCTCCAAGCTGGATGGAGGTAATATAAGCGGGTTGATTGGTTAAACGTCCTTTGAACTTCCCATCGCGGATTTCAGTGAGTTCGACCCACATACGCTCTGCTCGACACCCATTCTCCAAGACTGTATCCAGCACAAAGATGAGGCGAACCTGGTCCCCAAGCTTCAATTGGTTGATTTCTTCTTGACTTGGAATCAAAAATGCCGTGGATTCTTTTGATGTTCTGCGTGAACATTCTCCAAAGAAAAGCCGATCACTTTTTTCTTATCTGTAAACAGGTCGAACAATCCCATCTTCTACCTCTATCTCTTTTTTAATAACTAGCCATCGTTTCTTCAACTTGTGCCAAACAAATCCCAAACAATTCCAAGCGTTTGAGCAGTTGTTTGCCATTGCAGTAGCCGATGCGCAAGGCTTCTCCTAAATATTCCCGTCGTTTGCGACTGTCACTGCCCATCAGCAGGCCGAGTCGCATCAGATCTGACTTGGTAATATCAAAGAAATGCTCATCTTCATAGGAGCCCACCAGTCCAGCAAGGGCTTTTTCTAAGTCTTCAAAGCTGGCATGCTCGACTCCCAAGGAACAGCCCTTGGTTTTTGATTTGGGCACTGCTTCGCCACGATTTAAAAAGGCATGCTTGGCCTGCGGAATTTCTTGCATGATGATCTTACGAATGCGCTCCCCATTGTAATCCGGATCCGTAAAAACTATGACTCCACGCAACTCCTGCAAGGTGGCAATTCGTTCTAGGTCATCCTGATTAATGGCGGATCCACGTGTCTCATAGGTATCCACCTCATAATAGCGTTTCAGATTGGCCGTATCGTCCTTGCCTTCAACAACAATCACTTCTGGTATTTTTCTTTCTCAGTCAAGGCCAAATACCTTTCTCGCATTGTCATAGGTGGCTTGAGCTACTTCCTCTGTCGTCAAACCACGTAGTGTTGCAATATGATCCACTACATATCGGGTGTAGGCTGTTTTATTTTCCCGGCCTCGCTTAGGAACTGGTGCCAGATAAGGGGCATCTGTCTCAACCAAGATCTTATCGAGCGGAAGGCCAGTTGCCGCTTCTTGGACATCTGTTGCTTTCTTAAACGTGACCACTCCAGAAAAAGAGATCATCATTCCCAGATCCATGAAGCGCTTAGCTTCCTCTAAGCTTCCTGAGAAAGAATGCATGATCCCACCGCGCGGACCCACTCCTTCACTCTTGATAATGGCATAGGTATCTTCAAGAGCATCACGCGTATGCACTACAAAAGGCAAGTCCAAGTCCTTGGACAGTTGGATCTGACGACGAAAAACCTTTTCTTGAACGTCTTTTGGTGCCGTCATCCAGTGGTAGTCCAGGCCGATTTCTCCTAAGGCGACAACTTTAGGATGTTTCAACTGCTCCACTAGATAAGCCTCTACCTCAGGACTATAGTCGCCCGCCTCAGTGGGATGCCAACCAAGTGTGAGATAAACTTCTGGGTACTGGTCGGCCAAGGCTATTGCTCGTTCGATGGTTGGTTTGTCAAAGCCAACAACATTGTGGGCAAAGACTCCCAGCTCTTTAGCTAGTTCTAATTCCTCTTTTTCTCTCCCTGCAAACTCTTCAACGTTGAGGTGAGTATGGGTATCAAAAATTTGCATATGGATCCTTTTCTTCGATTTTTTCTCACTCTATTATAACAGAAAGCCTAGCTGAATACACTTTTGGCAAAACAAAAACCAGTAGTCTCGAGTTTCTACTGGTTTTTAGTTTTTTTATCTGAATTACGCAGCCAAAACTTTGCGTCCTTTACGACGACGAGCTGCCAATACGCGACGACCGTTTTTAGTTGCCATACGGTGACGGAAACCATGTTTGCGCGCACGACGAAGTTTACTTGGTTGATAAGTACGTTTCACGATGAATACCTCCTCATAGATTTTTGTATTCGTTTAGCCGGCTATAATGTGATCAGTTACTAAACATACTTTACTATTCTATCTGATTCACGTCTGTTTGTCAATAGCTATGAAAAATTTGTTGGGGCAGGTTCAATGATACCGCTTTTATTGGGCATCTCCTTCTATCCTTTGACGAGTCGCTTCATAGTAGGGAAGCAAGCTAGCCATTCCTTTTTTTAATTCCTCAAGAATGGCATCTCGACTCGTCGCTTGCGATAGATTGACATCGACTTTTACCAAGACCTTTCGGACCTGGCCAGTTTCCACACCTTTTGAGAAGTCTCTGGCGATTGGCTTCTGTCCCTTGGAATCGTTGACTGACACCTTCTATTTGGGCGAAGTAATAGACTGGCGAAAAAACCGGAAGAGTTAAAACGCGGTTCTGCTTTTGTAGACTCTCCTCATCCTTCTTGCGTTCGATAAAACTTACTTCCAGGGACACACCAAAGTCCTTCGCATCTCCATAAAGTCGCAAGGCAAACATCGGATCCGCTATCTCCCTCTCCTTGGAGATAAGCCCAAAAAAATGAGGGCGAAGAATTTGAGCTTGATTCATCCACTGACTGGTCCGATCTTGTTTTAAATGCGGAAAGAGCTTCTGAAAATCGCTGACCAAGTGGGTGAATTCCTGCCGAGCTTCTTGCCCTAACTCGCGATACTCTACCATTCGCTCTGCATCCTCACCAGCTTTAGCAGGGGCTAGGTACTTGATCCCCTGACAATTCAAAAAGTCTCTCATCTTACTATACATTTTTGTCTTCCTTTCCCCAAATAGAAAAAGGAGAGCAAGCTTACACCCTCTCTCCCTTTTGAAATTTTTCCTTTTTAGACGGCAGATTAACCTTCAATATCGACGACAACGTAACGATTTGGTTCTTCTCCTTCAGAATAGCTGGTGACTCCATCCATTTTCGATACGATGCGGTGGATGATCTTGCGTTCACTATTAGACATTGGATCTGTATGTTGCGCTCGACCTTCTTCTAGAGCACGACTTGCCAATTTTTTGCGCATAGCTTTGAAGGACTTCTGCACGGTGTTCAACATAATCATTAACGTTGATCGCAATGTAGAAATTCTTAGAATACTGATTGTAAAGGTAGTTCTGTGCCAACAATTGAAGGGCCTTGAGAACTTTCCCGTGGTAGCCAATGACACGACCTGGCTCATTGGTATCAATCTGCATATTGATAGTGCGACGATTGTAGCTGCTTGAGATGCTAGCTTCGACATCCATTTCATCAATAACAGTTTGAACATAGGAAGTGACATCAGAGACAACCTTTTCAATGTCATAGCTTTCTTCTACTTCAATGCCCAAGCCAGCAAAATCAGACGTTTGGCGTGACTCAGCTTCGTTAAGACTTGAATCGAGAATCTCTCCATGACCTTGTTCTTCAAGAATGGTTTCAGGAGCCTTCTCATGTTTGAGAATCTCAGCCTTCACTTCTTCAGAAACTTCTTGGCCTTCTTCTTCAACTTTCTTAATCGCTGCTACCACACGCCCCAAATCAACAGTCTCTTCACTGACACTCTTGACAGGTTCGTTTTGAGCATTAATTTCCTCAGGAACTCCCTTAACAGCTTGTTGATTGGCTTTTGTCACTGTAGTTTCTGCAATTGGTTCGATGTCTACCACAGCTGGCTTCTTACCAAAGAGACCGAGGAACCCTTTCTTTTCACGAGAAACGACAGTAATATGTGCTTTCATGCGCGGGATATCTAATTCTTTCAAACCATTTTGAATGGCTTCTTCAACATTGACTCCTGTATATTGGACCATCTGTCAAACTCCTTCTTAGTTTTTCTTTTTCTGTGCTTTGTTAAATGCACGTCGTTTTTGTTTTTCTAGATCTTTGATTGCCTGTTGCTCTGCTTCACGCGCCGCAATAATCTTAAATGGATTGTTCAATAGGTAAGTTTGCCCAACTTGGTAAGCATTGGAAACTACCCAGTAGAGAGCAACCCCGCTGGCTGAGTACATAGCGAAGAAGAAAATCATCACGGGCATTGCATACATCATGGCTGTCATTCCACCATTTTTTTCTGGCATGGCTTTGTTGCTCAACCAGGTGCTAAAGAAGGTGAAGACGGCTGCCAAAACTGGCAAAATAAAGGTTGGGTCTGTTGCGCTCATATCCAACCAAAGAAAATGACCGACTTTAGGAATTCTACCCGACTCAAGGCTTGGAACAAGGCCATCAAGACTGGCATTTGTACAAGCAATGGCAAGAAGGCAGAGGAAGTCTTGACACCTTTTTCTTTGTAGAGGGCCCGCATTTCTTCTGACATGCGAGTGCGGCTTTCCAAATCCTTCCCAGGATACTTGGCCTGGATTTCTTTTACAAGTGGCTGAATCTCCTGCATTTTGCGCGAGGAGGTCATTTGGTATTGGAAAACTGGCAAAAGAATGGTCCGAATCAAGAGAGTGAAGAGGATAATCCCGACTCCGATGTTTCCTCCGATAGAAAGGAAACGGATGACTTCTGCAAAGAAGTAAACGAATTTTTCCCAAACTCCTGATGATTGGGAAGTCACTTCAGACGTTCCACAGGCTGTTAATAATAGGAGGGCCCCTCCGAGTAAGCTAGCTACTTTTAGTTTCTTTTTCACGTAATTACCTTTCCTGACGATAGACTTGCGCTAATTTTAATACATGGACTAGATTTTTTTCGACCTGATCAAAATCCAGTTCTTCAACTCCCTTTCGAGCAATCACAACAAAATCATCTGCTACAAGATGATCCTGGTGCTTCATTAAAACATGACGAATCAAGCGCTTGATTCGGTTGCGTGTCACAGCATTTCCTAGTTTTTTACTCACGGATAAGCCGACACGGAAATGGGGCTGCTCTTGTGGCAAACGGTAGATGACAAATTTTCTATTTGCACAATTCTTGCCGCTTTTAAAAATGGCATTGAAATCTTTTTCTCGCTTGACACGATAGCTTTTTCTCAAACTCCCACTCCCTCTTTTAAATTTATTCTATTATACCATAATTTCAAAAAAAACCAACGACCTTCTGGCCCTTGGTTTGAAGCCTCCACCAGTGCCGTCACAACGACTAGGAGAAGAGATGCTGGATGGTTGATAAGATGATGGGTAAGCTATAAATGAAGTTCAAGCCCGATATGAGCAAGGATAGGATAATACAAGGAGCCCGTCTTTTCATTCAATAATCCAAACATCAGGGCGGGGATGGTATAGATCAAAAAACTCAAAACAGTAAAAGGATGGTGAAGGAATTGAAGTCCACTATAGATAAGAGCTGGCGCCCATACACTTGCATAGAAGGGCCATTTTTAAAATAGGCTTGGACGAGTGCTCCACGAAAGATCAATTCCACGGTCATCGGTCGGATGATGACCACTAGGACAAAAAGGATGAGAGAGCCTAAGGCTTCCAAGGTTACCGGAAAAGAGTGATAAATAGCTTGACGTCCTTTGGTGAACCCACTGAGAAAATAGTCCAGCCAGTAGATGGCACAGCTGGAGAATATAGTTGCGTAGATAGCGGGAAGGAATTGTTTCTTCTTCGCCCACTGAAAGACCGTACGTGGACTATACTTCTTTACCAATGAAAAAACAAGCATCAAATAACCTGCCTCTAAAAAGAGAAGGGTCCAAAAATAGCTAAGGGCTTGGCCGACTTGGTTGCTGACTAGTTGGGCCAACTCGCGAAATTGTGGCCGAACCAAGATATAGAAAACCAGTAGTAAAAGTGGATAAAAGAGCTTGGCCTTTGTCTTTATAAATTTCATACATTCCTTTCGAAGGAGATTAAAAATGATTTATTGCATCTTACCATAATCATTCCTAGGATTCAATTAGAAAGCGAACCAAAAAAGGTCGAGACAACCGTCTCTGACCTCTAGTTTCTATTGGAATACTCGTTCTCCCCTTTTCTGTAAGTCACAAAGCCTACAAGCACAGACACAAGAATGGCTAGACACAGAATGGTTTCTAACCAGACAAGGGGCCTTAACAGAGAACTGTGCAATAGGCCTTGGGCCATTTTCAGGGAAGTAGCTGTGATGACCGTTGGGAAGGTTAAGGCTGAAAAGGCTGGTTGAAAGCCCTCTTTTAACATCTTAGGCAGACGCGTTAAAACGAAGAAATAAAAAGCTTGCGAGAGTCCGACCATGATGGATAACAGCCAAACAGGTAGACTGGCTCCACCCACACGAACCAGGGCCGCTAACAGAAGAGAAAAGGGGGCACAATAGATGCCTTCTTGCCCTAATAAGTGGCTCGGTAAAGGGCTGGTTTTCAACCCCTGATAGATTAGTGGGTAAAGAATCAAGGTTAAGACAAAGCCAAATCCGAGAGTCAGATAGGCTAGCTCAACCACCCCTACCACTGGGTAGGTCAAGGCAGCAACAGCAATCCCCACATAAAGAACGGTCCAACTAGGGGTGGCATTGGCTCTTGGTTTTGCCAATATATGGGTCTTGGTAAAGTAGAAGATCAAGCCACAATCTAAGAGGAAAGCAGTCCACCAAACTGCCTGGGCGAGTCCTCCAAATGTCGGAAAGAGTCGTAAGAGATAAGTCGATAGAATCATCCCAGCCATGGGGAAGGTCGCCATCCCAGATAGAAGGGCCGGCTCTTGTAGTTCGATCTTGGTTTCTGACCAGTAAATCAGATGGTGACATAAAAAGAAAACCCATAGGATCAAACCCGTCAAACTGAAGAAATGAGCCAGAACTGGGAAGGTATCAGACAGAAGGTTTCCAGCCCCTGCTAAACCTAACAGGCAGCCTGAAAATGCTAAAGGAATCTTTTTCATCTTGATCTCCAATCATTTTATCGCTTTCAGTATACCATAAAAGAGAAGGAAGCATATCAAAAAAAGAAGTAGGTATAAAAGCTACTTCTCATTTCCTTATTGTTAAGCTCAACTCCATCATGTCACGCACAAGCTTTTTTGGTTACGCGTAGGGTTGCAATTCTGGGTTGATGGGTGTGTTGGCTAGGTTATTGGCATAGTTACAGAGGCTAGCTAGACTCACACCTAGCACCACATCCAAAGCATTTTGGTGACTATAACCTGCTTCCAAAAATTCAGCTAAGGCTTCATCTCCAACGCGCCCCTTGGTATTGATCACTGCTAGGGTGAATTTAGCCAAGGTGTCCAACTTCGGATCAGTTTCGATTGGAGTACGATTGCGAAGGGCTTGAAGAAGGTCATCGTTCATTTGGATTTGCTTGATCGAAAAGGCTGTATGACCTGCCACACAGAAGGCACAACCATTGGTCACCGCTGCAGTGATTTGGACCACTTCACGTTCAACTGGTGTCAAACTGTTGCGGCGGTTAATCGCACCGACTGTACGATAAGCTTCCAAAGCTGTCGGTGCATTTGCTAAAAGACCGATGAGATTCGGAATGTAGCCGTTATTATCTTTTTGGACGGTTTCAAGAACCTCTTTTACCTCTTCTGGTGCTGTCTCAACTGTATGAATCTGGAATGTTGTCATAAATGTACCTCTTTTTCTCTTGGTGACACTTAGTCTATCATAGAAATGGAAGCTTGAAAAATATATATTTCATATACCTTCCATAAAAAATAGTTATCACCAGGAAGAAAAGATTGAGACATGACGATCCCACTTCTGCTCCTATTCAAAGTCGCTACTTCAAGAAAAAGGTCCTTCCTACCCTTCTAAACCCGTGAAAGGAGCAGATAGATAAACAAGGTTAAAAAGAAGAGGACACTAACAATCAGCGTCGCTAGCTTGATCCCTCGACGGGCTAGCCAATAGCTTGGCTTCCCTAAGTTACTGGTCGCATCTGTTGACAGCGATTGTTGTTGACGAGGTTGAAACATCACCAACAAGATTAGACTGATCGATAGAAGAAAAATCAGTACCACAAATAGCATTTCCATCTTAGCCTCCAAATACTCGGAAAAGGGTGAGCAGCACCCCCAACAAGATAACGAGGCCGATGACGACATTTAAAGTCAGGTTGACGTTTTCTGAGCGCGTTGCTTTTTCTTTTTCTGCGGATCGTCGCTTCAGCGCATTCATCCGTCCTTCTACTTCTTTATAGAACAAGTCCTTCTTCTGATCAGACATCTCTATTACCTATCCCTTCCTGGAATCTCGAACGGAACTCTTCCTGTTCGATCGCATTAGACTGTGCAATTTGATTTGAAACTGCGTGTCGGTAGTTCTCTATTGATTGATAAACTTCTTTGATGCGTGCCACGAGTTCGTCTTTTTCTCCTTGCCTAAAGACATTTTCTTGAGCAAGATAAGGCGGGTCATGTAAGGTCTGCTCAAAGCCTAGGATCAGCTGTTGGTGCTCAAAGGCCTTACGAACAATGCCCTGTACCTCCCCAAAATGATTGATATCTAGATAGATACTGGACTGGTGAAGAAGCTCCTTGATCCGTTTCTGGCTAATATTCTGATACAAGACCAAATTGGGGTAGCGGACCAGAGACATGAGTTCCGGTGACATTTCTGTCACAGCAGCAATTCGGAAGGTCACATCCGGTAAGTGCTCTAACAAATAAGGCAAGGCTTCAATCTGATCTGAATTTGTTAATACAAAAGCATCCTTGCGAATATCGTCTTTGACAGCAAAATCATAGATATAACCAAGAGGGGCAAAACAATCCTTTTGCTCTGGTGATACCAACTCTAGGGCACGGCGATAGGTCTCCCTTTGAGGGATGAAAATCTTCTTCGTCCGTATCTCTGGACTATTGAGGATCAGTTGCATATTGCCTGGCAGACTATCCTGTAATGGCTCTTGCCAAACCAAGACATCCCGGCCTACCAGTCCCATTTTGCCAAGTTGCAAACTCAAAGCAAAAGACTGAGCCAGCGTATTAAAGAGCACTTGATCTAGAGCAAATCCTCGGTATTGGACATAAAAGACGTAGAAAGCTAGTCGATTTTTGAAAATCCGCATGGGCTCATGATCCAGCGTCAAAATCAGATCACCTGTTTGATGATTTTCTGTTAGGCGTTCCATCTCTTCTTCAAAGTAGGTGGTTAACAAGGGATTGCCCTGGCCATCACAAGTGGTCACCGCTATTTTTCGACCGTACTGATCATAGTGATCCACTGTGCTTACTTGTCCCTCTTGATGGAACCACTCTACCCGTTCGACGATTCGTTTATGAGTAGCATCTTGGTAATAGATGCGTGCTTTTTCTTGGCCGTAGTAGGAAATCCGTCCACCAGATGCATCACCAGTGATTTCCCAAAAATCAGGGACTAAAATTTCGTTAAAGAAGCGCCCCCGTTTTTCACCTGTCGGTTGACCTAAAAAGTAAAGAAAGGGCGACTCTACTCCATCAGGTAAAAAGCCATTCGGTTCCAAGACGATCGTTGGATGCGTGTAACCTGCTATTTGTAAAGAATAGAGCAGATCTTGGCTTTCACGCGAAAACCGATCAAATACGTTCAGCATGGGTCACCTCCTCAATCAATTGAGACCAAGCTTTTTCAACCTTACTGGTTAGAAAATCTTCTGCACGCGCATAAGATGCTTGACGCATGGATGGCATCTTTTGGCTCTGGTATAGCAAGCAGATCATTTCAGCAAAGGACCTCGCTATCCTGTCCACAACCTGGTCTGGTTCAGTCGGAAGCAGGTAGCCATTTTCCCCATCTCTAACAAAGTTCTGATTGCCATAAGGCACATCAAAGCCAATGATCGGAAGACCAGAACCAATCGCCTCCATCAAGGTCAGGCCAAAGCCTTCACTGGTAGAAGCCGACAGGTAGACTTCATAATCTTTGTAAATATCGGTCAAGTCCCTATGGCCTTTGAGCTGGATATAGTCCGTCGCTCCTAACTCTTCAATCAGTGATTGCAACTTACCTTCCTCTCCGCCTTTTCCATAAATATCAAAAGAAAGGGACGGTAGCTCTTTTTTTGCTTCGACAACTGCTCGAACTAACCAGTCGATGTGTTTTTCTGTCGCCAGACGCGAAGCAGTCATCAGAGAAAAAGGTTTACGAGAGTCGTTTTGCGGTAGACTGGCGAGACTTCCTACCGGAATGGTGTAAATAACAGGAGCATGGGGGGTATATTTGGCGAACTGCGCTGATAAAACTTCCTTTTGGCGATCGGTTGCGACAATAAAGAAGTCCACCTTGTCCGCATTAGTAAATTGGTAATCGTAATAATTGTTCCACAAAATATATTGATCATCGGTATGATTGACACTATAGTGCTCCGCATGGACCACGACTCCTAGACGAGCTTTTTGGGCCTCTTCAAAAATAGGTTGGCCGATGTCAGTCTCCCGATCCAAAATCACCAGATCTTGTTTGGTCAAGTTGAGACTTTGCATAAAGTAGCGAATCAATTCCTGCCGACCGAAGAGATAACGATCTGGAAAACGGTAAATCTCCTGACCATCTGCCAACTGCATCCGATAGGCCACACTTCCATCTTCATTGTAGAAACGTCGTTCAATCAAGTTGGCTTGATTATTTTTGGGGATAAAGTACTCTGTACAGTAGCGAGTATAGGAAAAATAGTCTTTTCTGACTAGAATCCCTCTGGAAACATACTCACAGCGCTCTACATAGGGACTCTTTTCGTCCCGAAGATAGCAGGTCAAAAAACTGTCTTGGTCTTCATAGAAATAGCGCTTCACCTTCCCCGTGGTCTCTTCTCGCGTTGGCTTCCCAGCGAACCCAGCCAGGACTTGATCCACCGTATAAGTGGTTGGCGCAATTTTGATATCCGTAAAATGGGTGTAGAACCATATGATTTCATGGTCTTTAAATCCAATATTCTCTGTTAGGTGTTGAATATTGTCTGCTAATATCATATCCATAAAAAAATAAATTTTTGCAGGTTCTTGGATCTGTCTTAGCAACTTGGCCCGATAGGCTTGTGCATACTCGACGCCACTACTGGCCCATCCAATCCCAAGATTGATATTGTATACTGTCATAAATCCTCTTTTATGGGAAATACAGGACAATTTCCCCTTTTGTATTGATTTCTACTCGACTGAGTAAGAGATTGCGAACCATCTGCTCTTTTGCCAAAGCCTTCATCCGATCAAAAGATAAAGAGGCTTCTTGGTAAAATTCGACCAGTGGATTCTTTTGACTGGCGTATTGACCAGACAAGGCCACACGTAATTGTTGCAAATAATCCACTTGTTCCACCCAATTTTCATCAATAGCTTTTAAGAGCACCATCCGTTGAAACTGAGCAATTACCTCATCGGATTCCAGCCTTTGATATTTAGCAAGCAACTCCGAGCGGGCTAGCTCCCAGAGAAATCCTCTTTTGCCTGCTTGGAAGGAAAGGCTTGATGAATCTGAGCAGGATTAACCTGATAACTGATATGATCTAAAAATATAGTGATAGAAGGCAATCGGGTCTTGATACTTCTTATTTTTAGCCACTTGGGCAAACACTTCCCGAGCAATTTTCTCGATCAGTCCATCCAAACGTCTGTCCAGCCTGATCAACCGATCCCGTTCCTTATAAACCAAATCGCGTTGAATGTTCATACTCTCTGCGAACTCCAAGGTCAAGCGACGACTAGCTTGCGCAGCACTTTCACTCGCATCCTGAGCTTGAGCGACGATGCGTTGGTATTTCCTCCGGGTTAGAGGTTTGGCTTTTCGAAGTCGATCCTCTACGTCGTAATCTTGATACCTATCTTGGATCCAGTTTGGCCCCCAGTGTTTGATTAAATCATCCTCCAGAGAGACAAAAAACTTGGTTTTTCCAGGATCTCCTTGACGTCCTGATCGTCCTCGAATCTGGAGATCTATCCGGCGATTCATCATCCGCTCCGTCCCGACGACAAGCAAGCCACCTAAGGCAGCTACACCCTGCCCTAATTTGATATCTGTCCCCCGACCTGCCATCGAGGTCGCAACGGTCACTGCACCTTTTTGCCCAGATTCAGCAATGATCTGTGCTTCACGAGAAGCCTTATTGGCATTCAACAGATTATGGGGAATTCCTTCACGAAGGAGAAGGTTTGAATACAAGACAGACATCTCAACCGAGCCGGCAAAGATCAAAATCGGGTTTCCCTTTGCATGGACTTCTTTGATGTAGGCCATAGAAGCATAGACTTTTTCTGGCAAGGTCTGGTATATCTCATCTGGAAGATCCTGCCTAATCCGTTTTCGATTGGTTGGGATCTGAATCACTGACATGGCATAGGTCTCCAAAAATTCAGCTTCTGCAACCTTTCCGGTTCCCGTCATACCGCCAAGTTTTTGAAACATCTTGAATAAATTTTGGTAAGTAATCGAAGCCATGGCCCGTGTCTCTGGTGTCAAGGAAAGTCCTTCCTTAGCTTCAAGAGCCTGATGAAGTCCCCCTTGAAGACGAGTCAATTCCATAAGACGCCCCGTTGCTTGATCCAAAAGGACAAGCTCCTGTTCTCCTTTTTTATTCGAACGGACGACATAGTCCTTGTCCCTTTTATAGTGTTGATGTGCTTGTAAAGCCAGACTAATATGGCGGACAAGATCACGGTGCTCAGGATCATACAAATGCTGCAGGGATAGAAAAGCCTCGGCTGCTTTTACACCTTTTGGGGTCAACCACACCTGTTTCTTGTCCCCATCAGCCTTGTATTCTTCTCCTTCTTTGAAGGTTCGGATCAAGGTGTCTACAATCCCATATAGATTGGACTGCACACGAGGAGAGCCCGAAATCACTAAGGGTGTCTGAGCACTATCCAATAAGATAGAATCGATTTCATCTACAATCGCATAGTTCAAATTTGCCAGGAATTGGCCATCAAGTGAGGCGGTTAAATTTTCTGAAAGATAATCAAAGCCCAAGCTGCTATTGGTGGTATAAACAATGTCAGATTGATAGAGCGACCGCTTCTTAGCTGGGGAGAGTTCGCCCTCAGTATCTTGAAGTGGAACTCCGACTGTCAAACCTAGAAAACGATAAATCTTACCCATTTCTTCCGCATCACGAGTTGCCAGGTAAGTATTGGGGGTAATCACCATAACCCCCTTCCCTTCTATTGCATTCAGGTAGGCGGGCATGGTTGCCGTTAGGGTCTTTCCTTCCCCGGTTTCCATCTCTGCAATATTTCCTTGGTGGAGGACGATCGCTCCCATGACTTGAACATCGTAGGAAACATCCCCAAGACTCTCTGAGAGACTTCTCTCACGACTGCATAAGCTTCTGCTAGCAAATCGTCTAGTGACTCTCCTTGTCGGAAACGACGGCGGAATTCCTCTGTCTTTTCTTGTAACTGCTGGTCTGTCAACTGGGACATCCGATCTTTCCAGCTATTCACCTCATTTAAGATCTTTTTTATTTTTTTCAATTTTATAGAATCCACTGGGTCCTCATTTACTATCCATCTGCTTGATCTATATCAGAATAACTCATTGTTCAGACGAAATCGGTGAAATTGTGAAATAGCGAAAGGTAAACTCTTGCATCCCTGCACTGAGGAGACGCACTTGGTAAGAATAAGCTTGCTCTGGATATACCAACTTAACTTGCCCTTCTGTACTGACCTGCCGGTCCACTATCTTGCCAAAACGATCCTGGCAAACAACTTCTAGCATAACCGTATGAGCAGGCCTAGAAGTCATCTGAACTTCAACTACATAGGTCCGGCCTCTCTGTAAAAGTGGCAGACTGGGTGGCATCCGATCCTCCCCATAGCTTGTGAGGGATTTCCAACTTTTTAAGACTTGACCAGAAGGCATCAAAGGATTCGTAAATCGAATCTGATCTTCTGCTAATCTTTCTATCACAGACCCCCATAAATAATCAACTGAAGAGATCGGCCCCCAATAAAGGTGACGATCTTTTTGCTTTCTCATCCTAATCATCCACTTCTTCCAAATCTCTTTCCATGATTTCTTTGTATTGGGTCAAGAACCACTCGATGATAGACTCCGTTGCATCATTGTGGCGACCCGGGCGACTTGAACTAATGATCCGAATAGGCTGGTGATAAAGAGCTTCTAAAATATCCGAATAAGCCTTCTGGTCGTAGTCATCGTCCCTCATATAAACCAAGGCTAAGAGGGTATCCTTTAACTCTGCCTGATGGAATCGATCCCAAAAACGCTTGTTCAAGGCCTCTATCCCTTCACTTGACACTCGACCAAGAAGCAATTGCATCATATCGAGCGAGGTTCCAAATTCATCTGGCCGTTTAAACTTCAGATTGGCAGCTACATCCCCAAGGTTGACAATCGGTTTCCCAACCAAGATCGCATGAGGTGAGTAAGAGGATCCATAGTAGAGAGCTCCATAAGTGCCCATCGATAGACCTGAAAAGTTCAATTCTTTGGGACCAAATCCTAAGGATTGAAGATGGTGATCGATAAAATCCTGAATCTTCTTTTCCAACTCTGGAGATCCTAGATAGAAGCATCCCCCCTCTAGACGTGGATCCGAAAAGAGAATAAAGGGCGCTCCCATATTTTTCATCATGGCAAAGCCTTCAAAGCCCTCTGCAGGACGATAACCGGAGAAATAGACATTCAGAGGTGGCTTCAGGTCTCCTGGATGGAAATAAGCAAAAATTTCCTGACGCTTGCTGTCTCTGAGAGTCTGCGAACCAAGAGCAATTTCTCCAAAAGGACCATGGGAGAAGCGCTTGTGCAAAGCACCGATTATGAGTCGCCCCTGGCCCTTCGCTTCTAGTGAAAAGGATAGGTAATAACGATCTGGCTCGTCAATCAGAACCGGCCTTTCCAAATCTGCTTCTGAATAAACAAGCTCCTTCACTAAAGATCCCAAGGTCCCACTCTGGAAAAATTGGACCCGCAACTGGATCTGGCAGTCTGGCGTTTTCTCGTACTCTAGCCATAGGTCCCTAGGAAGGCCCCCATCATATGAATAGGTGTTGACCCACTGGGCTATGGGAGTATATTCTTCTCCATATGAGCCCTCTAACTCCAAAAAGTGTTTCCCTCTGACCGTTTGACTGCCTGCAAAGTCAGCTCTAACTCGTAACTCTCTGATACTAAAAGCATCCCCATACTGGCCGTCATAAAGGAAACGATGGAGTTGATAGAGAAAGGGAGCCTTATCGGAAAAATCCCAAGCCTTAGCCTGAACTAGGTGCATCAAATGATCCAGTTCTTCTGTAACTGACTCTTGATCATATACTTGATCATAAAAAACAGTGTAGGGCTGAAAGAGACCCAGCTCTTCTTTGAAGCTCAATAACCTCTCAGGATGATCCAGCACCAAGGCCTTAAACTGCTTGATGCCTTGCTCCGCCATGTAGTCCTCTATCTGTAGAGGGGTTTGGATAGAAAAATAATGCCAGTTCAGACCTTCTGGAATTGTCACTTCTTCCTGCCAATTTGTAGGTCCAATTTGAAGAATATGGCCTGTTTCCAACTTCCTGTCCATCCTAGTTTTTCATCCATCCTTCCCATTTGGCGATCAAGCGCTGGCCTGTGTATTCTTGGATCTTTTCGACAGAATAAATCAGCGCTTCATTCCACGGTTTCAGATCTCTAAGGAAATAGTCTACCGCTGTTTCTAGTTCTTCCCCCATATCCCCCAAGACATATCCATTTTTTAAATGGTCTACATACTCCGTATGGGTACGATTGATCTGAGGAATTCCTGCCGAAATGCCTGCAATTTGTGTATACAGATTGGGTTCCTCACTTACGTCTACTATTAAGCGAGTCTGTTCTAATTCTTTGATGATATCATTCTCGTTAAAGAAATTTCGAACCTTATAACGATCTTGCTTCTTTTCAAAGAGAGAGGCATCTTCGAGGAGGTGGTTTTCTCCCAGTTCTCGAGAATCAACCTGAACACCTAGAGAAGCTATCCCCATCTTGCTAGCCAAGTCTTCTAAGTGATGATCCAGTGCCGCTACGGTTTCATCAGAAGCATTGTAAATCGCGAAAATGACCTCAAACAAGGGATTTTTCGCTAAGATTTCAAACATTTTCTGTAAAACGGATTGAGAGGGGAGATCCTTTTCATCCAGGTGGAAAAAGATTTTCGACTCCTTCCTCTCCTGACTGCTTCCCAATCTCAGCCGTGAATCAAAGGACGTCAGGCGATGGATCTTAGAAGCAAGACTTGGAGCAAGACCAAGCAAGTCCTGTTTCGTTTTTTCACTATCCGTTATCACCAAGTCAACCTCTTTTAAAGAAAAATGAAGCGACGAATCTTCTTGAGATAAGGGCTGGCGTTGCCCATAAAAAGAAAGAACCTTTGAAACACCTAGTCCCACTTGTTGGACAAAGGGTAGATTGACTGGATGAGCTGCGATCACCAGACGATCTTGACCCGGAACCAGGTCTCCTAGGTTGGCTTTCATTTTTTCAGCAACCACTTCTCCCATGTCCGGATAGGTTTCTCGATTGAACTGCTTCTGAAAGGCTTCATTGACAAAGACCATGTGGCTAGCATCTGTTAACAACTCTCTCAAGACCCAGTCACCTTCGGGGGTTAGATAGTCTTGAAAATAGGGACGTCCCTCTTTGTAGTATATAAGACTGGAAATAAAGCCTCGGTCATCCAGATACTGCACATAAACCGTTTCCTTATCCTTTACCCGTCTCACTGAGAGGATATTCCCGTCTACCCCCAGATCGATACTAGCAATCTCCTGGCCGCGACAGAACGCCACTATTTGAAAAGGCGTATAAGTAAAGCTTGTGTGAGCAGGCCATTCCAAATCCTCGACCTGAATCGGAAGCATCTCTTGATGAGGGGAAATCCCCTGAATGTGATCAAAAATCGACAGATAATCTGTTTCTAACAAATCTTGCCGATGGAGGTCGTAACGCAATTGCGGGCAATAGTGCGGAATCACTAATTTCCGCTCCACTCCCGCTTCCTGGAAGACCCGAAGCTGGTGAATAGTCTCATCAAATTCAATCGTAGCTTGCGTCCAATACCAAGGCGTCACCCTACTGTGCCAAATCCGCTCACTGCCATACCAGGCTGGTATAAAGTAATACATAACAACTCCTAAAACAATCTTGTATAGCCTTGGTTCACGCGAAGGGCTCGAACTTCCTCTCGGATGGTCGACATCATCCCCACAAACATGAGAAAACTCCCTGGAATCATAGCCAAACGCAGAAGTCCTCTATCCCAGAGCAGAAGAAGGAAAGGCAATGCTGTAAACAGAATTAAATAAAGTGTCCCAAAGACCGTTAAGCGAAAGACAATTCGATTGATGTACCGACGTGTCTCTTCGCTAGGATAAACGAAATCAATATACTCTGAGTTTTTTTCATCATCTTGTCCGCAATTTCTTCCCCATTGACCGTCACAAAGGCAAAAGCAAAGGACAAAATTGCTATCATCAGACCGTAGAGCAGGATCCAAGCTGGCGCTCCTATTACCAACTCCTTTGCGATACTGGCAGCCCATGACGCACGGGGATTGATAGCTTGGACCAGCAAAAAGATATACTGCGGGATAGAAACCAAGGTCATGGCATACATAAAGGGCATCCCCCCAGCTGGATTGAGCTTGACCTCTAAAAAGGTGTGAGGTTTCAAACTATTATGAATCCCTCAGCTTATTCACAGGGATCCGATAGCGAGCATACTCGATGCATACGACCATGAAAATAAATCCTAACAAGAGAGGCATTAGAAACAGGAGGCTGTATGCTGAACCCCCACTCTTTGACAAGGTTCCAAAGACATCCTCTGGCAAGTACAGGAGCATCCCCGCCATCATGATGACAATAGAATTCCCCAAGCCTAGGGCCGTATTTAAATCAGCTAACCAGACCAAGAAAAAGGTTCCTGCAATCATTATCAAGGCATTGAGCGAGACAACTAGAAGGGGGCTCAGATCTGTTTGTAAGGGGAGATAAAGAGAGATGGCCAGAGATTGAACAAGAGCAAGAGCAAGTGTCAGGTACATCTTCCGTCGTTCCACAAGCTCCGAACTGGTCCTCTCCAGGTTATACCGTTTAGATACTGTAAACAACCGCCACAAAATCATGGAAGACATCCAGGGAGAAAGTCCAAGAGCGAAGATGGACATGCCACGAAGATTTCCACCCATGATAGCACTCGTCAACTCCAGACCCCTTGCAGCACCTTCATTCACATTTAGAACCTTTGCTAGGTCTACAAAGGGCAAGGTGATTTTACTTCCTAAAACATAAACAAAAACGAATAGGATTGTCCAAAATAATCGTTTCCTAACTCCAGATTGTTTCATCATATCCTGCTCTTCTACTCCCCCTTCTTTCGAATGCTTATCCTAACTAAGTCCTCTCATCAAATTTGACCATTTCACCCAAACGATCTCTGATCTATAAGAGAAAAAAGTTCTTCAGAAGATGATCTGAAGAACCACTATTCATCTAGCTTTTTCTCCATTCATTATACCATATTTCACTAGGCTTTTTCACCCGACATTCTCGAAGAAAACCGACAAATCCACTCATGGATCTGCCGGTATATCAGAAGAATCGAAAGAAGCAAATTTTTCAATTTAAGAAAGATGATTGTATTTACTTTTTACGATGGAAAAAAATGAGGCCAAGCCTGCAAAGAAAGCTACTACAAGCGTGATGAACAGCTCACGTGACGTCACTCCTAGAGAGTCCGACGTCGATTTGGCTTCAGAGACAGAAGCAGCCGATTTCTCGCCAGAGGAGCTCATCTGAGGAGTCGCTTGACTTTGTGAATGGGATTGGCTTGCCGAGCTAGAGGTAGAACGACTCGTTGAAAGAGAGTCGATTCTGAGGAGAGCTGGCTTGCTTTTTAATGAAACAAGTGTGCTCGCTGGCTCCTGAAGACTCGCCGAAGCAGACCCGTACACCACTGTAGATTCGTTTACTGCATTTGAAGCCAAGGCAGAAGCGGATGACCAATTTGATGCCTGTGACATAGAATGAGTAGACGAAGTCGATCTATTTGTAGAAGTCGAAGACTGATCAGAAGCACTCGTTTGATGCGATGCTGAAGCCAATTCAGAGGTTTGTTTGTTTGAAGCAGATTCGGATGGGCTTGCTAAAACAGACGCTGAATTCAAGACTGATTTTGATGCGCTTGCTGACGCGGAAACGGATGCTGAAGTCAACTCAGACACTGATGCAGACTGAAGCTCAGAAGATTCCATTTGAGCTACAGATTCTGATATGCTGGTTGAAACTGACTCTGAGATTGAAGCGGATGCCAATTCAGAGGCTTGTTTGTTTGAAGCAGATTCAGAGGCACTGATTGAAACAGACTCAAAACTCAAGATAGATTCTGAAGCTCTTGCTGACGCGGAAACGGATGCTGAAGTCAACTCAGACACTGAGGCAGATTGAAGTTCAGAAGATTCCATACGAGCTACAGATTCGGATGTGCTGGTTGAAACTGACTCAGATGTTGATGTCGACTCTAACTCAGAGGCTTGCTTGCGAGAAGCAGATTCTGATGCACTTTCTGAAACAGACGCTGAATTCAAGACTGATTCTGATACGCTTGCTGACGCTGAAACTGATGCAGAATTCAAAACAGACTCTGAACTACTTACTGATACAGACTCACTAGTTGACACTGAATCAGATGTTGATGTTGAAACGGAAATGCTGATTGATTCAGAAGTCAACTCAGACACTGAGGCAGATTGAAGTTCAGAAGATTCCATACGAGCTACAGATTCTGATGTGCTGGTTGAAACTGAATCAGATGTTGATGTTGACTCTAACTCAGAGGCTTGCTTGAGAGAAGCAGATTCGGATGTACTAATTGAAACGGATGTTGAATTCAGGACTGATTCTGACACGCTTGCCGAAATCGACGTACTTGCTTCTGAAGCACTTATCGATGATGAAGTTGACACGCTAGTTGATTCCGAAATCAACTCAGATACTGAAGCGGATTGAAGTTCAGAAGATTTCATACGAGCTACAGATTCTGATGTGCTGGTTGAAACTGACTCTGATGTTGATGTCGACTCTAACTCAGAGGCTTGCTTGCGAGAAGCAGATTCAGAGGCACTTGCTGAAATCGATGCACTTAATTCTGACACTCTTGTAGATGCTGAAGTTGACACGCTAGCGGATTCCGAACTCAACTCAGATACAGATGTAGACTGAAGCTCAGAAGATTCCATTTGAGCTTCAGATTCTGATGTGCTGGTTGAAACTGAATCAGATGTTGATGTTGACTCTAACTCAGAGGCTTGCTTGCGAGAAGCAGATTCGGATGCACTTTCTGAAACAGACGCTGAATTCAAGACCAATTCAGATACGCTGGCTGACGCACTTGTAGATGCTGAAGTTGACACGCTAGCGGATTCCGAACTCAACTCAGATACAGATGTAGACTGAAGCTCAGAAAATTCCATTTGAGCTTCAGATTCTGATGTGCTGGTTGAAACTGAATCAGATGTTGATGTTGACTCTAACTCAGAGGCTTGCTTGCGAGAAGCAGATTCGGATGCACTTTCTGAAACAGACGCTGAATTCAAGACCAATTCAGATACGCTGGCTGACGCACTTGTCGATGTTGAAACGGAAACGCTGATTGATTCAGAAGTCAACTCAGACACTGAGGCAGACTGAAGCTCAGAAGCTTGTTTGTTTGAAGTAGATTCGGATGTGCTTGCTGAAGCCGAAACGGATACTTCCGATGCTGATAACGAACTACTTACCGAGATGGAAACAGACTCCAACTCAGATGCTAGCTGGCTTGAGGTTGACTCAGATGCACTTGTTGAAACTGACTCAGATGCTGAAGCGGACGCCAACTTAGATGCTTGTTTACTTGAGATTGATTCAGATCTACTTACTGAAACGGACTCGGAACTCAAGACAGATTCTGATGCGCTACTTGAAACGGATTCAGAAGTTAAGACTGATTCTGATACACTTGCCGAAATCGACGTACTTGCTTCTGAAGCACTTATCGATGATGAAGTTGACACGCTAGTTGATTCCGAAATCAACTCAGATACTGAAGCGGATTGAAGTTCAGAAGATTTCATACGAGCTACAGATTCTGAAGTACTTGCTGATTCTGAAACGGATACTTCTGAAGCTGATACCGATGCACTTGCAGATTCCGATGCAGACAAGGAACCACTTAATGATTCGGATGCTGACTTCTCTGAAATAGATAAAGAACTACTTGTTGATGCTGAAGCAGACACCTCTGAGACTGACAACGAGCTACTTGCTGATTCTGAAACGGATACTTCTGATGCTGATAACGATACACTTGTCGAAGCGGAAGAAATCGACTCTGATACAGACAAGGAGCCACTCAATGACTCAGATGCTAACTTCTCTGAGACTGACAATGAACTGCTTGCTGAGGCCGAAACGGATACCTCTGAGGCTGATAGCGATGCGCTTGCTGATTCTGAAACGGATACTTCTGATGCTGATAACGATACACTTGTCGAAGCGGAAGAAATCGACTCTGATACAGACAAGGAGCCACTCAATGACTCAGATGCTAACTTCTCTGAGACTGACAACGAGCTACTTGTTGATGCTGAAACGGATACCTCTGAGGCTGATAACGATGCGCTTGCTGATTCTGAAGCAGACGCCTCTGATGCCGACAACGAGCTACTTGCTGAAGTAGAAACAATCGACTCTGATACAGACAAGGAGCCACTCACTGACTCAGATGCTAACTTCTCTGAAGCAGATAGAGAGCTGCTTACCGACGCTGAGGCTGAGACCTCTGAATCATTCTGCAAATTAGACTGAGAAGAAGATAACGATTGAGATTCGAGTTCCTGTGAAATAGAAAAACTATCTGATACCGAGTCACTACTTGAGATTGACTCAGATAAGGACGTTGATTGACTATCCCACAGAGAAACAGCTACAGACAGAGATTGAGACTCTGAAGCAACTACCTGTGAGTTGCTTTCTGAGTATGAAAGACTATCCTGTGTTGACATCGAATGAGAAGCTGAATAAATGAATGATTGAGAACTCAATTCAGAAGGAGTCATTCTTCGGTAATAGTAATTCACACTCTTCAATGGCCAGTAGCTAACCCTGGTCGAAACCGTATGATAAAACTTAGAAAATCCGTCAGCACCTTGAAGGGATGCATCGTCACCCACAATATGGCCACCACTAAGCTGTGCTTGATTTTCTGGGGCGGAAGTATATGGTTTACGGAAAGAATATTCCTTACCCGTTTTTTCATCCGTATAGCTCTCCTTCTCTGTCAAGGAGAACCAACCTGAGATTTTTAACTTAAAGTTTTTTCCATCTGAAAAATCGGGAGTGACTGTAAGAGAATAATCCTCTTTCTTGCTTTTTTTACCTCTCGCGTCTCAAGATTTTTCAAAGGTTTCATTCCAATGATCATTTCTAAAAGGCCTTTTTCGTAGACTAAGGTATAATTTGCAAGGTCAAATACTGTACCGTTATCACCTTTCCGGTAATTTCTCTGTTTGGAAGGATCCAAGACATAGTATTTTAAGGTGAAATCGCCATTTGGACTCGTCACTTCACGGACAAGTTTAATATAATGGTCTCTTGCCCCTCCCCAATAAGTATCTACATTCTGTTCTCCAACCTTCCTAAGATCAAAGACGCCAGACATTTTATTCTGATGATAGTCTACTAGTGGAACTTGAACAAAACCATCCAATTGTCGAGCAGCTGAAGCTGTGTACTCCTGACCTTCAATACCAACCTGGGCATAAGAGGCCAAAACAGTTTCCCTGCCAGTTGGAACATAAGCTCCTCGCGAGAATTGTCCTTTGTCGTCAATGAGCTTATAATAGGTGACATGTTCAGCACTTCGTGATGGAACAATGGATGCTACTGTCGATGGTGCATAAAGACCTACATTTTTAGGTTCTAGCACATCATAAAGCTGTTGAATCATAAATTTAGGAGTCTGGTAACTTACACTTTGCATCCGTATAACTCCAGGTTTCCCATCATCATAAATTGAGTAAAAGACCCTGTATTGGCGGTTTGTATCTGAACCAACTAATTCCTTTGGTAAATCAAATTCAACTACACTATTTGCTTTAACTGTTTGAGCATAAACCTCCGTACCACTAGACTTTTTAACCAAGCGGAAGTATACGTCAACACCTTTAGGAGTAGTTGAACCAATCGAGCTACGATCGACGGACAAGGTTGCATAATAATCCAGAGGATCCGGCTTCACTCGATTAACGAAATCCCAAATAGCAAAGGTATAGCGCGTCACATCATGATTTTCAGAAAGAGATTTGAGACTCTCAGGATCAAGATGTGTTACAGATTTATCTAAATGCGGGTCCTTTTCTACTCCTGCAAATTTCAAAGCAGCATCTTCGATATTAGCTCCATTTCGATCATCCAAATTAGGAGTAATATTGGACAACTCTTTAGAGTCTGTAACGGTTTCATAAATCGGTGCCAACTGAGCTGCAATGGCAGGTTTGCCGTTTACACTGCTATTCCCTACAAAACCTGATGCTTTCAGAGCAAGCATCAGCTCGTCAACAGACTGATTTAAGCGTTGACGCTGACCCACATAAGCTTGCGTCCCTACATTTTCATGAAGCAACTGAGTACTGGTTGATAAGTCGGTTTGCACCTTAGCGATAGCAGCTGAAAGAGCTGCTTTTTGATCCGCATTTGTAAGATTTGAGGCATAGTTTTCGGCCATTTGGGTCAACAAGGTCGCTTCTGATAGATTCTGTTCTAGACCAACCTTATCCGTTGCACCTAGAACCCTTTCGGTCGTTTCCACGCTTGACTCTGATGTCGTCGTAGCTTCTGAAGCAGATTCGCTCAGAGCCACAGTAAGGCTCTCAGAACCGTGCTCGCTTAAAGAGACTGAAGCACTTGTCGATTCAAGACTTTCTTCTGACATTGATCTGGCATCAGAAACAGATCCAATCACTAAGCTATTGGCCTCTGCTAAGGTCTCTTTCTGTAATTCAGAAGTTGTCACCACATCAGTTCCTGCTTCATCCGCAAAAGCCGTGTTGATAATGGAGGTAGCACCAGCAGCTGCTCCCGTCGCCAATAAGCCTTTCAGTACAAATTGACTTGTAGAACGGATCCCATCCCGCTCCTTATCTGACTTCGTTACAACTCTTGTTTCTACTTCTCCACGAACAATTTTAAATAAACCTAAGGTAGAATTTTCTGAACGAACCCAGTGCTTCCCAGACTTGATTAACTTGAAACGAGTCGTTCGATCCATCTCCCTAACTTTTCCATTCAAACGTTTAAAAAACATGAATATCCCCTCAACATTATAGTCATTAAATATTATACATCATTACTATACATATTCAAGTAATTTGAGGTAAATAACAATTCAATTTTCAAAAAATTTCCTCCTCGAAAGCATTTTCATTATTTTTTGATAAAATCAGCGAAATCTAATAGGGTAAAACAGAAAAAAAGAACCTCAAAAAGAGATTCTTTTGTAGACACTCAAAATACTAGATGGCTGTTTTCACATAGCGATACAGGATTATTCTTCCTCTTCTTTTTTTACGGCGCCCCAATAGAGCTAGCCCAACGAAAGATGCAAGAGGAGCAAATAAGGTTGATGCTGTAGTTTTCTTCTCCCCAGTTGCCGGAAGAACTTCTTCCGATGAGCTTTCTTTGTTGGATAAGGACTGGATGAGTAATCCTGAAACACTCTCAGATCGAACTTCGCTTGTTGAATCCAGCCTTGAAAGAGACTGAGAATGACTGATTGATTCTGAGTGACTTTGCGAGTCAAATGAGGATTCTGAGAGGGTTTCACTTGTTGAGATTGAACCGCTCAGGGATCCCGATGACGACTCGGTTAGACTGACTGAATCAGACTGACTCTCAGACCTAGACTCCGGTTTCGAGACAGACTCGCTTGTTGGAGCAGATTGACTCAAAGAACTCGAGATAGAAGCTGAATTCCTTACCGACTCGGATTGAGAAGTTGACATAGATTCACTTGCGGAAATTGAGGTAGTCATTAATTCGGAGACGGACTCGGATTCTGAGGTCAACTGGCTAGTTGAAAGCGATTGGGAAGCTGAGACCGACCCTCTTGTAGAATCCGAGATACTCAAAGAGACTGACTCTGATTCCAACTCAGAAGTCGAGGCTGAGTCACTTGCTGAGAATGAAGTACTCAAAGACTCTGAGACGCTCTCTATCAGGCTCTCAGATGCTAATCGACTTTCCACAACCGACTCTGAAGTCGAAAGAAAATCACTTGTGGAAACGGAGGTACTCAACGATGCTGAAACTGACTCAGAAACACTTTCTGATGCAGACTGACGTGCGGACTCTGATTCAGAGGTCGAAACGGAATCACTTATCGAAACTGAGGTACTCAAGAATTCTGAAACGGATTCCGAAACACTTGCCGAGGTAGACTGACTTAACGACTCGGACTCAGAGGTAGAAACGGAATCACTTTTTGATACCGAAGTGCTTAACGATCCTGAGACACTCTCTGACAGGCTCTCTGATGCAGACTGACTTAACGACTCGGACTCAGAAGTCAAAACAGATTCACTTGCAGAAACCGAAGCACTCAACGATTCTGAAACCGATCCTGAGTCACTTGCCGATATAGACTGACTAAGCGAATCGGATTCAGAGGTCGAAACGGAATCACTTGTGGAAACCGCTGTGCTTAACGATCCTGAGACACTCTCTGACAGGCTCTCAGATGCAGACTGACTTAACGACTCGGATTGAGAAGTCAAAACAGATTCACTTGCAGAAACCGAAGTACTCAAGAATCCTGAGACAGATCCTGAGACACTTGCCGATATAGACTGACTAAGCGACTCGGACTCAGAGGTCGAAACTAACTCACTTGTGGAAACCGAGGTACTTAAAGATTCTGAAACCGACTTTGAAACACTTGCCGAGGTAGACTGACTACGCGAATCGGATTCAGAGGTCGAAAGAGATTCACTGGCGGAGACCGAAGTGTTCAACGATTCTAAAACAGACTCGGAGATACTTACCGATACTGACTGACTGAACGAGTCGGACTCAGAAGTCGAAATGGATTCACTTATCGAAACTGAGGTACTTAAAGATTCTGAAACCGACTCTGAGATACTTGCCGAGGTAGACTGACTGAGCGACTCGGACTTAGAAGTCGAAAGAGATTCACTGGCGGATACCGAAGTACTCAACGATTCTGAAACCGACTCGGAGATACTTGCCGATGTAGACTGACTAAGTGACTCGGACTTAGAAGTCGAAAGAGATTCACTTGCAGAAACCGAAGTGCTCAACGATTCTGAAACCGACTCTGAAACACTTGCCGAGGTAGACTGACTAAGTGACTCGGATTGAGAAGTCAAAACAGACTCACTCGCGGAAACCGAGGTACTTAACGATTCCGAAACCGACTCTGAAACACTTGCCGAGGTAGACTGACTGACAGATTCGGATTGAGAGGTCAAAACAGATTCACTTGAAGAAACCGAAGCACTCAACGATTCTGAAACCGACTCTGAAACACTTGCCGAGGTAGACTGACTGACAGATTCGGATTGAGAGGTCAAAACAGATTCACTTGAAGAAACCGAAGCACTCAACGATTCTGAAACCGACTCCGAAACACTCGCCGAGGCAGACTGACTAAGCGACTCGGACTCAGAGGTAGAAAAGGAATCACTTGTGGAGACAGAGGTGCTTAACGATTCTGAAACACTTGTCGATGTAGACTGACTAAACGAATCGGATTGAGACCTCGAAACAGACTCACTTGCAGAAACCGAAGTACTCAACGATCCTGAAACCGACTCGGAGGTACTTTCTGAAGTAGACTGACTGATCGATTTAGAGATTCTTAATGACTCCGACTCGCTGACTGATGCAGACTGACTCTCCGATACCTCCTCACTGACTGATTTAGACTCACTAACAGATACCGAAGCAGATTCCGAAAGGCTTTCTGATTCTAGAACACTCAAAGATTGAGATGCTGCTGTTGATACCGAGAGGCTTGAAGAGAGCGAGGTGCTTTGAGAAGCGACGATTGAGGTTGATGCACTCTCCGATTCTGAATAGCTCTCAGACAGAGACTCTGATAGCTTGGCCGATTGTGACCGCAATTGCGAAGTACTTTGCGCTTCAGATACGCTCTGGGAATAACTGATTGAGAGCGACTGCGTGCGAGGATCCTCTGTCAAAGGTACCTTCACAGTATTAGACGTCAAATCCTTGAAGACAACTGTAATTTCTCCAGTTGCAGAGACTGAATAGCTCTTAAAGTCTTTAGACGCTAGCAGACGTGGATTTGCCGCTTTGAACTTTTCCCAAACCTGCGCTTTTTCAGACTCAGTCAGATTGGTCAAATCAGTCACCTGAGTATTAGAAGTCACTGGAGCAATTGGGTTCCGAATGCCATCATTTTGAGGCAAGACCTTAATGCGGAAAGAACGATCGAGAAACTGATTTCTAGCATTGGTAAAACGAACGGTTATCGTATACGTCTTCCCGGGTTCGACAACCTCTGTGCCTCCGACTTTCCCTTCGATCAACATAGGAGCAAAAGGTGATTTCAAGGTTGCATTGGGAACGAGAACCCCCTCAACTCGTTCACTGTTAGGAGCATAACCCATATAGGTGAGAATAACACCATCATTCTGCTCTCTCACAATGTACTGCAACCGAATCGGATCTGAATTATAAGCTGTGATCAGATGATTATTTGCTGGACCACTCATGACAAAAGGAGCACGTAAAGCACTGTCCACTTCTAAGGCACTACCTGTACGCGGGTCTCTCTTCCCTGATTGTTCTCTTAACACAGCATTGACCAAGCGATTCCGAACAGACTTAGCCTGAAGAAGCGTCGCTTCTCCTTCTTGACCTGGATTGGCTAATTGGTTGCGGATAGCCTCCAGAGCTTCTTCCGCTTCCAACACAAGTCCCTCTCCATCCTTCAATTCTTTCGCTTGCTCTATATAAGAATAAAGGTCTTGAGCTATACGTTGAAGCTGTTTATCCTGAGCAGGATCTGAGACGGCTACAGACTCTTGGTCCCCATTTGAAAGGACGCTAGCTTCCGCTATTGAAGTAGAGGGCACTGCTGAACTCGTCGTAGATAATGTAGTAGAAAGCGAATCACTCTGTAACTCTGATGGAGACCACTCGCTCGTAGACAGACTGGTCGTTAACGACTGTTCCACACTGCTCAACACCAAGCTATCCTTACCTACTACGCCCACTTCCGAATCCACTTCTGACTGTAAAGTTGGACCTGCTAGCTCGTCAGCATCCGTTGGATGCGCAATTGACGTCGCACCCATAATGGATCCAGCAGCAATCAAGCCTTTTAAGGCTATGGAGCTTGGAGCATCCATACTAGAATGATTGGAAACATCTTTTCCTTTTTTAGCTCGCAAAAAAGAAGCATTCGAACAGGCTACTCGAATCCAATGTTTCCCCGATTTTATTAATTTAAATCTCGTCACTCTATTCCATATTTTTCTTCAGCAAGGTAAGGATGCCCCTCTCTCCTCAAAAATTATTCTCTCTTGATTATACATGATTGAATCCTATTTTCAATCATTTTGGCTAAATCTATGCTCTATCTCAGCAAAAAAGCCATCGAATCGATGACTTTTTAAAAATGAACAGCATGTTTTCAAAAGCTGATTCCTAGTTTGCAATTTCTTCCAACATTTTTTCAATGTGTTGGATGGATTTTTCGCGTCCAAGCAAGTAGATGGTCTCTGGCAATTCAGGACCATGCATCTCTCCAGAAACAGCGATACGGATCGGCATGAAAGAGATTTCTTTCCCTTTGATACCTGTTTCTTTTTGGACCGCTTTGATTTGTGGGAAGATATTTTCTACCACAAACTCATCGTCTGACATAGCCTCGAGTTTTGCTTTGAAGGCTTCCAGTACAGTCGGAACCGTTTCACCAGCCATGACTTCTCGTTCTGCTTCTGTCAATTCTGGGAAAGTCTGAGAAGAAAGAGGTCTGTCAATGGAACGATTTCGTCAACTGACTTCATTTGTGGTTTGTAGAGTTCCACTAATTTTTTTCAGCCTTGTCTGTCAAACGTCCTGCTGCTTCGAGGAATGGTTTGGCCATTTCAAAGATGGTCGCAAGATCCGCATTCTTAATGTACTCATTGCTCATCCAGTCCATTTTCTTCTGGTCGAAGGCTGCTGGAGACTTGCTAAGGCGGTTTTCATCAAAAAGCTTGATGAGTTCTTCACGAGAGAAGATTTCGTCTTCCCCACCAGGGTTCCAACCAAGCAGAGCGATAAAGTTAAAGACTGCTTCTGGAAGGTAACCTTTCTTACGGTAATCTTCGATAAATTGAAGAGTGTTGGTATCGCGTTTAGACAACTTCTTACCAGTTTCAGAGTTGATGATCAAGGTCATGTGACCGAACTCTGGAGCTTCCCATCCAAGCGCTTCATAAACCATGAGCTGTTTTGGTGTATTGGCAATGTGGTCATCTCCACGGATGACGTGAGAGATTTGCATATCGTGGTCATCGATGACAACGGCAAAGTTGTAAGTTGGGTAACCATCTTTCTTTCTGGATGACCCAGTCACCACCGATATTGCCACCTTCAAATTCGATATCGCCTTTGACCATATCATGCCACTTGTAGATACCAGACTCATTCACTGCCAAAGCGAACCGTTGGGATGATTCCTGCTGCTTCGCGTTCTGCGATATAAGCTGCCTTTTCTTCTTCGCTCATGCCGAGGTATTCGTTGATGTAGCGAGGTGTTTCACCCGCTGCTTCTTGGCGTTCACGTTCAGCCGCCAACTCTTCTTCTGTAACATAAGACTTGTAGGCTTTTCCTTCAGCCAAGAGTTGGTCGATGTATTTTTGATACAATTCCAAACGTTCAGACTGGCGGTAGTTTTCATGTGTCTCTGGACTTTCATCCCAGTCCATGCCCAACCAACGCAGGTTTTCAAGCTGGGAACGCTCTCCGTCTTCGACATGACGTTTGCGGTCCGTATCTTCGATACGGATGATAAAGGTTCCACCATGGTGGCGTGCATACAAGTAGTTAAACAATGCTGTACGAGCATTTCCGATGTGTAGTAGTCCAGTTGGACTTGGTGCATAACGCACACGAATATCTTTAGTCACGTATGTTTCTCCTAATTGTTCATTGATTCTGGGCTTCTTATCTAACTGACCCAGGTACTTTTCACTCTATTATAGCATATCTCTGCATGAGTAGCTTCCTAATCGAGTCGTTCTTCTAGTTCAAAATCAATTGGCAGGGTTGCTAAGAAATGCTCCAACTCCCGCTCCCAATAAAACCATTCATGTTTTCCTGGTCCATGGCTGTAGGTGATATCAAAAGCCGAGGTCCTTCAGATGATCCACAGCTGTATTGTTGGCCTCATACAGAGCATCCTGCTCTCCACACCACGCCCATAAGACCGTCTTTTTATCTGAGTACTTCTCCGCAATGCTCTCCAAGGAGTAAGGACTCGTCGTCCAATCTTCTAGCTCTCCAAAGACCCCTTGCCAATAAGCCTTACTGCCAAGGTCAGTGTCTGCCAGTTGACGCCCCTCAAAGCTAAGAGCACCAGAAAAGCTAGCAGCATGCGAGAAGCGATTGGTTTGAAGAGCCAGTTTGAAAAGATCCATAGCCCCCCATCGATAGACCAGCAATAAAGGTCTTCTCCCGCTTCTTTGGTCATATTGGGGAAGAAAGCGTGCCAAGGTCTTAGGCAATTCCTCTGCGATGGCTGTGTAATAGGGATAACCATACTGGGTATCCGTATACCAACCATTATTAGTATTAGGCAAAGACGACAATCAAATTGGTCGAACGTAGGATCCGTTCTACATTGGTCCGTTTCAACCAGGAGTACTGATTGCCATTCATCCCATGAAGGAGATAGAGGACCGGGATATCTTGATCATCTGGATTTTTTTCACCCGAGACGCATCTGGGATAGAGGACGTTGATCCCCACTCCATTGCGAGCGCTTCTGAATAGTATTCAATCTGCATTACTGCCATCTATCTTTCCTCACTATTTCTTCTTTTTCCTTTGACAAGAAAAAAAGCCGACGATCGACTTTTTCCTCTTATCTTAATCCTAGCGTACTTCCATGACGACTGGCAAGATAGCTGGTCGACGTTTGGTCTGGTCAAAGAGGTACTTGGCCAAACTATCACGAACAGCACTCTTGAGCTCGCCCCCAATCGAAGCTGTCCTGAGCCAAGTATTCCTCCACACTTTGGTTGACAATCTCTGCACTTTCGCGCAAGATATCGCGACTCTTCTTCACATAGATAAAGCCACGGGTGTGAACTTTTAGCCTTTTGAGATGATGCGTTTTTCACGACGGTTAACCGTAATAGCCACAATAAAGATACCATCTTCTGATAAAGGACCTTTCCGATCACGGAGGACGACATTTCAACATCTCCCAATAGCATTCCCATCGATGAGGACATCTCCAGCAGAGACGCTACCAGCTGGGAACGAAGTCACCATTGTCATATTCCATGATGGTGCCTTTTTTTCGGAATGAAGATATTTTCAGGCAAAATCCCCACTTCCATCGCAAGCCGTGCATGGGCATCCAATTCACGGTATTCCCCTTGGATTGGGAACAGATAGTTCGGGACGCAGTAGGTTGATCATCAATTGAAGATCACGCGCATTTCCGTGTCCTGATACACGCAAGCTTTGAGTAATCTGCTTTTGACGACTCCGCCTGCTTGGTAGACCATGTTTTTCTACACGTGCCATAACCGCTTCTTTTGGCGATAGATGGAGTTGTTACGATATAGACCAAGTCGCCATCCTTGATTTCAACATAGCGGTGACGGCCAATGGACATCTTTACGGAGGCCGTTGATCGGGTTCACCCATCCGCCCCAGTTTCAAGAATAATCAATTCATGGTCCTCAAAACGAGACATTTCTTTTTGGCTTGATCAATATTTTTTTCGTTGGCCAAAGACAATTTATTTAAATCGAATCCCTGTCCGGACAATATTTTTCTACGTCAAATCCAGTCAAAACAACCCGACGCCCTGTCTCTGCAGCTGCGTCAAAGACCTGCTGGATCCGTGATAGGTTACTAGCAACAGCAGCTACAATGATACGGCCATCCCAGTCCCGCAATGGTATCCAGGATTTCATCTCCAACCTCTTGCTCACTAGCCACTTGAATCTTACTATCAGCATTGGCAGAGTCACTCAAGAGAGCGAGGACGCCTTCTTGTCCAATCTCCGCCAAACGAGCAAAGTCTGTCGCATAAAACTCACTCGCTGTCTGGTCAAACTTGAAGTCTCCGGTATAGACGATATTGCCTTCAGAAGTCTTGATGACAATTCCTAAACTTTCTGGAATAGAGTGGGTTGTCTGGAAGAAGGAAACAACCGTTCCTCCAAAATCAATCTCTGAGTTGGCATCGATTACATGGAAGTCATTGAACTTCTTGACACTATCGTTGCTCTTGACAAAGAGCTTAGCCAACTCGATGGTCAACTCTGACCCAAATACGGGAACTTTAGCCTCCGCTAAAAGATAGGGAAGAGCTCCGATGGCATCCGCATGTCCGTGTGTTAAAAAGACTCCTGCGATACGATCGCTATTCTCAAAGAGGTAGTCCATGTTGGGAATAACGACATCGACCCCTAGTTGCTCATTTTCTGGATACTTGAGACCAGCATCCAAAACAAAAATAGAGTCATTTACTTCAGCTATGTAGAGGTTTTTCCCGTTTTCACGGACTCCACCTAAAGTAATCAACTTAATGTTACTCATGTTTTCTCCTTTATGTGATGGTTCATACTTACGGTCCTTGGCTCACCAAGTCGAATTACAGTTTTGCAAATTTCTTGCATATCTAGAACATTATACTATTTTTTCACGATTTTTTCAAAAGTCAGATCAAACAAAAGCCCTCCATCATCTGATGGAGGACCCTTTATTAAGACCAAAGACGATAGCCCAGATTGTCAACTTTGTCAAAAAGAGACCCTAGTCCGTATGATAGTCATTTTTCTTATTCTCAATCACCCGTATCGCCGCCTTGATGACATGAAACTCGTTTAGCAGTTCTTCTAGGTGCTGGTAATTCCGATCGCTGAGCGCCCCCTTCTTGAGGGTTTGAGACAAGCTATAAAACCGATCAACATGCTCATCAATATTGACCAGCAATTCTTTGGCTTCTTTCAACCGGTAGCGATTCAGGAGCTTGTTCTGGCTATGTTTATAAGCGAGCACATTCTCACGATGAATGTCTTGACAGACTTCCTTCTGTTCTTCATCCACCGTCAAATTGACAGCTTGGAAGCAAGTAATAAATTCCCGATTCTTCAGATCACACACAAAGACGATACCGTCCTCTGCTACGTAAGCTTCCGTATCAGGTCGTTGATCAAAACTGCTATCAAAATGATGAAGCGAGGGCACGTGTTGATTGACCCAACGTCTCAACTGTTCTTCATCGATCCCCAAAACCGTTCCATTGCTCTTTCTTTAAAGTGATCTCGACAGCTATATTCATGTGCGTATGGCAATCCCACTGACCTCACCTCGACTTTCCACGACGACAGATAAAAAGACCTCCAGTCTTACGGGACTAGAGGTCTGGTCTGCTTCACTGACAAGAGGCGATTAACCATTTCAGGCTAACGAAAACAACAGTTATGATTTTCATTTCTTTTTCATGGTACGTTTTCACATACCAGTGGTTTTCTTTGCAATTTCTCTTTCAGTTTTGTTACAAAGCACTCAGTTGAGCATACCGAAGTTCGAAAACCATCTAAAGCTTCCACTACTATTTCCACGTATTTCAATGTCATTTAGTAAGTTAAGCAGACTTACTTGACGGCTCAACCGATTTAACATTTCCGACGTTCTGGCTTTTTTATAAAAAGCACAATCAAGTGTCAGCGAGGCAAACCTATAACGAAGTAACCTAATGTATGAATCTATAAGGCATTGGTATCAACCCCTTCTCCCTTATCTTCACCTATAGTATACTCCTTTAATATCAGTATTGCAAGCGATTACACACTGAAACTAGTTTCTAAATTTATTCAAAGAAACGGTAGTAATCAGACAGATCCATCTTAGCCTTTTCCTCTTGGTTCAAGTCCTGGATAATCTTTTCCATCCTTCATGACAATCAAGCGATTCCCGTACTTGAGCGCATCTTCCATATGGTGGGTAATCATCAAGGCAGTCAGTCGATCCGATTTGACAAATCGATCCGTCAGCTCCATCAAGGCCTGACTCGTCTTGGGATCGAGAGCAGCTGTATGCTCATCCAAGAGCAAGAGTTCAGGGCGCTTCAAGGTAGCCATCAACAAGCTCAGAGCTTGACGTTGCCCACCAGATAAGAATTCTACCGCCGTATCGACATGCTTCTCTAAACCATTGCCAATCTGGCTTAAAACCTCTTTAAACTCGTCTTTGTACTGGGCAAGACGACGAGGAACCAAGCCCCGCTTTTCTCCTCGGAATTTTGCAATCAGGAGATTCTCAGCCACTGTCATACGAGGGGCTGTCCCCATCTTTGGATCCTGGAAGACCCGGGATAGGTATTTGGCCCGTTTTTCCGGACCATAGTGCGTCACGTCCTCTCCCTTGATCAAGACTTGACCACTGGTCAGCGGAAGGGTCCCAGCCAAGGTATTGAAAAGGGTTGACTTCCCAGCACCATTGCCCCCAAGAATGGTGATAAAGTCATGCTCATGAATCTCCAAAGAGACATTGTCCAAAATGACTTTTTCTTCATTCAAGCCATTGTTCACCACGATGGTGGCATTTTTTAATTCTACAATTGCGGTCATTTGCTGAGTTTGACTCCTTTCAGCAGTTTCTCTTTAAAGGTTGGAATCATGAGACAGATCGCCAAGATGATAGCACTAAAGATACGGATGTAGCTGGTATTGACACCGATTGCAATCACAGCCCAAATCAAGAATTGATAAATGATTGATCCAATAACGATACTGAGCAAACGTTCTGCTAAGGTTAGTTTTGAAAAAAGAACCTCTCCAATAATCAAGCTAGCCAAACCAACGACGATGACCCCGATCCCTCGAGAAGCATCTGCATAGCCTTCTTGCTGGGCCATCAAGGCACCTGACAAGGCGATAATCCCATTAGAAACTACTAGCCCCATCAACTCCATCCGGCTGGTATGGATCCCAAAGCTTTTAGCCATCTCAGGATTGTCCCCTGTCGCAATATAGGCCTGCCCCAATTTAGTATCTAAAAAGAAGAGCATGGCAGCAATCACCAGGGTCACAAAGATGATCCCGATGATAATCTCGTTTACGCCACTCGCGATAGGAATCATATCTTGGATTTTTGAGTAGCCAAGCAAGCCTAGGTTGGCCCGTTGCATCACAAAGAGAATGACTGAGTTACAGGAAGTCATCACCAAAATCCCCGATAACAACGTCGGAATCTTCCCTTTGGTATAAAGAAGACCTGTAGCTAATCCAGCCAAGCACCCTGCACCAACGGCCGCCAGGGTGGCTAATAAAGGATGAACCCCTTTGGTGATTAGCGTTACCGCAACGGCTCCTCCTAATGGAAAGGAGCCCTCTGTGGTCATATCTGGGAAATCCAAGATACGGAAGGTCATAAAGATCCCTAGCCCCAAAATAGCCCAGATCAAGCCTTGTGAAATAATCGAAATAAGCATACCTTTGTCCTAACTATTGTAAATATCCTCTATTGTATCATATTGCGAGACGTGATTTCAATGCTTTCAAGAAATAACAAAAAGACCCCACTCCTTAGAGCGAGGCCTTCTTGTGGAAAACTAAACCATTTCCGATCCTAGTGTGAATCGTTAGTGTCTACCACTTGTTTAGTCTTCGTTTTTCTTGCGTCTTGCAAGGCCAGCCAGTCCGACCAAACCAAGAGCAGCGCCTAACAATGCAGCAGAAGCTGATTGTTCTTCACCAGTAGAAGGAAGTTCTGGTGTTACCGGTGGTGTTGGTGGTGTCACCGGTGGTGTTGGCGGTGTTACCGGTGGTGTTGGTGGTGTCACCGGTGGTGTTGGTGGTGTTACCGGTGGTGTTGGTGGTGTCACCGGTGGTGTTGGTGGTGTCACCGGTGGTGTTGGTGGTGTTACTGGTGGTTTCGGTGGAATTACCTTGTTGTTGAACTCAGTATCTACCGGTAATTGAGAAGTTGCTGTTAAGACTTTGCCTTCTTTAGTAACTGTTACTGTTACTGTAGCTACCATCTTATCGTATTCAACTCCTGCTTCAGTACCTTTAACCTCTTCCACAGTGTAAGTGTAAGTTTTAGTTTCTTCATCTCCACGTTTGAACTCTAATGCAGAGAACTTGATGTTTCCTGATGCATCGTTCTTAACTGTTTCGATAACTTTTCCATCTTTATCTTTAAGTACGAAGCTAAATTCACCTTCTTTTAGCTCACGTCCTTCAAGTTTCTTAGTGAAGTTAAATTCAACTTTAGTTGGGATGTTAACGACACGTTTCTGTTGGTTTTTCTGGTTTCTCAACAGATTTCTTAGTTGGATCGTATTGGTGAACAGTTTGTGAAGCAGTGTTTTCGATATCTACACCATCTTTAGCTGTTGCTTTGATAGTTGCAGGGATCTCAAACTTGTAGTAACGTCCGAATGCCAATTTAGCAGTGTCGATTACTGGAGTGTTTTCTGCATCTCCAAGTGACTTAGTCAAGTCTGTCTTAGAAGTTGCAGTGATCACGCCATTTTCAACCTTGATATCAAATTTAGCTGTCACATCTTCTCCTGTTACAGAGTCGTATGCTTTAATATCTGCTACATTGACGTCTAAGTTTTCGCTGTCATATTTATCTGTTACACCTACAGATTGAATATTGTGAGCTTCAGTGAACTTAGTTGTATCCAACCATACTTGGTAGTATACTTTATCACCCTTCTTAAGTGTCTTCGTATTGATATTTTGAGCTTCGTTGTTATCATCCTTATCGGCATATGGATCTTTATTAGTATCCGCTACCTTGTCTGCTAACTCTTTATCATCGTCAATAAGTTTATTACCTGTAATATCGAATTTAGATTCATTCAGGATATACTTCTCTGGGTTGAATTCTGGAGTTTCTGGTGGAGTCACCTTGTTGTTGAACTCTTTGTCAGCGATATCACCTACAGTAGCTACAAGAACTTTAGCTGTTCCATCGTGTTTCACTGTAACTGTTACATTCGCTTTCATTGTGTCGTATGTAACGGTTGCGTCGCTTCCTTTAACTTCTTCTACTGTGTAGTTGTGTACGCCTTCTTGACCCTTCTTGAATTCAAGAGCTTTGAACTTAACGTTACCAGCCGCATCATTGCTTACAGTTTCAAGAGTCTTACCTTCTGAATCTTTAAGAACGAAGCTGAATTCGTTAGCTTTAAGCTCACGACCTTCTAATTTCTTAGTGAAGTTGAATTCCACTTCAACTGGTACGTTGTTTACACGTTTTTCAGTTGGTTTTTCAGGTTTTTCAACTTTCTTAGTGGTTGGGTTGTAGTAGTTTACAACTTGAGCCGCAGTATTTTCGATATCTACACCAGCTTTAACTGTTTGTTTAACTGTTGTTGGAATATCAAATTTGTAGTAACGTCCGAAGGCGAATTTAGTTGTATCGATGATTTGAGTGTTTTCTGCGTCGCCAAGTGACTTAGTGAAGCCAGCTTTAAGAGTTGCAGTAATCACACCGTTGTCCACAGCAATATCGAATTTATCGGTTACTTCTGCACCTGTTACTGAATCGTAGGCTTTGATCTTAGTAGAATCAAGATCCAACTTAGTTTCATCGTAGTTATCAGAGATTCCTACTGATTGGATGTTGTCCTTGTTGTTTGCGTCAAATTTAGTTGTATCCAACCATACTTGGTAAACCAACTTGTCGCCACGTTTCACAGTCTTAGTGTTCAAGTTTTCTTTTTCGTTGTTAGATGCATCGTCCGCATATGGGTTCGCATTGGTATCTGCGTACTTGTCTGCCAACTCTTTATCATCATCAACGAGCTTGTCGCCTGTGATATCGAATTTCTCTTCTTTAACAACGTATTTCTCTGGTTGGAACTTAGGTTCTTCCGGAGGAGTTACACGGTTGTTGAACTCTTTATCAGCGATTTCGCCAACAGTAGCTACAAGAACTTTAGCTGTTCCGTCGTGTGATACTGTGACTTTCACTGCAGCCTTCATTGTATCGTAAGTAACAGTTGCGTCTGTTCCTGCGACTTCTTCAACAGTGTAGTTGTGAACGCCTTCTTGGCCTTTCTTGAATTCAAGAGCTTTGAACTTAACGTTACCAGCCGCATCGTTCGTTACAGTTTCAACGACTTCACCTGCTGCATTCTTAAGAACGAAGCTGAATTCGTTAGCTTTAAGCTCACGACCTTCCAAACGTTTAGTGAAGTTGAATTCCACTTCAACTGGAACGTTGTTTACACGTTTTTGAGTTGGTTTTTCAGGAGTTTCAACTTTCTTAGTTGTTGGGTTGTAGTAGTTGACTACTTGAGCCGCAGTGTTTTCAATATCTACACCACCAGGAACATCAGCTTTCACTGTTGTTGGGATGTCGAACTTGTAGTAACGTCCAAATTCGAATTTAGTTGTGTCGATAACTTGAGTATTTTCTGCGTCTCCAAGTGACTTAGTGAAGCCAGCTTTAAGAGTTGCAGTGATGACTCCGTTATTAACTGTAATATCGAATTTATCTGTTACTTCTGCACCTGTTACTGAATCGTAGGCTTTGATCTTAGTAGAATCAAGATCCAACTTCGCTTCATCGTAGTCATCTGAGATTCCTACTGATTGGATGTTTTCTTTGTTAGTTTCAGAGAATTTAGTTGTATCCAACCATACTTGGTAAACCAACTTATCGCCACGTTTAACAGTCTTGGTGTTCAAGTTTTGAGCTTCATTGTTTGATGCATCATCCGCATATGGGTTCGCATTTGTATCTGCGACCTTATCTGCCAATTCTTTGTCATCGTCAACGAGCTTGTCGCCTGTGATATCGAATTTCTCTTCAGAAACAACGTATTTCTCTGGTTGGAACTTAGGTTCTGTTGGAGGTGTTACACGGTTGTTGAACTCTTTATCAGCGATTTCGCCAAGAGTAGCCACAAGAACTTTAGTTGTTCCATCTTGTTTCACTGTGACTGTTACTGCAGCCTTCATTGTGTCGTATGTAACGGTTGCGTCAGTACCCTTCACTTCTTCTACTGTGTAGTTGTGAACACCTTCTTGACTCTTCTTGAATTCAAGTTTAGAGAACTTAACGTTACCAGATGCATCGTTGCTTACTGTTTCAACAACTTTACCTGTTGAATCTTTAAGAACGAAGCTGAATTCGTTAGCTTTAAGCTCACGACCTTCCAAACGTTTAGTGAAGTTGAATTCCACTTCAACTGGTACGTTGTTTGACACGTTTTTTTCAGTTGGTTTGCTTGGTTTTTTTCAACTTTCTTAGTTGTTGGGTTGTAGTAGTTCACTACTTGAGCCGCAGTATTTTCGATATCTACACCACCAGGAACATCAGCTTTCACTGTTGTTGGGATGTCGAACTTGTAGTAACGTCCAAATTCAAATTTAGTTGTGTCAATAATTTGAGTGTTTTCTGCGTCTCCAAGTGACTTAGTGAAGCCTGCTTTAAGAGTTGCAGTAATCACACCGTTGTCCACAGCGATATCGAATTTATCGGTTACTTCTGCACCTGTTACTGAGTCGTAGGCTTTGATCTTAGTAGAATCAAGATCCAACTTAGTTTCATCGTAGTTATCAGAGATTCCTACTGATTGGATGTTGTCCTTGTTGTTTGCGTCAAATTTAGTTGTATCCAACCATACTTGGTAAACCAACTTGTCGCCACGTTTCACAGTCTTAGTGTTCAAGTTTTCTTTTTCGTTGTTAGATGCATCGTCCGCATATGGGTTCGCATTGGTATCTGCGTACTTGTCTGCCAACTCTTTATCATCATCAACGAGCTTGTCGCCTGTGATATCGAATTTCTCTTCTTTAACAACGTATTTCTCTGGTTGGAACTTAGGTTCTTCCGGAGGAGTTACACGGTTGTTGAACTCTTTGTCAGCGATGTCTCCAACAGTAGCTACAAGAACTTTAGCTGTTCCATCGTGTGATACTGTTACAGTTACATTTGCTTTCATTGAGTCGTATGTTACAGTTGCGTCGTTTCCTACTACCTCTTCAACTGTGTAGTTGTAAGTTCCTTCTTGACCTTTCTTGAACTCAATAGCTGAGAATTTAACTTTTCCGTCAGCGTCGTTCTTCACAGTTTCAAGAACTTTACCATCGGCATCTTTAAGTGTGAAGCTGAATTCTTGATCTTTAAGTTCACGACCTTCTAATTTCTTAGTGAAGTTGAATTCTACTGGTACTGGTACGTTGTTAACACGTTTTTGAGTAGGTTTTTCTGGAGTTTCAACTTTCTTAGTTGTTGGGTTGTAGTAGTTGACTACTTGTGCAGCAGTGTTTTCGATATCTACACCAGCTTTAACTGTTTGTTTAACTGTTGTTGGGATATCAAACTTGTAGTAACGTCCAAATTCAAACTTAGTTGTATCGATAACTTGAGTATTTTCTGCGTCTCCAAGTGACTTAGTGAAGCCAGCTTTAAGAGTTGCAGTGATCACTCCGTTGTTTTCAACGATATCAAATTTATCTGTTACATCATTACCAGATACTGAATCATAAGCTTTGATCTTAGTAACATCAAGTTCCAACTTCGCTTCATCGTAGTTATCAGAGATTCCTACAGATTGAATGTTTTCTTTGTTAGTTGCTGAGAATTTAGTTGTATCCAACCATACTTGGTAAACTAATTTTTGACCGCGTTCAACAGTCTTCGTATTGATGTTTTCTGCTTCATTGTTGGTGTCTTTGTCAACATATGGATCAGTATTTGTATCTCCGTACTTATCTGCCAACTCAGCATCATCATCAAGAAGCTTGTTATCAGTGATAGAGTATTTCTCTGTATTCAATACATACTTCTCTGGTTGGAACTTAGGTTCTGTTGGAGGAGTTACTGTATTGTTGAACTCTTTATCTGCAATATCTCCAAGATTTGCCACAAGAGCTTTAGCTGTTCCATCGTGTGAAACTGTGATGGTTACAGCTGCTTTCATAGTATCGTAGGTAACGGTTGCGTCGTTTCCTTTAACTTCTTCTACTGTGTAGTTATGAACGCCTTCTTGACCCTTCTTGAATGTAAGAGTTGAGAACTTAACGTTTCCTGCCGCATCGTTGCTTACTGTTTCAACAACTTTACCAGTTGAATCTTTAAGAACGAAGCTGAATTCGTTAGCTTTCAACTCACGGCCTTCCAATTTCTTAGTGAAGTTGAATTCAACTGAGATTGGTACGTTGTTAACACGTTTTTCAGTTGGTTTGTTTGGTTTTTCAACTTTCTTAGTTGTTGGGTTGTAGTAGTTGACTACTTGAGCCGCAGTATTTTCGATGTCTACTCCACCTGCAACGTCTGCTTTAACAGTTGCTGGGATATCAAATTTGTAGTAACGTTCAAATGCAAATTTAGTTGTATCAATGATTTGAGTATTTTCTGCATCACCCAATGACTTCGTGAAGCCATCTTTAAGAGTTGCAGTCATCACACCATTTTCAACCTTGATGTCGAATTTGTTTGTTACATCGTCACCAGTTACTGAATCGTAAGCCTTGATGGCTGAACCATCTACATCAACTTTCGTTTCATCGAAGTCATCAGTGATTCCTACTGATTGAACGTTTTCTTTATTGTTAGCTGAGAATTTAGTTGTATCCAACCATACTTGGTAGTAGATCTTATCTCCGCGGTTAACAGTCTTAGTATTGATGTTTTCTGCTTCGTTGTTGTTTGTTTTATCAACATATGGATCAGTATTTGTCTCACCATATTTATCAGTCAACTCAGCATCATCATCAAGAAGTTTGTTATCAGTGATTGAGTATTTAGCTGTATTCAATACATACTTCTCTGGTTGGAACTTAGGTTCTGTTGGAGGAGTTACAGTATTGTTGAACTCTTTGTCAGCTGGTTCAGTTACGTTAGCAACCAATGCTTTAGCTGTACCGTCATGAGATACTGTTACAGTTACTTCTGCCTTCATTGTATCGTAAGTGACAGTTGTGTCTGCTCCCGCTACCTCTTCAACTGTATATTTGTGAGCTCCTTCTTCACCTTTTTTGAATTTCAATGCTGAGAACTTAACGTTACCATCCGCATCGTTCTTAACAGTTTCAACAACTTTTCCTGTTGAATCTTTCAGTACGAAGCTGAATTCGTTCGCTTTAAGCTCACGACCTTCCAAACGTTTTGTGAAGTTGAATTCTGCAGTAATTGGTACAGAGTTCACACGTTTTTGAGTTGGTTTTTCTGGAGTTTCTACAGATTTGCTTACTGGGTTGTAAACATGAACGATTTGGTTCGCTTTGTTTTCGATGTCTACTCCACCTGCAACGTCAGCTTTCACTGTTGCTGGGATATCAAATTTGTAGTAGCGACCAAATGCAAATTTAGTGGTGTCGATAACTTGAGTGTTATCAGCATCACCTAAAGATTTGTTCATAGAAGATTTAGATGTAGCTGTAATGACTCCGTTAGCTACTGTAATATCAAATTTAGATGTTACATCAACTCCTGTTTCGCTGTCATAAGCCTTGATATCAGCACTGTTAACAGTCAATTTATCTGCATCGTATGTATCAGAGATACCTACAGATTGGATGTTGTTCTTGTCAGTGAAGTTCTTAGTATCCAACCATACTTGGTAAACTAATTTATCACCACGTTCAACAGTCTTGGTATTGATGTTTTCTGCTTCGTTGTTCTTGGTTTGATCAGCATATGGATTTGCATTTGTTTCTGTGTACTCATCCTGAAGCTCATCGTCATCGTCCATTAATTTTGTACCTGTTAGGTCAAATTTTTCTTTGTTAAGGACGAATTTTTCTGGTTGGAACTCAGGTGTTTCCGGAGGAGTGATCTTGTTGTTGAACTCTTTATCCGCTGTTCCATCAGTTGCTTTACCATTAGCGTCTACCCCACCAGTAGAAACTACGTTAGTTACAGTTGTTAATGTGTGACCATTTTTAGCAACTTCTACAGTAATAGTAGCTTTCATAGTATCATATACCATTCCAGCTTCTTTAGCTGCAGGAACAACTTCTTCTACAGTATAAGTGTGAGTACCAACTTTAGAGTTGTCGAATGATAATTCTGTGAATGTTACAGTTCCATCAGCTTTGTTAGTTACTGTTTCAACTTCTTGTCCGTTTGCATCTTTAAGAACGAATTTGAATTCTCCGTCTTTAAGTTCACGTCCAGCTAATTTCTTAGTGAAGTCGAATTTAGTTTTAACAGGTGCTACAACGTAGTTGTTGAAGATTTTATCATCAGCACTTGATTTGAATCCACCTTCAGCACTGTATTTAACTGCAGCTTGCAAATCACCTTGAGCATTTTCAGTTACATTAACAGTCATGGTAACTGTCATTGCATCGTATTCAACGTTTGTATCAGAGCCCTTTTGTTCAGTGATCTTGTATTTATAAGTACCAGTTTTAGTAAAGGTAAGTTTGCTAAATGTAGCTTTACCATCTTTATTGGTAACTGTTTCTTCGTGCTTGTCTGGAGTACTTTTCTCTTCTGTTAATTTGAAAGTAAACTCACCATCTGTTAGGACACGTCCTTCCAATTGTTTTTCAACTTCCGGAGTAACTTCAACTGGTTTTTGTTTGACATAGTAATAGATTGGTTGTTTGTACGGTGTCAATGAGTTGAGCAAGTCAACGTTTGTACCGATACCATTTACTCCACGAACCAATTGTTCGTTTGGAGAAAGGTGACCGATGTTATCCCCTAAGAATGGAACAAAGACAGTCTTATACGGTGTATATCCTGCAGCTTTTTGGAAGTCAAATGGAACTTCCTTACCATTTGCATAGTTTACACCTTTACTATCTGTGAAAGGAATGGTGTTAAGAGGTGACTTCTTAACATTTAATTCTTGTTTGTTATAATCACCTGGTTTAATCGGTTTCGTTTCTGCTAGCAACATGTAGCCATCAGTGCTCAAGCTACCGTCAGAACGTTTGCTTTGTTGTTTTGGATCAAGAAGATAAACACGAACGACTACTGATCCGTCTTCGTCTACAATTTCTTTAATCCGTTTAATTCCTGCACGCTCAGCGTCCATGAATTTCGTACCAACTTTGTAAGGACGACTTACATAACCAGATGTTGAATCTGGGTCAGCTTTTTGATACAATTTGTAGCCATCAAATTGACGCTCGCCAGACGCTGTGAAGTTTTGTCCTTCCATGGCTTTAGTTGTGTATTTGGCTAAGTCAACTTCATTACCATTTGGCTCATAATCTTGAACTGTTGGATCAGTTTTACCAGCGTTAAATGTAGCGTTGTTTTTATCAACTACTCTGTAGTAAGTTGTTTTTATCAACTAAAACGTGGGATTTTTAGCATGTTAGTGTCAGTAATTGTACGACCATTATAAGCTGGTTCTACAACGTTAATAATATCTCTTGATGTACGAGCAGCATAAACATCATCGTATAATTTTTGTTCTTCAGTAGTAAGGTTATGTCCTGGAGCTACCAAGGCTTGGATAGCAGCACCAACTTCAAATCCGTATTGCAAGAATGGTTGAGCTGGTTCAGCCTTACTAGCAGGTGTCCCTTTATCGTAGTCTACTTGATAAGTTAACTCTCCTCTAGATGCAGTAGCTGTCGTAGTGAATTTTTGAATTCCACTTGTTGCTGTAATCGTTCTAGTTTCTACGACATTACCAGTGTTTTTATCAATTAATTCTACAACTGTATCTGTAGATTCATCGAATCTCTTATAGGCACGTGAATAGTAGTTTGTATTGTATCGTTGGTTGAACTTTTCAAGATCTACGATACTGTATGTATACCAATCTCCCTCTTTAGCAGCGTAACCAGCTGGTACTTCTTGAGACTTAACAGTTGCCCCGTTAGGATTAGTAATAGATGGGTCAACAGTTTCCCCATCTTTTAAGTAAGTACTTACTGCTACTGGATTAGAGTTGTGGTCCCCAGACACAGCTTCGTTAGTAGCAGCACGACGGCTACGTACACGTGGCTTGTTTGATTCATCTGTAGCAGGTTTTGCTTCAGTTGCTGCTGGTTTTGCTTCAGCTGCTTTTTCTGTTTCCAACAATTTAGCATGTTCTTCTAAAGAGATTCCTGCTTCACTTGTTGCTGGTTTTGCAGCTACTTCTGCTTTTGGAGTTGCTTCTACAGCGGGTTTTGCTTCAGGTGCAGCTGGAGTTTCCGTTGCCGCTTTTGCTTCTGCTGCTAAAGCAGAGCTTGAAAGATCCACTTTAGGTGCAGGTGCTCCCTCAGCATATGTCTCACCTGGAGCTTTAGTAGCAGTATCTTGCGCCCCTTGAGTCGACTCAGGTTGAACGCTTTCTACTGTTTCCTTGCTTGTGTCAGTAGGCGCACTAGCTTCATCCGCAGCTACTGTCGGAGTTCCGACAGCAAAAAGCGCTGTCCCTAGTAATACAGAACAAACGCCAACGCTATACTTTCGCAAAGAAAAGCGCTGACGTCTATTAAACATTTCCTTCATTTATTTGTATCTCCTTTTTCATATTTTTTTATTGTTTGATACATAACAAATATTATCAAACTTGTTCATCACCGTCAACTAAATATATCAAAGTTGTTACTTACCGTAAAACTTTCTGAATATTCAGATGAAGTTTCCCTCTATTTTTTTAACATTTTTTTACTTTTTTTCCCATTTAGTCCATTTTTTTATCATTCGTTTTTTGACACTTTTTGTTCTTAATAATATAGAAAAAAGTTGAGACCGAAATCTCAACTTTTTAAGAAATTTATTACACCCTGGGGAAGCTTAAGAATGCTCCTCTTTCCATTTTTTTCTAATGATAAGGAGACTCACAGCTGCAACAATAGACAATAGTGCACCAGTCAAGCTACCTCTGGTTTTGAAGACAAACTCGACCTGATGTTTCCCTTTGGTGATTGGGAAAGATAGGAAGCTATTCCAGGCTCTTTCGGTCGTGACAGCTTGACCATCCACTTTCACCTGCCAGCCGGCACTGTATGGGATGGAGGTCATCATGACATCACTATCATCTGTAATAGTGACCTCCCCCTCGATATGAGTATTGCTGAACTTGGTCACCTTCAGACCTTGCTGTTTGCGCTTCTCAAGTACTTCTTGGATTTGATCCAGCTCGGCCCGATAGACACCCGCCTGGCTCATGTCGATGGTATCCGTTCTAAAGCGAAACTCAATCACCGACTCTTGATTTTCGGTCATGTCCGTCAGTTGCCAGATTTGCCTTTGGGTAAAGGTCTTGGTGTTTGGCAACCATTTGTTGTTAACCAGGACAGAGTAATCTTGCTTAGGAATCAAAGACGCTGGCACAAAGAAGTAATAGGTATTGTTGGAACGTGGAATGACCTTATAGCGGATAATACCTTCCTTAGAAGCATCTGCCCGTCGATAGATGGCCTCTCCTGTCTCCTTGTTGACCTTTTCTTCTATTAAATTCTCCGTTTCAATCCCAGTAAAGGCCAAGGGTTTGAAATACTCCACATAATCGCCTGTATTCTTTTGATGGCCTTCCATAGAGTTGAGGATAATGTTCTGGTTGGCAAAGGCATTGTTGGCCCCAAACTGAATATTCTTCACGAGGGAATTAGTCCCATAGGCCAAAGGGAAGGAATGAGGGTTTTTATAGACGACAAAGCGATTGTCTTCATAGACTGTCTCTGTGTAGTAACGCCCCATGTCAAAGCGGTTGGTAAAGCGATAGAAATACATCTTTTCTGGATGAGCTTCCATCTCTTTTGGATCGAACTCCTTGGCATGCATGTAATAGCGAACACCGTACAAGGCATCCGTCAGGGGCGTCCCATTGGTATACTCTGTGGCTGCATTGACCCCCAGATCCCCCATGTAAGCAAAGTGGTCCATGGTCGACCGTTCTAAGCTCGAGCTGAAGGTGCTTAATCCCGGATAAGATACCAAGGATGGGACCGTTCGAGAATATGCAAGTCGGTCGCAATCCGGTAAAACTTCTCATCCGCATCAGCCTGGACCTTGTCCGTCACACGCTTGACCGAGACAGCAGCATCCGCAAACTTATGGACACTGTCATAGCCTAAGGTCACCTGAGAGAGATAGGCATTGTAGCCCAGCTCAAAGAAGGTCAAAGCTGATAAGATCACGACTGACAAGCGGGACCATTTTTGGTTTAAGACCAGAAGGACAAGCAAGTACATCAAAACGGTGATCCCGACTTGGGACAACAGATAGCCTGCTTTTAAAAGGATGAGGGTAAGGACAAGGAAGCCAGCCGTCCAGCCAATCCGAATGAGCTTTTCTTTCTGGCTCTTCTTAGACTTGTCCCAATAGCTATAAAAGCCATAGGAGGCAACGACCAGGAGCGCCAACAAATGAAGGGCGGTAAAGCGGGTGATGTAACGGGTGACACCAGACGGTTGAAGCTTGGCAATGAAGCTATAGTTCTGCGAATAAATATAGACGACTGCCACCACTAACACCAGACCAATCACTAGATTGGCGATGCGCGAAAGCACCATTTTTTCTTTCATCGCTTGGTAGGCCAGAATGAGCATAAAGAAAGAGAATAGCCAAGAGAAACGGAAAAAGAAACCAGCTGGATTTTGCCCCATATGCCAAATCTTGCTGACAAATTCATTGACAAAAGAAATAAAGAAGACGAGGGTGACCAGACCGGCAGCCCATTTCTTGACTCTGACAACTTTTTTCGACAAGAAATAGGATACAAAGCCTAGTAGGCCCAAGGCTCCGATATAGATATTGGGAAGGTTTGGCCCCGCAGACCAGCCTGAGGTGTTATCAAAGCCACCCACAACTAGCTTAGCAAAAATATCTAAGGGATTTATTTGAAAGGCCAATGAGAAGGTCATCCCTCCTCCGACCTGGCCCTTACTTTCGATGAGGTTGAAAAAGACCGGCAAGAGGATGACAGAAGCTAGCGCAATCCCAATAATCGAATAGATCACAGCCTGCAAGAGGGGAAGACTGACGTTTCTAATTTTCTTCTTCCAATCTCCTTCGACCATCAGCCTTGGCGATACATAGTAGCAAGCATACAAGGCGATGAAAATGGAGATCATATAGCCCATATAGAATTGGAGCAAGACGGTCAAGCCTAAGGCGAAGGCATAGCGGTAGGGAGCGCCTCCATCCAATAGTTCTTCTAGGTAGACGATGACGATGGGAAGCATGATCATGGCATCATAGAAAATGACATTCATCTGATAGGACACTAGCATCCCTGACAGGGCATAAGCCGTCGCAAAGAGGGGCACCAGCCATTTCCTAGACTCCAAGCCCTTATACCGCTTGATCAAGAGGAAGGCAAAGGCCATCCCGATAGCCCCATAACGGAGCCAAATGGTCAAGAAGACCGCAAACCCAAAGTACTTGAGGGGTGTCAAAATATAGATGATATTAAAAGGACTCATCAAATAGTAGCCGAGCACCCCTATCATATCTCCCCCCCAGAGACTTGGTAAAGGAATAGCTCAAACTAGATAAATCTCCGGAGAGCACGGCATTTTTTAACAAGCCAAAGAAGCTGATGTATTGTTGACCAAAGTCAACAGCCATCAAGCTTTTGTCTCCAAAGGGAAAAGTTCCCATAAAAGCCCAAACGACCAGCATGACGGCCATTGGGAGCATGGCGCTAAAAGCATACAGCAAACTCTTCGGTTTTCTCTTCCAAAGTTCTTGCCAAGGCTTGGTCCAGACAAACATTCTTCTATCTCCTATCTTCCTTATCCGATACTATCTTCTTTCGCCTTCTCAATATTGGTGTCTTCAATAATGAAATGAGGGCGACGTTTCACTTCGTAATAAATCTTCCCGATATATTCTCCAAGAATTCCGATAAAGATTAGCTGCACTCCACTAAAGAGAATGATAGCCGCAATGGTGGTGAAATACCCACTCACATAATTCCCCGGGGCAAAGATATACTTCAACAACTCAAAAGCCAAGTACAGAATAGCCAAGCCCAGACAGATAAAGCCAAACTGGATACAAACGCGAAGAGGGCGGTCGTTAAAGGAAATAATCCCTTGAATGGCATAGTTCATGGATTTCTTGAAGCCAAACTTACTCTTTCCAGCCTTGCGAAGCTCATTTTTGTAGGGGATGACTTTCTCCTTGAAGCCAATCCATTCATACAGACCTTTATTAAAGCGGTTGTATTCCGGCATGGAGACAAAGGCGTTGATAGCCTTGCGACTAAGAAGTCGGAGCTCGGATTTCCCATCCGTCAAATGGACATCCATCGATTTGTTGGATAGGAAGTAAAAGAGACGAGCAAAGGTGCTCCCCACAAAGGACTCACCATCACGAGTCCGCTGGCCACTGACGATATCGTAGCCTTCCTTGTAAGCTTCTAAAAAGAGCGGGATAAGATAGGGCGGATGTTGCAAGTCACCATCCATGACCATGACAGCATCTCCCGTCGCATACTTAAAGCCAGCCAAGATACCACTCTCTCGGCCGAAGTTTCGACTAAAGCGAATATATTTGACCCGATCATTGTCTTTGGCAATCCCTTCGATCAGCTCAAAGGTCCTGTCATTGCTTCCATCATCAATATAAAGGATTTCATAATCCGAAAGATCTTTCCCAAGCATGTCTTCCAACTGGGCCGAAATAGCTGCATGCGTCTGAGCTAGTACTAATTCCTCATTGAGTAGTGTAATGAGTATTGATAATTTCATCCTTTTTCTCCATCTATCGTTCTCCCAAAAAAGAGAGAGCTTTCGCTCTCTCCATCATACGGAAACTCTTTGTTTATTTATTAGAAATTTTACGTTTTAACACGATCGCACCGATGAGAACAACGACTCCCGAAATAACGAGACCAGTTGCTACGACTTCACCAGTACTTGGAAGAAGTTTCTTACGACCTCCACCAGTACCGCCGCCTGGTGTTGACTCAGTAGTTTCACCAGTAGTTGGACCACCTGGAGTTGTTGTTGTCGTAGTGGTTGTTGGACGTCCTCCACCAGTCGTAGTTGTCGTAGTGGTTGTCGTCGTAGTTGTCGTAGTTGTTGGTTCCTCAGTCGTCGTGGTTGACGTGGTTGTTGGTCCCTCAGTCGTTGTGGTCGACGTGGTTGAAGGCTCCTCAGTTGTCGTGGTCGACGTGGTTGAAGGCTCCTCGGTTGTCGTGGTCGACGTGGTTGAAGGTTCCTCAGTCGTCGTGGTCGACGTGGTTGAAGGCTCCTCAGTTGTCGTAGTTGACGTGGTTGAAGGTTCCTCAGTTGTCGTAGTTGACGTTGTTGAAGGTTCCTCAGTTGTCGTCGTTGTCGTGGTCGTTGGTGCCACAGTTGTCGTCGTTGTAGTGGTTGTGCTTGTTGTGGTAGTCGTCGTTGTAGTAGTTGTTCGATCCCCACTACCGCTACCTGAAGCAGTTTCTAAACGTGTCAAGGCGTTGATTGAGCGAGACTTGTCAAAGTTGCTAGCTGACCATTCTAGGACATTGGCCACTTTACTTCCTTTAGGAAGCTCTGACTTCAACTCTGTTGTGTACTCAATGTACATAGCCCAGTTCCAGTTATCCCCAAAATTAATCGTGAATCCTGTAATATCGCCATCAGCATTTCTGGTAAACTCGGCTTTTTTGGTAAAGTTATCAATCGGTTCCAATTTAAGAAGAGCCGCCTCATTCGGAATCTTCTCTGGTTGAGTCGCATAACGAACTGCACGGAAGGAACTTTCTACCAAGACTTGTCCGCTGTCGCTGAAGTCATCCTTGATGACCATGTTGTTCAACTTGTCTTGAACCGCATTCAAGACAATACGCCATTTTATCCGTTTAGGATTTTCTGGATCTTGGTAACCATACTTCATTTCATAGTCACCAGCTTCACCATCGTCCTTGTTGTATTTCAATGTGAAGTCAGTGCTACCAAATGTAAAGTAGTAAGTTCCCGTCTTTGGCAAGTTCGCTGCATTTGGACGAACATTGTACCTCAAGGTCATTACCTTATCTTTGTAATTCTCAGAGAAATAGTTTGTAAAGGTAATGGTCACCTTTTGCGTACTTGGATCTGTCACTGCATTGGCAATTACTTCACCATTTTCGTGTACAATCGGAAACTCTAGCTTGGTCACCAGGCCTAGTTCTTTTGGAAGATCTAAAACCAATGTGTCACCAGCATTGATCTGCTGTGAGTCAGGGGAAACTAATCTCGTTTGTCGCCTCCATCGTTTGACCAGTAGTGATCTTCGTGTCGGCAGTTAACGGTTGGTTATCAACCTTAATTTCAGTTTTTATCGTATAACTGGTTACTTCAGTCGCAAAGACTGTCGTAAAAACTGTCAAGGATAAAACTAAAAGACTCATAAATGCTAAAACTCGCTTCACGCGTGCTTTTGTGGTCTGCATATTATGCTCCTTTATAAATTATTTGATTATTATTGTAACATATCTGTTTATAAATGCAAGATTTTTTTAATGTTTTTTTCACTAATTGTTCAGTTTTTTTGTCAATCCGATTTTTATAGGAGAGCCAAAGCCTCTCAAACACTGAAACAAAGGCCATCGACAGCCTTTCAATTTCAAAATAAAAAAATTATCTTAACGTTCATCTTTTTTTCATTAAATTTTCACAAACTTTTCCCGGCTTTTTAGATGTCATTTTCATCACTTCGAGAATAAAAGAAAACAACCTATATAAAAAGGCAGTAGCTACTATATACTACTGCCTCTATAATTGTTCATTATGAAAAAATATCGCACAGCATATGTTTATTGCTGCTGATCAAACAGACGAGGGAACCACTTCTTTTACTTCGTCTTCTCTAAAATATAAACGTGAGAGGACGAATACTGACTCTCCCGGTATCCTAAAGCTTCGTAACTCACCAGCAATTGATTGTATTCTTCGTTTTGATCCTTTTGAGATTGAGGAATCACAATATAATCAATTGTCGGATCCGCCTTCTTATCATTGTGATAGAAAATATCAAAGAGTTTTTTATGTCCTCTAAGAGATGGCGTATAGGCTCCCTCAGCTAGGACTGAAGCATCCTCTGGCAAACTTCCTAAAGTCTTTTGGATTTCATCAAACATGTCTTTATTTTGACGGTAATAGCCGATATTAAAGGACCAATTATTAGTAAAGTGGTGTAGAAGACTACCAGAAAAAATAATTCCTACTATCACGATAGCTACCGCTATTTTTTCCTGTAGGATGTTAGTTTCCTTAAGATCCTCTAATGCTAGAAGCGTCATGATGAAAACTAAAGCACCACTTCCATAGCTATATTGGAAACCAATATCATACTGATAGGGCCAATTAGGCAGTAGGTTAATCACTATCAGTGGAATCAAGAGGAAATAAGTCGACCAACGACGTTGGAGCAAGCCTAAGAAGCACACCGGAGCAAACATTAAAAATAAATACCCTAATCTTTTGGCAGTCAGTAGCGTACTAATGACATAGCCTGGATGGAAGAATAGATTCTTAATCACCATTAACATCCCGCTTTCTCCATTAAGCAAGAATGCGTCGAATCGTGATACCATTCCCCCCTCACCATAGGCGCTCAGAAGGTACATGGCAAAAATGAAATAAGCGATTGGCAAGACAATCTCTGTAAAGAGAAGCCATCTTTTTGTCTGTTTGGATAAATCAAATCGTTTTTGGAAAAGGAAGTACAAGCCCATGCTCAGTACATAAATGAAGGCATCCTCTTTTACCAACAATAGCAAGATGGTAGCTAGTAGGATCTTCCATTTTTGTTCCGAAATAATGAAATAAAATACCCAAAAGACCAGTGGGACTAAAAAGCAATTTTCATGCAGATGGAATCCCCCTGCCGTTGTCATCACCGGCAACAACACAAACCATAGGAGGGTCAAGGTATTTGTAAGAGCAGAAAACTTCAATTTGCGAAGGATCAATCTCAAAGGGATAATCCCTGAAAAGACTACGATCAGTTGTAAAATTTCTAAAGTCTCCACATATGGGAAAAGCTTATAGAATGGCAACATTAGATAAAAAATCGGTGAAATATGGACGGCAAAATGAGAGAGTACTCTATCTCTTTCTAAGGTCGTTATCGGAGTCAAATCGTGATTCATCCGTTCAAACATTTGAGAAAAGATCCCAATATCAAACGATGACAACTCATTTGTCTTCACTTTGTAAACCACTACAACAGAAAGATAAAGGACGTAGATCAGAACAAGCGAAAACACGATTGTTTGAACGATTTTTTTATGTCCCTCCAAGTAGTTATATATCGGAAATTTGAAATAAAGAATAATAAACGCAACTGAGATAATGGAGGCAATAGCAACCGGCCAGATGATTGAAAGAAATCGGGTGCTGGAAAGATCAATAGCATGAAAGCCAAGTGCTTGATCTTGAAAATTCGAGCTTCCTAAGGTTAGTAAACGCGGTGTGGCTAGCAAGATGACCGATACATACAAATAGGATGACTTTTCTTTGTTAAACATCCCCCCTATAAACAAAATTAGAGCCAAAAGAATCAAGCCCAGCGATAAAAAGAAGGACATACTCTTATAAATAGCTACGAGGAGAGTCACACAAGAAAGAATGATGGTGATACTACGTATATCTGACTTCATCAACTTGTCATGTAAACAAATTAAGGCACCTCCCACAATAAAAAAGATTCCCATTTTTAATACGGACAAGGGGGCGAGTGTCAAAAACAGATCCTGTGAGGCCACACTCAACAAGTCTACCAATAACATTGTCAAATAGGCACTGATACCGCACATGATAGCATATTCCGTTTTCGCAAACAAATCGCTAAAAACTTTTTTCATCATAAAATCCCTCCAACTGATATTTTATCATAATTTTATACTTCAAACCTAGTTTGGACTAATATTTTTGTAACCTCTCTAACCATTTGATGCCTTATGTTTTCAACCCCTATCAATTTTCAGTTTCGTCTTTGCAAACAAAAACCGTTAGCCGAAAAGCTAACGATTTACGTTAATCTATCACCTCAGTGATCAATCCTGTATCGACATCATAGACAGCTCCTGAGATAATGACATCATCTGGAATCAGCGGCGATGCTTTTAAGAGAGCGACATCCTCCCGGACGCTCTCGTAGATATCCTGAAAGGGTAGGAAGTCTTGGTCTCCAACATCAACTCCCAGTTCCTTCTTCAGATGCTGACGGAAGCCTTCATTCTCAAAGGTTTGCGCTCCACAGTCTGTGTGGTGCAAGACGACGATTTCTCGAGTCCCCATCTGTTGCTGTGAGATGACCAAGGAACGAATCATGTCCTCTGTCACGCGCCCTCCTGCATTCCGCAAAATATGGGCATCCCCCAGAGCAAGCCCCAGTGCTGGTGCCACGTGAAGACGAGAGTCCATACAGGTCACAATGGCCACTTGCGTTTTCGGTTTGATCGGAAGATGGAGGTCGCCGTGCAATTCAACATAGGCTTGATTGGCTTTTAAAAAATTCTCAAAGTAGGACATTCGGAACTTCCTTTCTGGTTGGTAAAATAGTTTGAACACCAAATTATTTACACTCTATCTTACCATCTTTTTCCCAGATTGTCAGTTGTCAGCCTACATGAAAAAGGAGAGCAAAAGCAAACCGACTTCTACACTCCTTTTCTTATCTTATGATCGTCTTGGTAAATAACGATTCAGCAAGCCAGCAAAGGTCTGAAGGTTGAGACTTTGAACATAGACCTCACCAGTCCCTCTGAAAGGTATTGACAACACCCTCACCTGTTCCGATGGATTGCCAGAAACCATTTTCCAAATGGATATTATAATCCAAAGACTGGCTCCAAGCAACGACATGGGCATTATCGATGGTGATTTCTTGATTGTTTAGCTCGATTTTTTTAATTGAGCCGTAGGCATTCACCAAGAGGGTCCCTTGACCTTGGGTCGTCATGACGAAGAATCCACCCTGACCACCAAAGAGAGCCTTACCAATCGATTGGGTTTCCATTGTATAGAAAGCTGAACCATCCAGTGCAAGGAAGGCACCATCGTTCAATCGATACTGCTTTTCGCCCAAGTAGAGTGGCACCACCTGACCTGGTGAGTCGGGTGCCAATGCTAGGTAAGCATTATTAGACTGGGCAAAAACCTGAGTAATAAAAGTACTTTCACCCGAAACCATTGACCGTCCAACTGCTTTCACAAATCGTCCCACACCAGAGCCACTCGCATTTAATTTGGTGTTGAGGGTCACATTAGGCGTATGGTAGACCATACTCCCCCGTTGAATATAGACAGTTTCACCTTGATTGAGAGACAGCTCGACCAAAGGGAACTGCACATTGTTATCTGTAAAAAATTGCAAAATAAGTAACCCCCTATGTTTAGTAAGTATAGAAAAAGTATAGCACAGGAAAAACCTTTTTGCAAACGATTCCAAGACCTGATTAAGAAAAGACTTTTTTCAAAACTTCCCCTACCGTGGAGACTGCTATCACTTTGATGCCATCTGGGATCGCGATCCCTTGGAGAGAATTTTTAGGTGCATAAATCTTAGTGAAGCCTAGTTTCGCCGCTTCATTGATCCGTTGCTCGATCCGAGTCACTCGGCGAATCTCACCGGTCAAGCCAATCTCACCGATAAAGGCCTCTTGCGGATTGGTTGGAAGCTCCTTGTAGCTGGAAGCAATGGCTACCGCTACGGCTAGGTCAATGGCTGGTTCGTCCAGTTTGACACCACCGGCCGACTTGAGATAGGCATCCTGATTTTTGAAGAAGGAGCCCGCAACGTTTCTCTAACACAGCCATAATGAGGCTGACCCGGTTAAAAGTCAAGACCCGTTGTCGTCCGCTTTGGCATTTCCAAATACAGTCGGTGTCACCAAGGCCTGAACTTCCGCCAAGATTGGTCTGCTTCCTTCCATGGTGACGACAATGGCAGAGCCAGTCGCCCCATCCAGGCGTTCTTCTAGAAAGACCTGACTGGGATTGAGGACCTCAACCAGGCCGCCTGACTGCATCTCGAAAAATCCCAATCTCATTGGTGGAGCCAAAGCGGTTCTTGACCGCTCTCAGGATCCGGAAGGTGTGGTGGCGTTCGCCCTCAAAGTAGAGCACCGTATCCACCATGTGTTCCAACATCCGAGGTCCTGCCAAGGTTCCCTTCCTTGGTCACATGGCCGACGATAAAGATGGCAATGTTATTAGTCTTAGCCAGCTGCATAAGTTCAGCTGTCACCTCACGCACCTGAGAAACAGACCCCTGCACCCCTGAAATCTCAGGAGACATAATGGTCTGGATCGAGTCGATGATGAGGAAGTTAGGCTGGATGCGCTCCACTTCTGCTCGAACACTCTGCATATTGGTCTCGGCATAGAGATAAAACTCACTGTCGATATCCCCCAAGCGCTCTGCCCGAAGTTTGATCTGCTGAGCCGACTCCTCTCCACTGACGTAGAGAACCGTTCCCACTTGAGACAACTGGGTCGACACTTGTAAGAGAAGGGTTGATTTCCCAATCCCAGGATCCCCACCGATAAGGACAAGACTTCCTGGTACCACTCCTCCACCAAGGACGCGATTGAATTCCTCCATCTCCGTCTTGGTCCGGTGAACATTGATAGAAGTCACGTCCGCCAATTTCATGGGTTTGGTCTTTTCACCCGTCAAGGATACCCGTGCATTCTTGACCTCTGCAACCTCAACCTCCTCAACAAAAGAAGACCAAGAACCACAGTTAGGACAGCGCCCTAGATATTTGGGTGAGTTATAAGCACAATTTTGACATACAAATGTCGTTTTTTTCTTAGCGATAAGATACCTCTTTCTATATCTCTATCTCACATTCAATCACTTGGCAAAAATCAATGGTTTCATTCGGTACAAATTGACGCATGAGCATGCGATGGGTAACCACTACAAGCTTTTGATAGTCTCGGTACTTGGCCAAACTTTCAATAAAGCGAGCTCTCATATCCTCAGCAGTTTCATATTGAATTGGGCTATCCGGAAGGAGCTTCCCATTATTTTCTAGAAACAGAGTCCGAGCTGTTTCAAAATTCTCTATACCACTTTCGTATACCTGCCATTCGTGCAATAAGGGTTCTACTCTCAAAGGAAGTCCAGTAGCACAAGCCAGATAAGAAGCTGTTTCTAAAGCTCGCGTTACTGCTGAAGCTACTAGTAGATCAGCTGATTGGAACAAGGGGTTTTGGCAAAGGTCCTGAGCCTGTTTCCTTCCCTTCTCAGATAAGGGAGCTAGATCCATTCCAAATCCGGAATAAGCACGCTCCTCTAACACACGATAATCTGGTTCCCCGTGACGGACAAAGATAATCTTCATATTAGTGCCCTGTTGACCCAAATCCACCGGTCCGCACGCCGTCTGCTTCATCCCCATCTGCGATCAAGAAAGGTGCGAAGACAGCCTGAACTACACGTTCTCCAACTTCAAGAATCACTTCTTGGTCCGTAATGTTTTTCATCTGAGCAAAGATATGACCTTCATTTCCTGGATTACCGTAGTAGTCTCCATCAATGACACCGACTGAGTTAATCAAGATCAGACCTTTTTTACGAGGGTTAGAGGAACGGTCATAGAGATAGAGCACCTCAGTCGGTTGCATATAAGCCTTGACCCCAGTTGGGACGAGGACGATTTCTCCTGGTGCAATGACTGTGCGCTCGGCCACCTTTAAGTCGTAACCAGCTGCGTGTGCTGTCTCCCGTTTTGGCAGTAAGTCCAGATTGGTATAGCTTGATACAAGTTCAAATCCACGAATTTGTCATGATGATTCCTCTTTCATTCTAAATTGTTTCTATCTCTTCTATTATACCATCACTTCGCCCTAGCGTCTCCCCTCTACTACTATTCGTATTTTTTCTGACAAACACACAAAAGCCCCCTCAACCGAGGAGACTTTTGCAGGAGATTATATGAAAAAAGTAAACTGTATCAAACAAAGTTAGGAGGTCTTTGTTGATGAGACTAGTTTACCTTTTTCTCCTTAAAAAATCCTAAAGACTTTACAATTCTTTTAACAGATAGCGAAAGAGTTCGAGATTGCCCTTTTCTTCTTTGACCAGGAACTCTGGATGCCACTGCAAACCGATGATGCGATGACCATCCACTGCTTCGATAGCTTCAATGGTCTGGTCGCGTGGGTCAATGGCTGTCACTCGAAAGTTAGGCGCCAAGTCCTTGATGCTTTGGCGATGAACAGAATTGATCTGGCTGGCTTGTCCAAAGAGACGCTCCACCACACTGCCTTTTTTGGTCTCAATCGAATGAGAAGTGCCAAAAGGAAGCCCTTGCCAGTGTCCTTCCACTTCTTGATGGAGAGTCCCACCGAAGGCAACATTGACGAGCTGAACTCCTCGGCAGATAGCTAGGACCGGCTTGTTTTGACGGACTGCTTCTTTCAACAAGGCCAACTCAAACTGATCGCGCTCGAGATTGTAGTCATCACTCTCGATGGCGATCTCTTCTCCATAAAAGCTAGGATGGACATTTTGCCCCCCACTGAGGATAAGCTTGTCCACTGTCTCGATATAATCTTTGGCAAAAGACGGATCTCCCACTGGGATGACCATTGGAAGGCCACCTACTTGCTTAATGGTTTCCGCAAACTTACAAGATACAGACGAATGGATATTTTTCCCATCTGGATCCACTGCACATAGATTGGCAGAGACTCCAACAATCGTTCTACACATGGCCTTCCCTCCTTTGATATTTCTATTCCCTATTTTATCATCCCACCTTAGAGCGTCTAATATGTATTTTTTAAGAGCCTGATAAATATTTTTTATCACCCAAAGCAAAAAAACAGGCTTGTCTAGCAAGGCTAGAACAAAACCTGTTTTAATGATTAATTCTCACGTTTTTTGTAAACCAAGGCACTTCCAGCAACCGCCAATGCGAGTCCTGTAGCCACTAGTCCTTCACTCATTGATTGACCAGTAGAAGGAAGAACTTCTTTTTTATCCTCTTTTGGAGGATTTGATGGAATTTCTTTTTCTGGTTTTTCAGTAGAAGGTGGTGGGGTATTCCCTTTTGGAGGATTTGATGGAATTTCTTTTCTTGGTTTGTCAGTAGAAGGTGGTGGGGTATTCCCTTTTGGAGGAGTCAGTTGATTGACAACATTCCCTTTATCTACTACCAAATTTGTCGCAGCAGTTAACTCTGCCGCAGAAACAGTGATTGAAACGTTTGAAAGTTGGTATCCTTCCGGAGCAGTCAATTCTTTCACCACATAATCCTTAGCCTCAAAGCCTACAAAGCTTACAAGTCCATTGGCATCAGATGTCGCTGTCGCTTGACCTTCACCATATGGATTCGCAACCGGTGTCACACCATCTGCTTCAAAGAGTCCGAAGACTGCTCCTGCTAGAGATTGGTAGAATGGATTTACCTTGTGAAGCTGAATGGTATAAAGCTTCAATTCTGGTTTCTCAACCACTGGTGGAGTTGGTGGAATAGCAGTGAATGGTTTGTTGACAACTTTTCCTTGATCAAGTACTTGATCGGTTGATGCAATCAACTGGCTAGATGAAACAGTAATCGCTTCTTCAGAAAGTTGGTATCCTTCTGGAGCAGTGATTTCTTTCACTACATAATCCTTGGCTTCAAGTCCTGTAAAGGTCACAAGACCGTTGGCATCGGATGTCGCTGTCGCTTGACCTTCGCCATATGGATTTGCAACTGGTGTTACACCATCTGCTTCAAAGAGTCCAAAGACTGCTCCTGCCAAGGCTTTGCCTTCATTGTTAACTTTGTGCAATTGAATGCTGTAGAGAGTCAATTCCGGTTTCTCAACAACTGGCGGAGTTGGTGGAATAGCAGTAAACGGTTGGTTCACCACATTTCCTTTATCCACTACCAAGTCTGACGCATCACTCAATTCTGTTGCAGATACAGCGATTGAAGCTGTTGAAAGTTGGTAACCTTCTGGAGCTGTCAATTCTTTCACTACATAATCCTTCGCCTCAAAGCCTACAAAGCTTACAAGACCATTAGCATCGGATGTCGCTGTCGCTTGACCTTCGCCATAAGGGTTGGCAACTGGTGTGCTACCATCCGCTTCAAAGAGTCCAAAGACTGCTCCTGCTAGAGCTCGACCTTCACCATTCACCTTGTGAAGCTGAATCGTATAAAGCTTAGCTTCTGGTTTTTCAACTACTGGTGGAGTTGGTGGGATTTCACTTGTGACAAAGGTATTGGTGAAGGATGTCTTCGCACCATATGCCACAGTAGCCTTGATCGTATTGCTTGCATCATCTTTCGTAACAGTTACTGTCACATCGATGCTCGCTTGGTCGTAGGTCATTCCTTTTTCTTGAGATTGAGGGATTACTTCCTTAATTGTGTAGTGGAAAGTTTTCCCTGCATCTTCTTGAGAATAAGAAATTTCGTCAAATGCTACAGAACCATCTGCTGCATTTTGTTTTGTTTGAAGAACTTCTCCAGCTTCATCCAACAAGTTAAAGCTGAATTCGCCATCTTTTAGGTCACGACCTTCTAGAATCTTGCTGGCTGAAATCTGAGCTTTTGCTGGGCTTGGAGCTGAGTAAGTATTTGCAAAGACCTTGCTTTCTGGATAGACAACTGTTGCTTTAAGGTTGTCTCCATCTTTTGTTACCTGAACGGTTACTTGTTTTTCGGCTGTATCGTATGTGATACCTGGTACGTTCCCCTTCACTTCCTTCACAGTGTAAGTGTGTTCGCCTTCTTCTGTGTAAGAGATAGCATCAAAGGTTACTTTGCCAGATTTGTTGGTAACAGTTTGAAGTTTGTTTGCACCTTCGTACAACTCAAAGCTAAACTCGCCATCTACCAAGTCACGACCTGTCAATTCTTTCGTCAACTCAATTGTTGCAGTCGTTGCATTTGGTGTAAAGGCATTGGTAAATGTTTTGTTTTCTGGATAGACGACTTCTGCCTTCAAGGCATCTCCATCACGAGTGACTTTAACAGTCACTTGTTTTTCGGAAGCATCGTAAGCAATCGTAGCATTGTCCCCTTTCACTTCCTTCACAGTGTAAGTGTGTTCACCTTCTGCTGTGTAGGAAATTGATTCAAAGGTTACTTTGCCAGATTTGTTGGTAACAGTTTGAAGTTTGTTTGCACCTTCGTACAATTCAAAACTAAACTCGCCATCTACCAAATCACGACCTGTCAACTCTTTAGACAACTCAATTGTTGCAGTCGTTGCATTTGGTGTGAAGGCGTTGACAAATGTTTTGCTTTTCTGGATAGACGACTTCTGCCTTCAAGGCATCTCCATCACGAGTGACTTTAACAGTCACTTGTTTTTCAGAAGCATCGTAAGCAATAGTGGCATTATTACCTTTGACTTCTTTTACAGTGTAAGTGTGTTCACCTTCTGCTGTGTAAGAAATAGATTCAAAGGTTACTTTGCCAGATTTGTTAGTAACAGTTTGAAGTTTGTTAGTACCTTCGTACAATTCAAAGCTAAACTCACCGTCTACCAAGTCACGACCTGTAAGGGTCTTGTCTAATTCGATGACCGCACTGGTTGGTGTCGGTTCTTTGACAGTTTTCTTGTTTGTAACTGTTTTAAGGGCTGTTTTTGTTGTTCCAAAATCTTCTGCTTTGACATCAATTGGAGTTGCATCCAATTCATATCCTTCTGGAGCTTTTGTTTCAACTAATTGGTAAGCTGTGTTCAACAAAGCCACCAATACTTGCTTCTCCCTTTTGCATTGGTTGTCAACTTACCGACAACTGCACCTGTTGCAACACGGATCACGTTAAATTCAGCACCTGCTAAAGCAGTGTTTTCATCCTGGCTATCAACTTTCTTTAGGTTGATGGAGAAGGTATATCCTTGGGCTTCCCCACCAGCAGTTTGATAAACGAATGGGTTGCTCTTAGTTTCAACAACTTTTTTTGCATTCAAGGTTACATTGTTGAGGAACTTTTCCCCATTTGCAGGGGTATAAGGAATCTTCACCTTATAGACAATCGAGTAACCTTCACCTTGGGCTACATTTCCCAAGCTGACTTTGAAACTCTTCTTATCTGCTCCAAACTCAACTGGCTAAAGAGACAACTTGCCCGTTTTTCAATTCTAATTTATGCGAACTGTTAACGGCCCAATTCCCTTTTTTAATCACAAAGGAATCTTCTACATAGTTCATTCCTTCTGTTTGCAATTGGTCAGTCACAACTGCTTCTGTTAACGGCTCTTTCGCTGCATTGACACGTACTTCATATTGACGTGTGATGCTACCATCTGCTAAGGTTTCTGTCCCCCAGCTAACCTTGTCCAAGGTCTTTTCAGCATTCCCTGGGTCAACTACAAAGTCAACTTTTTCCTACAGGGACAGGATTGTTATCCACATTCAAGGTGATTGGCACCTTGCTTGGAGATGCAGTTGCAGGCTCTACCCGAACTGCAAAGAACATGCTTCCTGAAATATTTGATTTCTTTTCCACATAATTTTCATAGGTCAAGGTGATGGTTTTATTTGCAGCATTAATGACTGCTTTTGCAACCACTGATTGACCATCCGGACTCATGACATCAAATGTTTGATCCGAGATAAATTTTAGATTCTGAGGGAGGGTAATAACCGCCTGATCCCCAGATTTGACCCCGTTCGGAACATTGAAAGTTAGATCAACCTTAATGTCCGTGTACTGGTCCACGGGTGACTTAGCAGGTGTGATCGTTTTACTTGTAATTTGGATCTTTCCTGTTGAGCCATCAGCATGGGCCGACCGAATTTTGGACAAACCAAAGACACTAGCTAAAACTAATACTAAGGTCAGTATTATTTTTAAGCTCTTTTTCATCATAAACTCCTTTTCTTTTTTGTTTCTCCTATATATCACTAGCTAGAGTAATATACGAAACAAATATTACCATATTCAGAATATAAATGCAAGAATAATTTACTAAAATTCCCAACATTTTATCAGTTATCATATTATTTGCTTTTTCCTATGAAATTCAGCTAGATTCCAAAGCTTTTTTTCTCTATAGTATGGTAAAATAGAAATGAAATCTTCACGAAGGAGAATACTATGGATAAACAAACCGTTGCAGTCATCGGTCCTGGTTCTTGGGGAACTGCCCTTTCTCAAGTCCTCCACGATAATGGCCATGAAGTGCGGATCTGGGGAAACGTCCCAGAACAAATCGACGAAATCAATCAAGAACATACCAACAAACGCTACTTTAAGGATATCCTGCTAGATCCAGGGATCAAGGCTTACCACAACTTGGATGAAGCCCTTTCTGGAGCAGATGCTGTCCTCTTTGTCGTCCCAACCAAGGTGACACGACTCGTTGCTAAGCAAGTAGCTGAACTCTTGGACCATCCTGTCAAGGTCATGCACGCCTCCAAAGGATTAGAACCAAACAGTCACAAACGGATTTCTCAAATCTTAGAAGAGGAAATCCCTGCTTCTCTACGTAGCGAGATTGTGGTCGTATCTGGTCCAAGTCACGCTGAAGAAACCATCGTTCGCGACATTACTCTGATCACAGCAGCTTCTAAGGATTTAGAAACAGCTCGTTACGTTCAAGAGCTCTTCAGCAATCACTACTTCCGCCTCTATACCAACACAGATGTAATCGGAGTAGAGACAGCCGGTGCCCTGAAAAATATTATCGCAGTCGGAGCTGGAGCCCTCCACGGGCTTGGATTCGGAGACAACGCCAAGGCTGCCATCATCACGCGTGGCCTAGCTGAAATTACCCGTCTAGGAGTGAAACTTGGGGCTAGCCCCTTGACTATAGTGGACTATCCGGAGTTGGGGACCTGATCGTGACAGGCACTTCCATCCACTCTCGGAACTGGCGAGCGGGGGATGCCCTCGGTCGCGGTGAAAAACTAGAAGATATCGAAGCCAACATGGGTATGATCATCGAAGGAATTTCCACCACTAAGGCTGCCTACGAACTGGCCCAAGAGCTAGATGTCTACATGCCGATCACACAAGCCATCTACCAAGTAATTTATGAAGGGCAAGACATTCGCGAAGCCATTAACTTCATGATGAACAACGAATTTAAAGAAGAAAATGAGTGGAACTAAGGAATTTTTCCTTGCCAATCAGTTCAACAACCAATCATTCTTTAGTTAGAAAGGAATTATTATGACAAAAGTTAGGAAAGCAGTCATTCCTGCGGCCGGACTTGGAACGCGTTTCCTACCTGCAACCAAAGCCTTGGCCAAAGAAATGTTGCCAATCGTGGATAAGCCAACCATCCAATTCATCGTTGAGGAAGCCCTTAAGGCTGGCATCGAGGACATTCTCGTTGTCACTGGTAAGTCCAAACGTTCGATCGAAGACCACTTCGACTCAAACTTTGAACTCGAGTACAACCTCAAGGAAAAAGGAAAAAATGACCTGTTGAAACTGGTCGATGAAACTACCGGGATGCGCCTCCACTTCATTCGTCAAAAACATCCGCGTGGCCTTGGAGATGCTGTCCTTCAGGCCAAGGCCTTCATTGGGAATGAGCCTTTCGTTGTAATGCTGGGTGATGACCTCATGGATATCACAGATGATACAGCTACTACTCTCACCAAGCAATTGATGAATGACTATGACGAGACACATGCTTCAACCATTGCCGTCATGAAAGTTCCCCATGAAGAGGTTTCTGCCTATGGAGTCATTGCTCCTCAAGGGGAAGGCATCAACGGACTGTATAGCGTTGAAACCTTTGTCGAAAAACCAGCACCCGAAGAGGCACCAAGTGACCTTGCCATTATCGGTCGTTACTTGCTGACTCCAGAAATCTTCCAAATCTTGGAAAACCAAAAACCAGGCGCTGGAAATGAAATCCAATTGACTGATGCCATTGATACCTTGAACAAGACCCAACGAGTATTTGCCCGCGAATTTAAGGGTAGACGCTACGACGTGGGAGATAAGTTTGGTTTCATGAAAACATCTATTGATTATGCCTTGAAACACCCACAGGTTAAAGATGATCTCAAACAATACATCATCGATCTTGGAAAAAAATTAGAAACATCTGAACAAACTTCAAACTAAACCATTTACGAATCTGAAGGATGTAAAAGAGACTGACCATATGGTGTAAGTGGTCCCCCACTTTACAAAATGGTCAATCTCTTTTTTTCTGTAAAAAGAAGCTGGATAAAAAAGTCCAGCTTCTTTTCATTTATTCTCTTGTTCAACTATTTTATCTGATTCTATTTTTTTAAGGATGAACATTGTAAGAATAATTTGTATTTGGGTAAGTCTCGATTTCGCTTGGATTGAAATTAGATCCGAAGCGATTATTGTTGTTTACACTATTTCCTGCTACAGGAGCTTCAGTTGGAGCTTGAACAGTTTCTTCTGGCTTCACAGGAGTTTCTACTTTAGGAGATACAACTGGTTGTTTATCCTTGTTAGCAGCATAGCCAAAGCGATTGTTTGGATTTCCTTCTGCATTAGCAGGAATATCCTTATTAGAAGGGGTAGCTCTATAATTTGGAGCCGGGATGTAAACTTTGTTCGCATCTTCACTGATTTGTGGTTTTTCTGGAACTGTTGGTGTATCTGGTTTCTTAGGCTCTTCAGGATCTTTATAATTATCTGGTTTAGAAGCACGATAAGGATCTGACTTGCGTCCAGCTGCCTCTAATTGTTTTTCCATTAATTTTTCATAATCTTTGAAGTGTTGGAAAAGACGATCAGACAAGTCAAGTGAATCTTTCGTTACTTTATCTTCAGCAGCTTTTGCAGCTTCTGGTTGATCTTTTAGTGAATAATATTCAATATCCTTCTTCTCTTGATCAGCAATAAATCCTTTTTCTAGTGCTTTCCAATGTTCTTGGACGGTTTTTCCAAAGATATCTTGATTGTTGATTGCCATGTTGTCAATATGCCAAACAGTCCAATACCAAGAATTTGGATCATAAGTAGCTGTTTGAGGTTTAAAGGCTTCGTAAGTATCTTTTACATTTCCATAGAATGGGACATATGGAGTGTTACGTGATGGTCCCATTCCTAACCAAACTGTACCACCAAATGATTTTGGTAGTTTTGGATTGATTTGATAGACATGGGCATCGATAACGTTTTCATTACCTAGTGCATATTTGTATTGATCCTTGCGAACCGTGTCGTTTGCGCCATTGTCACCTTGTTTCTTCACTCCAATTTGATCGTCCGGTACGAAGCGACCATTTAAATGTTCAAAGCGATTCCGTTGCATAGCAAAGGCATCTTCTAAAGTAAATTTCTTATTTGGATCAGTTGGAGAACGGAATAGTTCGTATTCGTCATCCTCGTAAGTCACTTTAGACTTTGGATCAAGTACTGTAATCCCTGCATAAGTCCGAGAACGGTCCCCTTCTGCATATTTCAGGTCCGTAAGACTTAGCAATATGGAAGTTGCCATCTTTATCGGTCTTGTAACTTCCTGATTCTTTTGCTACTTTTTCAACATCTTTCGAAGCAATCACATTTTCCTTGTCATTCAAATCAACATGACCTAGGTAGTAGGTATTCGCAAAGACTGCGTATTTATCTTCTGGCACCTTCACCGCTACATATTGGTGACCAGAAAGAATTTCCATATACCAAGTTTCTTTTTGGTCAGCAACCACAACTGTATTTCCTTCAGCTGATCCCTTTTCTTCGATAACTTTTCCAAGTAATTCGATTGCTTCACGAGCTGTTTTTGCACGAGGTAAGATTACATCGAGCATAGCAGCTTCTGGAAGTCCATCTTCTTTCAGTGGATCTTTTTCTAATACCTTTTTATTTGGAATTGCTGTAACAGTGGCAGTCATGGAAACACCCGCTTCGTTGAAGCCATGTTCCCCGAAAGCACCATTGCTACCATCTCCACGAGCAGAATCATAAGCAGCTGTGTATTTCATTTCGCTGGCAGCATGAGGATAGGTGAAACCATTGGATTCGTCCTGAATTTGATCTCCTTCCTTATAATTCTTGGCATCAACAACAACATAGTTTTTGTTGTGTTTTCCGCCATTTGGATAATAAGGATAGTCCTCAGTACGACCAAACAGGGTAGTACCATCCTTGGTCAACTGACGTCCAATGATAAATCCACAGCAAGCCTCAACAGCTTGAAACGGAAGGAGCAATATAGCCATCGCTACTAACGAGAGCTTAATCAACCATTTTTTCATTGCAAATCTCCTTTTATTTAATATTTTATCCATTTTATGAATGGATAAGAAAGATATTTACAATTGTTAGTTTACTCCTTTTCAATTCTTTTTGCAAGCGCTTTCTTATGTGGTCTTTATTCACCTTTAGAGCAACTTTTTGGGTGTATCTGCTTGTTTTGGGATTTTATATACAAAAAAACTGAGACTTCACTCAGTTTTCAGATAATTTACAAATTCGTTACAAATCATAAAAAGGGATGAGCAAATAAAGCCCAAGCATAAAGAAGAACGGCCCCAGCTGTATAAAGGAACAGAGCTCCCAAGCGCCAGCTTTTTTTCACACTATCTCGCTCCCCATAGACGGGAAAGACAAAGGCTAGAATCCCTCCTCCTACCAAGCCTCCTAAGTGACCTGCTAGACTAATCCCTGGCATAAAGCTAAAGAGGATATTGATCAGGATCAAGGAAGTATAACTTTGGCTCAGATACTGAATGTAGGGACTCCGAGCAATAAAACGTAAACTGGCAATAGCGCCAAAGATACCGAACAAAGCGGTAGAAGCCCCTGCTGCGACGACTTCTGGAGAAAAGACCAAGACAAAGAGATTCCCCATCAAGCCAGATAGCAGATAGAGGGCTAAGAAGGCCTTTGAGCCAAATAAATCTTCTGCGATCCTTCCGAGGAAATAGAGGGTAACCATGTTCAAAACAAAATGTTGCAAGCCAATATGAACAAATATGGCAGCAAGCAACCGCCAGCTCTGGCTCGGGTCTACTTGGATTTCAGCTCCTAAGACACCCCCAAAATCATAAACAGTTTGGACAGATTCATAGTCAAAACCACGAACCAGCAACATGGCTAGAAACGCCGGTTGTTAATAGGAGCAAGCTACTGGTCACTGGGTATTTCTTATCAAATAGTTGATTCATCCACAAGAACCTCCTGTACTGGAATATCATGGGGAGCAGGTGAAAAGTCTACTTCCTGGCAAGCATAGATAGTGCTGACGGTCGCTCCGTCGAAATCTGCCAAATAGCGATCGTAATAGCCTCCTCCATAACCCAGACGGTAGCCATCCTTTTGAAAGGCCACTCCAGGAACATGGATCAGGTCAATCTCCGACTGATCTACCGCTTGAGCCCCATCCTCTGGTTCCAAGAGACCAAAGGCTGTTGGTTTCAATTTCTGCGGGTCATAGACTGCAAATTCCATGCGTCCTTTGGGATAGGTTTTTGGGATGACAACCTGTTTACCATCTTCTTGAGCTGCATCAATCAGAAAACTCGTATCCACCTCATGCGGGAAGGACAAATAGGTCGCAATAACGCTTGCTTCTTGGTAAGCTGACAAAGAGCGTAACCGCTGGATCAAGGCTCGATCAGCCTTTCGCTTGTTCTCCGGCTCCAAGCCTTTCATCTTCTTCAATATACTTTTTCGAATACTTGCTTTCATTTCCGTCTCTCTTTATTGGTTGGCTTTCATTTTCAAGAAAGGACTAATGGCTTTGACCCCAACGTGCAGGGCTTCTTCCTTGGGACTCATCTGAGGGTGATGGAGGGCAAATGGACTATCCACTCCCAACCAGAACATGACCCCATCTACTTTTGACAAGAGATAACCAAAATCCTCTCCAGTCATGGCGGGTAGGATATCAATCAAGGTGACATCTTCTGCTTGATCAAAGAAGGTCATCAGTTCATCTGCCAAGTCCGGATTGTTTTCCACCGGCAAATAGCCCCCTTGCTTAAGTTCAAGATCTAGCTCCATATCAAAAGCATCTGCAACCCCTCTGGCAATCGTCTCGAGTCGCTTCTGGGTCAAGAGGTTCATTTCCATGGTCAGGGTCCGAATCGTCCCATGCAGAAAGGCCGTCTCCGCAATGACATTATTGGTCGTCCCCACATGCATGGAACCGAAGGTCACAACAGCTCCCTCGATAGGATCGACATTGCGGCTGACAATGGTTTGAACCTGGGTGACAAAATAGCTAGCAGCAACCAGGGCATCCTTGGCTTCATGAGGAAAGGCGGCGTGTCCACCTTTTCCTTTAAAGGTCAGCTTCACTTCACAGGTCCCTGCAAAGAGCGTCCCCCGATTGGTCGCGATTTCGCCTACCTTTAAGTCCGGACGGACATGGAGGCCGTAGAATTGATCAGGTAGCCAGTCTCCAAAGGCCCCATCTTCATACATAAGCATGCCTCCAGCTTCATTTTCCTCGGCTGGTTGAAAGAGGAATAAGAGATTGTTCTTAGGCTGTTCTTGAACCAATTGCTCCAACAAGCCCAAGGCTAAGGTCATATGAACATCATGGCCACAGGCATGCATCCGACCTTCGTGGTGGGAGGCAAAGTCAAGGCCAGTTTGCTCGATAATGGGCAGTCCATCGATATCCGTCCGCCAGCCAATGGTCTTTCTGGATTGGATCCTTTCAGAAAAACCAGGATCCCCGTCCGCCAGGTCCGCTGCTCGACGAATTCTTTTCCCTCGGTGATTTCTGCGATGCGCTCCAAGAGATAGGCTTGTGTTTTAAATTCTTCTAGTCCAATTTCTGGGATTTGATGCAGGTCCCGCCGAATTTTTACTAAATCAAGTGTCATATCCATCTTCCTCTTTTGAGAAGAAGCCGAGGTATCCCCCAGCTTCCTTTTCTTATTCCTCTATTATAGGTTACGCAAGGCATCCTCAAGCGCTGTTTTTTGTTGCGTCTGTTCGTCAATCGTCTTGATCACGCGCGCAGGCACACCCGCTACCACTACATTTTCAGGCACATCTTGGGTAACGATCGCACCCGCCGCTACGACGGAGCCATTACCAACTTGAACCCCTTCGATGACGACGGCGTTGGCTCCCACCAAGACGTTATCCCCGATACGAACTGGTTCTGCAGAGGCTGGCTCAATGACACCAGCTAGAACCGCTCCTGCTCCGATATGGCTGTTTTTACCAACCGTTGCACGGCCACCAAGAATAGCTCCCATATCGATCATGGTCCCCGCACCGATTTCAGCACCGATATTGATGACGGCTCCCATCATGATTACCGCATTGTCTTCAATGGTCACCTGATCTCGAATAATCGCACTGGTTCAATCCGGGCATTCAAATAACGCTTGTCCAGCAAAGGTACCGCTGAATTGCGACCATCTTGCTCTACGATATAGTCTTTGTTTTCTGTTAGGTTGGCAAGAAGGGGCTCAATCTCTTTCCAGTCTCCAAATAGGACATTGCCTAGCTTTACAACGGATGCTGGAAGCTCTCCTGCCAATTCCCCTTCAAAGGTCACTTTTACGTTGGTTTTCTTTTCTGCATTGCCGATAAAGGCGATAATTTCTTGTGCAGTCATTTTTTGTGCAGTCATGGCGATACCTCTTGTTCTATGTAGTCAGTCCTCTAGGAAAATAGGCTCCTTTTGAACTCTTAGATTTTACTATTATAGCATAATTTGCAAGAATTCTTTCTCATCTAAAGATTTCATCAAAGCAACACGTTCTGGACCAATAGAGACAAGTAGAGAGGCCAGAATTTTTTGACAACCCCTAAATAGGAATTCTCAGATGATCTTATCGATTATGATTTATCCTCAACACTCCTTATACTTTTCAAACGGAATCTCCCCCCAGTTTCATCAAAAGACATAAAGACACTCATCTTATCTTTTGTAGTATAGACGATTGTAATTCGTTTGACTCCCCCCAATAGCATAATTATTATGCATAAAGTCAGGAGTTCCTAATTCTTTTACAGCTTCTGTCAACTCTAGACCTTCTTCAGATGAAGCTTGCAAAGCCTTATAGTCTTTACTTGTTTTCGTGACTTCTCCTCTAAAACTTTTCCTAGTATAATAGGTCACACTACTGAGTTCCATAGAATCTTGTTCTTTCAGAAAATTAAGAGACAAGCGCCCTGTATCCCCGACGAGCTCATATTCTAATCCGATTCTCTGGCTACCGTCGGAGCTAGAGGACAGGTGACCAGAGACCGCTTTCCCAATCTGATCGACAATCTGCTCTGGCGTTACATTAGGTTCATTCGCTTTTCTCACTAAAGAAATGAAATCCTCTATGGACAATTCAATTCTGTGGTCCTTGTCAATATAAGGAGAATCTTCTCCAAAAAATGTAAATTCAGTTTTTACGGATGAATCTGTTGGGAGCTTCTCAGTCTTTTTAGTGGTTGAATAGGAATCTCTTTGATGGGAAAGGTATCTTACATAGTGGAGAGCCCCACAAAAGAGACACACAATGACGACAAGACCTATCCCTAGCTTCAGGAGACCACTGCGACGAGAAAACCAGGATGCTTTGAACTGGCCCATTTGGGATGCGTATACTCGATCTGATCTCGAATATTTGTCTTCCTCAAATTGATCTTTGGATTCAAATACCTCTCCTTGTGGTTGACCTTCTGAAAACACCTCCGGTACTTTTTTATTCCCCCCTGGCACTTTTTGACCATTCTCGTTGAATTTTTTTCTACCTTTTTGCATTTCACTCTCCCTTATTCTCGTTTCTCAGGATGGAAGAAAACGGAATGAGACTCCTCCTTCTCACTTTAGTTATTCTTTTTTTATCCTTTAATTTCGTCATACTTCCCAAACGGAAAAAAATCTCCATCTTGATCAAAAATACAAGGTAACTCGCATCTCATCACTTGCTTTATAGGAGATAGCAATTTGAGCCTCCGTCCCAGGTAAAAAAACTGGAATAGAGCCAATCTGGTACTCCCAATTCTTTTGATAGCTTCCATCAACTCCACCCCTCTTGACCTGGCTGAGGAATAAGAGCACTATAATCATCACTTGTTCTTTCAGTTGATTCTCTCTGGCTTTCTAGGGTAAAATACTGAATCGAATGCAGAAGGAGGCGATTCTCCTTTTTCACTAAAAATCAAAGTCCAGTGCTGCTTTATTATCGGTAAGGAGATACGTCAATACACTTCCTCGACTACCATCAGAGTCTATACTCACATATCCATCTCTTGCTTTTTCCTAATTGGTTGAAAAATATCATCCATAGTAAGGTTGGCATCATTAATTTTTTTCTAATGTATGCGACAACCTCCTCTATATTGATATCAATTTTATGATTTGGGTCTGTATAGCGAGAGTTTTTTTATTAAAAAGATTTTTTAAATTCCTTATCTGATAAACGAGCCTCTGTCCCCTTGCTTAATTTTTACAGAGTGAGAATCATGCGCAGGTGATTTCACATATCGAGACACAATGTTAAAAAGGAACAAGAGGAACAGACCTCCTAGCACTAGCTTGAAGAAAATAGAGAAATGAGCTAAGTAAGACTTCTTAAGCACACTTTTTTTGAAGATTCTCTCCACCATTTCGCTTCCCTGTTTTTTTGCTTCTTTGACCCTGCTTGGTAGTTCCATCCTATCATTCTGCAGATTACTTTTTGAAGAGAGCTCTGAAGAGATTTTATTTCCACCTGGGACCTTAGTCCATTCTCTCTGAATCTTTCTACCTTTTTCCATTCAATTTCTCCCCTCTATCAGGTAAGACTTGTAATCCCTTGAGAGTCCACCTGGCTCTTTCGCAACAAATAGCAAGAACCATCCATTATTTCAATCTCTAATAAATAAGTTTTTCCCTTCTCATCCTGATAGGACAGTTGAAAACCTTCCTGATCAGGCCCGATCTGGTGTCGAACGAAAGATTGTAAGCCCTGATAGCTACCTAGAAGTGCTTTCAGATCCATCTTTTCTCCAGGTTCTAAGCTCTGGTAAACTTTTTCTGAAAAAGCTTTGTTTCCCTCCCGGTCTAGATTGGCTAGACTGGCGTCGATCTCTTCTAGCAGATAGCTCCCATCAGCCCCCTTGCTAAAAAGCAAACGGATGGAGGCTCCCTTTCCCCTATCGTCCCATCGATAGAGCAGGGAGAGACTGGGTTGCTTACTTGCTGTAGATTGAAAGAGAACTTTCTCTTGGGGGTGCCCCATCTCCTTCAGAAGGGTCTCCAGGCGACTTCCAGTCTGCTTCAGGCTACCGTTTTGGTTCTTTATCGACAGAGAAAAATGCTTAATTTGTTCCAAGGTCCATGGCGAATCCTTTTTTTCATTCGTTTCTTTTAAGAGTCGCTCCCCTTGAAATTCTTTTCGCTTTTAAAAAGTTGATAAGTTCTTTATTTCACTTATCGCTGTAGAATTTTTTTCGGCGGATGACTAAGGACCTCTAACCCCATCCCTAGGAGGAGCGCTAGCAGCAGGAGACCAGGAATTGTTAACTTCTTGATGACTGTATCCATTTACTCCTCCTTATTCGACCTTGACTAGATGATAGCGAGCATCTTTTTGGGCTTGCAAAGTGAGAAAGACGAGCCCCTCTTGTGCACGGTAGGTTAGGACCAAAACTGTCTTTCCATCCTTACGATTCAAAAGCAATGATTGTGGCAAGCCAACCTTTTGTAAAATGTCTTCTAGTTTCATGCCAGTTTTCTCTTTCCCACTAGCAAGACTGGTCAAGGCTGCCTTTTTCAGCTGTTTACTTTCTATATTCTGCTTAGAGGTTGGTTGATAGCCCTGAATAGCTGTTAGATAGTAGCCATCCTTCATATGGGTAAATTCAAATTGGTATCTATCTCGACCATCTTGTGTCGTTCTATAGCTGAGACGAAGGAGCTGCGTTCTAGCTTTTGACTCAAGCCGAGCTTGCTTGGCTCCCCCTAATTTTTTGACCAGGGTCTCTGGTGTCGTCCCCTTGGTGCTTGGCCCACCAGTCCCATCTCCTATTTTAAATTCTAGCAATTCCTCCAAATGCACCCCAACTTCTGGTCGATCTGATTTCGCCAGGAAAGCCTGCAGATAAGCTTCTTCCTTACGAAAGGTCACTTGCTGGTCTGGATTTAGCTGGTCTTGTGGCCTCCCAGAAGCAGCAAGCCCATAGCCTACTCCCAACATTCCCAGGATCCCTAAAAGAATCCCTCTTTTTTGGATGAAAACCAGGAGGGCCTTCAGATGTTTTCTTATTGTTTCCTTTACATTATCCATTCTGTGATCGAATCTGTATCCCTTTCCGTCCAACTGTTCACGCCTATTTCCTTTAGCAACATATCCTACTATACCATAAATAGCCAGTCCTCGCTAGAATAGAGAAGACCTGGAATGTCTATTCCAGATCTTTTTAGGGTTTTAAGTGAATGGATTTTTCCTCCCTTACCTCTTTCGAAAAGAATGAATGAAGAGCCCTTCTTCATCATCATTCTTTTTCAGATAAGAGGAAATCACCATCTGATTGTCTCACAAAAGTCAACCTATATTCAGAGGAACTTGAGGATTTAAAAGATACTCTCATTGTAGTCACAATATCATGAGTTTTGTAGTCCTCTTCTGCAGACATTGAAAGACTAGAAATAGTATGATCCTTAATCACTTCCTTGTAGGATACACCATCCTTACCAGTTTTGGCATCTCCCACTTTCAGTTTATCATAGTAAGATGAGGTCATAAAATCGTCCTCAGCTTCTTTATAATTTCCTGAATAATAGAGGTCTTTTAAATAATAATTGTCTCCATTCTTCTGAAACGTAAGGCGCATTTCACGAACAGTACGATAAGAAGGCAGCGTATCATCCTGATCTTCGTCTAACTCGCCCCATTCTAAATCAATTTTATCTCTTCGAAACGTGCCTTTCAAAGCCTTGCCATGTGCATCCACGACATCTTCAATGCTTGTTCCCAAATCTGGAGTTTCGTATGTCCCAAACTCCAAATCAGCTAAATCATCAATATTCCAAGAAAATTCTGCTTCTTCCGGATTAATATACTTCCCAGACTGATCACGTTTTGATTCCCCTGCGTCAGCTGTTGGGTGAAGGGCCGGTTCGCTACTTTTAGCATTTGTTGCACCAAAAGAACGGCCAAGAAATAGACCTGCAATGACTCCTAAGACTGCAAAAACACTAACACAAGCGATTAATAGACCTTTCCCTGGCTTCTTTTGATTACCAGTTTCTGGCACACCAAATGGTGCCTGTGATTGATTCATATTCATCTTTCATCTATCTCCTCTATATTAAAAACGTTCTGGACCAATGTATAAGAAGTCCCCGTCTGGTTGTGCTAAGAAGCGTAATGTCTTATAATCGTCACCGACCTTAAAGTTTACGGTTGCAATAACACGAGTAGAGTCATACTCTTCTCCATCTGCAGTAGCTTTTGTTTCTGTTCCAATTCGAACAGCACTTGATTTACGCTTTTTCAAAACTTCTGATAAGGAAGTTCCACCTTTACCAGTTTTCTTATCTCCTGTTTTCAGATTTTTGAATTCTTTTGTACTTAACTCACGATCTGCAGAAGTATCTTCATCTTCATCGTCTTCTTCGTCTGCATAGAATTCTTCTAAATCATAAGCTTCTACAGTTTTCAAATAATAATTTCCATCAACTTTTTCAAATCGGAAATAAACATTCTGATGTTCAGCATTCTTTGCGCGATCCCAATAAAGAGTGAGGCTATTCTTATCATACTCTACACTGGAAGCCAATCCATAGGTGTCAACAATCTGATCAGCAGTCAAACCATAACCATCCTTATTGGTATAACTCAAGGAACCAAGGTCTTTAAGAGTCCAGGTGAAAACAGCCTCCTTCTTATCTGTAATGAAGCTGTTCTTTATCTTTTTTGCTTCTTCATTAGCGCGTTCTAAACGTTTTGTTCGATTAGCATCTGCTTGAGGCTTAGATGAATTTCCCCAGAAATAGCCAGCTCCACCACCAATTAATCCACCAAGAAGGAGTGCAAGAAGGGAAAAGACAACAAATTTCGTCCATCCACGCTTCGGTTTTGGCTGAACATTCCATTGCGATTGGAAGGCTTGAGGGTTCCCTTGTTGGTAGAACGGATTATTTTCTACCTGAGGCGCTTGATTTTGGAAAAATTGTTCCTGTCCTCCAGCTTGTGGTCCTTCTACTGGAGAAGCCTGTTGAAAGGCTTGCGCTCCTGGTGCCCCAAATGGCTCATAAGCTGTTTGGCTATTTTGTGCTCCAAAAGGTTCTTGGACGTTTTGACCAGTTTGAGCTTCAAGAGGTTGCTGAACAGTTTGTTCTTCTTGCGCTCCAAAAGGTTCTTGAACAGTTTGTCCCTCTTGTGTTCCAAAAGGCTCTTGAGAAACGTTCTCCTCTTGTGTTCCAAAAGGTGTCTTATCTTCTGTTGTCATAATCTCTCCTTTACTAACAACCTGCGCCCGTCATTCTCCCCACTTTTCGTGACCATAGTTTGACGTGCAAAGTATAAATATAGTAGTTCTACTATATCATAAAACAGTCTATTTTTCCACCTCATTCTGAGATATTGAAAGCGATTAAAAAACGACCTCTTGCGAGATCGTTTTGTCTATTGATTAAAGACGAGCGTTGAGTTCTGCTCCAAGTTCTTCAAATCCTGGTTTACCAAGAAGGGCAAACATATTTTTTTCTTGTAGGCTTCAACACCTGGTTGGTCAAATGGGTTGATCGCGTTCAAGTAACCTGAAAGGGCGATGGCCAATTCGAAGAAGTAGATGGCATAACCAAGAGTGAAGGCATCTTGCTCAGGAAGAGTTACGTACATGTTTGGTACGTCACCGTCTGTGTGGGCAAGAAGAACACCGTCAGTTGCTTTTTTGTTAACGAAGTCAACGTCTTTTCCTTGAAGGTAGCCAAGTCCGTCAAGGTCTTCTTCCAAAGTAGGGATGATCACGTTCTTACGTGGTTTGTCAACACGGACAACTGTTTCAAACATGATACGAGTTCCTTCTTGGATAAATTGACCCAATGAGTGTAGGTCTGTTGAGAAGTTAGCTGAAGTTGGGTAGATACCTTTTTGGTCTTTTCCTTCTGTTCAAGCACCCCTTGTGGATGCATTTGCTGGAAATTCCCTTGCACTGACTGGCTAGTTTGATTGACTTGCCAATCAACCACTGCGTCATCTATTTTTTCTAATTTAGACCCAGAAGCCTGGACTTTTTTTGTCCAGGCTCTGAATCAATTTTTTTAGACTTTTATTTTTCTAAATTGCTTGATTTTGAAATTTTTATTATGGTTAAGCAGTTTCGAAAAATCTGAATGGTAGAATCCTTTATCAATTACTACTGCTTGATCTGCTGCAACATGGAGTGTGCCCAGGAAGGCTCCCCTCTTTTGAACCATCAAAAGAAATCGTGATATGTCCCAGTCCAGTTAAATTTTTTTCTACTACATTTCCTACGGAACTAATCGAATATTCCTGATTATCTACCACCAGCTTTCCACCTTCTAGTATTGAACCTAGCAGATTTTTTTGTTATCAATCTTTAAAAACAATACTCTGATAAATCTTCCGGTGCTTCTTCTCCAAATAAAATGAGCATATTGGCATCTTGAATCATATTCTGAGCTTCAGACCCTACTTGAATTACTTTAGTTTCAAAAATTTTTCTTCATCTGATTTCTATTCATCCTTTCTCTAAATTTGTCATAAACTTAGGCTTATAGATAAGTTTAACATAATAGTTGCTACTGTTTACATGCATCTATCAAAGGTCTACTGATAAAGACCAATACTAGCTATCCAAGCAACTAGCACCCGCAGAACACCATTGAGAAAGCGTGAATAAAGCACAGAAGGGACACCAACCTCAACTGTTTCAGCCTTGGCTTCAGATAGACCGAGTGCTACAGGAATGAAATCACAACCGTTTTTGAGTGTTGATAGCAAATATAGCTGGCAGAGCCATTTGGGGCGGAATAGTCCCTTTTCCGATTTCGACTCCAATTAAAGGTTCCAATAATCTGACTGATAACAGCTCCGGGACCTAACAAAGGAGATAGGAATGGTAAGGAACAGATAAAGCCAATTAAAACGAGTCCCCAGATGTTCCCCGCTAGGGGAACCATTAATTTTGCCAGCCAATTTCCAACACCGGATCCTTGAATAACCCCAATCAGCAAGGAAACAAAGGCCATGAAAGGAATTATTGTATTGAGCATTGTTTGGATGGCTTCACGAGCAGCCTGGTTGAAAGTTGCAACGACCTTACCAGCCCCCATCCCAATTCGTGCTACAATACTTGTTTCAGCTTTTTGCTCTGTAATTTTTTTACTAGTATCGTAAGTTGGCTTTTCAGTTACCACAGTTGTCGCTTTTTCGTCTTCATTAGCAGCAGAAATTTGATTAAGGCCAACTGCTGACACATAGATTTCCTCGGTTATATATTGAGCTAGAGGCCCACTTTTCCCTGTAGCAACAATATTTATTGTAGGGATTCCCTTTTTAGGATAAATACCACAGCGAAGAGTACCGCCACAATCCACGATTGCTAAAGCAATTTCCTCATCTGGGATAGAAGTTTTAAACCCATTAACAGCTTCCATACCGGTCAAATCAGCAATTTTATCTACAATATCTGGCTTTTCTCCTCCGCCAGTGATATAGATGAATTTATGCTTAGCTTCACTAGGTGTAATGACCAAAGGTCCTCCGAAACCGCCATTTCCTTTAACAACTTTTATACTCTTATATGACATAATTTCACTCTTTCTATAAATCAAATGTTTTACTCAAGGTAACACCTTGCTGTTTTGCTACATAAGCAGTTGTAAAATCGGTTACCCAACCACCTACAAAGTTCATGACAAGCCCAACAAGCATGTAACGAATGGCTAAGTCCATTTGACTTAAACCTAAAGTTTGAATTCCTGTTGCAATTCCCATCCATACAAACAATTCCCCAGGATTGATATGTGGAAATACACCATTTGAAGTATGGCAGAAACTGCATCTGAGCTGCTACAAAACTAGGTTTATAATATTCTGGTAAGAAACGTCCCATACTGATTGCCATCGGATTTCCCCAGCATAAAAGGCTGAAATGAAAAGGTAAAATCATATACCGGCTAACAGGATTTTTTTGGCAGAAATCTTAGCCAGGAATTGACCTTCTCTTCTCCCAAGAAAGCGATAAGGGTATTCATTGCAATCAATAGCATCAAGACAAGCGGTACAATATTTGTCATCCAGCTAATAAAGGTTTCTCCACCTAATTGGAAGAGTTTCATAAAACTCTCTGCAAAATTCTGTAATGTGATTCATAAAGGAACTCCCTTTTCTTATTTTTTTAAATAACTGTTTAATAGATAATTGTAAGTAATTCGCATAAAAAGCCGAATCCCAGAAAAGAATCAGATGAACTTGTCTCTTTCTCAATACCTGCCTCATGCCAAAGATAGACTTTTTCTAGCATCTTCTATAGCTGATTGCATCAACTTATTTTCTTTTCTCACAAGAGGATTATACTTGTCAAAATAATGGATGTCTTCTCCAACATAATCGTCCATATTTTGAAAACGCGCTAAGATTGTGACTCCTTGCATTTTGCTAGCTTTAAGAACCCGACCGTTTTTCATCAACCGCGAACATGACAATCGTACCGGATTTGATTCTTCCGGACTTCCTGCCAATCGCTACGCGCCCCAGTCTTCGGAGCATCGTATAGGTCTTATTGAAGTCTTTGAGTTGCTGCCAGCCGAGGAACATTTGAAATATATAAGCTGCCATGACAAATACAGCGAAAATTATTAGCGAATTCATTAAAATACTCCTTTGCTCTTAGAAAATGATAGAAACTCTGTCTCTGTTTCTACAGCCCTCAATGCTTCTTTTTAGAGAAGGCTCTCCTGCAATTCGAAAAAAATGTCGTCATACAATTCCAGCAATTCACTCTCCATTTTGCTTTCAATTTCTGAGGGAATGGCGACTAGAAAGATAAATTCAATCCAATCATCTCCTTTTTGATAAGGCTCTTCTAGCTTTCCAAACATTAAAATAGTCTTTGCATAACCCTGGTTAATTGTATGGGGGAAGGCAATTCCTCCACCAAAAATGGTTGATTGTTTTTTATCCCTATCAATTATCCGATTTCTAAAACCTTCATCAATCATCTGAAGTTTCTCTAACTCTGCAACCATATTTAGCAAGTATTGCTGATAGGTTTTTTGGGGAGTCAAACGAAGAAAACGTAAGCTGACTGTTTCTAGATTTTTTTGATGAAAAGCATTGGCCCTCTGCCATTCTTCCTGCAGCCATTGATCATCAAAAAGATGATTAACTTGAATGACTGGAGATTTAGAATCTTTATATTTTAGAGGAACTGTCGTAAAAAAATCATGAAATAGTCCTGATTCAAATCCAGATTAAAATCCTCTTCAGAATACTGAGTAATGTCTACATCATTTCCAAGAATTCGTCTGAGTTGCTGAATAATCATCGCAGCAGTTCCTCTTCCTGTTGTGCAAACTACAGCTATCTGCTTGCGAGAACCATTTACAACAGAGTTTTGCTTTCTTAAAATCATTTCAAAATACAAAGCCAGATATCCGATTTCAGATAATTCCAATTCAGAACCAAAAATTGCAGATAGTTCTTCTCCAGCAATTTTCGCCATTTCAAAAGCAAAAGGATATTGAGTTTGAACCTCGCCATGGAATATATCATTAGCTTGCACATGGAAAATCAGTCGATTGATTAAGGAGCCTAGATGAGACTTGATTTCTTCAAATAATTCTTCATCATCAAAGTTAACCAACATTGTTTCTTTGACTTTCTTGACAATCCCTTGAAAAATGTTTGCAAGCTGTTCAGATTGATAAGACGGCTTGCTTAAAGTGTCAATAAAACGGATATTAAACGGAAAACACAAAAAGTCTATCTCAAACTGACTGAGGGAAATCTTATAAGTCATCTCAATATGATAGATTAATTTTTCAACCAAAGGTGTCTCTGTTAAATCATTCCTATAGTAAGGAATAGGGCAACTCAACACCCTAGATGCATGAATACGCTCCACCATAATTGAAATTGTCTTTCGAAGGAGTTCCTTTGTTTCTTTCAGGGATTTTTATACTCCTGGAGTAGCGTCTCCAGAAAAAGAAGATGTTGCCTCGGTGAGTGTCTTTCCTTCAAAGTAAGGGGCCACTTGGTGAATATAGAGCAAGCGCAAATTCAGCTCGGACCCCAAGACCTCCAGCCCACGGTTGGGCTTTCCTGAAATAGTGATAGAGTAACTCTCTGCCAAAGATTTTACTTGTTTTAAATCCTTATTAAAGGGTACTTCTACTAACACCTGCTTCCTCAGCCAAGTCGTCAATAAGAAGAGGGGAGGTTGACTCAATTAAACGTTTTAGTAAATAGGCAATTCTTTTACTGGAAGAATTGAAGTCACTCTCCCGTTTTAAACTACCAGATAAAATCCTTTCCAACTCAGTATAGTCATACACCTCTAACATTAACTGATCATCTTGTGAGATAATCTGGATACTCAGAGCCAAAACATCATTTAATTGTTGGATACTCTTTTTGCAAGGTTTGCATACTAATATCCAGCTCTGAGCGCATATCTACCAAGGAATAAGTTGGCTGTGAGACCATTTTTTCTAAAATATTATACCATCGATTTACTATGGTCAACTCTCTTCCTCACCTTCATTTTTTTAACCGCGAGTTTTCCCTCCGGCAATATTTGTAGTGACTCCAGTTATATAGCTAGAACGGTCTGAAATATAGAATGCTACAAGGTCAGCTACTTCCCGTAGTTTACCACTTCGTCCCAAAGGAGTTGTTGAAGTTGAAGCATAACCAGCTCGAATATCTTCTACCGTCTTTCCACGGGTATAAGCAAGAGCTTCCTCATAAGAAAGAGTTCGAAGTCCCGTAGCTTCCATAATTCCTGGAGCAATTCCAACCACACGTACACCATGCTTACCCAGCTCTTTTGCCCATGAACGAGTGTAACTATAGACTGCTGCTTTTGTGGCAGCATAGGCACTTTGTCCTTCAGAACCTTCCAAGCCTGCTTCTGAAGCCATGTTCACAATTACACCTTTTCCATTTCACTAAAATACGTCCCACTGCCTGACTAACCAGATACAAACCTTTTTGATTAATCATCGTTACTTTTTCGAACGTCTCATCGTCCAATTCGTAAGGACCTTTAGGATTTTCTGCATCGATTAATAATCTAGGGATATTAATCCCTGCATTATTGACCACTGCATCAATATTGCCAAATCTTTCAACTATTTTGGCAACACCCTCTTCTACTTCAGAGCGAGAAGTTACATCAACTTTTACAAATAATAGATTTGGATGACGCAAATCGTTGTCGCTAAGATCGAAATTCGCTACATTGACACCTAATTCCAGCAATTCTTCAACGATTGCCTTACCGATCCCAGATGACGCGCCAGTCACAAGAACTGTTTTGCCTTTTATGTTTAACCAATCATTCATTTTGATACCTCTCAAATTTTATTTACAAGGCAATTATACAGCGCTTTCATAAAAGAATTAAGACACTCTTTTTTATACTGTTCAAAAAAATAATAAACTAATTATGAGGCTTGTACTAAAAAATCCACAAGAAATGAACTTGTGGATCTCTTTTTATACTCTAAATGAACTCAAGGCATATAAGAATCAAAGGCGTGCATTCAACTCAGCACCCAGCTCTTCAAAGCCTGGTTTTCCAAGAAGGGCAAACATGTTTTTCTTATAAGCCTCAACTCCAGGCTGGTCAAATGGATTGATACCATTCAGGTAGCCAGAAAGAGCAATAGCCAACTCAAAGAAGTAAATAGTGTAGCCCAAAGTGAACTCATCTTGCTCAGGCAGTGTCACAAACATATTTGGAACTCCACCATCAGTGTGTGCTAACAGCACTCCATCTGTAGCTTTTTTATTGACAAAGTCAACATCTTTTCCTTGCAAGTAGCCAAGACCGTCCAAGTCTTCTGCCAATTCAGGAATCAGCACATTTTTGCGAGGTTTATCTACACGTACAACTGTTTCAAAGAGGATACGGGTACCTTCCTGGATAAATTGTCCCAGAGAGTGCAAGTCTGTTGAGAAGTTGGCTGAAGTTGGGTAAATCCCTTTTTGGTCTTTCCCTTCTGACTCACCAGCCAGTTGCTTCCACCACTCAGAGAAGTATTGTAGAGATGGTTCATAGTTAGCTAAAACTTCTGTCAGATAACCTTTACGGTACAAGATATTGCGTACAACTGCATATTGATATGCTTCATTTTCAGCCAACTTATCAGAAGCATAAGCCTTGCGAGCAGCATTTGCTCCTTCCATTAACTTGCTGATATCAGCCCCTGCAGCTGCGATTGGCAAGAGTCCCACTGCTGTCAATACTGTAAAACGACCACCTACACTATCAGGCACTACAAAAGTATCCCAGCCATTAGCATCTGCTTCAACCTTAACTGCACCTTTAGCGCGGTCTGTAGTTGCATAAATCCGTTTATTTGCTTCTTCCTGACCATACTTCTTAACCAAGAGTTCTTTGAAGACACGGAAAGCAATAGCAGGCTCTGTAGTCGTTCCTGACTTAGAAATAACGTTGACAGAGAAATCTTTGTCTGATACATAGTCTACCAAATCAGCCAAATAGCTTGAAGAAATAGAATTTCCAGCATAGAGGATTTGAGGTGCCTTGCGTTCTTCCTTGCTTTGTAGATTTACAAAAGAATTATTCAAGAAATCAATAGCTGCACGAGCTCCTAAATAGGAACCACCAATACCGATTACGATCAATACCTCACTATCAGATTGGATTTTAGCAGCAGCCTTTTGAATACGAGCAAATTCATCTTTGTCATATTCTTCAGGCAAGTTCAACCAGCCAGTCATTTCTGCCCCAGGACCTGTACCATTTCGCAGAGCAGAATCTGCAGCAGTCACTTGAGGCTGCATATAATCTAGTTCATGTGGTGCTACAAATTTATCTAACACCTTTGAGTAGTCAAATTTAATATGTGACATGTTTATCCTCCAATTGTTCTTTTCTTTTATGATAACGCTTTAAGAAAAAATAAGCAAGTGCTTTCGCTATTTTAAAACGTTTACATTTGTATTCTATACTATTTTTCTAAATAAGCTAACCTTAGGACATAACCGAGAGCAATCGTTTGCGTAAGTCAACAAATTTTAGGCCTATTTAGGCCTATTGAGAAGAACAATTTTGATTGACAAGAAAACAAATATGCTTCTTAAGATTGGATGTCAGCTGAATTCATTTCAGGTCCGTTCAAACTAGATTCGCTGCTCCAATATTCATCTGCACCTTTTAGGCTTGACTCATCAAGAGCAATAGAAAAAGAGCACACAGTTCACTTCGCTTAGGGCTGCTGGATTCCTCCCCTGACCCGCTTCACGCAGAACTGTTGCTCCGATAGGTATTATATCATAATTTGTTCGATTTTGCAAAGGTCCGGTTTTTATTCTTGTGTTTCGGCCTTGGCTGCGAGTTTGGCTTGTTTTTTTCGTTCTCGACCTTGGCGGAAGAAGGTCTGCATGATGGCTGCACATTCTGCTTCCAAGATTCCTGTTTCTACTTCGACTCGGTGATTGAGACGTTCATCTGTCCAAAATGTCGTAGAGACTACCTGCTCCACCGAACTTCTGATTGGTCGCCCCGTAAATCACCTGGGGAATCCGAGCTAGACCAATGGCACCACTACACATGACACAGGGCTCAATCGTGACAAAAAGCGTCGTATCCAGCAGGCGCCAGCTATTTTCACGCTGATTGGCCTCCTCGATCGCCATGATTTCCGCATGCATGACCGCCCGCTGCAGCTCCTCACGCGCATTATGTCCACGCCCGATAATCTGACCATCCTTGACCAAGACACAGCCAATCGGTATTTCATCATTGGCGAGGGCAATCTCCGCCTCCTTCAGGGCTTCCCTCATAAACATCGCTTTTTCCTCTATCGTGTAGTCCATCTCTTCCTTCTTCCTTTTAGTTTCTTTGTTCATTATACCATAGGCAGCTTACGACTCACAAAAAAAGCCGCCGATTGGGCGACTCTTATGGGAGATTATTATGAAAAAGTTTAGGAGGTTTAAACAAAGTTAGGAGGTCTTTGTTTATGCTTCTAGTATAGCTGGCCTATCTTAAATAAAGCTTAAGTTCTCTGAGTATTGATGATTTTGGAAATATCACCACTTAGAATCTCAAAAATATCTGACAAATTGCTGGCTTACTACTATCCGCTTTGTCGCAGAACCAACTATTGTGGCATCGCTCATCCTTTACGTAACTCAAGGATTTGGTCATAGCGCTCTTCTTCATCAATATGATGGGCTATTTCTAGTACCGTGATCGGCAAAGAAAAGATTAGGTCTCTAACCAGACGACTATTTTTTTCGTCCAAAGCTGATGTCACTTCGTCCGCTAATAAAAATATCCTTCTCGCGTAAGAGAAAACGAGCCAACTCTAATCTGACACGCTGACCTCCTGAAATGTTTTTCACCATTATTATGAATTTCTACATTCAAAAATATCCTGAAATTCATCTATTAAGCCAACTCGGTCCAATACCTCCAATAATTCATGGTCCTGAAAAGGGCTGACCAAAAAGTTAGATTATAGCGGATAGTATCGTTAAACAGGAAGGGATGCTGGCTAATTAAACCGATATTCCCTTGGAAATGACTCGTTATTTGATTTCCATCATACTGAACGAAAAATGTCACCCTCATCACATACTTCTTCTCCTAAAATCAAAGCGAAAAAGAGTCGTCTTTCCAGACCCGCTCGGTCCTTTGATTAAGACCTTCTGACCTACTGAAATCGTCGCCGTCAAATCAGAAAAAAAGCTGACGTTCAGCAAAAACTTTTTGAAATATGATTTAAGCGCAACGATTCGAGATTTTTCAACAAATTGATCCTTTGTCTCTTCGAAATCAGGTTCTTCCTCGATAATCTTAAACAGGCGGTTCGCAGTCGGCAAGGCACCTTGGAGATTGGCTGCACTGTACATCAGAGTTTGGATCGGTTCTACCAGCATCCCCGCAGCAACATACATAGAGATGAGGCTTGTAATAGAAATAGAATTTCCCTGTAAACTCAAATAAAAGCCTAAAGCAAGAGGAACAACCTGACTAAAAAGACCATAAATCCATTAAAGAAAAAAATAATATTATGTGTGAAACAAAAATCTTTGGATGGCTTTTTTTGATATTCTCCGTTTAAATCATTCACGCGCTCTTCATTCAGCCTCATGGCCTGATTAATCCGTAAGGTTTGGCTGCCTTGCATACTATCCGAGACAAGCCCATGTAATTTCGTTCTAAGCTTGGACCAGCTGTCTCCCGAATCTTGTAAACGACGATTCATGATGAACTGAGGAATAGGTCTCATAATCGTAAAAATGACAAAAATAAGTCCTAAGAGAAAATTTTGTGAAACAATATAAATGGCTGTAACAAGGGCGACAAATCCCCAACTCACCATAACATTTATATTTTCCAAATAATTATCGCCCACATATTCCATATCTTGAGTTAGCAGACTAACTTTTTCATCATTGGAAAATTTAGGATTCAATATGACTTTCTTAAATAAAAGGGCACGGACACTTTTGTTGATTTCTCTTCGGAATATATTGTGCGAATAGTTTGAAAACAGCATCAGACTATAAATAACAAGATAGACAGACAAACCAAATAAAACAAAATTGAGAATTTTTCCATAAGAAAGGCCGTCTTGATCTAACTTCAAGGCCTTCGTTAAAATCAGAGGTTGCGCCAACACCAAACCACTATTCACAATACGCCCTAAAAAAAATAGGAAAAAAAGATACTTCTTATCAATGTACTTATAAATATTTCTCATAATTATCATCCATCAAAATAGAGGGCTAGCACAACCCTCTTCTCTAATTTATTTAAAATCGTGATTATTTACAATCACAATTATAGTTAAATACTCTAGGTTTAGCATTCATTTTGTCATCGAATTTGTTATTCACTTTAACCTTCACCGAAAATTACAATCTCCATGTGTCAAAATTGTTAGTTCCAATAATTCAGCATCTGTATCGCTTATTTTTAGATAGATACTTTTTCGACCTCATACTCACCCTCACTTAAATATTTATTTTTTTATCAAGATAAGCATGAAACTCTTTCCTAATCACATCATTGCTGTCGACTACTCTATTCAATTCATTCGTAAGAAAAAATGAATGATTGGTTTTAGTATTAAAATACAACGTACCATCATCAGTACTATATTTTAATATATATCGTGACAAATTCATATTATCACCTCTTAATCTGTGTGACTTAACCTACAGTAAGTATACACCGATAGAAATATTAAATAAAAGCAATATTCAGCAGATTAGAAAAGTTCCAACTTTTTAATATTTTTGGAAAAAGGTTATCCTATAAAAAGCTGCAATTTCGCCAACTTCTTGAGCAATATAGGTGGCGCCGGCTTCTTCCAATTCTTCCCTGCTTCCAAAGCCATAAAGGACACCGATAGAATCAAGCTTTTGCGCTTGAGCGCCAAGCACATCGTGCTCCCTGTCTCCAATCATGATGGTATGCGCCAAATCTGTAATCCCATTTTGCTCCAAGGCATACTGGATAACATCGCTTTTTTTACTACGTTTTCTATCCATGGTCGCACCAGCGACAAAGTCAAAATAATCATACAAACCAAAGTGTTTGAGAATTTGAATGGAAAATTCTTCAGGCTTTGACGTAGCTACAATCAACTGTTTGCCAGCCTGCTTGAGAGAAGCCAGCAAGTCAGGAACGCCTAGATAGACCTCATTTTCATAAAGGCCTTTTTCGGAAAAATACTCATGATAGTAGTCAATGGCCTTTAAACATTCTTCCTTAGAAAATCCATAAAAGCGCTCAAAAGACTCCTGCAAGGGCGGACCGATGAAAACTCTCAATGCTTTCTTGTCTGGCACTTGAATCCCATATTTTCCTAAGGCATAGGCCACCGAGTTGGTAATCCCTAGTTCTGAATTGGTCAAGGTGCCGTCTAGGTCAAATAAAATCGTTTGATACATTTTTTCCTCTTTCTGCTTTCAAAAAGAGGCTGGGACAAAAGTCCTAGCCTCTCAATTGTCTTTGGATTGTCGAGCAAGACGCAGTGGTTGAGTGGGCTCTACTACGCTGATTTCATCAGCTTTTACAGCCCTACTCAACTGTGCGGAGGTGGGACGATGAAATCGAATTCTAACGAATGACCGATTTCTGTCCCACTCTCTTATCTTCATTTGCTTATAAACTAGACCACACACTTTCAAGGATATTGGTTTGGTCACGATCTGGTCCGACTGAGAAGGTTGAAATGCGCACACCAACCAATTCACCGATCACGGCGGACATAGTTGCGGGCATTTTCTGGAAGCTCATCCAAGTGGCGGACACCTGTGATGTCTTCTGACCAACCTGGTAATTCTTCATAGATTGGTTTGCAACGTTTGAGTTGCTCCAAGCTTGCTGGGTAGTGGTCGATGCGTTCTCCATCCAAGTCGTAGGCTACACAGATCTTTCACTGTATCCAAACCTGACAGAACGTCGATGGAGTTCAAGCTGAGGTTGGTAATTCCTGACACACGACGGCTATGGCGCATGACAACTGAGTCAAACCAACCGACACGACGTGGACGACCGGTTGTTGTCCCATACTCATGGCCGACTTCACGGATCCGATCACCCACTTCATCAAAGAGCTCCGTAGGGAATGGGCCATCTCCAACACGGCTGGTATAGGCTTTACATACACCGACAACCTTATCGATCTTACTTGGGCCGACACCTGATCCGATGGTCACCCCACCTGCAACAGGGTTTGAGGAAGTTACAAATGGATAGGTTCCTTGGTCGATATCCAACATAACCCCTTGGGCTCCTTCAAAGAGCACGCGCTTGCCGTTATCCAAAGCATCGTTCAAGATAACAGAAGTATCGGTTACATATTGTTTGATTTGTTGACCATATTCATAGTATTCTTCGAAGATATCGTCAAATGACAAAGCCTCTGCATCATAGAGTTTGGTAAATTGACGGTTCTTTTCTTCCAAATTGATGCGAAGGCGTTCCGCAAAGACGTCACGGTCCAAAAAGATCCGCAATCCGAATTCCCTACACGTGCAGCCTTGTCCATATAGGCTGGTCCAATCCCTTTGATGGTCGTTCCGATTTTGTTGTCCCCTTTAGACTCTTCTTGGAGACGGTCCAATTCGATGTGGTAAGGAAGGATGACATGGGCACGGTCAGAAATGCGAAGGCTGTCTGTTGATACCCCTTCTTCATGGAGATAAGCCAACTCTTTGACCAATGATTTCGGGTTGACCACCACCCCATTTCCAATCACAGAGATCTTTTTCAGGGAAGAAGATACCAGAAGGAATCAAGTGCAACTTGAACTTTTTGCCGTCAATCACGATGGTGTGACCGGCATTGTCCCCCACCTTGGTAGCGAGCAATGACTTCTGCATTGGCTGATAGGAAGTCTGTAATCTTCCCTTTTCCTTCATCTCCCCACTGGGTTCCTACAACAACTACTGATGTCATATCTTTGTCTGAGCTATATAGCTCGTCCTTTCTTGAAAAGCAGGCAGGAATCTCACCTGCGATTATGTTTTTATACCTCATTATATGAAAAAAATTTGACAATTTTTTTCAAGGAGGGTTCATCATTTCATTTGTTTTTTTCTCTTATGTAGACGAATTACATTTTTACAAAATATGTATTTTTCTGAATTTTAGTACTTAATTTAAAATAAAAGTTCGGAATTTTTTTGTAAAATCGTAGCGAAATTTGCTTTCTTTTTTTCCGTTTGTAATAGACTAAAAATAACTACCATAGGACGGTGAAACGATGACGATTAATCAATTACTGCAGAAACTGGATACATCAAGCCCTATTCTCCAAGCGACCTTTGGTCTGGAGAGGGAAAATCTGCAGTGACAACTGATGGACACTTAGCTCAAACTGCTCATCCGAGTCAGCTTGGTTCCCGCAATTTCCACCCGACCATCCAAACAGACTTCAGCGAACAACAACTGGAACTAATTACACCTATTGCTCACTCTACTAAGGAAGCGCGGCGCTTACTGGGAGCTATCAGCGATGTGGCAGGCCGCTCAATTGACCAGAGTGAATGCCTGTGGCCTCTGTCCATGCCACCGCAGCTGACTGAAGAAGATATTATCATCGCCCGTCTGGAAAACGAATACGAACGCCACTACCGAGAGGGTTTAGCGAAAAAATATGGCAAAAAACTACAGGCCATCTCTGGCATCCACTACAACATGGAGCTAGGGAAAGATCTGGTCGCTGCTCTCTTTCAAGTCAGCTCCTATCATTTACTCAAGGACTTTAAAAATGACCTCTATCTCAAACTGGCTCGAAACTTTCTGCGTTTCCGATGGCTCTTAACCTATCTCTACGGTGCTGCTCCTCTGGCAGAAGCCGGCTTCTACAGTCAGGAATACCCGCAGCCTATCCGCTCTTTTCGCAACAGCAACTATGGCTATGTCAATGACGAGAATATTCAGGTGTCCTACACTTCTTTGGAGCAATATGTAACCGATATTGACAACTACGTTCAGTCTGGCGAGCTCAGTGCTGAAAAAGAATTTTACTCAGCCGTTCGCTTCCGTGGACAGAAGCACAATCGCGCCTATCTGGAGCAGGGTATCACCTATCTGGAATTCCGCTGCTTCGATCTCAATCCTTTTGACCATTTGGGCATTAGCCAAGAGACCTTAGATACTGTCCATCTCTTTTTACTGGGCCTGCTCTGGCTAGATGATGTAGAAAATGTTGATGCAGTATTAAAAGATGCTCATGATTTGAACCAGAAAATTGCTTGTAGCCACCCGCTGACTGCCCTGCCAGATGAGGCAGACAGCTCAGCCATTCTCCAAGCCATGGAAGGGCTCATCCAGCATTTTGAACTGCCAACTTACTATCAAACTTTGCTGGACCAGATGAGAGAGGCTCTCTTACATCCTCAGCTGACACTGTCAGGACAGCTCCTGCCCCATATCCAGCAAGATTCCTTAACAGCTTTTGGTCTAGAAAAAGCAGAAGAATACCACCGCTATGCCTGGACTGCTCCTTATGCCCTCAAAGGCTACGAAAATATGGAACTGTCCACCCAGATGCTGCTCTTTGATGCTATTCAAAAGGGGCTGAATGTTGAAATTTTAGATGAAAAGGACCAATTTCTCAAGCTTTGGCATGGTAGTCATGTAGAATATGTCAAGAACGGCAATATGACCTCCAAGGATAACTATGTCATCCCTTTGGCCATGGCCAATAAAACAGTCACCAAAAAGATTTTGGCAGCAGCTGACTTTCCCGTTCCGGCTGGAGCAGAATTTTCTTCTCTAGAAGAGGGACTGGCCTACTACCCTTTGATTAAGAACCGAGAAATTGTTGTCAAACCCAAGTCAACTAACTTCGGACTGGGCATCTCTATCTTCCAAGAGCCAGCTAGCCTGGAAGCTTATCACAAGGCTCTGGAGATTGCTTTTTCAGAAGATGTCGCCGTCTTAGTGGAGGAATTTATCGCTGGAACGGAGTACCGTTTCTTTGTCTTAGACGGACAATGCCAAGCAGTCCTCTTGCGAGTGGCGGCCAATGTCGTCGGAGACGGTCAGCATACCGTGAGAGAATTGATTGCCATCAAAAATGACAATCCTCTGCGGGGCCGAGATCATCGTTCACCGCTTGAAATCATTGAACTGGGGGACATTGAACTGCTCATGCTGGACCAGCAAGGCTATGGAGCAGATGATATCCTGCCTGCTGGAGTCAAGGTTGACTTGCGGCGCAATTCCAACATTTCTACTGGCGGAGACTCGATTGATGTCACAGACAGCATGCACCCATCTTATAAGGAACTCGCTGCGGACATGGCAAAGGCTATGGGAGCCTGGGCCTGTGGCGTTGATCTCATCATCCCTGACAGCTCTGCTATTTCCACAAAGGAAAATCCCAACTGTACCTGCATCGAGCTCAACTTCAATCCTTCTATGTATATGCACACCTATTGTGCTGAGGGGCCGGGACAAAGCATTACTCCGAAAATACTAGCTAAACTTTCCCAGAAATGGACCTATAAAGTAAGAAAACGCAGAAGATGTCTCTGCGTTTTTGTTTTGTAACCGAGGTAGAGTTTTAGATGATAACCTAAAAAGATTAAGCATGGTCCTCCTACAAGTTTAAAATAGCAAGTCATTTGCTGTAAAATCATCCTCTAACAAGCAAATTTCAAACCTCTCCTGCATATAGCAGAGGAAATCTTCCCTTTTTCCTAAAAAGAATCATAGGTCGCGAATACAAGGCTAGTATCATCTGAACAAGTTCCAGCCAGTTACTGTTGGCTTCCATAGCCCACCATCTCAACCGCTTTAAAACTGCCTCGGGTTAAAAATTCATACGGAACCCCTAATGCATCAGCTACCGCCAAACCATAGACTGCCGTTTTCAAAGATTGGTTCATGCTAGCCTCCTTTGTTTTGTTATACTATTTTTGGTCTTAAAATTCTTCCTAATCCCCAAAAACAAGCGCAGGCCCGCGCTTGTTTTTCTATTTTATGCTAAAATAGAAGCTATGGACAAAATTATTAAAACTATCTCAGAAAGTGGCTCCTTCCGTGCCTTTGTACTAGACAGTACAGAGACCGTGCGAGCAGCCCAAGAATACCATCAGACACAAGCAAGCTCAACTGTGGCCCTCGGTCGGACCCTGATCGCAAGTCAAATTCTCGCAGCCAATGAAAAGGGAAACACCAAGATAACAGTGAAAATCCTGGGCACTAGCTCACTTGGTGCTATCATCACTGTGGCAGATACTCAAGGAAACGTCAAAGGCTACGTGCAAAATCCTGGTGTGGATATCAAGAAAACAGCGACCGGTGAAGTCGTGGTCGGACCATTTGTCGGAAACGGGGAATTCCTAGTGATTACCGACTACGGCACAGGCAATCCTTATCATTCCATGACACCTCTCGTCACTGGAGAAATCGGTGAAGACCTAGCTTATTACTTGACTGAAAGCCAACAAACGCCATCTGCGGTTGGGCTCAATGTCCTCCTTGATGAAGAAGACAAGGTCAAGATTGCCGGTGGTTTCTTGGTGCAGGTCTTGCCAAATGCCAAGGAAGAAGAAATTGCCAGCTTTGAAACGGATCCAAGAAATGCCGGCCATTTCTACCCTTTTAGCCTCTGACGACCATATTGAAGCCCTTCTTACTGCCATCTATGGTGACGAACCATACAAGCGTCTCTCAGAAGAAGAGATCCGCTTCCAGTGTGACTGTAGCAAGGAACGCTTCATGAATGCCTTGGCAAGCTTACCAGCCAAAGACCTTCAAGAAATGAAGGACGAAGACCATGGCGCGGAAATCGCTTGCCAATTCTGTCAGACAACTTACCACTTTGATGAAAACGACTTGGAGGAACTCATTCGTGACAAATCTTAATACACCTTTTATGATTGGGAACGTCGAGATCCCAAACCGGACGGTCCTAGCCCCCATGGCCGGTGTGACCAACTCAGCTTTCCGGACCATTGCGAAAGAACTCGGAGCTGGCCTTGTGGTCATGGAAATGGTCTCTGATAAAGGGATCCAATACAACAACGAAAAGACCCTGCATATGCTCCATATCGATGAGGGAGAAAATCCAGTATCAATCCAGCTCTTTGGGAGCGACGAAGATAGCCTCGCACGCGCGGCAGAATTCATCCAAGAAAACACCAAGACTGATATCGTGGATATCAACATGGGCTGCCCCGTCAATAAAATCGTGAAAAACGAAGCGGGTGCGATGTGGCTCAAGGACCCAGACAAGATCTACTCTATTATCAACAAGGTCCAATCTGTCCTTGATATCCCCCTCACTGTCAAAATGCGGACAGGTTGGTCGGACCCTTCTCTAGCAGTTGAGAATGCCCTTGCTGCAGAAGCTGCAGGTGTTTCTGCCCTTGCTATGCACGGACGGACCCGGGAGCAAATGTACACTGGTCATGCAGACCTTGAGACCCTTCATAAGGTTGCACAAGCTCTGACCAAGATCCCATTCATCGCCAACGGAGATATCCGGACGGTGCAAGACGCCAAACAACGGATCGAAGAAGTTGGTGCAGATGCAGTCATGATCGGCCGTGCTGCTATGGGGAATCCTTACCTCTTCAATCAAATCAATCACTACTTTGAAACAGGAGAAATTCTGCCTGATTTGACCTTCGAAGACAAGATGAAGATTGCTTATGAGCACTTGAAGCGCTTGATCAATCTCAAGGGTGAGCACATTGCCGTTCGCGAATTCCGCGGCTTAGCCCCTCACTACCTTCGTGAACATCTGGCGCAGCCAAACTCCGCGGAGCCATCTCGCAAGCTAGCACTCTAGCTGAGATTGAAGAACTTTTACAATTAGAAAAAGCTTAATGACAAAAAGAGAGTGGGACAGAAATCGGTCATTCGTTAGAATTCGATTTCGTCGTCCCACCTCCGCACAGTTGAGTAGGGCTGTAAAAGCTGATGAAATCAGCGTAGTAGAGCCCACTCAACCACTGCGTCTTGCTCGACAATCCAAAAACAATTGAGAGGCTAGGACTTTTGTCCCAGCCTCTTTTGTATCTTATTGATCCGCTTGAGATTCACTTTCTTTCCAGCGATAGGTCTTGCGCGGTTTTTTCTTAGGCACCCGCTTAACCCCTACTTCTTCAACGTAAGAGCCATAGGTCACGAGGAAGTTGTTGGTCAAAATTTCCTTATCTGGATGGATTAGGTTCACCAATTCGGTTGCTTCGTATACAGTAAAAGGCTCTTCTAAGAGATGGAGGAAAGTCGGATTCCAAGTTAAGCGCCCTTGGATCCGCTTGATGGATTCTTGCACAATCTCATAGTGGTCAAAGGCAAAATCTTCAGCTGCCAAGACACGACCATCTAGGGAACATTCCCCTTGTTTGAAGTCCACATCGAGGAAGAGAACTTCTTTGGCATCATCTCCAGCTCGGACCAGATTGACGGCCTCCGCAGGCAAATAGACCAGGTGGGCGATGGTGATGACCCAGCCCCGTGGGTCCCGACCAGGAGTCGAAACTGTCATTAACTGCTCGACCTTTTGATGGGTCAACTCTAGTCCAACTTCTTCTTGAACTTCGCGGATACAAGCCTGGATAGCATCCTCGTGCTTTTGCAAGAATCCTCCAACCAAGGCAACCCGATGCTGACAAGGGTGGGTTTTTCGGCGAATCACCAAGAGCTTCAAACGCCCCTCCACAAAGCAGTAGGCCACCATATCGGTAGTTACACTTGGATTTTCATAGGTGGGATGATCTTGCTCCTTATACCAACGGAGGAATTCTTCCTCGCTGACGACCGTCTCGTAGTATTCCTTTTCGTTCATCCCTTCCGGAATGCTGCTTGTTGCCATCTAAATAGCCTCCTTTTTTCACAGCTTTGCTCCATTGGTACCAACCAACCAAGCTATTGAGGGTGTAGACCCAATACATTCCCTGAATATGGATGCTTTCTCCCCACCAGAGGTAGATACTGAAGAGGTTGGTCGCAATCCAGAAAATCCACTGTTCGCGATAAAGACCAGTCATGAGAAGTTGACCGACTCCATTGGTCGCATCTGTCACACTATCACGGAAAGGCCGAGCACTGTGGATGCTTTTATAGGCGTAGCCCATCCCGATCCAAATCAGAGCTGTTAGGACCAAATACTTGATCCATTCCATTAGCGTTAATTTCTTGGCCTCAAAGTGAGATTCTTCTGCATCCCCCTGATCATTGATCCGATTCGACAACCAGACATAGAGACCAATTGGTTGCATCACGAAGAAGTACAGGGTCGTCAAAACTTCTCCATAAAAGTTTTTGTTCAAGGCTAGGATGAGGTAAATTGCTGAGTTTACTGCTCCAAAGAGATAGTTACTAGCCCGACCTTCTGCTACTAGTATAACACAAACGATTCCTGTCCAGGAGGCAAAGAGCCCTAACCAATCGTGACTTGCTTCCTGATTGGTAAACTCTAGGACAAAGGGCACGCTAGATAAAGCAAGCAAATAGAGCCATTGTGTCAAAGTGCGACCAGCGAATAGGTCTTTCCAAAGGAGTTTCATAATCCCTACGAAGCCAAGTTTGCCAGCTTCTCGATGGACATTTTTTAAATGCTCCCCAAATGTTTGAATTTTTTCTTGTAGTCGTTTCATGCTGCTTCTCCTTTAATCAGCTTGATAAATCGTATCGATGACACGCTTCGCTTCTTCGTAATTCCCCAAGTAGTCTTGCCCGAGATAAGCTGTAGGGATATCCGAGAGGTATTGGTGGCGGAGGTGATCCAGGTGATTTGAAAAACTGTTGCGAATTTCATCATCTGCCATGGTCATATCACGGAAGCCATCATTGACATAGGATCCAATGGGTTGAACAAATAAAATCAGATCCCATTTTTCCTTAGCTAGGATACTGACGAAGAGGTTGTCAAAAGTATCCGTCATACTGGTCTCTGGGCCTTCTACTTCCATATAGTAGTCGTAATAGCCCTTCGTCACCAGAGAATTCGTATCCGCAATCACTAGCCCTCGATTGGCACTACTATCGATTAATTTTGAGGTTTGATCGTATTGTCCGAGTAGGAGATAATAATAGTCCTTGGGGGTCAACTCATCATCCCGTACATTGTTTCTAATCTGGTACTCGCGAGCATATTCTAAGCTCACTGGTGCATCATAGAAGCGGGCCAAATCTTTTGCCAAGGTCGTCTTCCCGTTGCTAGCACTCCCCATAATGAGGACTTTCTTGGTGAACTGACGGCGGAAGGGTTGGGCAATGTATTTCCAATACTTGCTCGGGTTCTCTCTGATGAGGGTCCCTGAAATGCCAAATTGACGTTCCTGCAGGCGAGCTTCAAAACCTCGCGCTTCAAGTTCTTCTTGGTAAGTCTTCTCTCCAACAAAGAAGACTAAATCTTCTCTCTTAGAATCATATTGAATCGTTTCTAAGGCGGTTTTCAACCAAGGTTCCCATCCCAAGGGATAGCGAGGAAGTTCTGTCTCATCGAGTTTATAAATCTGAGTGAGTTCATCATTTGAAACCTTCTCGAATATAGCGAAAACGTTTTTGCAAAGGAAGGCCAACTTCTTCTCCTCGGTCACCTTTGTAACCAGAGACAATCACACAAACGCGGTCACATTGGCGTTTTGCCCGTTGAATTAAATCAATATGCCCTTGATGAAGGGGGGCAAACGTTCCAAATACCACTGCCACTCTTTCTTTCATCTAACTGGCTCCTTTATCATAATGTCAAAACATGTTTTGCTTATGATTTTATTATAAACTATAATTTCAATCTGTCAATACCTTTTTATAAAAAAATATAATTTTGTAAAACAAAAATTAAAAAGATTCAATTCTGTATGTTATTATACAGAATTGAATCTCTGATTTCAATCATTTTTTAATTTTCTCAGTGGCGAGCCATTATTCCCGAACCAAGGCATGCACATGGCCATTTTCTATCACTTGAACACTTGCCACTTGACCATCTTGACCGACAACTATATCCAGGCTAGCTGCAGATCCATCTTGGGTGGAAATCAAGCTAGCATGGTAATGGCCTTGATCCAAGTTGTATTCATAGCTTCCAATTGTATAGCCCACTGCATCGCCACCAGGAGTTTGAATGGTTACTTGTCCACCTTGTCCGATCGTTACGCCTGTATCGCGACCGTCGGTCCAACTACCTGCTGCTCCTGAATAATCCCCTGAGGCATAACTCAAGACACCTTTATAGCGTGGATTCTCTGTCTTAGAGGCTTGTTCTTTGGCAGTCGTGCGACCTTCTTCCAAGCTAGGACGTTTTTGTTTTTCTGGTGCTGAGTTCACTGCTGGTTTTGTTTCTTTGGAAGGAGTTGGAACCAGGCCTTGACTGGCTTCTGGAACTCTTGGTGTCACTGGAGTTGATGGATTTTCTTGGCTCGCTTGTGTTTCGCTCGAAGCGATGGCAGGTGATTGTGCAACTTCTGTGCTTTGTGTGGTTTTGCTTGCGGTCTTTTTCTCTTCTTTTTTACTAGTAGAGCTTTGTTTCACTTGCGCAATTTTACTAGTTGAAGATGGACTGGTTTCCTTTTTCTTTTCTGATCCACATCCGCTTAAGAGAAGAGCAGGTGTTAGAGCAAGGGTAGATAGACTAAAGAAGGTTCCTTTCGTTTTCATGGCAACACCTCTCTTTTGTAACATTTGTTACATTTTGTAATATAATTGTAACATTTATCTATAGGGAAGTCAAGAGGATTTGCAAGTCTTATAAAAAATAGAAACTAGTTTCAAATAAAGAGTGAATGACTGGAGCTCTACTCCAATCATTCACTCTCTTTCTTATTGATAAACTTCTTGATAAAATTCGATAGTATCTCCATCTTGGACAGTTGTTTCTGCTGCCCCTTTTGGTGCCATCTCTCCATTGATCTTGTACATCCAATAAAGTCCCTTGCTTTCGTCCTGGGCTACGCCATCGATCGAGGTGATGAGGCCACTCTTTTCCTCAATCTTGTAGTTAGCTTTCAGGACTTCCATCAGGTTGGCATTTTCAGCAACCTTCAAGGTCTTGCTTTGAGCTTCTTGCCCTTCAGGGGCGATACTGACCGTAATGGTAATTTGTTTTTCTTTCGCTACTTGTGAGCTAGAAGCTGAGCTTTCCGTAGTCGATGATTTGCTTTGTCCGCAACTGACCAATACAAGAGCTGCTAGGACAGCAAAGAAACTATAAAGTGTTTTTTTCATGATACAATCTCCTAAATACTACATAAAGTAGAGGGTAAAAACAGGCGGTGGAAAGGGCGTGAGCTAGGTTAAAGCTAAAGCCATTCACCAGGGCATAGGTCCACCAGGGCATGTGGTAGAGGACCGCATAAAGACTGTCAATCAGCACCCCGTAGAGAAAGGATAAGATGCCGACCACCAGGGTTTGGACTTGCAAAGACAAGTGGCGGTAAAGCCCCCGCCAAAGAGTCAAGAGGAGGCCAAAGGCCAGTATCTGAGCGAGCACCACTGGACTCATCCCCAAGAGAAAAGCCGAGGTAAACATGGTGACCGCCATCACCAAACAGGCAAATTGCCAGTCTTCAAATAGCACCAGTAAAAAGAAAATGGCACTAATGGGTTGGACATTGGGCAAGAAGGCAAAGGCTTGTCTCAGCACCACACAGAGGGCTGCTAAGAGGGTGATTCGGGTCAAGCGTTTGAGAGGCACTGCATATCCTCCTAGTCAATCGTGAAGTTAAGCCGACCAGACTTAACACCTACCTTGAGGGTTTGCCCTTCAGCCACTTCTCCTCTCAAGAGGATCTCTGCCAAGTAGTCTTCCACCTGGGTCTGGATGGTTCGGCGCAAAGGACGTGCTCCCATCTCTGGATCATATCCGTGAGTCGCCAGCCATTTAAGAGCAGACGCTTGGAATTTCAGAGTAATGCCTTTCTCTGCTAGAGATTGAACCAGCGGTTTCACCATAATCTTGACAATCTCATGCATTTGATCACTGGTCAAGCTATGGAAGACAACCTTTTCATCAATCCGGTTGATAAACTCTGGTCGATAGGTCTTCTTCAACTCTTCAAAGATGCGTTTCTCCATATTGGCTTGGTCAAAGCGAATATCCTTAGCTCCAAAGCCAACCGTCTTATCATCTCGTAAAGCGGTAGCTCCCAAGTTTGAGGTCATGATAATAATGGTATTGGAGAAATCTACCTTGCGTCCCTTGCTGTCGGTCAAGACACCGTCATCCAAGACTTGCAAGAGAACGTTAAAGATATCTGGATGGGCTTTTTCCACCTCATCAAACAAGAGGACTGAATAAGGTTTGTTGCGGACTTTTTTCCGTCAACTCGCCCCTTCTTCATAACCGACATAACCTGGAGGGGCACCGTTGAGACGACTGGCCGCAAATTTCTCCATATATTCACTCATGTCAAAGCGGATCAAAGCAGACTCATCATCAAAGAGGACTTCAGCCAGCGCCTTCGCGAGCTCGGTTTTTCCGACCCCAGTCGGACCGAGGAAGAGGAAGGAGCCAATTGGCCGTTTGTGAGACCGAATTCCCGACTGATTGCGACGAATCGCTCGGCTGATACTTGAGACAGCCTGATCCTGACCAATCACGCGCTTATGAAGTTCTGCTTCCAATTCAAGGTATTTCTTAGCCGCTGTTTGGGTTAGTTTCTCCACAGGAATGCCTGACAATTGACTGAGCGTCTTCAGGATATCCTCTTCCTTGACTTCTAGCTGGTAGCCTTTTGGACTGGCATCTTCTTTTAGCAACTGAGCAACTTTTTTCCACTGCCCCTTGAGTAAGGCTTGATCAGCAGCTGTCAAGTCGGACTGAAGACCGGCTTGAGGCCCCTTGTTTTGCACGGTCGCTGCTGCCTCATCTAAGAGGTCAATGGCGGAGTCAGGCAAGAGGCGACTGGTCAAATAACGATTGGCATAGACAACAGCTGTCTCAATAGCCGCATCCGTAATATGAACACGGTGGTGACGTTCATAGGTCTTCTTGAGCCCTTGCAAAATCGCAATGCTATCTGCAACAGAGGGTTGCTCAATCAAGACCTTAGCAAAGCGGCGTGACAGAGCAGCGTCTTTTTCAATGTGTTTTTGGTATTCTTCTTGCGTAGTGGCTCCTACGGTCCGTAGGGTCCCGCGAGCCAAGGCTGGCTTCAAGATATTGGCCGCATCCAAGGTGGAGTCAATCCCAGAGCCAGATCCCATAATGGTATGGAGCTCATCAATGAAGAGGATGACATGGCCATCTTCTTCGATATCATTGATGATGTTGTTCATCCGCTCTTCAAAATCTCCACGGAACCGCGTCCCTGCGACAACATTCATCAAGTCCAATTCTAGGACCCGCATTTTAGCCAGTTCCGTCGGGACATCTCCGCTGGCAATCCGTTGAGCCAAGCCCAAGGCTAGAGCGGTCTTTCCGACACCGGCATCCCCGACCAGGACTGGGTTATTTTTCGTTTTGCGGCTCAAAATCTGAATCATCCGCGAGATTTCTTGACCCCGGCCAATCACCGGTTCCAAACTGCCATTGCGAGCCATTTCTGTCAGATCTCGGGTGTAGTCTTCCAAACCACCGCTGGTAGAGGCTGGCATGCCCATCATATTTCCCATGGTTTGACGATTGGGTTGCTGGGCCCGATAGAGCGAACGGATAGCTTTCACAGCTTCCTTGTCCCAACCTGCTCGTTGTTCCAAGCTCTTACGAAGCTCGACGATTTTAATGCCCTCTTCCTGATCATCATAGCGGAAGCCGACATACTCCAATACTTGAGAAGCCAAGGTTCCCCGTTCTAAAAGAAGCGCCAAGAGGACATGCTCTGTTCCAAGACTTTTGGCATGGACTGCCTGGGCAATCTCTTGGGAACGTTTCATGATTTCTTCGACACGGAAAGAAAAAGGAAATACCTCATAGCGGCCATCCCGTTGGTAGACTTGACCCGTAATGTGCTCAGCCGCATCTTGAAAATCATCAATCTGCATAGGATAGTCACTTAAGACGGAACCAGCTACACTATAAGGATTATTGGCTAGGGCTATTAGGATATGCCAGGTATCTAGCGTTTGGGACTCAAAATGACCCGCCAAGATTTGAGCGGCTTCAATCGTTTCTAATAGGGCTTTTGAATAGTTCATAAGGAGATTACATTCCCTTTCTATCGACTTGTTGGATAATTTTTCGTAGGATATTGGCTCGTAAGCGATGGGCTTCACTTCCCAGAACCTCGTCTGTCGTCGTCACTGACAAGAGCTCTGCCTCTCTCTTTGTAAGGAGTTTTTCTTCAAATAGCATTTGAAGGATATCGCCAAAAACAGTCTGACTGATTTGTTCCCCGATGCTTGCGCCAAGCTCTTCTAGCATCTGGTGTTGATCTGAAAATTGGACCTTGCCAATCCGGATGTAACCACCACCTCCACGCTTGCTCTCTACGATATAGCCTCGACTTTCGGTAAAGCGGGTCTTGATCACATAATTGATTTGACTAGGAACAACTTGGAAGACATCCGCTAATTCGCTTCTCTTGAGCTCTGCGATGCCTGCTTGGGCCAGTAGCGACTTGATATAGGCCTCAATGCTATCTGATGTATTTACTTGCCATGATGCTCCTTTCTGACGTTTTCATTCTAGATAAGCTCTCTGCTTTTCAGAGAATCAAAAATGGTCTCACCATCCATGATGTTATTCTTGACCTTATCTGACTATTATACAATTTTTACGCCTGTAAATAAAGCAAAGACTACGTCGAGATGGAATCGGAGGGCCCTTGTTGGTAGCCAGAAGGAGGCCAAAAAAGAGGCTAGCTATTGCTAACCTCTTGTAGAAGGGACTTTAGGATTTCCGACGAGCGTATTTCACTCTTCCGCCTAGGAAGCCTAAGCCGAGTAGTCCGATCCAAGCTAAGAAACTTGCCTTCTCTGATCCTGTCTGCGGCAGTTTTTCTTGGGACTGCACAGGGTCCGGAGTTACGGCTTCTACCACAGGAGAAAGAGGAGTCTCTTTCGAAGCCGTTGGTTTCAAAATTGGAGCAATTCCACTTTCTTTTTGTCTTCTGGAGGAAGGAGCGGTTTCGTTTCTTGTGAGTCTTCACTTTGTTTTGTTGGTAGCGCCACATCCGGAATCATAGGAGCTTCTTCTACTTCCTTCGTCCCGACTTCCGTAATCTGGTCCTGGGCATCCACTTCGACAAAGGCATCGACTTCTGTCCGAGTTTCTTTGCCTTCTTCTTGTCGAACCTCGATCAATTTCAATCGGCGTCCGACCTTCCCAGATTGAAGGATCCGGCTTTCGCCCTTGGCCAAGTCCTTGTTCTCACGCGTTTGACTCTCAAATGGAATCTCCTCCGCTTCGATGAGTAGTTCTGGTTTTTCAAGAATCAAATCCCGAACACCTTCTTCTGGTCGTGTCTGCGTCAGCGGTTCATAATTGTGAACATCTCCTAAGATGGTTTCAAGGGCTTCGACTTGATTGGCTGCAGCAACCAAATCTGGTTGCTCTTGATCCAACAACTGAGTCAAGTCCGTCAATTGTCCTTGAACCGTCGGTTTGAGGTCTGCTTTCAAACGATCGAGAGAAGTAGCCTTGATCTTTTCTACTCCTTCTCTGATGATCTGTTGCAGCTCTTCTTGACTGAGCAACTGGCTATCTTTCCCTGATAGGATAAATCGGTCTACCTGGATGGCTCTGGATGATTGAGGGTCATTGAGAGAGACGGATCCAGATGCAGACGTAGCTGGTGATAACCTTTGGCTAGGCCTTGCAGATTGACCAAACTCTGGTCGAGCTTGCGTTGATCTCCGTAGCCACTGAAATAATGATCGCCTTCGATCTCATAATCATGGCCACGACCTTCTTCGAAGGCTATTTCTTTTCCGTCTAGAGTGACGCTGTAGAGACCATGGCTTGGATCGACCACTCCTCGGACCTCCACGCCGGTGCCCTTAAAGGTAATGGTCACTTCAATGTGTTTCTTGCCTTCCTCATCGGTCACTTGGTTAAAGCTCGACCAAGATTCTGTGCCATTTGAAAAGTCTTTGTTGTCCGTCTCATGGTGCCAACTCTCACTGTAATGCAGTTTTGGATCTTGGTCATCCACTTCTTTGCGATTTTCTGGAAGCAGATCCTCGTTCATCACTTGGACTGTCAGTTCCGGAATAAAGCCGACCAAGCTTCCTTGATCCGGATGGAGCAATTTGACCTTAAAGTCATAGACGTCGGTCGCTTTCCCTGCAAAATCAAGGGTTGGAACTTGGACTGTTTTTTCTGTCTCGCCATCTGCGAACTCAAGGGTGACGTTGGTATCTTTGTAGACCTTGCCATGAACCCCTGTTCCTGGTTCTGTGATTAATTTAAGACTGGCACTTCCTTTAGAGCCACCTTTTCTCTTGACGACGACTTGCGCTGGGTCGCCTTTCTTAACAGCTAGGGTTGGCTGAGCAAACTCAAAGAGCCCCTTTTCTTGGTTATTGAGGGCATAAATCCCTTCCGTTGCGATCGCATCTCCCTTGCTATTGACCAAGGTCAAGGTATGAGATCCTGCTGCCAAGTCCGGTGTTTCATAGACCTTTTGGCTCCGTTTGCGGCTTGGACTTTGGGTATTGACGGTCGCTAGCTTTTGGCCATCGACATAGACATCCATTTCCCCATGACCAGGGTCGACAGTTGCGACCACATAGGCCTTGGTGCCTTCAAATTGATAGGTCACCGAAGCTCCCTTTTCTTTGGTCCACATAGAGGTGCCTCGAACGCCTTCTCCCTCTTCATTCCACTGGCCATTGGCCCGCTCTGCTGTCCGGTCGGAATGATAAGTCAAACCAAGCGGATAGCCATCGGTTTCTTCAATGCTGGCTGGTGTCTTATAGACAGAGACACCGTTCAAGATTGGAGTGGCTTGGGCATCAGTGATGGACACCCGGATATAGCGACTATCAACTGGTTGCCCTTTGATTAATCGGCGGTATCCCACAGTTGAGCCAGCTCCATAAGGAACCCATTGCCCATTCACTGCCACATCAATGGTGAAGCCAGAAATCCGTTGGCCTTTCTCGATGGTTTCTTTGAGCTCGACTACATCAAAGTGTTGCTCTTTTCCAAGATCGAGAACAAAAGAGCCGGTTTTGGCATCATCTGCAGGAGCCCAACTGGTCTTTTTCATCCCCATCTGTCAAAATGGTTGGCTGAATAATGAGCATTGCGCCGTGTCGAGTCAGCTTCGACCAAAGCTCCTGCTGCATAGTCCACACTGTAGAGTTGGTCCAAAGTCTGGCGGAATTCTTTCAAGCGGGCTACATCGGCATCCGCAAATTTTTCCATCTTGATTGGGTGGAATATTGAGCAAAAGCGGGGTTCCACGGCCGACCGATTTGAAGTAAATGTCCATCAATTCACGCAAGGACTTAGGCTCTTGGTTGTCATGGTAGAACCAGCCGGAGCGAATGGAAACATCCGCCTCTCCCACTGAGTATTGCTTCCCTTCTGGATCCCCGTGATTGAGGTAACTATTGGATGGATTGTTGCGGATCTTATCTGGATTGACCTTATGCCAAACTGGATCTCCAGCAATTCCCTTTTCATTTCCGATCCAACGAACATTGGTGGGCTCAGCTGAGAAGATGGCAATATCCCCTTGGGCCTTACGAATGGCATCAAACCACTTGTCGAAGGTATAGGTGACTTTTTGAGCCCCATCGCCACGCGCTCCATCCATCCAGACTTCTACGAACTTGCCCTTGTTTCCATATTTTGGATCTTCAAGGATTTCTTTGAGCTGGTTGAGATAGTATTCGTTGTATTGGTCCTCTGTATCCACATGGTAGAGCGGGCTGTGAGCATCCCAAGGCGAGAGGTAGACCCCCATATCCATGTCATACTTGCTAGCAGAAGCAGAAACCTCGGCTAGGATATCGCCTTTACCTTCCTTCCAACCGCTTTTAGCAATGGTATGGTCCGTGTATTTGGATGGGTACAAGAGGAAGCCATCGTGGTGCTTGACGACCATGATGGTTCGTTTGAAGCCCGCGTCTTTCAGGGTTTTGATCCACTGATCGGTATCCAGATGCTCTGGATAGAAATAATAAGGGTCTTCTTGCCCATCTCCCCACTCACGATCGTAGTAAGTATTCATCCCAAAGTGGATGAAAGCTGCTAGTTCTTCGCGGTGGTATTGCATCTGAGCCTTGCTTGGAAGTGGTCCATAATCCGCAATCTCAGGCTCCTCATCTAGAGAAGGGGCTGGTTGGCTTGCTTCTGTCCCTTGGCTAACTGCATGATTTTCTTTCTCACTCGTTACGGGCGAGGAATGTTCTGATTCTTCTTGGTGCTCGTTCACAGTTTTCTCCTCCTTTCCTTGATCCCCTGCATTGCTCGTTTCAACCCGTTCTTCACGTGGTCCACTATTCTCAGCTTGTTCCTCTGCGTAACTGGTAGTCACTCCTAAAAAACAAGTCGCTACGACTACAGAGCAGACGCCTACTGAGAGCTTGCGAATGCCAAATCGATTTCTCTTATCAACTAATCTTTTTCCCATATTCCATTCCTTTATGTCATCAGGTAAAGAGGGTGGAGACTTTCCCCATCCTCTTCCTGTTACCTGTGAACTTTTCACCGTATAGTTGCTGGCTATCCAGCTATCTTACTTGGCCTTATCAGCTCTTTTTTTCTTATCATCCAGTACAGCACCGGCAAGGCCTGCCGCTAGGATTCCAGCAACGAGGCTTGTGACGCTTTCTTCCGTTCCTGTATTTGGTAATGTACCTTCGGAAACTGGAGCAACTGAAACTGCTGGTGTTTGAGCTGTTTTCTCGACTTCCTTCCCTGCTGCATCTGTCCCTTCCTGACGCACTGCTTTGACCTCAAGAGATGCTTGAGGAGTTGGGGTAGCTACTGGTCCTTCTGAGCCATGAGGACGTTCTGGGTTCGGAAGCGGTTCTGGCTGTGGCTCTGGTTGTGGAGTGTCTGGAAGCACTTCTTTCGTGCCCACCTCTGTGATTTCTGCCACTGGATCTAGCTCTACAAAGGCATCTAGTTGCTTCCGGCTTTCCACACCATTTTCTTGAGAGACTTCCACCAAGCTCAATTTGCGGCCTTTTTGACCTTCTTGAACCACACGTTTCTCACCTTTTGGAAGATCCGCATTTGGACGTTCTAAGCGTTCAAAGTCCATCTCTTCTGGCTCAATCACCAACTCTGGTTTGATATGGACCAAATTCTTCACACCATCTTCAGGAATAGCGGTTCCTGTAGGTGTTTTTGCGGATAGAGAAAGTTGATATACTTTTTCGAGCTTGCCATCTTCTGAGACAACCTTGACAAGAACCGGGGCATTGGCACTTTTAGCATCCACGACCGTAACGGCTGTTCCATTCTTGCCTTGTGCTGAAACGATTGGACGTTCTCCCTCATACTCTAGATGATAATCTGTCACATCTGGTTTAAAACCTTCTAGGTCTTTGCCATTCACTTGGATGGTGACGTCTGTTGTTGCCTGAGCATCTTCTGTTGGAGCATAGGCGCTCAATTCAATGATTCCGATTCCTTTAAGACTTTCATCACGGACCATTCTTAAACGGATGGCTTGGTTCTGGTTTCGTTGAAGCTGAGGTTAGAGATATAACCAGGCTCAAAGGCATAATCCAAGCTATACGGGATTTCTTCCCAGTTTGAGGCTTGGTTAAATGGATGATCTGGAAGATTCTTCAGATTGCCATAATCATCCGGAACATCAAAGTCTGGACCAATATAGCGTTCAAGAACCGTTTTCGTTGGCAGACCTGTTTCCTGATCTGCAAAGAAGTCGACCGCTACTTTATTGACTAAGCGCTCTGTTACTTGACCATTTTTCTTGAAGATGAGACCAGCAAACACTTCGGTTTGATCCGGCTCTCTCTTCCAGTTGGTCCAACGGTAGTACTCGTTGTAGCCACCATCATTGATGTAATCGATATAGTCGATTTGATTTGGATCGAGATCGTTGGTTTCACTAGCAAATGCTCTGGTATCCTCTGCATTGTAGTCACGGTTCACAGACAGGATTTCTCCTGTCTTTTCGGACACCCGGACGGTCAGCTGAGCTGTCAGATCATAACCGAGGACCTTTCCTTCTAACGTAAAGATGCCTTCATGAGAAAGTGCATCAGCTGGGATAGCCTGCCAGTCCACCGTAAGTTCCTTGCGTTCGTAACCTGTGTCCCCTTTGAAGTAGACACCTACTGTAGATGCTAGAACCAGATCTTGACCGACTTTCACAAAACGTCTGCCTGCTTCTACTGCTACTGGGGTAGCTTGTTTCAGTTTCTGCATCACTTGTGAGATGGAGGCGGTATTCTTGTAAGATAGTACCATCTTCCGCTTTATGGACGACACGGATTGGCTCACCTTCATGGACGCTTGGCACAACCGTTGCAAGACCGTGATGGCTAGCTGTCGCTTCCACTTGTGGATAAGCCCGATCACGCGCATCGATGTAGTAATCGGTCACACTTGGATTAACTCCTGGTAAAACCTCACCGTTGACACGAATGGTCACCTGGCTCTTTTCTTCTGCCGCAACCTTATTGGCAAATACCTGAATCTCTGAAATAGAGCTTCCACGTTTGCCTTCTGGTGTCTTCATGCGGATCCGAACGGCATAGATGTCGACTTTATCAAAACTGAAATGATTCATCTTGCCAGCTGCTACCGGTTCTTCAACGGTTAGGTTGCTGACTTCTTTCCAGTTGGCTGGATTGTTAAATGGATGGTCTGTTTCGTCTTTAACACGATTTGGATTGCTTGGAACAGTTGGGATTTGTTCCCCTGTATAGTACTCAATCACATATTCACTTGGAGCCCCAACGCCGTGGTCTTCATGGAAACCAACATGGAGGTTGTCCACTGCTCGCTTGGTCAAGATACCAGAATCCCCAAACAAGATACCAACAGAATCTTCCGCATTGTCACGGCCCCAGTTGGTCCAACGGTTAGCTGGAGCATCGGTAAAGGAGATGACCTTATCATTGACCTTAGCAACTGGATCCGCATCGTTAGAGTCACTTGCAAAAGCGAGTGGCAAGACTGATCCTGTCCATTGCTCTGCTACATTGGCTCCCTTGACTGTGGTGCTAGAAACACGAATATGAAGACGGGTTGGAAGGTTGGTTCCTTCTACACGGCCGGAGAGGACAACTTCTCCTTCTTGGGCCAAGAGTTGCGGATCGACCGCATCCCAGGCCACCTTGGCAGCATAGGTCTTGCCATTGGAGTGATAAGTCCGCACGCTTTCTGGAAGGGCTGGTTTTTCACCAACTGGCGTTGTCGTGCTGACTTCTTCTACAGCGATAATGCCTTCAACGGTGACTTGAGCTTGGGCTTCTTTTTCCACACCCTCTACATGACCTGTGACTGTAAAGCTATGGTAATCCTTGACTTGATCTGCTGTCACGGCATCCCAGGTCACACGTTTTTCTTTCGGGAATCCCTTGTCATACTCGACCAAGACGGTCTCTGGAAGAGCTGGCAAAACGTTTCGATCGGTGCTGATCCGTACAGGACGCACCTTGACAACTGTCTTTTCTTCTGGATTTGGCGTGATGGTAAAGGTTAATTCCCCTGTTTTTCCTTGGAAGCTAGCTTGTAAATGAACCAATCCTGCTTCTCGCAATTCCAAACCTTTATTGGTTGCGACTGCTTTTCCTTGACTTCCCGCTGCTGTTGCCACATCGATTTGATCTGCTTTGAGACTTGCCTGGCTACCATCTTGGTAATGAGCAATGACTTCAAGTGGTACTGTTTGGTCTTCCTTGAGTTCTTGCCCTTCTGGCAGACGCAATTCTAGGCGCTGGATCTGTGGACTTTCTTCTTGGAATTGGACCACATAGGTCTGGACAGCTCCCGTATCCTTAGCCGTTACAAAGATTTGAGCCTTCAAACCATTTTCACGGCTAGCTTGTAGGACCGTCACTTGGGCATTTTCTGCACTTGCTGTGACTTGACCTAGCTCTTGCCCATAAGCGAGGGAACGGAAAATGGTATGGTTGCCACTACCAAATTTTGGAAGAGCTACTCCATCTAGCTGAACCGTTGGTTTCTTAGCCTTGCTGACTGTTCCACCTGCAACCACTAGAGTCGCTTGGACGGTTTCCCCATTGCCTAGGAGTCCTGTCGCTTTCAAGCGAGCACCTGGTGTGGACAACTGATCTTCTTGACCAGCTTCCAAGGTCCATTGATCAACTTCATAGCTAACTGTCCGGCCATCTGTGAAGACCAATTGCACAGTCTTATCCACTGTCGCTAGATCTGCTCCCTGTGGGATTTGTTTGATAACTGGAAGGACTTGCTCCACACCGATCACATCGACCAGAGCTTCGACCGTCCGTCCTTGAACATGACCTGTCACACGGACTTGGCCAGCACGACTATAGTCTGCTGTATCCCATTCGACGGCTTCTTCTTGGGCCTTGCCATCGCTATAGACGACAGATACGTGACTTGGAAGTTCAGGTACTTCACCTAAGTGAACATGTGTCCGAACCGGTTCGACTCCCAAGATAGAGCGTTCTGCCTGGTCCTTCTTACCTGTAAAGAGGCTAACTTGGTCTGACTGCAAGCGATCTGAGTCTGCATACAGGGTAAAGGCACCCGCCTGCTCAGTTGATTTGACAATGACCACCCCTTTGCCGTTAAAGGCCCGACGTTGCCATGAGCCATCTTCCTGTGCTTTGTAGCGTTCCCGGCTAGCTTGTTCCCCGTTGTCGACACCGACAATTTGGCCTTGGCCATGCAAATGGAAATGCACCAAGTTATTGGCAGTTGGTACGACACGGCCTGCTTCATCGACAATCTCATAGGTAATATAGGTCAAATCCTTGCCGTCTGCCGCAATGGCGTGTTCTTCTTTCAATAGACGAACACCGGCTGGCTTCCCAGCTGTCTCGATCTGATCGCGGGCAATCACTTCTCCTGCTTCGTTGCGGGCAATAGCTTCCACCTTACCTGGCACATAAGGAACCAACCATTCTAGATAGAGTTCATCCGGATTTGCCCCTTCTTGGTAGGTCCGGCCATCTGCTGTGGTCTTCTTGGTAAAGGTCTTGACTCCTTGTGATTCCCCATTGACAATCAATTCCACACTGTGGGCATTGGAGAAGGCACGAACAGGAATCCGACCTTCTTCATCCATGACACGATTGGCTAATTCTGGATTGTCCCAGTTCCAATGTGGTAAGAGATGAACCATTGGATGTTTCTCAGCCGATACCCATTGACTTTGGTAAAGGTAAAAATCATTCTTTGGAAGGCCGGCAGTATCGACAATACCGAAATAAGAACTTTTCACAGGTGTGTCATTTTGGTTGTGCCATGGTGTTGGCTCGCCGATATAGTCCGTACCTGTCCAGATAAATTGTCCTGCATAGCCGGCATGATCGCGGTCAAAGGTCCAAGAGGCTGTCGCTGTCCGACCCCAACCAACCCGGTCATTGCCATAGTCTGATTGTTCATAATGGCGGTCTTCTTGGTTGCTTCCGACCCACTCTCTTTCAGGATGGTAGTAAGAGCCCCGCGTCCGCGTTGCAGAAGAGGTTTCAGAACCATAAATGAGCCAGTTTGGATGTTTAGCGCGTAGGCTTTCATAGTTGGCCTCTGAGTAGTTAAATCCAACCGCATCGAGCTCTGCCGCTACCTTTTCATGCCCTCCTGATCCATCACCAAAGCGGAATTTATCAGCTCCCATGGTGACATAGCGAGTTGCATCCACTTCCTTGATGGTCTTGACCAGACGACGAACGGTTGCGACAGACTTATCAGATCCATCTGCTTCACCGACTTCGTTACCGATTGACCACATCACAATAGAAGGATTGTTCTTGCCTCGCTCTACCATGGTCCGAAGGTCATAGTCAGACCACTTATCCCCTTTTCGAGCTTCTGGATGCGTTGCATCCTTTTCAAAGAATCGACCGTAATCGTATTGTTTCTTGCCACCATACCAGGTATCAAAGGCTTCTTCTTGGACCATCAAGCCCAACTCAGCCGCAATTTGCAGGGTTTGTTCACTCGCTGGGTTGTGGGTCGTCCGGATGGCATTGACCCCCATGTCCTTCATCTGTTTGAGACGGCGGTATTCAGCCTTGTAATTTTCCTCAGCTCCGAGGGCCCCATGGTCATGGTGAAGGGAAACACCGTGGAATTTCGTAGCCACTCCGTTAAGGAAGAAGCCACCTTCCGGTGTCCAGTTGAGATAGCGATAACCAAAGCGTTCCTTTTGCACATCGACCAATTGCGAATCCCGATAGACCCGTGTATACAGAGTATAAAGGGCTGGGTTATTGGTTTTGACATCCCAGAGAGTTGGTTTTTCAACATGAAGGGTATGAGACAGGTTGATCTCTTGACCAGCCAAAACGGATTGCACTTCACTGCGCACCTTTTCACTGACCACTTGACCATTTTGATCGACGATTTCGTATTCCGCATACACACTGTGGGCTTGATCATCTTGGTTGACAATACGACTCTTCACAAGAGTATCAACTGCCCCATTCTGTTGTTCTTCTAATTTTGGACTAGTGATGGTGGTCCCATACTTAGCTACATGGACCTTATCCGTCACACTGAGTTTGACATCACGATAAATCCCACTTCCAGAATACCAACGACTACTTGGCTGTTGGTTGACCACATGAACCGCGATGGTGTTTTCACTTCCATCCGCATTCAAATAAGGGGTAATATCATAAGAAAAGGCATTGTAGCCATTTGGATAATGACCCACGAATTGTCCGTTTACATAGACTTTGGAATCCATGTAAACTCCACCAAATTCCAAGCGAACTTTCTTATCTAGATCTTTATCATCCAAACGGAAGGTCTTGCGATACCAAGCATCCCCACCGTTTAATTGTCCCCCTTCATTTTGAGCCGGAGAATTGTGATCGAAGTCAAAGAAGATTGACCAATCATGTGGCAAATCTAATTTTTTCCAGTTTTTGACATCCACCTGGCGACCTTCTGCACCAGGAGCTGCATTTAACTTGAAATACCAGTCCTTGTTAAAATCTCGTTCGCGATCTTGCACCATGTCCTCCGCTACTTGTTTTTGATCCTTCGCAGCCTCTTCAATAGCCCCAGCAGAACGTTCACTTGTTTGAGGTTCCACCTGTGGCTTTTCGATTTCGCTCTCATTTCTTTCAGTAGTAATCACAGCAGGTGCCTCTACGGTTGTTGAAGCTTTATCACTTGTCCCAACTTCTCCATTCGTCACCTCTGACGCCTCCCTTGTGGCTGTCATCTCCTCTTCTGTTACAGCTCTTCCTTCTTCTTCAGCTAAGACAGATGGAGCTCCCAAAAAAAGATACACCGATTAATACAGAACAAGCTCCAACCGCGAGCTTGCGAATACTAAATACACTGCGCTTTTCAAAAAAAGACTTTCCCATATTTAACCTCCATTTAAACAATTAATATAGTAAGCGCTTTCAATGCTTTTGAAAATTGTACCAATCTCACATTATAACTATACCAAATAATAAAGGTTAAACAAGGGATGTAATGGACAGTCTTTAGTTTGATCAAAAAGAACTATAATTTGTAGAGAATAGATAATATTCTTCGTTTTTTAATTCTGAAATACTAGATTTTTAACTTGAATAGTTGTGAATTTATATAAGATAAGGTAGAATGGAAAGGATGAATTGAAAGGATAACACATGAACTACATTATTACTTTTTTGATCTCCATGATTCCTCTGGTAGAACTTCGTGGAGCCGTTCCCTACGCCATATCTAGTGGAATTCCTCTTTGGCAAGCTCTCCTGATTGGGGTCATTGGCAACATGCTTCCTGTCCCTATTATCTTCTTTTTCGCTCGCCATATCCTGGAATGGGGGAAAGATAAGCCTGTTATCGGGAACTTTTTCACTTGGTGTCTCAACAAAGGCCATCGTGGAGGACAAAAATTAGAAGAAGCTGCAGGGGATAAGGGAATCTTTTGGGCCCTACTCTTGTTCGTCGGCATTCCCTTGCCAGGAACTGGAGCTTGGACTGGAACCCTCGCCGCCTCTATTCTAGATTGGGACTTCAAACGAAGTGTCCTTGCTGTTATGCTGGGAGTTGTCCTAGCAGGTCTCATCATGGGCTCTCTCTCGCTCCTCTTTGGACTAGATACCTTTGCGCATTAATCACAAAAAGGACTGAAACAGCTGTTTCAGTCCTTTTAGAATATAGACAAACTATTTTTACATGAAATAGCTAGATGATTTTTCAGAAATATAACTTCTATTATTTTGGGTCACTGAAGCAGATTAAAAAACTTTCCGCTGTGAGAAAAGTGCCTGAAATACAATTTTTTTCAGGCACTCGGTAGTTTTGAAACTTTAGGTTCAAAACTAAGTCATGGAACTTCATAGAAGTTCGCTGACGTCCGTACTCACCTAAGGAAAGTTATTTAGATGACTTTATCTTGCAAAAAAGAGGTTTCCATCGAAACCTCTTTTTTTTTATTCTTAGTTGTTAAGAGCTGCTGCCATTGTAGCTGCAACTTCTGCTTCAAAGTCATTTGAAGCTTTTTCAATACCTTCACCAACTTCAAAGCGAACGAATTCAGCAACTGAAGCATTTACTGATTCAAGGTAAGCTTCCACTGTCTTGCTGTCATCCATGATGTAAACTTGTGCAAGAAGAGTGTAGGCTTGGTCAACTTTCGTGTTGTCCAAGAAGAAGCGATCCATTTTACCTGGAATGATTTTATCCCAGATTTTTTCTGGTTTGCCTTCTGCTGCCAATTCTGCTTTGATATCTTCTTCAGCTTGAGCAACCACTTCGTCAGTCAATTGAGCTTTAGAACCATACTTCAAGTGTGGAAGAGCTGGTTTACCAACCATTGCACGGCTTTCGTTGTCTTGGTCGATCACGTGGTTCAATTGTGCCAACTCATCTTTCACGAATTGCTCATCCAATTCTTTGTATGAAAGAACAGTTGGTTTCATTGCAGCGATGTGCATTGAGACTTGTTTAGCAAGTGCTTCGTCTCCACCTTCGACAACAGAGATAACACCGATACGTCCACCGTTGTGTTGGTATGCACCGAAGTGTTGTGCGTCTGTTTTTTCAAGCAAAGCAAAACGACGGAATGAGATTTTTTCTCCGATTGTAGCAGTTGCAGATACGTATGCTGCTTCAAGAGTTTCACCTGAAGGCATTGTCAAAGCAAGAGCTTCTTCGTTGTTAGCTGGTTTACCTTCAGCGATGACTTTCGCTGTTGCGTTTACCAACTCAACGAATTGAGCGTTTTTCGCAACGAAGTCAGTTTCAGCATTTACTTCAACTACTGCTGCAACGTTACCGTTCACATAAACACCAGTCAAACCTTCAGCGGCAACACGGTCAGCTTTCTTAGCTGCCTTAGCCATACCTTTTTTTCGCGAAGCAATTCGATTGCTTTTTCGATGTCACCTTCAACCTCAACCAAGGCTTTCTTAGCGTCCATGACACCAGCACCAGATTTTTCACGCAACTCTTTAACAAGTTTAGCTGTAATTTCTGCCATTTTGATTCTCCTATATTTTTTTAAAAATAGGAGAGCCGGGCTAAGCCCCGCCCTCCTAGGTAATTACGATTATGAATTAAGCGTTGTCGCCTTCTACAACTTCAACGATTTCTTCGATTGAATCTGCTTGAGTTTCAGTTGCTGCCAATTCAGCTTCAACTGATGCAACTGCATCTTCACCTTGACGTCCTTCGATAACAGCATCAGCCATTTTCGCAGTGATCAATTTAACAGCGCGGATAGCATCATCGTTAGCTGGGATGATTACATCGATATCGTCTGGGTCAGTGTTTGTGTCGACCATCGCTACAACTGGGATACCCAATTTCTTAGCTTCTTTAACAGCGATTTGCTCTTTGTGTGGATCCACAACATACATTACGTCTGGGATACGAGGCATATCTTCGATACCACCCAAGAATTTTTCAAGACGAGCGCGTTGTTTGTTAAGAAGTGCAACTTCTTTCTTAGGAAGAACGTCGAAGATTCCTTCTTCTTCCATGCGTTTGATTTCTTTCAAACGAGCGATACGTTTTTGGATTGTTCCCCAGTTAGTAAGGGTTCCACCCAACCAACGGTGGTTGATGTAGTATTGACCTGAACGAACAGCTTCTTCAGCAACAGCTTCAGCAGCTTGTTTCTTAGTACCAACAAACAATACAACTGCGTCGTTTGCAGCAGCATCACGCATAAAGTCATATGCTTGGTCAGCGTATTTTACAGTTTGTTGCAAGTCGATAACGTGGATTCCGTTACGCTCAGTGAAGATGTACTTAGCCATCTTAGGGTTCCAGCGACGAGTTTGGTGACCAAAGTGTACACCAGCCTCAAGAAGTTGTTTCATTGAAATTACTGCCATGAGTAAATTCTCCTTTTTGTTTTTTTCTCCTCTCCCAGACGTCAGCTTGCAACACGACCACAAGGGCAACGGTGCCACAATGGTTCCGGGATGAGTATTTATTGCTTTACGCAACTTTATCAGTATAGCAGATTTAGAAGCTTTTTGCAAGTCATTTGAGAGAAATTCCTAGACTTTCCTGCTTTTCTTCAGGTCTTTTTTCTCCTTTCTTTATGTTTTTCTGCACGATTCTCATTCTTTCCCTTTCATAAGCCTTTTGTCCGAAATTTTTTCTTGACCTTATCTGATTTTTAAGATAAAATAGAATATGTTGTGGCGGTATAGCCAAGTGGTAAGGCACGGCTCTGCAAAGCTTGATCGTCGGTTCAAATCCGTCTACCGCCTTCACAAACAAATATCAATGAGCCCAACAATGGGCTTTTTTTAATACCATCACTTGATTGGACTGCACCATCGCTCCTTTGCGAGCGATTCTGTTATCCACTCATGAAAGGAAAAGATGATTATGAAAAAAGTTACCCTATATGCTCTCAGCATCCTCTCTTTGGCCATACTGGCTGCTTGCCAACCTGCTGCACCAGAGACTCACCAAAGAAAGCCCCTTGTTAGCAGTTCTAAAAAAACCTCTAAAAGTTCTAAGAGTTCTAGAAGTTCATATTCTAAAAAGTCAACCATCAAAAAGGATTTTTCATCAGGCTTCGATAAGGATGATTCTTATAGCTCTTCAGATTCTAACACGCGCGAGGATCCTAACTATACAATGAGCTTGATGGACCAAGGAGAGTCACTGGAAGCCATCGGTGATATCCCTGAAATGCCAAAATGGGCTGCCTTCAAAGAAATTAAAGTGGAAATCCTCGTTGGTAATGAAGCCCTTGCCCCTACTACAAAAGATGAAGCGATCAGCAAGTTAGGTCCTACTGATTCCTCTTCTGGTAATGATGGTTACTGGCATGGAGATGGCTCTGCTATCTTAATTGATTTTAATGAAAAAGGTCAAGCCACTAACAAAATTGCCACCTTGCCTAACTCTAAAAAGGTTACGAATCTCAAGGATATTCAACCTGGAATGACAGCTAAAGAAGTCATTGAAAAACACGGCCGTCCAGAAACTGTTTTCGTCTTTGGCTACGCGACTATCTTTACTTGGAAAGGTGAAGACGGGAAAGACTACTCTGTCGGTTTTGACAAAGAAACAGTCTTCCAAGTCTCTGAACCTGCATAAAAATCTCTTTTCAACAAACACAATCCTCCAAGACCAGTGTCTTGGAGGATTTCTTTCTATCAAGGGGAAGGCCCCTTTTTTCCTCTATTACAATTCTGCGATTTGATTGAGGTTGACTTCTGCCACAGTGTCATTTCCAAACATGGTGATGATCATTTTCACCTTGTTGTTATCGATTTCTGTGATCTTACCAGTGTAGTCTGCAAAAGCCCCATCGATAATGCGTACAGTATCTCCCACCTTCACATCAATATTGAAATCTTGAACTGTTTGTCCCATCGAAATCAAGATGTTACGGATTTCGTCTTCCAAAAGTGGAGTTGGTTTTGAACGGTTCCCGTGTGATCCAACAAATCCAGTTACGTTTGGTGTGTTCCGAACGACAAACCAAGCTTCATCGGTCATGACCATTTCGACCAAGACATAACCTGGGAAGCGATTTTCTTCGATTTCTTTTGTCTTCCCGTTCTTCTCGATTTGCACAGTTTGAGTAGGGATTTCCACACGCAAGATGTTTTCCAACATGTTATATGTTTGTGCGCGTTGAAGAAGGTTTTCCTTCACTTTGTTTTCATATCCTGAGTAGGTCTGTAGGACAAACCAGCCTTTGTCAAAACTATCCATTTTTATTTCCTTTCTTATCTACCAAAAGGTGATCGTTTCATCACGATACTAAAAAAAGCCTTCTGGCTCTTGTTTTCCTAGCTCCATTATAACATAAAACCAGAGAAAGCAAAGAAGTTTCTCTTGTTTTTCTTCACCAAGGCAAGAAAAAAGCATCCACATGGGACGCAGATTTGTTTCTTTTTTAGAACATATTGATTAGCTTTAAAATACCTTTAGCCACTACTTGGTCAAACAAATAAATCAAAGCTACAAAAAAAGCGGTGTACTCAATCACTGAGATAAAATTTTTCCATCTTTCCTTGCGATTTGGCCAAGTCGTGTTTTTAAGCAAGACAAAAATATCTTTAAAAAATTTCACAACATTCTCCTATCTGGTTTCTTTATGAATTGTATATTTACTACAATGTTTACAAAACTTATTAACTTCTAGACGTTTTGGTTTTGGCGTCGCACTCAACTTGATTGAGTAGTTGCGTGACCCACAAACCGTACACGCTAGACTTGCTTTTTTTAATGCCATAACGCCTCCATTCACACTATTATAGCAAGTTTTCCACTATTTGACAAGCTCTTCTACTCTAAGGGAGCTCATTTTATTTGGCTTTTCTCTATGATTTGATACAATATAGAGGATAAAGGAGAAATTATGAAAAGCGATCATCTGAAAGAAAGTAAAAACATTGAAGACCGTCGCGGGCAAAGTGGCGGGAGCTACTCATCTGGCCGGTCTGGTGGGAATTTAGGGGGTGGTATTTTACAGATCCTCCTCTCGCCTGGAAGCTTTAAGAGCAAACTCATCTTGATCCTGGTCCTCATCTTTTTGAGCGGGGGAGCTGGATTAAGCGGGCTCTTTGACCAGGGGCAGACGACGCAGAACTATAACTCAGGAAAAGTCACGCGCCAAAGCAACACCCAGGTGAGTGACGGAGATAGCAAATTCGTCAGTCAAGTCCTTGGAACCACTGAGGATTTCTGGGGGCAAACCTTCCAAAAAGACGGGCGGACCTATCACAAGCCCACCCTGGTTTTTTATACCGGCCAAACTCGTACTGGCTGTGGTGTAGGTCAAGCATCTGCAGGTCCCTTCTATTGTCCGACAGACCAAAAGATCTATTTAGACATCAGCTTCTACAAAGAGTTGACCACCAAATACAAGGCTAGCGGAGATTTTGCCATGGCTTATGTCATCGCTCACGAAGTCGGCCACCATATCCAAAACGAATTGGGGACTCTTCAGAGTTACCAGCAAGCCATCCGAGGGAAAAGCGAGACAGAAAAAAATGCCCTCAATGTCCGTTTGGAACTTCAAGCTGACTATTATGCGGGTATGTGGGCGCGCTATATTGAAGAGCAAGGGCTCATGGATACAGGCGATATTGAAGAAGCGCTCAATGCTGCACACGCCGTAGGAGATGATACCCTTCAAGAACAAGCCTATGGTTATTCCGTCCCTGATAGCTTCACCCACGGGACATCTGAACAACGCATGCGCTGGTTCAAACGGGGCTACCAATACGGCGACTTTGAACACGGAGATACCTTCAGCGTCTCCGATGAAGACTTGTAATGAAACTAAAAACAAAAGCCTTTCAGATTATCATCTGAAAGGCTTTTTTGTTACCCTATCGACAGCTGTCTGAGCATCGAAAAGTATTGAAAAAATTCTTTTCATTCAACATCTTCTCAGAAACTTTCCTTAGGTGAGTACGGACGTCAGCGAACTTCGAAGAAGTTCCATGACTTAGTTTTGAACCTAAAGTTTCAAGCACTTTTCTCACGGCGGAAAGTTTCGAGATAAAGTTGAATAATTTCATAAAATAGAAATTAACTTTTTTATTGAAGGATCTCCACGTTGTTTTATGTAAATATAGTTTGTCTACAATCTAAAAGATGGCAAGGAACCTTCCCATCTTTTAAGCATCTATTTTTTAGAATCCAAACCAACCTTTGAAAGTATCCCAGGCATTTTGTGCTTTTCCAGGAATATCTGCTTCATCGATGGCTTTTTTGGCATCGTCTACGATACCTGCAGCGCGTTCTTTGACCGTATCAAAGAAGCCCTTGTCCTCTTCTGGACTCTCCGTTTCTGTTTCTTGACCGACAGGGGCAATTCCATTTTCCTGATAAGAATTTTTCTCATTGTCAAAGCTGGTTCCTTCTGTATAAGGAAGGACACTATTGGCTACATTTCGGAAGATCACTGAAGCAGTCTCTGCACTGGTTCCTGTCAAATAGTGGGTTTCATCTGTCTTAGGGAATCCTAGCCACTGACTAATAACCACATCTGGCGTATAGCCAATGACCCACTGGTCACCAGAGAGATCTGGGTTGAAGTCTGTTTCAGTCGTTCCTGTTTTACCAGCCATGGTATAGCCATATGGTGCTGCGTTGACACCCGTTCCGTTGGTAAAGGTTCCTAACATCATATTGGTCATCTTCTTATTGGCTGAGCTGCTGAGCACTCGTTTCGATTTTTGACTGTGGCTTTTCACAACCTGACCGCTGGCATTTTCAATCTTCGTAATGAGATGGGCATCATTCATCACTCCATCGTTGGCAAAGGTTCCATAGGCCTGAGCCATTTGAAGAGGGTTGGTCGTCACACCAGATCCGAGGGCTACTCCCAGAGATCTGTCCACCTTGTCCATATTGAGACCAAATTTTGTCCCGTAATCAAAGACAGTATTGAGCCCCAACTCATTGGCTGTAGCGACAGCTGGAAGGTTGAGAGATTCTGCCAAGGCTTGGTACATAGGAACGGTCGGGCTACTTTGAATGCCACCGTAGTTATCGACTGTATAACTGCCGTAGACCTTGGTCGCATTGTCCAATTCTTTGTTGGTCGACCAGCCGTTGGCAACAGCTGGACTATAAACGACGAGAGGTTTAATGGTAGAACCAGGACTTCTCGCAGATTGAGTCGCATAGTTGTAGCTTCTGAAGCCAGCACCTTGGTCACTGGCCACGCGTCCAACGATCGCCCGCACTCCTCCAGTCTTAGGATCCAGAGCTACGCTACCAGATTCTGCCCGCGTGCCATCTTCAGCAACTGGGAAGAGATCTACATTGTCGTAGATGACTTGCATGCTGGCTTGGTAATTCTGGTCCATCTCTGTGTAGATCCGGTAACCATTCTTGATGATATCTTCTTCTGTTAGACCATATTCGTTGACAGCCTCGTTGATAACCGCATCGAAATAGGACGGGTAGCGATAATCTTCTGACTTGCCTTCATAGGCATCCACCAGTTGTCCATGAATGTCGACTGCGGCGGATTGATCTGCTGTGGCTTGGTCGATATAACCAGCTGCGACCATATTTGTAGGACCGTATTGCGACGATTGGTTGCGTTCTCGACTGAATAAAGGGGGTTATAAATTTCTGGCCCCTTGAGCATACCGGCAAGGACAGCTGACTGATCCAGAGTCAACTCACTAGCGGATACACCGAAATACTTCTTAGAAGCATCTTCAATCCCCCAAATCCCATTTCCAAAATAGGCATTGTTGAGGTACATGGTCAAGATTTCTTTCTTACTATACTTTTTGTTAATCTCGAGGGCTAGGAAAAACTCCTTAGCCTTCCGCTCAACCGTCTGATCCTGAGAAAGATAGGCATTTTTGGCCAACTGCTGGGTTATCGTCGATCCCCCACCTGAACGACCGGCAGTCAAAATCGCCAGGAAGAAACGACCATAGTTAATCCCACTATTTTTGTAGAAACTCCGGTCTTCTGTCGCAACAACTGCATTTTGCAAGTTTTCACTAATGGCATCTAACTCAACGTAGGTTCCTTTTTGCCCCGTTAGGCTACCTGCTTGGTTCCCATCTTTATCATAGATGATCGTGGTCGCCTTGAGGGCGTTTTGCAGATCTGCTACATTGGTCGTCTTGGCTATGTAAAAAAAGATAACCTCCAACGACGAGACTAAAGGTCAGGCCAATCAGTAGGAAGATCTTGGTCAAGTGATACTTGCGCCAAAAGCGTCTGATCGGATGTTGGGAGTGAAATTTTCTCCGTGACTTGTCCGAGCGGCTATAGGTTGGAGCTTGCTCCTCCCCGTCCGTTGATAACTCAACCTCTTCCGCAATCTTCCTTGGGTTTTTTTCTCGTTGGAAATGACGAATCATTCCCTCCATTAATTCTTTTAATTTGTTCATAGTCCCTATTTTATCACCTTCCTAACGTCTAGACAAGAAAGACCTTCGTAAGAAAGGATACTTTTAGCTTTCTTTAAGGTTCCCGTCAAATCCACTCTATAGAGGGCTTCAGCAACTTGAACCTCCTTTCCTCTCCCCTCCTTCTCGCCTTTTCTTTCCTCTTGCTTTCTGATACAATAACACTATGCACTATACTATAACGATACCAAGCGCCTTGCCCGCCATGACGGTCAAAGAGGCCCTTGAAGATTATTTTCTCATCCCACGAAAGATTCGCCACTTTTTGCGAACCAAAAAACATGTTCAAGTTAATGGAGAGATCATCCACTGGCAATCCATGCTTGAGGCTGGAGACCATCTGACTCTCACCTTTGATCCGGAAGATTATGAAGAAAAGGAGATCCTAGCAGGAGATGCTAGCCTAGTCCAAGCCCTCTATGAAGATGAGCATCTCATCATCGTGAACAAGCCTGAAGGCATGAAAACGCACGCCAATCAACCAGATGAAATCGCCCTTCTGAATCATGTCTCCACTTATGTCGGGAAGACCTGTTATGTCGTTCATCGCTTGGACAAGGAGACTAGCGGGGCTCTTGTCTTTGCCAAGAATCCTTTTGTTTTACCCGTCCTAAATCGACTGCTAGAAGACAAGAAAATCCAACGAGACTATTGGGCCTTAATCCTAGGTAGCTTACCCAAAAAGCAGTTAGTTTATAAGGACAAATTGGGACGAGATCGCCACGATCGACGCAAACGCATTGTTGATCCTCGAAAAGGCCTCTATGCGGAAACCCATGTGACCAGCTTAAAGACTTTCAAACGCACCAGCTTGGTCAACTGCCAGCTCCAGACAGGTCGCACCCATCAGATCCGCGTCCACCTCTCTCACCATGGCCATCCAATCGTGGGGGATCCGCTCTATAACCCCGAAAGAGCTACTCGCCTCATGCTCCACGCCCACCGCTTGCGACTCACCCATCCCTTTACCTTAGAAAAAATCCAAGTTGAGGCCCCTTCTCCAAGTTTTGAGAAAGGTTTAAAAGAGCAGACATCTCCATAGAGCAAAATTCCTGATGTTTCTAATCTAGTGGACTAGAAGAAGCTTTCAGTGTGAAGACAAAGTCATTTTAGAAAATCATCTAGCTATTCTATGTAAAAATAAAGATTGTCTACATCTAAAAGAGGCTGGGACAAAAGTCCTAGCCTCTCAATTGTCTTTGGATTATCGATCAAGACGCAGTGGTTGAGTGGGCTCTACTGCGCTGATTTCATCAGCTTTTACAACCCTACTCAACTGTGCGGAGGTGGGACGACGAAATCGAATTCTAACGAATTACCGATTTCTGTCCCACTCTCTTTTCTGTTATTTCTACATAGGTCCTAGTCTGTCGTTTCTTCACTTGCGGCTGGACTGTTTTCTGTGTTTTCTGACTCTGGAGATGGAGTCTGAGCAGGATCTGAAGCTTCTTCCTTATTCAGGTTAGGATCACTCGTGGCAGGACTTTGAGGGGCTGGGGTTGCTTTGTCTGCTTCCGCCACTGCTGTCGATGGCGCCGCTAGCAAATCATCTCGAAGGGCTTGAATCGCCTGTAGCAAGGCTTTCTTGTCGCTCTTCGGATCAGCTAGTTGATCAAAGAGGGCTTCAAGCGTTCAAACTGAGCATCACTGGCTCCTTTTTTTCGACCAATTGTTGGTGGAGAGCGATCAACTGGTTATAAATCTCTTGATAGAGGGCTACGTCTCCAAGTTGAGGTTCTTCTGTTTTCTTTTGCTTTTGTTGTTCAATCGTTTCACCAACTTCACGCAAAAGAGTTTTCCCAGTTGTCAAAGCCGTGTCAGCATCTGGCTCTTGGCGCACCTGTTCCAAACGTTCTTCAAAGGCAGGACGTTTGCTTTCTTCTACTTGTGGCAAAAGAGAGGTGATTTGTTCTACAAGTACTGTCAAGAGACTAGAGCGTTGACGAGACTCTGTCTTTTCATCCAGGTCACCATAGACCCCCTTGAGGAAGTCGTAAACAGCTAGATTATAGGATGGAGCATCTGCTCCCTTTTGATCCAGAACTGTTTTTTCAATTGGATAGGTTGGAGCATTTTCCTGAGACACTAGTTGGTCAATGGCTTGCTTGGCTTGGTAGAGTTCCATGAAATGGGCTTTTGAGTCCCAAGCTTCTTCAAAGGCCTGAGCCCGGTAAAGCTTCAAAGCAAGGTCCGCTGCTGTCGCCCGCAATTCTGGTGTCAAGCGCGCATCGCTTAAACTTTGGTAGAAATACTTGAGGTAGTCCACCGAAGTCACACCGGTCCGATCTTGCATCTCCTGAATGGCCTGCAACAATTTTCCTTCTTGCTCCAATCGTTGGCTATCCTTGGCCGTATAGGCTTCCTGCAACTGAGAAACGAGGCTTTCTTTCTTGAGTTGGAAGGCTTCGGTATCTAACAAGCGAACTTGTTCAAGCAATTCTTGGTAGCGACGGTCCAAGGCTGTTTCTTCTTTCGGTTTGACTTCCTGGGTCGCATGGATATATTCCTTGTCAACTTGCTCAAGACTGGCCAAATAGCCTGCTGTTGAATTGCTTGGGAAGTTTTTAACAGTTTCTAAGAATTGACCCAAGTTCAACTCAATCCGTCTTTGTTGCAGAGGGTCTGAAGCGTACAAAGTCCGACTTTCTGCTAGGAGTTGGTTGACCTTGTCCTCTACAGCTTTCTGATCCAAGTCACCTTTCTGGTAAGCTGCTTGGATGGTCGGCAGACGGTGAGCCAAGTAGTCCGCCAAGCCTGCTGAGCGCACCTTGATATAGTGGTTATGGTCCCCATGCGGGATGACAAACTGACCATTCTCGATTTGCATCGTATAAGGGGAAATACCAGAGCGAAGCGCTGTTGCATAAAGCTCGTTGATAAAGTCTAGCTCAGGATTTCCTGTTTCAAGTGGAATCCGGACATGTTCCTTCCGAACTGCATAAGGATGGATATGGGTTGGATCGTATTCTTGGTCTGGATTGTTAAAGACAAAGAAACCATTGGAAATCTTGATAGCTTCCCGAGGGACGCCGTAGGTCTGGCTAATGTATTGGATTTTTTCTTCATCCGAAGCATCGCGCGAATAGGTCGCCACATCATCTGTCAGTGGTCGCCCTTGTCCTCTTCCTTCTTACCAGCTAATACTGCCTCTGCAGCTGCGATTTCTTGAGGTGAGAGATCCTTCTTGTAGAAGTAATGGGCATGGTCCCCGTGAGCGACCATATAGCCCTCGTCATCCTTGCTGATGACCTGATCTGCATGGAAACCATGATCATGTTCGCCTTCATGATGATGATCATGATCGGCTTCATGTTCCTCATGGTCATGCTTGTGATGAGGATCCTCCTTCTCGTGGTCCTGGTCATGATCAACTGGTTTTGTGTCTGGGCTTGAAGGTTGAGTTGGCTTTTCTTCTGTCGCTACAGTCCCAGTTTGAGACCTGAGGACTTGATACTGGCGTGCCAATTCCCGCTCTAAAGGCGAAAGCACACTATAAGGGATAAAATGGAAGTGATCCCCATGCGGATACACCACTCCTTGCTCTGTCCATTTGGTGATTTTGCTTGGATCAAAGACAGAACCATCCGACTCAACATGGCGCTCTGAAAGCGGGGTATGCTGCAACTCTTTCTGTAGGCTTTCCAGACTTCGCCCTTCTGTCGTCACTGTTGGACGGGGAAGAGGAGTGGAGAGCGCTGGAGTGACAGGTGCTGGAATCGGTTGATTCGGATTAACCGGTGCAGTCAACTGGATAGAAGGAGGCAATACAGGTTTTACCTCATTTTTCCCTCCTCTACCATTTAAGATAGATAAGGCAGCAGCTAATTCTCCAGCTGATAAGGCGCTCTTCGGAATAAAGTGGTAATGGCCACCATGAGGAACGATAAAGCCATCCCCGGTATCAGAAATCACATCCCCAGGATGGAAGACATAGCCATCATCTGTCCGGTAGCCACCTTGACTTGGCTTGGCACCTGCTGTTAGACTTGCTACTGTTTTCCCTTCTCGTAGGGCCTGACTTGGCTGACTAAAATCACGAGTTTGCCCAGCATTTTGGACGCTATCTTTCGAACCTGAAACCAGCTCTCCTTTTTTCTGTTTGGCAATTTCCTCCACCGAACGGACATTCAGCGTATGTTGCGGATCGGTTAGATAAAGGTAGTAGGTCCCATCCTTCTTGATAATATAGCCATCTCGTACCTGTGTGACAATGTCTGATTGTTTCAGTTGGTAAGTGGGGTCCCGTAAAATCAACTCCTCACTAAATATCGCATCGTAAGGGACCTTGCCATTGTAGTAATGGAAATGATCTCCATGGGAAGTCACAAAGCCCTCGTCAGTAATCTTAACCACAATCTGCTCTGCCTGGGTCTTTTCCTTCGAGTTGACGGATTCAATGCTCTCTTCCTGTTTGTTTGATTTGCTAGCTGACTTTTTCTTGTCTCCTTGTAAATACTGCACCTGATTCTGACTCTTTTTGTCTTCCTTGACTGGTGCTTGCTGACTTAAGGCATAGGCACATAAACCCAGACCTAATGTTGCTACTAATCCAATTGTTCCTTTTTTCTTCATTCTTTCTACTTACTCCTGTAATTCTTTCGCTAGACTAGCCATATTTTCTTCTAGGTTCTCCAAGAAATCTTTGTTATTTTCTGGATCTGCTTCGAGAGGATCCAAAACCTTCACTTTTGCTCCTGTCGCCTTGGCAATGCTATCGGCCACCTTGGACGAGGTATGCTTCTCAACAAAGATGGTTTGAACTTGATAGTCCTTGACAAACTGCTGAATCTCAGCCAATTGACGGGCTGTTGGTTCCTGCTCAGGCGAGATCCCTGCGATTCCTAATTGTTTCAAGCCAAAGCGCTTGGCTAGATAAGAGAAGGCTGTATGCTGGGTTACGAAGGTCTTTTGTGTCGCTTTTTCAAAGAGAGGCTGGTATTTAGCCACCAAAGCCTCACAGCGTTTTTCAAGCTTTTGGGCATTGGCCTCATAATAACTTCTATTTTCTGGATCGATGTCTCCCAACTCTTTGGCGATGATCTTCCCTTCTTCGGCAATTTTCAGTGGATCCATCCAGGTATGAGGGTCATACAAGTGTTTAGCATCCTTCCCTTCCGTATCCTCGATGTCTTCTAAGCCAGCGACCTTATCCAATTCCATTCCTTTGCTGGCTTCGATGACCCGCAGTTTCGAGTCTTGCAAGCTAGGATCTAGACGTCCAGCCCAAGATTCGAGTGTTTGAGAATGGTAGACGAAGACATCCGCATCATATATCTGGGCTGTCTCCTTGGCCGAAGGTTCGTAATCATGAATCCCAGCGCCAGACTGAACCATCCAGACCTCGTTGCGATCGCCTGAAATTTCCTTAACTAGAGAATAGACAGGATAAAAACTCGTCACAATTTTGAGACCCTTTTTAGTTGAGCCAGCTCCCGAACTTCTCTGGCTTCCACAAGCTACTAGCAACAAGAGACAGATGAATCCAATTCCTAAGGCTCTTAGTTTCCTCCCCAACATGTATAAATCCTTTCTTTTTCTTAATTGGTTTATTAAACAGTTAATTAACTAGTTAATGATAACGCTAATTTTTTAGTTTGTCAAGGATTTTTTGTATTTTTTATCACACAAAAAAGAGGCCCCTAGGTGCCTCTTCTATACTCTCGATTAGTTAGACAAGATTAATCAAGCCTTGCGCTTATTTTTTCTTCTTTTTAAGGAGATAAGCTCCACCGCTTGTAGTACAAAGGCTAATACCAAGCTAATCAAGGAGATGGGGATACCAGTACTTAGCACTCTTGTCAAGTCCGCAAAGAATACAAAAAACCAGCCCTCTTTCAGAGCTGGTTATCTTTCTATTATAGAAAAGTACTTAGGCAAAAATGCCGAGATACTTGCTTGTTATCTATAACGTGGTGTAGCAAAGCCTCGGATATTCCCGTGTCCGATACGGTAAACATTGCGTTTTACGGTTCCAACATAACCGGAATTTCCTTCAATTGTATGAATCAGTCCATTTTCAACGTATTCAACAATTCCAATATGATCCGCAAATCCATTATTCGGTTGAGAGTCTTGGTCCCAGTTAAAGGTAATGATATCACCTGACTTCGGTGTAGAAGCCCCATTCTCATTCCAAATACCTAGATGTTTAAAGATTTGGATATGGCGTTCCACCCCACACTCACGACCAATCAAATGACTAAGCCCTTCGCGTTGGAAGACAGTTGTGACAAACACATCGCACCAATCATCTGTATTTTTCACAGGATAACCTACTGGCAACGGATGAACACTATTGTAATCTCTGACCAATTTAAGGTGCTCTGGAGATCCAGTCTCAACGCCAATCAAGCTTGATGCCGCCTTTAGAACTCGACCTAACTGACCATCTGCATCTTTTGCAGAAATATGCTTCAGATAGAGCTGATTTCTAGTTACAAAGTTCCGGTTCTCTACCTGCACCGTCGTGCCACCAACACCAACCTGACTACCATCACCCTGGATATAGTACAAATGGACATGGTAAGTACCTGTCGAAAACTTATGGTCAGAAGCCTTCACGCTTACCTTGTAAGTCCCATCGGATTGACGAGTCGCTTCATACCAAGTCAAATCATCCTGACCATTTACCTCAGACCAAGTTGGTACTTGAACAGTACGTACACCTTTAGGACTATAGACATTACTGATAATGACATCGAAAGTGCCATTATCCTTGTTATTATTTTGAATCGTAATCGTAGCAGTCGGAGTTGATTTCTGAACTTCTACAACAGTCTCTGTAACATAACGGCGCTTGTTTTCTTGATCAATATAATGAACGTGAACTTGGTACTGTCCAACTGAGTTCTTGTGGTCACTTGCCTTAATCGTTGCTCGATAGGAACCGTCAGCTTGACGAGTGGCCTTATGCCAGATTAAATCATCCTGACCTCCTGCTACACTCCATGATGGAATTAAAACTTCTTTCAAGCCAGTCGGTGATACTACATTACGAACTACTGCGTCAAAGGTGCCTGTACTTGAGTTGTTGTTCTCAATCGAAAGCATCCCTTGCGGCTTAGATTGACGAACTTCTACAACAGTCTCTGTAACATAACGGCGCTTATTTTTCTTGATCAATATAATGAACGTGAACTTGGTACTGTCCAACTGAGTTCTTGTGGTCACTTGCCTTGATCGTTGCTCGATAGGAACCATCAGCTTGACGAGTGGCCTTATGCCAGATTAAATCATCCTGACCTCCTGCTACACTCCATGATGGAATTAAAACTTCTTTCAAGCCAGTCGGTGATACTACATTACGAACTACTGCATCAAAGGTGCCTGTACTTGAGTTGTTGTTCTCAATCGAAAGCATCCCTTGCGGCTTAGATTGACGAACTTCTACAACAGTCTCTGTAACATAACGGCGCTTATTTTCTTGATCAATATAATGAACGTGAACTTGGTACTGTCCAACTGAGTTCTTGTGGTCACTTGCCTTGATCGTTGCTCGATAGGAACCATCAGCTTGACGAGTGGCCTTATGCCAGATTAAATCATCCTGACCTCCTGCTACACTCCATGATGGAATTAAAACTTCTTTCAAGCCAGTCGGTGATACTACATTACGAACTACTGCATCAAAGGTGCCTGTACTTGAGTTGTTGTTCTCAATTGTTACGGTGCCACTTGGTTTTAAATCCTCTGGTCGTTTTCCAATAAAAACATTTGTCACGGTTCCACCAACACCCGTCATCTGTCCATTGTTCTGAACATAGTAAAGGTGGATATTGTAAAGACCGGTTGAGTTTTTATGGTCCGACGCTTTTACATTGACGGTATAGATCCCATTTGCTTGACGGTTGGCTGTATACCAAACAAGATCATCTTGACCACCTATTTCTGACCAGATTGGTACAGACACTGTTCGAACTCCATTTGGCGCCTTAACATTTGAGACTACAACATTAAAGCGACCCGCCATTGTATCATTATTGACAATGCTGATCTTACCGCTTAAGGTACCTTCTGTCGGATCAGCTGCAGGTTTTGCATTCGCTGTAAAGCGACCGGTATAGTCTACACTGTGGTCAAAGAAGTGCTTTCCTGGAAGCAATTCCGCCTGAGAAGTGAACTGCCATGCGCCAGCTTTTCCATTGTAACGCAAACTTTTCGCATCATTTACAGATAGTTTCGGAGAAGGATATTGGGCAACCCAGAAATTCTGAAGACCAAAGTGAGCAGTGTTGACAGGACCTTTCTTGCGAAGGTTGTTTTCATCCAACCAGCTGGCACTAGTGTAGAACATCAAGTTGGTGTAGCCATTTTTACGCATTTCATCCACCCAAGCTTGAGTATTGCGGTTGATATTTGACTGCATCTTAGCATCTTCAAAGTCATTGACCATAAGAGTATTCTTTGGAAGATTCAAACGTTGTGCTGCCGCAATATAGAATCGTGCTTCTGCACGCGCCGCTTCTTCAGAAGTATAGCGAGAGAAGTGGTAGGTCGATACTTGCAGACCCGCAGCTTGTGCATTGCGAATTTGGTTCTCCGCATTCGGGTTCTTGTACCAAGTGTCTTCTGTCAATTTGACAACGACACCGCCTACGCCCTTATTAGCTAAGGTACGGTAGTCGCCAATACTAATCTCTCCGTTGTGGCTACTCACATCAACGAATGATTTTGGCTGAACTGCCACATCCGTAGAGCGACTAGCTGGAGCGTTTGAACCCGTATTGAAAAAAGTGGTGCTTCCTGCATCAGACTGAAGAGGAGTTTCTTCTGTCTTCTCAGTAGGCGCTACTTCTGTAGATTTTTCTACAGATGGTGTACTACTTTCCGAAACAGTAGTAGTACTCGTAGAAGCCACAGACTGTTCGGTCACATTTGCTGGTGCAACGTAGTTGCTTACGATAGGTGCTGCGGTCTTTTCAGAAACGGCTACTTCTGGTGCTTTTTCAGTTTGCACTTGCTTGCCTTCAGTAATAGCAGTTTCTTTGGAAACCAGCTCATCTGCACTTACTCCTTGAGTAGATGCAGCCATCAATATTGCTGCTCCCGCATAAAAAATAAGATCTTTCTTTTTCATTTAACCTTCTCTTGTATATAAATTTTATACTTTTACCATTTTACCATACGGCATCATTGATGAAAAGTTCTATGATGGCTTTTTTAAAATTAGTTTTATTTTTTTGGAGAATATAAAAGAAGTTCAAACGAACTTCTTTTACTCTCATTTTAAATGGGTTAAGGCTGTCTTTAGGTAGTGACCATCTCGAATTTCCTGGCCAACACGCTTGGCATTGTCCACCAAGTCTTGGTAATCAGTATCTGAAAGATTGTCGATTGTCTCCTTCAAATCATGGAGAGACTCTACTGCAATCCCACAGCCATTCTCTAAGACAAATGTGAGAGGGCAGATTGTTTCCAAACAACCAGAGGAAAACCTGCTGCTAGGTAAAGAGAAGCTTTATGAGAATTGTTAAAACGCAGATAGTTGCCGTAAGTACCCTGACATGTTTCCGAACTATCCCCATCCCACACTAAGCCAAAACTACCTTCTAGAGCTGCCGGTAGATCATCAGGCATAAAGGCACCAAAGTAAGTGATGTTATTCAAAGCACGACTTTCATCGTACCCAACCCCATAGAGGTTATAGGCAGGATTCTCTGGCAAACTATATAGATAGCCTGATTTTGTTGGGTTTAAATTCCCAGCAACAATGATTGCTTGTTCTTTTTGAGGAAGAGACTTTTCTTGAAAATTTGGAATCAAATAATCAAAAATCTCTAAACTAACCATTTTATCAACTGGAAATCCTTGATTAGCTAAAACGCCCTTCATGATGTCATTATGAACAATAATCCCATCCACAGACATCATAGCTTTCTTCTCTTGGAAATAGTTTCTCAATTTATGTCTCAATTTCACTTCAGAGCCTGCTGCATGGCGCAAGGTTTCAATATCGTGAATCAAGAGATAGAATTTCGCTCCCCTTTTTTGTGCCTGCTTGATGAGCTGTGCAATCAAAAATGTATGATGGATAATTGGAAACTGAATGACCAATTCATCCCCTAAACCTAGTTGATCAAACACAGATTTAGTTGCACTATATTTGTGTTGTTGGGCCTTAAAGAAATTCATCTGATACCAGTTGTCAACCTTAATCTCTAATCCCTTATACCCTTCTGAAATCAGAATGGCTTCCACGTCATTTCGCGCCTTACTTCCTGCATTCTTTTCATGTTGATTATGCAGAAATGAATCTTTCAGATAATATCTCACTTTTCTCCCCTTCACTAGACCTATCTCTATATGCTTCCAAGTTCTTTCTCAACGACTTCCAAAGCACGCTCAATGACCACGTGCATGTCGTAGTATTTATAGTCTGCTAGGCGGCCACAGAAGATAACCTTGTCATTTTAGCAGCTTCTTCTTGGTACTTGGCAAACATGGCGTTGTTCTTTTCATCATTGATTGGGTAGTAGGGCTCATCTCCACGTTTCCAGTCAGCTGGATATTCACGGGTGATGACTGTCTTCGGTTGGGTTCCATATTCGAAATGCTTGTGCTCGATAATCCGAGTATAAGGAATTTCACGCTCGGTATAGTTGACCACGGCATTGCCTTGATAGTTTTCCTCATCCAAGATTTCATGTTCAAATCGCAGGCTGCGGTATTCCAACTCCCCATGTTTGTAGTCAAAGTACTGGTCAATCATCCCTGTAAAGACTACTTTTTCCGCTGATGCTTCCAGCTCTTCACGATTGGCAAAGAAGTCAACCCCAAGCTCTACTTCTACATCGCCCAGCATGTTTTCAATGATGACGTTGTATCCACCGATTGGAATCCCTTGGCAACGATCATTAAAGTAGTTATTATCAAAGGTCAAACGAACTGGGAGGCGTTTGATGATAAATGGTGGAAGGTCTGTTGCAGAGCGTCCCCATTGTTTTTCTGTATAGCCCTTGATCAACTTTTCATAGATATCTGGACCAATTAACTTGATGGCTTGTTCTTCCAAGTTTTTCGGTTCAACATCTTTCATGTCAGCCGTTTGCTCGGCAATCTTATCCTTGACTTCTTGAGGAGTCTTAGTGCCCCACATAGCGTAGAAGGTATTCATGTTGAAAGGAAGGTTGTAAAGACTGCCCTTGTAGTTAGCCACCGGTGAGTTGATATAGTTGTTAAACTCAGCGAACTGGTTGACATAGTCCCACACCTTTGTTGGACGTATGGAAAATATGGGCACCATACTTGTGAACATTGATCCCTTCAACTTCTTCACAGTAGATATTCCCACCGACGTGATCGCGCTTGTCAATCACTTTTACTTTTTTACCACGTTTTGTAGCTTCGTGTGCAAAGATTGCGCCAGACAAACCAGCTCCGACGATAAGATAATCGTACATAATCTCTCCTTATTTTTTTATGATACTTTTTAGTTCTTGAAAATCCAAGATTCTTAAGATTAAAACCAAGCCTCCGTAGACTAGGAAGCCAAGTACAGAACATATCAATACATTTACAACAGATGAGAAGTTGATAAAAGTTTTTATAAAATACAAAGCACCATACATCAGGAATGCTGCTAGGAGTATTTTTAGCATGGATGGAAGAATCTTGACTTCTTTTAGATAGTCACTTGTAAAGTATAGTTGGATAAGCCAGACTAAACCTTCTGTTACAACAGAAACGATTGAAGCTCCAATATAGCCTAAAGGCGGTATCAAGATGAGATTTAAGCCTACACTAAAAATAGCTGGAATGGTTGTTGATAGCATAAATTCACGATTTCGATTATGAGGTATCAAAATCTGGATTCCCATAATATTAGTCCATCCGATAAAAAACATCCGAAAGACCATGATGGCAATCGCATAACGAGCATCTTGGAAATCTTGTCCCAAGAAAAATTGAACAAAGTCGTTGTTGACAATCAAAATCCCTGCAATCATTGGAAAAATAACAAGGTTATAAACCAAGAAAGACATTTCATGTAATTTGTTAACTGCTTTTTTATTTCCAGATGAAAGAAGATTAGAAACTCGTGGAAGCATGACACTTCCCAGTGAAGTTACCAAAGTCAACAAAATATTTATCAGTTTAAGAGCTTGATCGTAAATCCCTACATCCTTAGTAGAAGACAAGGCTCCTAGCATAGTACGATCTAGCGTGATATAAAGTGAAATTGCTATTTGAGGTAAAAACAAGAGGACTACCGGTTTGATATGTTGCTTGGCATAGACCAAATCCAGATGAGGTTTGCGAATGTGTTCACGAGCAGGAAGCCACATACTCAGTTGACCCAATAAATCATAGACAACTATAAGAGTTATATACAAATATAAATCAGATGGTTTCTTTACAAAAAGAAAGATTGAAACAACCCCTAGAAGTTTGACCATGGTGTTTCGAGCGGTAATCTTTTTGAAGTCTTCAAGTCCTTGAAAGAGCCAAGAAATATCTAAACCACGAGATAACAAACCAAAGCCTAAATATAAGCAATTGGATTGTTCATGGAAGGAACCAAGAGACATACTATGATATAGAGACTAATTGCTAAGCAAGTAGCCAGTACCTGCAAACTATAGATCCCCCAGAAGGTCTTAGCTACTTCCTTACGGTTCCCCGAAATTTCCTTGGTCCCATAGTTGGCCACACCCAGCGTTGCTAGCAAGATAAAATAAGTCACAATGGAATTATAGTAGCCATAAGTTCCCAAAGCATCCGACGAGAAGACCCGAGTGATGTAGGGGGTTGTAATGACTGGTAGGACGATGACTAAGAGTTGGTAGGATAGATTGTAGAGGTAGTTTTTAAGCACTTTCATAAATATAGAAAACTTTGCCTTCCTGTTAAATTATCGTTTAATCTTCTTTATTCAATTTCATTATCTGAATTCATGATAAATAAACGACTGATAAATAAGATCAATGGAGAATATCGAAGAACTAACATTTGAGGGTCAAACATGCCATGGATAATCATTACTCCTAAACAGGCAAGTACGATATCTTTTCGAATGGTTACAAAATATTTCATAACTTTAGTAAGAGTCAACAACATGAAGGCACTTACGATTAAGCCATCAATAACCAACAACTGCACAAACGAGCTATCTATGAAATTATAATTACTAGTAAAATTCCCGAAAATATCTAAGAGTGTGAACTTAATATGTTGTCCTAACCAAGATACTCCAAAATTGCGGAAGCCCTCTACACTTAACCGTAGCCGATTATGTGTAAATTGATCTACAAAATGGAATAAATTCCCAGATGAATAAAAACAGAAATATAAGGTAATGATTAAAGCCAAAATAAAACCATATTTTGCTATTGTTTTCATCCAGAAGTGTCCAATAATAAAGTCTTTTTTTATGATTTTCAGACTAAACAACGCATATGTAAGTATTAAAATACTTAAATAAAATGGACTAGTTGTCGAAGTTTGTTGGTACATATAAATCGTGGCAAAAAGCAAGGAAAGTAATTCCATGTAAGAAATTTTTTTCCCACGAAACATCAGATAACTACACAATGCAAAAAATAATCTTTGTGAAGCAAACGAAACATAATTAAACCCTAGACTAAAACGATAGCCACCATCTGCCCTCATGAACATATTCGAAATCACGCCCATGTTGCTAGCAAAAATCGTCAAAACAAGGACTAGAAATGTGGCAAAAGAGAAAGTTCCTAATAACTTTCTGAAATCTATATCTCTAGCAGAAAAAACAAGTAAAAGAACATTTAAATCAAGTAACCCCTCTCGATTTTTTGCAACTATAAACATAGAAATAATGAACAATACTGCTATTAACAGTTGTTCCCAATGAAATCTAAAGTGATACAAGCTTCTTGGAAGATTCACCAACTCTTTTATCAGAATCATAGCAATTGTGAAATAGAGGACGATCCTATACAACGATAAGGAGCCCTCTAATCTAATAAAATAAGTAGTTGTGACTAATGACGTGACAACAACCCATATAAATAAGGTGATTAAATAAATTTTTTCTGATATAGTACGATTGTTCATCACAATAGTCATCCAACCCTTTCAATCATATAATTAAAAAAATATTTAAAAACTTTACAACTCTCTTTTATCAAATATCAAAAGAATTGAGCTTACCCTTTTGATTAAAAATCTGTATTTTTTTAGAAAAAAATCACCGTACGATGCATTCTATAATTAAGTGAGAATCTAACGAAAAAGATTGATAAAAAGGAGTATTTTTTTGTCAAAATAACCATCTCTTTGTTTACACAATTCTTCAAAAAATTGCCGTTTCAAAAGAAGAGGTGTTTTTTTGAACTGAAATATTTTGAATATTACTCATTAGAATAAGAGATTTATTTGATCAACAAATTGTTCATCATGAATGCCCCATATTGACATCAGCTGGTTAACTTTCTCTAATTTTTCCAGTTGATATTTCATTCGATTAGGATTATACTATCCCATAGCAGAAGAGCCCCCTGCCCGAAATATAGACATATTAACAAGTTTGTGAGAATACGATTTTATTGAGACATTCGTATACAGTTCGATTGAAACGAACATCTTCTCCCAATTCATAGGTTTCAAAAACAATTTGATGTGTTTACGATAATAAAAGTATAGAAAAATTCCTGTTGCTGCTAGTATAGAACCTGCATTCAAACGTGCATCACAAAAATGAGTAACAAATCCTGCTAAGGCTAAACCCGAAAAAGTTCTTTGAAAGATAAACTTGTTTCTATAAAGATAGGAAATAACCATATAGATATAAAAACAATGAGAGGCAAAGTCTGTAGGATAAATAAAACCAAAAGAATTCCGAACCACGATACCAGTAGATCTGTATTGAACAAATTGTAAATTAGGAATAATATCAATAGCAGAAAGAAAAACAATCAACAGAACAAAGAATAAACCTAATCCTGCATATAATTTAAGAACACTCTCATATTCGACCTTGTAAAGAACAATAATTAGAAAAATAAACATCGAAGCATTCAGGGTTCCAGTCTTAAAGTAAATCATACATCCTACCAGAAACAAGAGAGGCGCAAAGATGAGAAAAGTCAAAGAGTACTCTTTAAAATAAAGAAAACGAACTCCTAAAAAGGGAATAACATTAGGGATACGAGGCAAGAGAGATGCTAACATCGAAGTGTTAAGCATGTCCATAGATACAACTAATATTAGAACCACTGCCACTAACAGTTTATCGCGTTCTATCTTTGACATTTTTTTCCTTTTCTAATCTCAAGCATCTCATATTTTACTGAAACTTTTTTAATTTTTTAAAACGATAATACAAACCCGGAGTCAAAGATAACATCATGTAAATTGCCTTGTTTTTCAGGCTAATCCGCTTATTTTTCATAACTCTACCTAGGTATGGACGAATTTTTCTTTGAATTCGAGTTATTTCCTCTTTAGAAGAATCAGTTATTAAAATGAAAATGTGAAGACTACCAATGAACAAACGAGCGATGACAGCATCGTCAAGGTTTATATTATCTGAATAGTCCTTCTTGACAACATCCTCCAAATGATTCATAGAATGATAAAAATCGTAGTGCTTACTGTTAAAGTTTGATAGAGTAATACTATTCGGTCTACGATAATAATGGTAGATACCTAAATCAATAATGCAAACTGATTCCACTTCTTTCAAGTAGTCACTAATTACATATAAATCTTCGTAGATTTTCCCTTTTGGATAAGGATATTTTTCTACAATATCTTTGGGAAAGAGTTTAGCCCAGGCAGAGACTGTAGCCATTTTACCATATAGCATTTCTATTAATGTTTCTTCAGAAGAAAGAAGGATAGCTTTCGATAATATTTCCTCATTTAATTGATAATTTTGGTAGGATTCATGATCGTAAGTATCATTGCCTTTCCCTGCGACAATACGAGCGCCTGTTTGTTTCTGAAGTTCCATCAAAAGCTCAAGGGCACAAGGTTCGAAATAGTCATCTGGATCTAGGAAAACGATCCACTCTCCTTTGGCTTTGGCTACACCATAGTTTCTAGCATCTGACAGACCACCATTTTCTTTATGATATGCCGATACCCAGTCATACTCACTTGCATATTGATCGCATAGTTTCCCAGAATCATCCGTGGAACCATCATCAACTAAGATAACTTCAAAATCTTTATAGGTTTGATTGAACAAGCTTTCCATAGCATAGCGAAGATAGGCCTCCACATTGTAAATGGGTACAATTACCGAAATCATATTTTCTTTTCTTTCTCTTACTCAGTTAGATATTTAAATCTCAAATGAACTTTTTTCTGGGAAAAGTTGATTCATGGCTTTTATAAAGTCCACCATTACTTTCTCTTCGTCCTGAACATTGAAACCATCATTGATACACATAATTTTATATTTTCCAGAATTCAATAGTTTCCAAAAATCAGAATCCGCATTATCTAGAGAGAACAAACCTCCCAAGTCAGGATCTGCGACTTCATATTCTCCACTTGCAATCTGCCAGTATTTAAAAAGCCAAACGTTTGTATCAGATGGATTTCTAAACCGACTAGCCGATGTTTTCTCCAAGATGGCAGTTTCTTTCTCCCATACCAACTCCATGGTCGACTTTAAGAGGGGATGCGTCAAATGATTTTCCCAAAAACCACATATAAATTTACTATTTCTATAGAGTAGGCTCTTAACGATATTTTTAAGCCTTGCTTGAAAGATAAAAATTTGCCATTTTTAAGAATCTCGTCCCTACTAAAATAACTGGTTACAATTTCCATATCGTTTACTTGGAAATGCCCCGTACCGTAACGTTCTGGGACAATCGGTGATAAGGCTGTATTATACTTTGGCAAACCGTCTTCTGAGAAGAAATCCGTTGGTTCAACTGGAGCTGTTAGATAAACATCATCATTAAAAAACACAAAATGTTCAGAGAGTCCAGGAATTCGATGGATATTGCTCTCGATAGGATTCGCAGAAAAAACAGGTAGATATTCCTTACGGATGATATCTGAATGATCGACTAAAACCAATTTTTCGCTAGTAATATTTAACCAAGACGGTTTTTGTTGGTCAGTAACGAGATAGACCTTATTGACCCAAGGAGCAAACTTTTCTACCCCTCTAAACCAGTATTTAAAGGTTCCCCAATCACGATAAGCCTTGATCGAATTCATACTTTTTTTTTGAAGTATCTATTGACTTAGAGTATTCAGCCTTTTTAGCTTGCCAAACAGGATCCCCACCGTCTACCCAAATAACAACAAAATCTATTTTATTCATAATCTTAATTTTCTATATCTTATACAAATCTGAGAAATTCTTGATATAACTCTCCAACGAAAATAACTCTTTTTGGCGTTTGACAGATGCTTCACCAAATTGTTTTCTCTTCTCAGTATTGTCATCTAATTCTTGAATAGCCTTAGACAATTCTCCAGGCTGATTCGGTGTAGCAAGAAGACCGTTTTCGCCTTCCTTGACCATCTCACAGACACCACCATGACGGTAACCGACTACTGGTTTGCCACAAGCCATGGCTTCTAGCACGACTGTTGGTAATGGATCTGGATTGGTACTTGGCAAGACAAAGATATCAAACATATTATAGAGTTCTGTCGTCTTGCTATAATAGCCAATTCGTTTGATTTGCCCAGCTACTGGTGAGTCTGAAATAGCTTTCCAGCTCATCCACGCGCCACTCTTCCCCCTCAAATGCACTACCTGCTAAAAAGGCTACTGATTTGGGATTGGCTTGTAAGATTGGAGTAACAGCTTCCAGGAAGTCCCCTTGCCCTTTCCAGGCATTCACTCGACCAACCATTCCGATGACCAAAGCATCCTGCACGATCCCAAATTGGTCACGGACAGCACTGGCATCCATCATCTGATAGACAGCATTGTCAACACCATTATAGATGACTTGAACTTGATCATCTTTTACAAAACGAGACTGCTTGACGTGGTTGGCTACAGCATTTGAAACTGTCACAATCGTATCGGCATAGCGCCCCATCAAAAAGTTGATAAAATCTGAAATGGCTTTTGGTTTGACGATAATTTCATGCACATGCCAAATCAAAGGAAGTTTCAACTTCCGCTTGAGGTAAATTCCTTCAAGAACCGCTGTGGTGTTGTTGTGAACAAGGGTAATCCCATTCTCCTTGGCATATTGAGCAATTTGTTTGGAGTAACGGTTATAAGAGCCAAAGTACTCAAGGATTCCTTTTGGATTAAAATATTTTCGGCGTAATATTGGGTAATCAATGACTTTAACCTTAGCACCGACCTCTTCTAAAGCACCCACTAAGACACCGTCATTAGGTAAGATGACATGAGCTTCAAAAGCATCTTTATCCAATCCTTTAATGAGCTCCATCAACACTTTATCAGCACCGTACATTTCGGCACCAGCATGGAGATATAATATTTTCTGCATTTCTAACCTTTAAATACTTTCTCGTAGTCTGTGACAATCTTTTCCCAAGTAAAGGCTTCCGCAATCCGTTGACTTGATTTTTGATTGAGATCTTCGATTGCTTGAGCATCCAATTGTTCAGTCTGATCAATAACACTTGCCAATTGTTCTTTCTTCCAATAGAGTGCACCGTCTTCACCGACTTCACGGTTAAAGCCAACATCTAACAAGAGGTTGAGTTTAGTAGACTCAAGAGCCTCAAGAAGGGATGGATTAGTACCACCTACCTCATGACCATGGAAGTAAGCGAAGGCATTCTCACGAATGTATTTGAGCAATTCTTGATCATAGACCGTCCCAACAAACTTCACTCGAGAATCTTGATCAAATCCTGTATCCTTACGCAACTGTTCATAGAACTTGTTTGTTCTACATTGGTAATCAGAACAAAATCTTTTTGGGAGTTTGACTGCATAAAGCCACGAATCATGGCTTCATAGTTGTTTTCCGGTACAAAACGCCCCACGACAATATAGTAGTTTCCTTCGGAGACTTGCTTATCTGCAAACCACGTCCGTACCTTCTCGTCCTCTTTGTTCAGGATAGACTTGCTTGTATCCGTTCCATAAGCGATATAGGTCGTCTGTGGCTGATACTTAGTGTAAGCCTTTTGAATATAAGCCTCGATATTCTTGCTATCGCAGATCAAAAGATCGGCGTTTTTAACCATGAGTTGTTCAGAAAACTTCCAGTATTTACGGACTGGAAGACTCCATTTCGCACGAAGCCATTCATGTCCATCCGGATTGACCATCAGAGTCCCTCCGATCGCCTTGATTTTCTTCTTGATACCAGCGATAAAAGGGCCGATCCGACATGCCAAAACATAGAAGATAGGGGCTTGATCCTTGTTTTCTTTTGCGATTTCAATAGCTTTATTGAGAGCTGCAATATCATAAGCAATAGCACGTGCAGGACCGATATTAGGGACATCAATGTTGTAGCAAATTGCGCCGTTATGTTCAAAAGTATCTGCAGTAATCCCTGATTTTGCAGAATTCTCCCGCATACATGCCACATAGTACTGAATCTCTCGATCTTGTTGGCACTCTGTCAGCTTTTCGACAAAAGTTTCAAAACCACCATATTTCGCTGGAATTCCCTTAGAACCAACGATATAAACTGACTGTTTCATTTTTCTCCTTACATGGAAAGGACGAAGCAGGAATTTCCTACTTCGCTCCATCTCGTTTAAATACAACTTTGATCGTTTTCAGCAAGATTTTAATATCTGACCAGATGGTCCAGTCATCGATATAGGACACATCTAAGCGAACCACTTCATCAAAGTCTGTAATTTCGCTACGTCCACTCACTTGCCAAAGCCCTGTAATTCCAGGTTTGAAACTCAAACGACGTTTGTTCTGGAGTATACTTCTCATACTCATCCACTGTTGGAGGACGGGTTCCAACTAGGCTCATATCACCTTTTAGGACATTAAAGAATTGTGGCAGCTCATCCAGACTGGTCTTGCGGATAAAGCGACCAATCGGCGTAATCCGAGGATCATTATCCATCTTGAACATACCACCGGTCATGGTGTTTTGATCCATCAATTCTTTTTTCCGTTCTTCTGCATCGACATACATGGAACGGAACTTATAAAACTTGAAATAGCGGCCATTTTTCCCGACCCGCTTTTGGGCGAAAATAGCCGGTTCTCCATCCTTGCGAATCAAGGGCACCAATACAATCGCCACCAAGCCGCATAGGAGCAAGCCCACCAAAGAACCACATATATCAATTACACGTTTCGCGGTCACATGGCTAGGTTTGTAGAAGTTGGTCGAGAAGGTGACAACATTGAGGCCAGCTACTTCGCGAATTCGTTTGTTGCCGGCAAAGTTTAAATCAAAAGCATTGAGGTTGACGGTAACGTCGATCCCCATGGTCTCAAATTGTGAAACATACTCCCCAATTTCATACTCTTCACTTGGAAGATTGAGAAATACTTCATCTACCACTTCATAGGTCGCATAGGCCAACAGGTCTTCCTTTGGAACAACCTGAACAAAGGGGTGTTGAAAGTCTGGCCGGTCTAATACAGTGACCGCAACCACTTCCCCTCCGCTATCATTGGACGAAAGAAGTCGATCCAGGACTTTATCCAGACGAGAATTCGCTGTAATCAAGAGAATCTTGTGACTTCCTTTGAGACTGTAATAGAAGCGACGCCAATACCGTTTAATGAAGTAATTCATTAAATAAAGGACAAGAGTCAGAAGAAACAGAAAATAAATCATCCCCCGGCGGGAGAGGGAGAACTTCTCCTCCAAAAAGAAGCTCGAAAAACTGATGGCTAACGCGAAGCACAAGCTGTATTTCAAAGTTTGTAAGAATTCAACTAGATGCCCACGTTTGAAATAATCTTGGTTGTAATCGCTGACGTAGAAGGCTACGAAATGCAATAAATACAGATAGAAAATTGTATTAGAGTGGATTTCTGTCTCTGTCACAAAACTAAACAAATAAGCCACAACTAAGACTGGTAAGCTTTGGACAAAGGCCAAAGCAAATTTGTGAAATCCCCTTCCTTCTGTCATAATATCCCGATCCTATTCTTTATCTTTTTTTCCCGTAATTGCCATAGTTCCCGTAATTACCATAAGAACCATATTTTTCTAATTGAATATCAAATTTATTGAGGACCACTCCTAGGAATGGTGTCCCCGTCTGCTCTAGTTGCTCTTTGGCCTTTTGAACGGCCTTGCGACTAACAGCTCCTGCTGCTGTCACAATCAAGCTACCATCACAGCGTTGAGCAATAATCGCCGCATCAATCACCATCCCAATTGGTGGGGTGTCGACAACGATATAGTCATAGTGATTGCGGAGCGCCTCAATGATGACCTCGAAGTTTTTACTTTGCAAGAGACCCGTTGGATTTGGAGAAACCTGCCCTGACAGGAGCACATCCAGTTTTGGATAATCTGTCGTCGCAATTGCTTGCGAAATCTCACTCTTCCCAGAAAGTACTTCTGTCAAACCAGCAACACGACCTTGGCTCTTGAAGACACCTGTCATGACCGAGTTACGGATATCCGCATCGATCAACAAGGTACGATAGCCCGCACGCGCAAAGGCTGTCGCCAAATTCGTAGAAATGGTTGATTTTCCTTCGTTTGGTTGCACAGATGAGATGGCAACGACCTTAATATTGGTCCCACTCAACTGAATATTGGTACTCAAGGCATTAAAATACTCTTCAGCCTGAGTCATCGCTGCTAATTTGCTTTTTACAATTTCTAAGGTTGCCATGAATTCTCCCTCTTACAGTTTCTTCACACTAGGGATCACACCTAATAGAGTGATGCCCATCACTTCTTCGACATCTTCTGGTTTCTTCACACGGTCATCCAATACCTCTGACAAGATCACCAGGATGGAAATCAAGACACCCCCAAGGACAAAGCCAATAACGACATTTCGCTTAATATTTGGTGAAGAAGGGTTTTGCGGTACGACAGCCTCATCCAAAGTCGTCACGTCAGATACCTTGGTTACAGCGATAATTTTTTCGGCCGCTACATCTTTCAATCCATTCGCGATCCGAGCTGCTTCTTGTGGATCTGGGTCTGATGCTGTGATGGACAAAATCCGAGTATCCGCTGGAACTGCCACTGAGACTTTCTTAGCAAGCTCTGCTGGAGTCATTTCCAACTTCAACTCTTCGATGGCTTGGTTCAAGACATTTTGAGAAAGGATGATCTCGCGATAGTCTTTAACCAAGTAGGATCCCGCTTGAAGATCTTGGTTGGTCAAGGCATTGTTTCTTGATTCTGACGGCTGACTACGTAGATACGGCTGGTACTTTGGTAGATCTTTTTCGCTACAAAAGCGCTGTAGCCTAGGGCTCCAATCGCAAACAACAAGGCCGTAATGATAATTGAGAATTTACGACGCCATAAGGTTTTAAAGAGGGAGACCACATCCAATTCGATCTCTTTGCTCTCTTGGTTTTTCATATTCACTTTCTCCTTTTCAATCTCCGTGATGGAACTTGATGATTAAAACAATTCGTCATCCAATAATGTTTGCTGATTTTCAACAAAAAGGGCACGCGCCCGGTCACTGCCGTAGCGTTTTTCAATCAACTGATAAGCCTGGTCCATGTATGGAGGGCGCTGATCAACATTGTGCATATCGCTGGCAACAAAATGGACCAAGTCCTTGTCCAAGAAATATTGGGCACGATGTTTCATGAACTTATAGCGATCACCAAACAACTTCGGCTTGAGGACACTCGAACTATTGATCTGGGTATAGCATCCCATTCGGATTAATTCCCGCACCCGTTTTTCATTTTTTTCCAAACAGTGGTAGCGTTCAATGTGGGCAACCACCGGAGTCACTCCTAAGCGCAAAACTGCACTTAAGGCCTGGTGAATCTCCTTGTAGGGGGTCGCCATACTAAACTCGATCAAGGCAAAGCTGGTTTCAGCAAGCGTTGGAATAGTCCCAGCTTCCAGTTTTTCAAGAATATCTCGCGTATAATAGATTTCTGCTCCAAAATGCAAGGTCATTTCCGGTAGATAGGTCGCCACCATCTCTTTTACTGCTAAGTAGTTTTGATAGATCTTTTCTTCTGGGGTTTCAAACATCCCTTTCCGACGATGGGACGTCGAAACGATGGTTCGGACCCCTTGACGGTAGCTTTCCTCGATGAGGAGTTTGCTATCCTCAATCGTCTTTGGTCCATCATCCACATCAAAGACAATGTGTGAATGAATATCAATCATTGTTTTTCCTTCCATGGTTTGGTTTATCTTTTCTTTGGCTTGTGCCACGCTATCAGCATTCAACTCCATCATGTAAAGAGCAGATCCTGGCATCGCATATGAAGGCAAGTCATTTCGTCCTTGTCCAGTGACAGCTTGTGAAGTCACCTTGTAGCTTCCACCAGTCTCCAACTGTGTATTGACCAAATTCATAATGGTTGGCAAGGGCATATTGGTTTGCAAGGAATCTTGTAAACCAGAAACGATTTCGTTGTAATTGCTCAATGCTTTGGTCGATGTTAATTTATGGATAATGGCTGCGATGACTTTTTCTTGGTTCTTCCCACGGTCGTTGTCTCCACCTTCGAGAGAGTAGCGTTCACGGACAAAGCCAAGAGCTTGTTCCGAATCCAAGTGGACTTTTCCTACAGGGAAGTGGTAGTTCCCGTGTAGACTTGTAAACTCTTGATCATTTTCTACATCAATCCCTCCGACGAGGTCGACAAGCTTTAAGAAAGAAGTGAAATTCAAGCGGACATAGTAGTCAATCTTGATGTCGTACAGATTTTCTAAGGTATGAATAGACGCATCTACTCCGTAAATCCCAGCGTGGGTCAATTTATCCCCTTGGTTGTTCCCACCATCTGCGATCGGTACATAGGCGTCACGCGGAGTCGTGGTCAGCAAGACTTGCTTGGTCTTTCGATTGACCGTCATGATAATATTGACATCAGATCGAGAAACCGAAGTGACTGGGCCATAGGTGTCAATCCCACTGACATAGATGTTAAAGGTATCCGCATTGGCATCCGCCTTTGCCTTGGTTTCCACTTGGCGACGGATCTTGTAAGAATAGATTTTCTTTAATTTTTTCGCGTAGTCAGCATCCACACTGGCAATGGTATCTTCAAAGGTACTATTCAAAGCAATGGCTTGTGTCTTATCTTCTTGTAGGGCCTGGTAGGCTGCCAAGTAAGATTCCACATCTTCGATGGTCAAGTCATGCTGGCGCGTTTTCTTCACTTCCTCTACCAAGGCTAGAAGATCATCTGCATTATTATTCCCCGTAGGCGCTGCTACACTGCTGATTTCTTTGATATCTTGGATTGGACTATCTGCTTTGACATAGACAGCCATTTCAAATTCCGTATAGTTGGCATTTCGGTTCACATTTCCAGCGACATCGACCAATTGCTGGGTAACAAATGTCCCCACGGAGGTCCCTAGCAAGCCTAAAACCAATAAAAATAGCGTCGTCTTTTTAGCCTTGCCTGCAAGGATCAAACCCAAGGTTAAAAAAAGTCCGCCAATTAACAATACCGTCACAAGAATATTCAAATAACGGAAAGCTAGGATATTGTAGCTAAAGACATTATAAAGAAAGAGCCCAGCTACAAGTAGCGTTAAAACCCAGAGACCACTATTTACAATGCGTAGCTGATCCCAACCGCTTGTTCTATTTGAATGTTTGTTTTTTCTACTTCGATTCATTTTATCCCCCATACTATTTTCTTAAATATTATAACATAAAATTGGCCTACAGATCAGAATCTATGCCCATTTCTCCACTATTAATTTTATACTATTCCTAACTTTCTGTACAGTAACATAAGAAAAAATGAGCAAATAAAAAAGGTGAGTTTCCTCACCTTTTTTATAGGTTTATACTTTATCTTTTGAGGTTGAACTTGTATCTGAATCCTTGCTAGTCGAAGAATCACTCTTTGAAGAATTGCTTCCTTTACGAGTTTCAGCTCCATCAGCAGAGTATTCGTTTACAAAGATTTCCTTACGTAGTTCAAGGAAGCTTTCATCACTAAGGATATAACGCCCTTCTTTGGTTTTTGTCAATTCCAAAGTGTACTCACGTGGTTCGATGTACCCAAAATCTTCGTTCAAACGATCAAAGGCATAGTAGAACAAGAAGTTGTTCAATAAAGACAAACGTTTCCAGATCTGGATCTGTGTTGTCTTCTAATTTTTTAACATCTTCAATTCCGTTTTCAAACAGACTAGATTTTGCGCGGTTGATCAAGTTAGCCAAGTCACGTGTTGCAATTGCACGAGATTTGAAGGTAACCGTCGCAATATCTCCTTCGTCTTCAACCTTGGTGATTTCATAGTCATCACCGATCGTTGCTAACACTTTGAAACGAGCTTGGTCAAACAATTCCAAGATTTTTTCTGGAGTGAATGTTTCAGTTGTGAGTTCAAGTGTGTAGTTTTCTGCTGGTAAATATTTTGATGCATTTTCATCGACAAATTTTTCGGTGATTTGTTTTTTCCACTTGTCAACTGATGTACCCATCAAAGTTGTGAAACCAGAAGAATGATCTGTAAAGATGGCACGAAGAATAATATCCCCATCTTTTTCAATTTGTTTTTTTGTCTTTTCTTCTTTTGATTCACTAGATTGTTCTACTTTATCCTCTTTAGTTTGAGGTTTTTCAACAACTGGTTTTGATGAACAAGCTACTAACATCAATAAACAGGCTGGTAAAACACCATATTTTACAAGCTTTTTCATAAGTTCTCCTTATTTTTTATAGATTATGTTCATTATATCAAAAATTACCCTTTGAGAATTCTCAGATAAGTGTATGTAAACAAATTGTAATATTTCATTACACACTTCACACTAACAAGCCCTCCTTCCCCTAAGAAGGGCTCAATTCGCTATAACATTGGTGCAAACAACTGCATAATCTCTTTGATCAAATGCTGGTACCAGGTAATCCGGAAAGTGTCTAGCTTGATTTGCTGAGATACAGAGAAAATCTCTCCAAAGTCCGCTCGGATCTTGGTCAATTCTGGACTTCGATACATCCAGACAGCATTCTCATAGTGGTGTACTAGGCTCCGATAGTCAAAGTTGATGGTCCCGACTACTGCGACTTCATCGTCGGCCAATACTTGCTTGCTATGGATAAAGCCTGGAGTGTATTCATAGATTTTCACCCCTGCTTCCATGAGGTCTGGATAAGCCCCTCGTGTAACGATTTGGATCAGTTTTTTATCTGGAATGAAAGGAGTCACGATGCGTACATCGACCCCTCGTAGAGCCGCATTTCGAATATCTTCTGTCAAATCATAATCAATGATTAGATAAGGGGTCGTAATGTAGACATAATCCGTCGCCTGATTGATGATATTCTGATAAACAGACTTACCAACTTGGGACTTGTAGATGGGTTTAGGGCCGCTACCAAAGGGAATATAGAAGCCTTCACCCTCTACCGCTTGGTTTTCCATATGGTATTTATCAAAATCTTCAATTTCCCCCTGGTTGATGTACCAGTTCATGAGAAAGAGTCGCGTCAAGGCCTTAACCGCTCGACCATCTAAGCGCACTGCACTATCCTTCCAATGACCGAAGCGCTCTATCTGATTGATATACTCATCCGCTAGGTTAACCCCACCTGTATAGCCAATCTGACCATCAATGACCAAGATCTTGCGGTGGTCTCGATTGTTATAAGCCACCGTCAATCGTGGCACCACCTTGTTGAACTTATGGGCGTCAATGCCTAATTTCGCAAGCGTCTGGTGTAGTTCCCCTTCAGGGTCGCCATACAGCCGATATCATCGTAGAGCAATTTCACCTCTACCCCTTCTTTAACCTTTTCAAGTAGGATATCTAGGATACTATTCCACATCAGGCCTTCCTCGATGATGTAGAATTCGAGAAAGATAAATTTCTTAGCTGAGCGCAAATCCTCCAACAATTGCGGGAGCATCTGATCCCCTAGCGGGAAGAAAGTCGAAGCCGTCCCGTTGTACAGGTCTGCATTGTGGTCCATGGATAGAATAGACTTGACCATCCCATAGACGCTCTTACTCTCTTCTTTCAACTGGAGGCGAAGCTCGTGGCTATTATCCTCACGGAAATTCATGGATTCCATATTTTCCAACTGGACCATTTCTTTTTTGGACAGACGCCGCTCCCCAAACATGAGGTAAAGAAGGGAACCAAAAACGGGGATGACGGCAATTAAGAGCCAGGTCACCTTGCTCTCTGGAGGCATATTCCGGTTAACAATCGCCAAAATGGTCGAGATATACAAGAGGACCATGATGGTGACAGACATCCAATTGGGGAACCATTCATTTAGCCAAAAGAAGGCTGCAAAGGACAACCAGAGTTCAAACCCCATAAAGAGGATACTGAACCCATATTTGGACATTAACAATCGAATTTTTCGAAAACTCACCCTCGTTCTCCTTCTTTTCTAATCCCTACTAGTATACCAGTTCTAAGAAGGGAGCGCAAACCCGATAAAATGAAAAAAAAGGCTGGGACAAAAGTCCTAGCCTCTCAATTGTCTTTGGATTATCGAGCAAGACGCAGTGGTTGAGTGGGCTCTACCACGCTGATTTCATCAGCTTTCACAGCCCTACCCAACTATGCGGAGGTGGGACGACGAAATCGAATTCTAACGAATTACCAATTTCTGTCCCACTCTCACTTCTGCTATTTTATTGCTTGGTCAAAACAATCGTATCATCATCATAGAGCTCTTGGTCAAAGTCTTCCAGAGTCAATTGTTGCCCCTCTAGTCGATAGCGGTAGGCATCATCTCCAATGATAATCGACTGGTTGGCAGCATCTAGTTTCACTGGCTTGATTTCTTGTTCTCCGTCAGGCTCCACAGCTGTCCAAGTTCCTGTATTTCCTGTGACAACTAAGGTAATCTGGTCCGCTTCATCTACCCCTTTGTAGGTTCCATCAATATTACCTTGAGTCACTTGAGTGTTTGTAGTATTTAAACTAGATGAATTTGAGCTTCCATCAGAAGAACTTCCTTGTGTATTTGTTGTCTTTGCTTCGGAATCAGTCACCTGAATATTAGACTGTGAAGAAGATGGTGTTTGCTGATTCGAACACGCTCCAAGTAGGAGGACTGTAGCTGTTGCCAATAAAGCAGTCACTTTCTTTGCCATTGATGGTCTCCTTTCGCGCCAACCTTTTAAGGGACTTCCCCGTTTATTTGTGGCTCACCTTTAGTATACGATAGAGTCTGTTTTTGGTCAATCTTTATGATTGAGCGTTGAATACCATCGCCTATAAAGGGTTCTTTCCTTGCTCCAATAGATAAGCGCGAACTTCCGAAATAAAGTAAAGAGAACCGGTGACAAAGAGCACCTCTTGACCATCTTGTCGGCTATAAATCTTGCAAATAATTTCTGAAATCTGCTACATAAGGATAACCTAAGCCATCCGCCTCTTGGACCACTTCCCCATAAGCAAAGGTCGTCACCGTCAAGTCCGCCTCCGGCAAGTCGCTTGCAAAGATCTCCAACATCCCTTGGTAATCCTTGCGTTTTAAAGCACCAAAAAGGATCTTCACGCGCTTATCTGAAAAGGTACGGGCATATTCGACCAAGCGATGGATGGCATGGGGGTTATGAGCGCCATCTAGATAGACGCCCTGGTCAAAATTCTCCAGACGTCCCGGCCAGCTAGTCGCTTGCAAAGCCTCCCGAACACCGTTTTCATCGACCGCCAGACCTCTCTGCTCCATGAAGAGGAGAAAGGCTTCAAGAGCCACCGCAGCATTCTCTTCCTGATAAGCTCCATTGAGCCCAATTTTCAGTGAGTCAAACCGATGGTGCGCATCTTGAAAGACGCCCTTTATCAGTTGGAAATCTTCTCCATAGCGAGCCAGTGGACAGCCTATTGCCTGGACCTTTTCTATGCAGACTTGCTCAGCCTCTTTAGCCAGTGGACCGATAACAGCCGGCTTCCCGGCTTTAAAGATTCCCAGCTTTTTGCCTAGCAATGGCCTCTAGGCTTCCTCCCAAGGTCTCCTGATGATCCAGCCCTACTGAGGTGATCACTGCTACCTCTCCTGTGATGACATTGGTCGTATCAAGGAGGCCTCCGATCCCAACCTCGATCAAGGCCAGGTCTACTTTTTGTTCATGGAAATACAAAAAGGCCAAGAGGGTGATGATCTCAAAGTAAGAGAGTTGGTCGTGGGTCTCGAGAAGCTGAGACTCCATCGCTTGGATGCTCTGACCCAAGCGAATCAGATCTTGATCCGAAATTGGTTGCCCATTGATACAAATCCGATCATGCATACTAACGATATGTGGAGAAGTAAAGGTCCCTACTTTCAGACCATGCTGTTGGAATAGTTGGCGCATAAACGCAATGGTTGAGCCCTTCCCGTTAGTCCCCGTCACATGGATCATCGGAACAGCTTCATGAGGATCCCCTAAGAGCTTTACAGCCTGTTGCATCCGCCCCAAGCCTGAACGAAAATTGAGTCCAATTCGGCTATTCATCCATTCTTCAATTTGATTCATTTCTTTCTCCTAAAAGAAAAGAGCGATCAAGCCTTCTTGCTGGCTCACGCTCTGCTATTTCTTTGGTTTCTTATTTCACTTCCAATATTTTTAAAAGCTGGGCTAAAAACATCCACTGGACTTACTTGCGGTCCTTGTTTCTAGCGCAAGGGTAAAAATGTCCCCCGACTTCCTGCTTTTTCTTGTTTCTTGAAGCAGGGCTAAAAACATCCACTGGATGTTTTTACTCCTCCATAAAGCTGTTGAAGACTTCTTCAATCATGTTCCATTCATCATCTGAATCTTCTGGGATTGGTTGAAGATCGCCTTCTGTTCCGTCTTCGTTTTCAGTAAATGAGTATGCTTGGATTTCTACTTCACCGTTTTCATCTTCTTCTGCATTTGCAGGAATCAAAAGAACATAGTTTTTACCAAATTCTTCTTTTCCATCAATGGTCAAAAGGATTTCAAACAAAGTTTCGTTTCCTTGCTCATCTACCAATGTAATCAATTCGCGTTCGTCATGGTTGTGGTCATGATCATGATTATGTGCCATCTTATTTCCTCTTTTTTCTAAAATTTTCGATCTAAATAATTTTGCAAAATCAACTGGGCAGCCAATTTATCAATTACTTTTTTACGCTTATTTCGGCTAATATCCGCTTGCTCAATCAGCATCCGCTCTGCGGCAACAGTCGTCAAACGCTCGTCCTGATACTCAACCGGCAAGTTGAACAACTCTTCAAGGCGCTTCCCATAAGCTTGACTTGCTTCCACTCGAGGACCGCTTGTGTTGTTCATGTTTTTCGGCAAACCAACGACAAAACGATCAACCCGGTATTCCTTCACCAGTTCAGAGAGACGGTCTAAGCCAAACTCTCCTTTCTCCTCATCAATCTGAATAATCTCCAGACCTTGAGCAGTAAAACCTAATGGATCACTGATGGCTACTCCGACTGTCTTCGAGCCAACGTCTAGTCCCATAATTCTCATTAGAGATCGATCCCTTGCCCTTTCAAGTAGTAACGAACCAATTCTTCAACAATTTCATCTCGTTCGTACTTACGAATTTGGTTGCGAGCGTTGTTATAACGAGGTACATAAGCAGGATCACCACTGAGTACATAACCTACGATTTGATTGATTGGATTGTAGCCCTTCTCATCCAAAGATAAGTAGACATCCTTTAATGTATCACTAATTTCTTTACGGTTTGAATCGTCAAGATTAAAACGTACTGTTTCGTCTGTAAATCCCACAATACCACCCTCTTTCTTTATATTCATACTATTATACCATAATTTCCATACTTTCTCAAACGAAATATTGATTTTACGGGCTTTCTTGGACTTTTTATCACTTATTTTTGAAAGCGATCTACTGCATTTTTCAATGGCTTTATTTGACTTCTTTAAAGCCATTCTTTTCCATGTTTTTGATGAAGAGTGTTGGAGAGTAGGTTTTAATCATTTTGCAAATTTCTCCCAAGTCTTCGCTGTTTTTAATGTCATCGAAGTCTACTTTATCAGGATCAATCTCAATCTCAGAAATCATTGCTTCACCTGTCCAATCTGATGTCACGGTGATTCCATCGTAGTCTCTCAATTCATCAATGCCACCTTCACCTTCGTATCCTTCGATCAAGGCTTGTTTGGCACCTTCTTTATCATCCTCAGCATCGATCAATTTCTTGACTTCATCTTTGAATTCATCCGATACATGAGTCGCTAGTTTGATAGAAACTTTCTTGTATTTCTTTCCTTGGTAGGATACGGTCACTGTAATTTCCTGTTTGGCTACCTCGTCAGCTTCATTGACATCTCTGTTAATCTTAAAGGTCCGAGTAACGACGCTATCTTTCGATAAGGACTTGCCCCCTTTTGATTGAGAGTTCCCACAACCTGCCAAGATAAGCAATCCAGCAACGACTAGTAATAGAAATTTTTTCATGTTTTTTCTCCTTATTCTTCTTTTGCTCCATTACGGAGTAGATTATTCATATATTCTGTCGGTGTCAGTTTCAATAAATCTGCAATATTGGCTGATTTGAAGTACTCTAACTCGACCGCTTTTTTAGTATCCAACTGGGTGAAATCATAAGTGATGACCGTTTGGTATTCATTTTCATTTGGCAAAGTCAGTTCAATGGTAAATCCTTGGAGAGTCCGCGCCTGTTGAAGTTTTTCATCCTTACCCATCGACTCTACCATCAATCGTTGGGCCTCTTCAAGACCAACTTCCTGAATAGCATTTTTCAATTCATCACTAACAGGAGTGGTATTGACCATGACCAATTTTTGAAATTGTTCCCCTTGATAAGTGATGGTCTGCTCCTGGTGAATACCACTTTCATCTTTTGGAAGGATAAAGTGTTTAGTAAAAACTTGCTGTTCTTCCGCCTTCTCTAACAGATTTCGATTTTCTTTATTGAACGATTCAATTTTAGCACTGTTGGATTTTTGGACATTGGAAGAATCAGTTTTTCCCATGTTTCTTCTGTCCACAAGCTGTCAGCGTCAGGAGCAAGACACCCAAACAAATAAGCTTCTTTTTCATGTTTTTCTCCTTTGATAAAGCTTCTATAAAAGGGATTTTTCCCCACAGAAGTATTGTACCATAGAATCCCCCGCAAAAACATTCTTACAAGCATTTTTTCGTGGATTCTTTGGCCGGATACAAAAGAAAAAGTCGAGATCCTGACATCTCGACTCTTCTCAGTAGCTAAACGATTGACTACTTGTTTCTTATAGGGCTGCTCTTAAGCGAGCCTCCGCATTTTCAACATTTCGTACAGAACGTGGTAAAAAGGCCCGAATATCATCTTCCTTATAACCAACTTGAAGTCGCTTGTTATCCACTAGGATAGGACTTTTCAAGATTCGTGGTGTTTCTAAGATGATATCGATGACTTCATTCATGCTGAGGTCTTCAATATCGACACCTAGATTCTTAGCGTACCGGTTTTTTGAAGAAACGATACTTGCAATCCCATTTTCTGTTTTGGTCAAAATATCGAGTAATTCTTCTTTTGTAATTCCTTCTTTACCAAGGTTTTGTTCTTTATAGATCAACTGATGAGCATTTAGCCAAGTTTTGGCTTTTTTACAACTCGTGCAACTTGAAACTGTGTAAATTTTAATCATGTATGCACTCCTTTCGCCACACGATAATAACATTGTAGTATATTATACCATAAAAACCATCAGTCTTTCGACCTATTTTGAAAAAAATTACTCTTCAATCTCAATGGCATCATCAAGATCTAGTGTTACTTCTTCAACAAGTGGGCTTTCAGCTACTTCATCTTGTGCAACTACAGCAGTGTCATCATCGATCAAACCGAAGCGCACGCGCACTTGGTGATCAATCTCATCAAAAATTTCTGGATGGTCTGCCAAGTACTTCTTAGCATTTTCAGAACCTTGGCCAATCTTCTCACCGTTATAAGAATACCAAGCCCCTGCTTTTTGGATCAAATCAAGGTCTGTTGCAATTTTTAGCAATTCGCCTGTACGTGAAATTCCTTCTCCATACATGATTTCAACCATAGCTTCCTTGAATGGTGGAGCTACCTTATTTTTCACAACCTTGATCTTGGTTTCTTTACCAACGTTGGTATCTTTTTGGTCCCCAGTACCCTTGATTTGAGTATTTCCACGAACGTCTAGACGAACAGAAGCGTAGAATTTAAGGGCACGACCACCAGGTGTGGTTTCAGGGTTCCCAAACATAACCCCAACTTTTTCACGCAATTGGTTGATAAAGATAGCAATGGTCTTGGTCTTATTGATCGAAGCTCCAAGCTTACGCATAGCCTGGCTCATCATCCGTGCTTGCAAACCAACGTGGCTATCACCAATATCTCCATCGATTTCTGCGCGTGGGACCAAGGCAGCAACAGAGTCGATAACGACCAAATCAACGGCACCAGAGTCGATCAATTTACCAGCAATTTCAAGTCCTTGTTCCCCTGAGTCTGGTTGAGACAAGAGGAGTTCATCAATATTAACCCCAAGAGCTGCCGCATAAGATGGATCCAGGGCATGCTCGGCATCGATAAAGGCAGCAATGCCTCCTTCTTTCTGTGCTTGCGCTACTGCATGGAGGGCAACGGTTGTTTTACCTGATGATTCTGGACCATAGATTTCTATGATCCGACCTTTTGGATAACCACCAGCACCCAAGGCAATGTCAAGAGCCAAGGAACCTGAGCTCATGACTTGAACTTTTTGCTCTGCGCGTTCGCCCAGACGCATGATCGATCCCTTACCAAAGTCTTTCGATCAACTTTAGGGCATCATTGAGAGCTTTTTCACGCTCGTCTCCAAATTTCTTCGAGATATCATCTAATTTTTTCTGTTTTTTCGCCATTCTTTTCTCCTATTTTTTGCTATACAGGAAATGCATGCAACTCACCGACGCTTTCCGTCATTTGAAAGGCACATTTCCTATCCATTTTTAGAATTATTCTTCATTTGGCACAAGCTTCATTATACCAAATTTTTACCATTTAATACAGCCAAGCGCACCAAATTAAAGGCATGAAGGACTGCAATTTCGCGGACATCAGCTCGACTCCGGCCAGCGATATTGACTTGGACACTATCCACTCCATTTGGAGTCGCAAGTCCGATAAAGACCGTCCCTGCTGGGTGCCCTTCTAGACTATCTGGCCCCGCAACTCCGGTCAGGCTAACACCATAATCGGATCCTGTTAACTTACGGGCCTGTGAAGCCATGGCTTGAGCTGTAAAATGAGACACCACTCCATGTTGCTCTAACTCTTGAGCTGGAATAGACAACATCTTGCTTTTTTCTTCCAAACTATAGGTGACAAAACCACCCGCGAAGATGCTGGACGCCCCTGAAAAATCTGCCAAAGTCGCTTGGAAGAGGCCGGCCGTCAGGCTTTCTGCAGCTGTAATGGTCTTACCAGTCCCTTTCAAGAGATCAAAGGCAACCTTGGCCATCGAATTGTCATCTCCATAACCGTAAAACAACTCTTGCAAGGGTTGATGATCCAGAGTATGACGGGATAAGATTTCCTTTTCTAAGACATCGAGCTTAGCATCCGCTGAGGCTTGATCCTTCGCCTTTGTAGATAGACGCAAGGTTACTTCTCCCGTCTTGGCATAAGGGGCAACCGTCGGATCACTCTGCTTTTCAATGATATCTGCTAGGATCGTAACTAGCTGGCTTTCCCCAATCCCAAAGAAGCGCAAGACTCTTGAAAAAAGCTCTTCCCCTGTTGTCAAATGAGGCACCAATTGTTCATTGACCATGGGTTTTAACTCACTTGGTGGACCAGGTAGAACGACATAGGTCACACCATTGACTTCAATCAAACCTCCAACCGCGAGACCTGTACGGTTTTGAAGGGGGATTGAACCGGCAATCAATTGTGCTTGTCGCTCATTATTGGGCGTCCGGACATAATCAGGGCGACTTGCAAAGAAGGTGTCGAGTTTGGCAAGCGCTGTCGTATCAAAAACCAGTTCTTTCCCTAAAAACTTAGCAAGGGTTTGCTTGGTCAAATCATCCTCTGTTGGCCCAAGTCCACCACATAAAATCACCAAATCACTGCGTTTTGAAGCCGTCTCAATGGTCGAGAAGAGACGACCTTCATTGTCTCCTACCGCCACATGATAATAGACATCAATCCCTAAACTAGCTAATTTCAGACAAGAATTGCGCATTGGTATTGACAATCTGTCCTGTGAGAATTTCAGTTCCCACTGCAATGATCTCTGCTTTCATAACGCCTCCACTTATACTATTCGTAATTTTTCTTCATTGTAACACAATTTCCTAAATTATTTTAAAAACAGATTGAAGAAAAAGTTCATTTTAGGTAACTTTCTTCAATCTTTTTCTTTTAGAGTATTATAAAGTAAAAAACTCTTATAAATTCCGTTACATCAATATTCCTAAGAGATTTAACTACGTGGTAACCAACTTCTAGAAGGGCTTGCCTATATTCTGAAGTAAGCACATCGAGCGGTTATTTTTATATTGCTTTATTGACATAAAATCGTATCTCTAACGCTAGTCCTTATATTTTTCTATCACTTTTTATGATACAATAGCATCAATTTATTTTTAGGAGGATAATATATGACTTCTACTATTGGTATTATAAGTTTATCTAGTGGGACTATGGGTGAAGACTTTGTCAAGCACGAAGTGGACTTGGGTATTCAACGTCTCAAGGACCTCGGACTCAACCCTATCTTTTTACCTCATTCGCTAAAAGGCTTAGATTTTATCAAAGAACATCCTGAAGCTCGTGCAGAGGATTTGATTCAGGCCTTTTCTGATGATAGCATCGACATGATCCTATGCGCCATTGGTGGAAACGATACCTATCGCTTGCTACCTTATCTTTTTGAAAATGACCAACTACAAAAGGTTATCAAACCAAAGATTTTTCTAGGTTTCTCGGATACGACCATGAACCATCTCATGTTGCATAAACTAGGAATCAAGACTTTTTACGGCCAATCATTTCTAGCAGACATTTGTGAGTTAGACAAAGAAATGTTGCCATATAGCCTCCACTACTTCAAAGAATTGATTGAGACGGGAAGAATCTCAGAAATTCGACCTAGTGACGTTTGGTATGAGGAACGGACTGATTTTAGTCCCAAAGCCTTGGGAACACCTCGTGCCAGCCATGCAAATACAGGTTTTGACTTATTACAAGGCAATGCCCAGTTTGAGGGAGAAATCCTCGGTGGTTGTCTTGAGTCTCTCTATGATATTTTTGACAACTCTCTACACGCAGATAGCACAGACCTCTGCCGAAAATACAAACTTTTCCCTGACTTATCCGACTGGGAAGGAAAGATTCTATTGCTAGAAACAAGTCAAGAAAAGCCTGAACCTGATGATTTCAAAAAAATGTTGCAGGCTTTAAAAGAAACTGGGATATTTGAAGTCATCAGTGGACTCTTGGTCGGAAAACCTATGGATGAAACTTTCTATGACGACTATAAAGAGGCACTATTGGATATCATTGACAGCAATATCCCGATTGTCTATAATCTGAATGTCGGACACGCAACTCCAAGAACAATTGTTCCCTTTGGAGTCCACGCGTATGTAGATGCAACGGAGCAAGTCATTCGCTTTGACTATAACAAAGAAAGCTGAGATAAATTTCTCAGCTTTTTCTATATTCTCAAATACTTTCGCTATCTGTACTCACTACTTACCACTTTTCCATTCACAATCATTCTCATGGTCATCAACCAGACCTGCAGCTTGTAGAAAGGACAAAACTGCAACAGGACCTGCGAACTTAAAACCCCGCTTTTTGAGGTCCTTGGATAATGTCTCAGATAAAGTCGTCTTAGCTGGTGCTTGACTGTAATCAGGAACATCATTGACGATGGTTTCCCCATTGACAAAGACCAGAGATAGGCATCAAAAGAGCCGAATTCAGCCTGGACTTGCAAAAAGGCTTGAGCATTGGCCCGTGTCGCAAAAATCTTGGTACGATTGCGGATGATAGCTGGATTGTCCATCAAAGCCTCCAGTTCCTCATCCGTCATCTCCGCGACACTTTGAAGGTGGTAACCATGAAAAGCTTCACGGAAAGCCTGCCGTTTATTGAGCACCGTCTCCCAAGATAGGCCAGCTTGATAGGTCTCCATACAGAGCAACTCAAAAAGGGCCTGGTCATCATGTAGGGGCCGCCCCCATTCTTCATCATGGTAAGCTATATATAATGGATTGGTCATTTTGACCCAACCACAGCGTTTTGGCATAGAAATCTCCTATTTCACCAACATCTTCAGGGCAGATTTGATGTAGTTTTCAGCAGTATCGGTCGTGCCTTCAAAGAATTTCTTGATTTTCTTTAGTTCCGTAGCCTTGTAGCCCAATGCCAACATGGCTTCCATGGCTTCTTCCAAGGCTTGGTTCTCTTCTGTCGCCTTAGCTTTTGTCTGAGCCGGTGCATCTTCTAGATCGAGATTGATCTTACCTTCCAAGTCCAGCACCATCTGTTGGGCTGTTTCTTGCCGATCTTTGGAAACTTGGTCAAGTAGGTGATGTTCTTGCTTTCGATGGCTTGGACAAGGCCTGCATTGTCATCTGCAGCAATGATAGCCAGAGCTGAGACAGGTCCAATCCCAGAGACTGAGATCAAGTTTAAAAAGAGCTGTTTCTCTTCTTCAGTCGCAAAGCCATAGAGAAGGTGAGCATCTTCACGGACCACTTGGTGCAGATAAACTTGCACCTCTTGGTTCATTTTACCAGAGTAGGCATAGGGGTTGGCCACATGCAAGAGATAGCCGATTCCAGCTGTTTCTACCACAATGTATTTAGCGGTAATTTTTGTTAAGATTCCTTTAATGTATTCGTACATAATCTTCCTTTATTGTTTGTTTAATACTTGCCCAATTCCCGCAGGCTGGTGTGATTTTCCTGAATGCGTCGGAACATCTTTTCCATATCCGACTTGGTAAAGTTAACCAAGACAGGACGGCCATGAGGGCAGTTATAAGGGTTATCACATTGGGATAGTTGGTAGATGAGGTCGCGTGCAGAGTAATCGTCCAGCGTGTGGTTAGCCTTGATGGAACGTTTGCAGGACATCATGATGGCCAACTCAGCCCTGTATTTCTTGATGGACACTTCCTTAGTCAAAAGGAGCATGTCACACATCTCATAGATGCCCGACTCGATTTCTTCTTCCTTCATCCAGATCGGATGCTCCCGCAAGATCAACTGGTTAGCTCCATACTCTTCTAAATAGACGCCCACTTCCTCTAGGAGGTGCTTGCGCTGTTGTAGGCGGATCAGATCGTCTGCAGGGAACTCAAAGATATAAGGCACCAGCAGTTGTTGCTGACTGCCGTCTACGTTCCCGATGCTCTCCCGATATTCTTCATATTTGACCCGCTCTTGGGCCGCATGCTGGTCAATGATATAAAGGCCCCCATTGCCTTGGGCAAAGAGATAGGTTCCATGCATCTGACCGAAATATTCCAACTCTGGGAAGGTCGAATGTTCTTCCCCATCCAACTTATCATAGGCCTTGTCTAGACTAGCTAGATCCAACTCTGGGTGGTCCAGTTGATCATACTGAGGCGCCTTTCGCTCCGCGAATTTGATGCCTGGTGATTTGGCCTCCTGATTTCCCTCTTCTGGGGCAAAGAGAACCGTTTGCTCTGGGGTCAATTCACCACTTGGCTGGGATTCCCCGACCTCTGGACGGACAAAGAAGTCTCCCTTGTCTCGGTCGTAATAGAGGCTATTTCTTTTAGAGGGAGGCTGGTCTGGACTGGCTTTTCTGTTCGACGAAGCGTTGACTTAGCTAGATTTTCTAGAGCATCTGGAATCAGATCCTGCTCTTTCAAAGCGGAGACAATAGCCTGGGAGATCAAGGCCATTAGTTCTCGTTCTTTAGAAATACGCACCTCTTGCTTGGTCGGGTGGACATTGACATCGGCTAGATAGGGGTCAATCTGGATATTAATCACTGCTATCGGGAAGCGTCCGACCATAAGTTTACTACCGTAGCCATCCAAGATGGCCCGATTGAGCAAGAAATTCTTGATGTAACGACCATTGATAAAGAGGCTGATGTAGTTGCGATTGGCCCGGGTCAGTTCTGGCAAAGAGACGAAGCCCGACACTTCAAAGTCCAAATCACCTGTCTCGATGGCAACCATTTTCTTAGCGGTAGCGAGGCCGTAGACTCCTGCGATGGCTTGACGGAGATTCCCCGTTCCTGCCGTCCGTGTCATTTCATGGCCGTCATTGATCAAGGTAAAGGCAATCTCTGGATGGGCCAGACTCAGGCGGTTGAGAATGTCGACGATATGGGACAACTCTGCCTGTTGGCTCTTCATATATTTGAGGCGGGCTGGTGTATTGAAAAAGAGGTCCTCAACTGTGATTTTAGTCCCCACAGGGCTAGTCGCCGGCTCAAGAGAAGTGATTTCGCCCCCTTTAGCCTCTAGCTTGGTCCCATGACTAGCTCCTTCCTGAGCTGTCAGGATGGTCATGACACTGACAGAGGCAATAGACGGCAAGGCCTCGCCACGGAAGCCTAGTGTCCGAATGCGAAAGAGGTCGGCTTGACTCTTGATCTTACTAGTCGCATGGCGACGAAGAGCTAATTCCACTTCCTCATGGGCAATCCCTTGTCCATTATCCGTGATTTGAATGCTCTTTTAAGCCAGCTTCTTCGATCTCTACGACAATCTGACTAGCTCCCGCATCGATGGAGTTTTCAACCAGTTCCTTGACCACACTAGCAGGGCGCTCAATGACCTCACCGGCAGCAATCTGATTGGCTAGAATTTCTGGTAATTCGATAATCTGTGACATAGCTTCCCCTCTTATGTTTTATACGCGCATAGGT